>Ga0163153_10003062_pt1 | contig 22971 bp, 20 predicted proteins | sample OliLakLV19MP6IB1_FD_148629 | JGI IMG/M metagenome (GOLD analysis project Ga0163153, IMG submission 148629) | Freshwater microbial mat bacterial communities from Lake Vanda, McMurdo Dry Valleys, Antarctica - Oligotrophic Lake LV.19.MP6.IB-1 | ecosystem: Environmental > Aquatic > Freshwater >...
CTGCTAAAGTTAATTTCATTCTGATTATGGGTTGCTTCTGATTTCTGAAATAGATTGCTATCTTTGTAGCTCATTTTCAGACGAACGCAAATAATTGTTTTAGTTTTCTTGCTCATCTGGCGACATGCGGGTGTTTTGCGGGAGGGACTTATAATTTGCCATGAGGAGTGAATGAAATGGGCTGGGCGTATTCAGTCTCGGACATTCGTTGCTTCGACCAAGCGGCTGTTTGGCTGAACAGGCGAGGATTCACGCCTTGACGATGCCGGGGACGGGCGGTCTCCTTGGTTCACTTCCGATGTGCCGCAAAGCTATTTTCCCCAGACTCGCGACTGGATTTTTTTCCATGCTGTTCGCTGCGTTGACCGTGGTTTCGTGCAGCGAACAACAGCGCGAACCGGAGCTGGTGAAACGCGATGCCGGCGCAGCAGTTCAGAGCTATTTGGTCAAAGGCGTGGTGCGGGAGCTGAAGCCGGATGGGCGCACGGTGGTGATTCGCCATGAAGAGATTCCCGGCTACATGGAGGCGATGACGATGCCTTTTCGCGTCCAAACCACGAATGAACTGGCCGGGCTGAAGACGGGCGATGAAGTGAACTTCCGGCTCCAGGTGACGGAGGATTCGAGCTGGATTGATCACGTCCAACGCACCGGCAGGTCAACCGCAGTCGAAACTCCTAAACCGGCTCCGGGCGCGCTTACCAATGAACCGGGCGTCTTTCGTCTCGAGAACATCCCGGACTTCGCGTTGACCAACGAGTTCGGTCAACCCGTCAGCCTGCGGCAGTTTCAAGGACGTGCGCTGGCTCTGACCTTTTTCTTCACGCGCTGCCCCATTCCAGAGTATTGCCCGCGTCTCGCGAAGAACTTTCAGGGCGCGGTCGAGAAGCTGAAGTCGATGCCGGGCGGTCCCACCAACTTTCATTTCCTCTCCATATCGTTTGATCCCATCGACACGCCGCTGGTCCTGCGCAGCTATGCCCGGGGCTACGGCTACGACTCGAATCACTGGAGCTTCATCACCGGGAACACGGAGCAAATCCAGGAACTCGCCAGTGGCTTCGGAGTCGCGGTGAAGCTGGAAGGCGGCACGTATGACCACGGCTTCAGCACGGCGATCTTCGACGCGACCGGAAAGCTGCAAAACATGTGGCCGATAGGCGGCGACATGACCGGCCAGATCGTCGGCGAAGTGGTTCGAGGCGCTGGAGCCAGATGAGGCGTGAGGCGTGAGGCGTGGCGATGAATTCTCGGAAAGGTTCCTCGTTGTTCGTCGCCATTGGTGGGGCGGAACTGAGTTTCGGTTCTGTCTCGCGTAGCGAGGAGGCGACGGTGGCCGTGGGCTTCAGCCCACGGATTTGGACCGAAGTCGGCTTCGTCGAGGAGTGACGATTGAAGGCTCACATTCATTTCAAGAGTCAAGGGCAGCATCGTTCGGCCAGAGTGTCCTTGGGTTTCCAATCTCATTCTCACTCCTGCTCCCATTCCAACCGCGATCCTCACCGGTCCCTCAGGAAACAGAGTGGGAGTGAGAACTGAAACGCGACTTGCCTCGAAACAGTCCCAGCAGATCTCGGCTTGCCTCCGCACAGGGGCCGCGACAACCTCCACGCACTTCATCATGAAACTGATCATTCATCTTGCGCTGCTGTGCGTTGCCCTTCCGTTCTCCACCCTCGCGCAGGCTCCTGCCGCCACGCCGGAAACCAAGCCGCCGCTGGACCCAAAGTTCCAGATTCCGGCAACGGACGACGGCCTGCCGGGCACCGGGCCGATTCGTCGTTATGACTGGTTCACGAAGCTATGGCTGGATAAGCGCAACGCCTGGGCGCATCGCGTGGAACGGGATCAAGGCGCGCTCGTGTTCCTCGGAGATTCGATCACGCAAGGCTGGGGCGACAGCATGGGCGGAAGTTTTCCCGGTGTGAAGGTCGCCAATCGCGGCATCAGCGGCGACACGACGCGCGGCGTGCTCATCCGTTTGCAGGAGGACGTTCTCTCGCTCAAGCCGAGCGGCGTAGTGCTGCTCATTGGCACAAACGATCTCGAAGAAAAGGCCGAGCCTGAAACCATCGCCGCCAACCTGAAGCTCATCCTCACCGCCTTGAAGCAGCACAGCTCCAAGATGCCGATTGTGCTCTGCCAGGTCTTCCCCAGCTCGGCCACGAAGAAGCGTCCGGCGGACCAGATCAAAAAGATTAACCAGCTCTATGCCGCCGTTGTGAAGGGCGACGCGCAGGTGACGTTCATCGAGACCTGGCCGCTCTTCGCCAACGCAGAGGGCGACGCGAAAGCGGAGGAGTTCCCGGACGTGCTGCATCCGAACAAAGCCGGTTACGCCAAGTGGGCGGCGGCGCTGCGACCGGTTCTTGCCACGTTGGATTTCCTCGAAACGACGCCGGACGAGTTCACGTTGGAGCCGGGTTTCGTCAGCCTGTTCAATGGCCGGGATCTGACCGGCTGGGGATATCGCACCAACAATTTCGATGGCAAGACCGTGAGCAGCGAGGGCCGCTATGTCGCGAAGAACGGCCGGCTCATCGTCACCACGCCGCCGGAAGGCAGCCGGATTGCGCAGCTCTGGACGACGCAGAAGTTCCCGAAAGACTTCACGCTCAAGCTGGAGTTTCGTGCCACGCCGAACGCGGACAGCGGCATCTTCATCCGCCAGCCCCAGCTTCAATGCCGCGATTACCCGCTGGCCGGACCGTACAAACAGCTCCAGCACTACAAGCCGCAGGATTGGAACGAAATCGTGGTGGTGGTGAAGGACGGCGTGGCCCATTGCACCTGCAACGGGGAAGTGCTCGAAGCCGCGTATAAGGTTCCGGGGACCGGACCCATCGGGCTGGAAGGCGACCGTGGCCAGATGGAATACCGCCGGATTCGCCTGCGGGAAGAGCCTTGATTGGGCGCGGGTTGCGGCAGGAGTTGATCCGTGAGGTATCCCTGCAAAAGAAAGAGGGCTGGATGCCAATCCAGCCCTCACCCGGAACAACAAATTCTTTCTTGAGAGGCGGCGCCGCAGACTTGCGCCTTACTTCACACACATGAGAACAACTGCGTTTTGCATCTCAACTGACGGGTTCACGATAGCAGTTCCGCCTTCTCCAGCGAGTCGCCAGTTATGGTTACAGCCACCTGCCATCCTGCTTCGGGGCTTTGATGAGCCGGCTGCGGCGGCGATTTTCCTCCCGAGACCGCCGGTCCCCCGATAGTCTCATGCGTCATGGCATTGATTGGCAAAATTAACCGCCTCCGCCTCGTGCGACACGCGCCGCCCGGCGCTTATCTGGATGGCGAAGAGCTTGGGGAGATTCTTCTTCCCCGGCGCTACGTCTCGCATAACTCCGCTCCCGGCGAACCGCTGGAGGTCTTCGTCTATCGCGATTCAGAGGATCGTCTCGTCGCGACCACCGAAGTTCCGCTTGCCACCGTCGGTGATTTTGCCTGCCTGAAAGTTCTCACCGTGAACCGCCAGATCGGCGCGTTCCTCGACTGGGGGCTGGGCAAGGATCTCTTGCTGCCATTTCGCGAGCAGACCTTTCCGCTTCGCCCTGGAGAGCGCGTGGTGGTTTACGTTTATCTCGATCCGAAGACGGATCGCATCGTCGCGACGGCGCGCTTGAACCGGCATCTGGCGAAGACGCATCCGCCGTATCGGCCAGGGCAAGTGGTGAACCTGACCATCGTGGACCGGACGCCGCTCGGCTACAACGCCCTCGTCGAACGCGAGCACATGGGCCTGCTCTTCGCGAACAATCTTCCGTCGCCGCTCGAAATCGGGCAGCAGCTCAAAGGCTTCGTCCGCTCGGTGCATCCCAACGGCAAGATCGATCTGAGTCTCGACGCTTCCGGCTACCGGCGCGTCGCGCCGCTGGCGGATCAAATCATCGAGGCATTGAAGCAGAATGGCGGGCGGCTGCCGTTCGATGACAGCAGCTCTCCCGAATCCATCCGTGGGAAATTCAGCGTCAGCAAGAAAGCCTTCAAGCAGGCGACCGGCAAGCTCTTCAAGGCGCGCCGAATCAAGTTCCTCAACCCCGGCATCGAGCTGCTCGAAGAGAAATCCTGGACGCCCGGCGAGCATTGAAGTTGGTCCAGGAGAGTGGCAGTCACGAACCGGCGGACGGCTCACTGACGGAGCGCCGGGCATTGCTTGGCATGGGGTGACCGCAGGCTTCTTCAGGCCGAGCAATGCTCGGCGCTCCGCACCCAATTGCTCAGTTCCTCAGTGGCCGCCGGTCACGGTGTAGCCTTGCCGCCTCAGATCCTCCGCAAGATCGCGCTCCATGACCAACGCGGCGTCGAACGGCATCGGGTTCAGATGCTCGAATAGCTCGGGCATCAGCCGGATTCCATAACGCTTCACCACATAGGCTCCCTTGATTCCCGCCTTATGATTCGCGAAGCGTTCCTCGGGCGTCAGCCCGGTCATGCCGACGTAAACGCACGGCTTATCCTCATGCCGCAGCGGATTCTCCCGTTGCACCTTGCGCAGCCGTCCGACGTCAGGCTTCAGCAGCACCACGTAGGCGTTGTGATGAAAGACGTTCGCCCTGGCCTTCGCGTGAGCCTTGCGACGCGCCTGGAAAACATTCGGGCGACGGGCCACGTCAGCCTCCGGCGAACACCGGACGAAAGCCCGCCTCGGTCAGAATGCGCGCCGCGACTTCGCGCCGGTCGCCTTGGATTTCGATGTGCCCGTCCTTCACCGTGCCGCCGCTGCCGCACGCCTGCTGCATCGCCTTCGCGAGACTTTCCTTCTCCGGCAGACCGATGCCGACGAAGCCCGTCACCACCGTCACGGTCTTGCCGCCGCGATGCGCGGTCTGGCGGAGGATGTCCACGCGTCCACGATTCTTGCGCGGTGCGGCGGCTGACGGCTTTGCTGCATCACCGGCGGATTCCGCCGGTCCCGGCGGCAGCCCGGCGTTGTCCAAGTTTGCGAATGGATTCTGCGTGAGACCCTGTCCGCCATCGGTCGGCACGCGATGATTTCTGCTCATGGGAAAACTCTGCCAGCGTCGTCGCTGCTTTTCAGCTCAGAAATGTTGACCGGTTTCGCGCCCCGCCAAATAGTTCGCCGGACCTTTTCTCCAATCACATGAACCAGATCGATCTCAAGGGCAGGATGGCGGTGGTCACCGGGGCGGCGCGCGGCATCGGCTACGCCATCGCCGAACGCCTGCTCGATTCCGGCGCGGCCGTTTGCCTGTGGGATCTCGATGCCGTCGCCGCTGAATCCTCGGCCAGGACGCTCTCGGCCAAAGGACGCGTTCACTCCGTCGCCGTGGATATTACCCAGGCCGCGTCCGTGCAGGCTGCGGCTGAAGCGACGATTAAAGCATTTGGACGCGTCGATCTGCTCGTGAACAACGCCGGCATCGCCGGAGCCAACAAGCCGACGTGGGAACTGTCGCCGACTGAATGGCAGCAGGTGCTCCAGATCGATTTGTTCGGAGTCTATCTGTGCTGCCATGCGCTGGTGCCGGGCATGCGCGAGCGCGGCTTTGGCCGCGTCGTGAACATCGCGTCCATCGCCGGCAAGGAAGGCAACCCCAACGCGTCGCACTACAGCGCGGCGAAGGCGGGCGTCATCGCCTTGACCAAATCGCTCGGCAAAGAGCTGGCGAAGTCAGGCGTCCTGGTGAACTGCATCACGCCGGCGGTCATCGAGACCGACATCCTCAAGCAGTGCAGCCCCCAGCACATCGACTACATGCGCTCGAAGATTCCCATGGATCGGTTTGGCCGGAAGGAAGAGGCGGCGGCGCTCGTGGCGTGGCTGTGTTCCGAGGACTGTTCGTTCAGCACCGGCGCGGTGTTCGATCTCTCCGGCGGCCGCGCGACTTATTAGAAGCAGGATAGTGCTTCCAGCCTGTCTCCCACCGAAAATCCCGTGGCCTTCGAGACAGGCTGGAAGCGCTGGCCTGCTGTGGGCAGCTTCTCGGGCCGTTGCGTTCTTCGACTGACTTATCGCCTTCTGGCGCGCATCAATAATTCTGCGAGGAGAACTCCGAGAAAGTTCGCGAGCAAATCGCCGAGATCGAACGTCCGGGACGAGAACCAGAGCTGGGAAAACTCCTCCAGTGTCATTACCACGCCAATGATCAGCCCGCCCTGTAGCAGGCGCAATGGCCCGATGGGAAACACGCGACAGGCCAGCGCGTGATTGAGGAGAAAGGCCATCACGCCAATCAGGAAGAGATGGCCGGCCTTGTCCCCCAGCGGCAGGCTGTTCACCCATCCCAAGAACGCGCGAGCCTGGCCCCGATTCGCGAAGACAATGATGGTGGCGACAAAGGCGAGCCACAGCACGAATGGGAGCCAGCGTTTCAACACAGGTTCAGCCCGCACGAAGGCGCAGCGCCTGACCGAATCGATGCAGTAGAAGAAGGAGGAGAGGCGGCGCTGGCCCAAGTAGGACAGGCTTCCAGCCTGTCTCCGAACGGCCACGGTTCCCCACGGTTTGGTTCATTAAATCAAGTGGCTGATCAGCCTGGATGAACCCTCTGCCCATCGGACATCGGGACAGGCTGGAAGCATTGTCCTGCTGCATCGTTTCAGCCTAAACCTCCGGGTACACCCACGGTCCGCGATACGGGCGGCTCAGCAGCTTGTTCGCCTCGGGGTCGCCGATGATTTGTTCCTTTGCGGCATCCCACTCGATGCTGCGGCCAGTGCGCCACGAGATCATTCCGAGCAGCGGCAGCACGGAGGCGCGATGCGCGATCTCGATGTTCGCCACGGATTTCTTCCCGCTCTCGATGGACGTGATGAAGTCCGCCCAGAGCAGTTTCATATTGTGGCCGTCAGGCTGTTGCAGTTGGGAATCCTCGTGCTGCGTCTGCGCCTTTCCATCGGTCGGATAAAACGTCCAGCCGTCCTGCCAGCCGATGTGCAGCGTGCCTTTGCTGCCGTAGAAGTAAGCGCCGATCTTGTGCTTCTCCGCCTTGTTGTCGGCGAAGCGGCGATGCTCCCACACGCAGGTGAAGCTCTCGAAGTCATAGACCGCGACCTGATGATCCGGCGTGTCGCTGGTCTGTTGCTTTCCGTCGTTCACCGGAACTCCGGCGACGGGACGCCCGGCGCTGGAGAAGATGCGTTTCGGATATTTCTCCTCGCTCCACCAGAGAACCTGATCGAGCCAGTGGACGCCCCAGTCGCCGAGCTGGCCGTTGCCGTAGTCGAGGAAGTTGCGCCAGCCGCCGGGATGCAGCTTCTGGTTGAAGGGCCGCTTCGGCGCGGGGCCGCACCAGAGATCCCAGTCCATTCCGTCCGGCGCCTCGCTGTTGGCCTGTGGACGTTCGCGTCCGCCGCCGCCGTGCGCGAAGATGCGGACCATGCCCACATCGCCGAGCGCTCCGGACTTGAGAAACTTCATGCCGCTGACGTGATGCGGCCCGATGCGGCGATGCAATCCCACCTGGACCATGCGTCCACTTTCACGCGTGGCCCGCAGCATGGCGCGGCTTTCGTTCACGGTGTGGCCGGTGGGTTTCTCGACGAAGACGTGCGCGCCGGCCTTCACGGCGGCGATGGTCTGGAGCGAGTGCCAATGATCGGGCGTGGCGATGAGGACGATCTCGGGCTTCTCCTTTTCGAGCAGCTCGCGGAAGTCGTTATACGTTTTCGGCTTGTCGCCATTCAGGTCAGTGACCTGTTCTGCGGCGACCTCGCGCGTGCTGGAATCCACATCGCACAGGCCGACGATCTTCACGCGTCCGCTGGCGATGGCTTCGCGCAAAATGTTCTTTCCCCACCAGCCGCAGCCGATGAGCGCGGTGCGGAACTTCTTCGCCGGATCGGCGGCGCGAATGAACGGCGCGGCGGAAAGGACGGTGCCGGCGATGGCGGTGCTGCGGATGAAATGGCGGCGAGTGAGCGAGGGGTTCATGGTTATAAAAATGAGTTGGCCGTCCGGGCCTCGCAGCGCGATGCCACGACGGCAGCCGTGGGCTTCAGCCCACGGGAAAAGGTGTCGTGCTGAGGAGTCGCGGAGCGACGGTTGAAGCGGGGGAAACAATGTTCAGCCGTCGCTCCGCGACGCGCGTCCGATGCCTGGCGAACCGTGGGCTGAAGCCCACGGCTACCATCGGATCGTCGCTCCGCGACGTTTCGGTGGCGACGCTTCATCATCTCACTTCTTCCGCGCATCGACCGCCACAACGTCGCCGCGCGAGTTGCGGGCGTAGATGAAGCCATTGGCCAGGACGGGAGCGGTCCAGCTCTTGCCGCCGAATACCTGGGCGCGGGCCGTGGGCCTGAACGCCTTGGGAGTCGCGGGCGCAACCATCAGTTCGCCCGTGCCGCTCAGCGCGATGAGCCTGCCGTCCGCAATGATGGCGCCGCCTGAACCGAAGTTCGCGTGCTTCCACTTCTCCGTGCCGGTCGCGAAGTCGATGCACTTGAGCGACGCCTTCTCGGTGGTGTCGCCGTCCACGCCGTAGAGATGACCCTTGTAGAGCACGGCTCCGTTCATCTGGGTGCGGAGCGATTTTGATTTCCAGACTTCCACCGGCTCCGCGCCGCCGAGCTTGAAGAGCCCCGAACCTTTGCCATAACCGGACGAGAGGAAGACGTGGTCGCCGTCGATGATCGGGTCGGAAGCGTTCACGCCATATTGCGTGAGCCACTTGATGCGCCACGCCTCCTTGCCGTCCTTGAGATTCACCGCCACATAAGATTGCGCTGAACCCAGCACGGCGAGCGTGTCGCTGCCCTGCTTCAGCGGCATCGGCGTGGAATAGCCCGCGCTCTTCGGCGCAGACTGCCAGAGGATGGTGCCGGTCTTTTGGTCGAGCGCGAGACCGGCGTCGCCGACGTTGAGAATCAATTTGTCCTCCACCACGAGCGGAGCGCCGCCGAAGCCCCAGTCCGGCACGCGTGCCTTGGCCTCGGTCTGCACGTTCTTGTTCCAGATCACTTTTCCATCGGCCGCGTTGAAGCAAAACATGTCGCCCCAGCGGCTCAGCCAGAACACGCGGCCACCCTGAATGGCGGCCGTGCCCGTGGTGCCGCCGTCGAAATATTTGTCGCCCAGCTCGGACGGATAGGAATGTTTCCAGAGCACCTTGCCGGTGGCGGCGTCGAAGCAGAACACGGTGTCCTTTTCATCCGCATGACCGACGGTGACGGCGCGTCCATCCGCCACGACGAACGACGAGTAGCCCAGCCCGACCTGCGCCTTCCAAGCGATGGCGGGTCCGGCGGCGGGCCATTGATCCGTCCACGCCGTCTCGGTGGAAATGCCGTTGCGATCCGGCCCGCGCCATTGCGGCCAGTCATTCGCCAGGAGTGAAGCAGGGGCGACGGACGCCATGACCGCCGCGAGCAGGATTGAATTCATAAAAGGCATTGGGTTAGCAGACGTGTTTGAACGGCATTTCAATCGAAGAATTACATCACCTTCGGCGGCCGCGCTCCAGAACGATTCCTTTCGTGCTCCCGTCGAGCTGCCCGCGCACCGGCCTGGCCCGAGCCTCGACGAAATGCTTGAGCTGATGCGCAGGGCGGTTGGCCTCTTGATCGTTCTCGCCCGGCAAAAGGCTACGGCCCAAATGATGAAGGCTGAAAAGATCCGGCTGTGGCCCCTCCGCCCATCGACCTGCCAGATCGCGGTGATGATGACAATCGGCGACACGATGACGCTGGACACTCCGATGACGAACCTTCGCCGCCATCGCGTCCAGCCCAGTGAGGACAGGATTCGACGCGCGAGCTTGTCCGGCGGCCGTTTGCCGAGGCTTTGCTCAATCGCGTAGAGGATGCCAGCGGTCAAGCCTTCGGGCGCGGTGGCTGCACAATCACGCTCAGCGCAGACCGCAGTGAGCGACTCCATCTCTGTGATCACGCGCTGGCTGCGGAGGCGCTGGGAAACATTCTTCAGCCCGCGCTCCACCCGTTTCCCTGCGCGCCGCTCGCTGGTGCCGAGGATTTGCGCGGCGTCCAGAGCCGGGGCTACGCGCGTCCACAACGGAACTTCAGGCACGAGCACATTCCGTGGCTTTCCAAAGAACCAACGTGACCGGCCTGCCGGTTTCGTTGTTGCGCCCAGCTTTCGACAGGCGAGGCCCGTGATGTTAAACAGCCAGCCGGCCACCACCGTCTTCTTCCGCAGCTTCCGGGCGCGTCGGGCCAGGACCGGGAAGATCGAGCGTGTGGCTTCTGACGCGTGCTGCGCCGAGCCGAGCCGTCGATGCGCGGAAGAATAAACAAACGCCATGTAACGCTCGACCAATGGGCTCAACGTTTCCGCGTCCGGCCGGCTCCGCCAAGCCTTCAGGCATTCTTGATCGGACGCGGTGGTTGGAGGAAATGGCGTCAATCTTGCCGTTCTGGAGGGTGAAGTGATAGCGGAGTTGAGCCGGGCTGACCGGGAAGTTGCCGCTGACTTGTGCGGTGGCGATTGTTTGAGCGCCCGCCTCGACCAGATCGATCACGTCCGCCACCGGCTTGTATTTGGCAATCGCTTCATCAATCCATTCCTTGATGGCGGTGCCGCGACATTCGTGTGCCTCGTCGCTGACGCGCGCGTCGCCGGTGAAGAATTCATTGCAGTCATCTGTCTGGCCGGTGGTGTGCGCTCGAAAGAATGCGGCGGTGGCCATGCGGCAGGACGCTTGAAACAGCAGCACTCCAGAGCGCAGCGTTCGCGTGGCGATAGCGAACGTAATGGATCCACCATGAGCCTCCGACTCGGCAGGTTTGTTGGAGCGCCGGAGGCTGGTGCTCCGGGAGGGCAGCCTCCCGGATGCACCTAACGTAACTAACAGGGCCGGGGCTAGTTTGTAATGTCGAACGTCGTGCTTGCTTCGCGAATCGGAATGTAAACCTTATACCACGCCTTCTGAGCCGGGCTGTCCGTGTAGGCCTTGAGCGCGGCTTCATCGGCAAATTCCATGACAAAGGCGTTGGCCTTGTCGCCTTGGACCTTGATGGATTTGATCCACACGCGTGTGATGCCCGGATAGGCGGACGGCAGTGCCTTCACACCGTCCAGGGCCGCCTGGATTTGTTTCGGCGTGGCGTCAGCTTTCCATTTGACCGTCACCACATGGATCACGCTCTTGGAGGTGGAAGGGGCCTGGGCCGAGATGGTGTTCACGCTGAACGCCAGGAGAACAGCCAACAGAAGGATCGATGCGAATTGTTTCATAGTTTTATTTTGTGGGATTGTTGTTCGCTGCGGAAGGTAAACACTCAATTACAGTGAGCCAAGAGGAAATTCGGCATGAGGAAATGGATTGGAACAGCGAGGAGGTGAGCACGGCGGCGTTGCTGGTTGCTGTGGCGTAGATGGGGGAAGCTCAAAACACAAAGTTCAAAGGTCAAACGGGCTGCGGGCGGAACGTGGATTCGTAAAACGTAATTCCCGCCACGCATCCATTACGTTTTACGTTTCAGGCAGAGATGTGGCGAAGGATGCAACCTCGTTTTTTTGATCCCTCACACACACCGCCTAACGACTGTTCGGCGGCAAATCATCTTCCACAGGAGCGAAGATATATATCTGGAAGCAAAGGGCTGCTGCCGAAGGTTTCAAAAGTTTTGCTGCTCGCGGCACTGGTTCTCAAGGGCGCGTGAGGGTGGAATGCCGCCTGCTAGGCTCGCGACAATGAACCAAACTCAAAGTGCCTGTGGTCAGGCAGCCTGAATCTTGTCGTATGAAATTGCAGGCACCCGCTTTTTTTTACGGCGCGTGGGGCGCGATGGTGGTTTGGCTCTCTTGCGCCACCTTCACCTACGGCCAGCAAACTCCTTCGCGTCTCCGTGAATTCACGCCAGAGGTGTTGAACCGGATCGAAGATCTGCCGACAGGCCGTTTGCGTTCACGCATTGAAAGTCTGCCGGCTGCGGCGAGGAACAGGGCGCTGGCCAGACTGCGCAGCTTCCGCTTCATGGAATCAGACCTGGAATCACTCCACGCAGATGAAGAAGGCGAGGTGGTCTATGTGGATCATTTCTCCCATGATCCTTTGGTCATTGCTCCGCAGGCCGGGGGGCTGGTTGCAGCAGCGGCAGCGGCCGTGGCCGTCGATCCGTTTCCGTCCAGCTTGACCTTTCACAGCAAGGCCGGTGCGTCGAACGTCTTGTACTTGGACTTCAATGGTGAAACCGTCACGGGAACGGCGTGGAACAGTTCGATGGGGCGGGCTCAGATTCCAACGGTGGTGTACAGCATGGACGCAGACTTCTCGACGTTCAGTGACGGGGAGCAGACGATGATCAAACGTGTCTGGCAGCGGGTGGCCGAGGACTTCGCTCCCTTCGACATTGATGTGACCACGGAGCGTCCCCCAACCTTTGGAACACGGACGGCTCATGCGTTGATCACGCGCAGCACGGACGCCAATGGCGACGCCAATCCTTTTTCAGAAGCAGGGGGCGTTGCCTATGTGAATGTTTTCGGCAATTCCAATTACTGGATGCGCCGCCCTACCTGGATATATTTCGACAACACCAGCAATTCCGACTCAGCCATCGCTGATATCATATCTCACGAAATTGGGCACAATCTGGGGCTGAGTCACGATGGCCAGACGGGCGGCACGGAGTACTACGGCGGCCACGGGAGCGGCAACACCTCGTGGGCGCCGATCATGGGCAGCGCTTCCGGCCGCAGTGTCACCCAATGGTCCAAGGGAGAATATTATCTCGCCAGCAACATGGAGGACGACCTCGCCATCCTTGCCGCGAAAACCGCCTATCGCACCGACGATCACGGTGGCACGACTGGAACTGCAACGGCGTTGGTGTTTACCGGAGGGACGAACATTGTTTCGACCACTCCGGAAAGCGATCTCCTCAACTCCAATCCTGCGAACAAGGGGATTCTCGAACGCAACACCGATGTGGATGTTTTCTCTTTCACCACGGGGAATGGGCCGATCCATTTGCAGGTGGGTCCGTGGAGCCTTCCATCGGGGGCGCGGGTGGGCAATCTGGATGTGCTCGTCGAATTAAGGGATGCCAATGGCGCGCTCATTGGCACGAATGATCCGGCCAGCCAGACTGCGGCACAAATCCAGAGGACATTGGTGGCGGGCACATACTTTTTGTTTGTCCGAAACCGCGGAACGGGTGATCCCTTGAGTCCCGAGCCGACGGGCTACAACGCTTATGGCAGCGTGGGTCACTATTTCATCAGCGGCCATGCTGCCGCCTATTCGATGCAATTGATCGCTTCGGTGAACAACCAGGCATGGGGAACGGTAAGTCCTGCAAACACCACTGTCGCGCCGGGTTCGTCAATTCAGCTCGTGGCACGACCTGCCAGCTACTATCAATTTGTGCGATGGACCAATGGAGCTGCTGGAACCAACAACCCGCTCACCTTCGTGCTCAATACAAACGCCTCCGTTCAGGCGGTCTTCGGAGAAAGATTCACGACCAATCATCCGACTCCTCATTGGTGGCTGGCGTCGTACGGCCATCTGAACTTTGAAAGCGCAGTGAACACCACCGGCGCGAACAATCTGCCCTTGTGGCAGTCCTACCTCTCTGGATTGAATCCAAACGATCCGTCCAGCCAGCTTCGGATTTCCTTCAAGCCACGAACCGACGGAACCTCCAACGCGTTGAGTTGGAATCCGGCCAGCGGAAGGGTTTATACAATATGGTGCAGCACGAATCCGGCGACGGGTTTTATGCGGGTGCCAAAAGCTTCAAACTTGCCGGCGAGCGTTCAGAGTTTCGTCCACTCCATGAACCCCGTTCCGCCTGCGGCCTTCTATCGCATCGAGGTCAGGCGGCTGTAGTTGCTTGCCGAAGATTCGCCTGGCAACCCTGCCTGGCCCCAGGCTGCCCTGCGAGTGAAGGAACTGTGCGGGCGCATCTGGTGGCCCGGAGCGCGGCGGTATCGGGGACCTGTTGCAGCGCCTTCGCCAGTTCAACGCGCTGAAATGCTCCTGAGCTCTCGGTGTCATTCCATCCGCGGTGGCTGGTGCTTTGCAAACAGCCGCGCTCCGTGAACTGGCGGGTTCTCCACTCTTACGGACGCAACGGTTCCGGTAGTCCGGCAGGTAGCACCAACTCCACCAGATCCGCACGGATGGAAACTTTCGGAATGGAATACAGAATCAGGTAAGCCCTCGAACGTTCCACCACGACATTCACCAAAGCCTGTGGACGTCCCTGCTGCACTTGCTCCTGTCCGTAAAGCCGGTTCGTCGCGGTGGAAAATTGCGCGGGCACAATGGTGATGATTCCCAGCAGTGAAAACCCTTTGCACTCACCTTGGACGTTCGTCTTCACATGGTGAAGTTCGCCTGGTTCAGCTTCACCTGCGTGCCCGTGTGAAAGTCTGCCTTCGCCCCTCTCGTAGGGATCAGGCCGGGTATCAGTGGCGCAACCGCCGCACAGCCGCCAAACAGAGAGATGCCGTGGCGGCAGCGATAAGCCATTTCCACATCATCCAACTCTCCGGCGTCGATACGACATCAATACGAACAGCGCAACGCCGAGCCCCACGAGTGCAAGAGCCGATGGCTCTGGGACTCCTGGCACCACGTCCAGCCTTACGTTTGTCGCGATGCGTTCCGGGGCATTATAGAGTTCAAAAGCGCGCAAGCCCCGGCTGGTCACGGTGGCGGTGAAGGTGAAGGACAGAACAAAGGGTTCGGCGAAATTCACGCCCGGAACTATGAACTGCGAGAGGAGCATCGGATTGAGCGTGATCTCCTGACCATCGGTCTTACGCGTGCCGACCGGCAAGAAGGTGAGGAAGTCGAGCGGGTTATTGAGGGCGACGCCATTGACTGCCGCCAACGAGGCGGTTTCATGCAACGTGACGCCAGACGCAAATTCGTCCCGCAAAAAGTCCATGTCTCCGACCGTAAACTTGAGGTTGGCCCTCTCAATCGTCGAACTCGGATCATCTAGAAGAAAGCCGGGGAGATGAAGGTTCAATGTCATCATGCCCGCAGACACGCCGTTGGCGGGCAGAAAGACCTTTTGGTGGCCGAGCACGTTGAACCCGGTGGTTTCAGGCGGACGCCCGTCGAAATAGGCATCCAAGGTTCCGCTCTCTCCGCCGAGTGGAATGATGAAGTCAGGGGCGGCCACTGTTATTGGAGTGGACCCATCCGTTGCCCCGGCGGAACGCAGCGAGCTTCCGAAGATTAATGAGACGCCGCAGGCCAGCAGCCAAAAATAGTTCAAATTCATTGGGTCTCCTCAAGTTTCCAAGACTGATAACAGCCTGCCTGCTGTTCATTTGCGCTGCAAAATCCGAAGCGTCTCGTGAAGCGCAGTGCTAAGCAGACGCGAGAATAAAAAACGGTTCGGACACCAGCTTTCCAACACGATTCTCAGGTGCGCGCGGTTTGCAAGTGTCCGAACCAAACTAACTCACGCGGATTTCTTCTAGCTGGAACAATGCCGATCTCGATTCGCAGGGTTGTTCATAAGAAACAGGGGCATCCATTCAGAAGAGCGCCGGCGTGGTTGCAAGTTGCAATCCAGGACGCAGTCAAAATGCACAGGGTCTCATTTCGTTGGAGACACGATGGGTGTGATGATGCGCGCGCTACTTTGCCGACGGCATGAATGGGTAAAACGTATCGCGCGAAAACTTCATTTTCATTGTCCCGGCAAAGTCACCGAGCTACGGTCGCCGCGTAACCACTGCAATCCCGCGACACCATTCATGCGATGAAAACCATTCTTAACCGCCGCAGTTTTCTCTCCAAATCGGCTACGGCCGGAGCCGGGCTTCTCATTCTCCGCAACAGCAAGCTGGCCTTTGCCTACGAGGCCAACAGCAAGTTGAACATTGCCGGCATCGGCGTCGGCGGCCAGGGCCGGGGCAGCCTCGATGCCTTTCATCGCATGGGGAACAATCTGGTCGCGTTCTGCGACGTGGACACGAAGCGGGCGGGGGACATCTACCAGAAGCATCCGGGAGCGAAGTCATATCAGGATTTCCGCAAGATGTTGGATCAGATGGAAAAGCAGATCGATGCGGTGCTGGTCGCGACACCGGACCACACGCATGCCGTCGCCGCCGTCGCGGCCATGAAGCTCGGCAAACATGTCTATTGTGAAAAGCCGCTGACGCGCACGGTCCATGAAGCGCGGGTCATGCGCGAAACCGCCGCGCGCCAGAAAGTGGTCACACAGATGGGAAACCAAGGTTCCGCCGAGAGGCGTCTGCGCCGCGCCGTTGAACTGGTGTGGGGCGGTGTCATCGGCGAAGTCCGTGAGGCGCACGTCTGGTTCGATGGCGGAAACGGACCGATGAAACGTCCGACGGATTCCCCGCCGGTTCCGGAAGGACTGAACTGGGACTTGTGGCTGGGTCCGGCCGAGCACCGTCCCTACAGCCCCGCCTATGCGCCCGGGAGCTGGCGTGCCTGGCGCGCGTTTGGCAGCGGCATCGTGGGGGATTTTGCCTGCCATACCGCGAACATCATGTTCCGTGCGCTGCACTTGGAACAGCTCTGGCAGAAGTCGATGAATCCCGGGACTGACAAAGTGGTCATCCGGCTCCAAGCCTGGCCTTCCGAAGTTGATCTGGAAGGTTATCCAACGTCGCTGAAGGTGGTGATGGACCTGCCTGCGCGCGGAGCTCTGCCGCCCGTGAAACTGACGTGGTACGCGAAGGAGAAGCCGTCCGAGGATCTGATGCTCGGACACAAGCGCGGCGGCTGGGGAGATTTGCTGGTGGGATCGAAAGGCTCGATTTACTCGGACAATCCCTGGAATGCCAACTACGTGCTGCTGCCCGAGAAACAGTTTGAAGACTTCACGGGCGGTCCGACGGAGTCGCTGCCACGCGTCCAGAGCCAGCAATGGGAATGGATCGAAGCATGCAAAGGCAACGGGAAGACCTTCTCGAATTTCGACATTGGCGGTCCGCTCACGGAACTGGCGCAGCTCGCCAATCTGGCGACGCTGGTCGAAGGCCCGATTGATTACGACACGCTCAGCGGCAAGATTCTGAATTCAAAGCCCGCCAGCCAACTGCTCCACCGCGAATACCGCAAAGGCTGGTCGCTGTGAACGGCGCGCGTGGTCAGCCCCGTCGCGGACAAGAGCGGCAAGGTTCGCCGCGCTTTTTTGGAGAGTGATCCTGCCGCCGCACGGCAGTCTCATGGGGTGTTCTTCCCACCGGCGGGTTCGCGCAGAACCGCACGGTAGTTGAAGCGATCATTCGGCGCGGCGTCTCCGTTGAGCGTGAAGTCCGTCCAGTCGCCGGCCGTGATGCAGTTGTCCGCCCACTTGAAGTCGAACTGGTCCGGCGGCCCGCTCAATTCGAGCGCGGACCACGGCAGGGAAAGTTCGAGGCCATCGCCCGCGAGTCGCCATTCCGCAGTGCCGACCTTCGTCCAGGCAAAGCCACCGCCCCCGCCAACCGCATGGCGTTCCACCGAACCAGGTGCGATGCGATTCAACACGACATCGTAACCCAGCCAGCCCGTGCGCGTGCTGGCATCGAGATCGAGGAACAGCAGCATCCAGTTCGTGCCCGCCGGAGCAGATATTTCTCCGCGCGTGCGTGCCTGAAAATAAACGCGTTGATCGTCGAAGCTCACCCGTGCGGACACGATGTCGTTGCGTCCGGTGTCATTGGTGTAGGTGACACTCGCATCCCATCCCCGGTGGCGGCGGTGGACGGGATCGCCCACGGTGTCGCGGAACTCAGGCTCCACGGCGGCCCAGTCCTCGAAACGTCCATCCCACTGGATGGTGCCGGGCCGGACGCGGGTCAGCGGACGCGCGCCCTTGTAGCGGCGGACCTGCGAGACCAACTGGTAGAAGTAATTGTCCCCGTGCCCGCCTTTCATCGGCTCGATGTCGCGGCTGTGTTCCTGGTCGAATTGATCGACGAACATCACCGGCAGCCGGATGCCGCCAAACTTGTTGAAGCGGCCGGCAATCCACTCGTTCCAACCGGTCACGAAGATAAACTTCGGATCCTCTGCCAAGGCGCGCTTCCATTGTTCGGCCACGTTGAACCCATGCAACATTGCGTCCGGCCGTGGATCAGTGGAGCCCTGATGAAAGCTGCGCCCGAGAGCGCCCGGTTCGCTCATCGAGCCGAGCCGGCCTTCCACCGCGTTCTGTCCCACGCCCACGGACATCTGTTCCTTCTCGCCGCGCGCGTTGCGGAACACATGTTGCGGATAGACCTCCAGCCAGCTCCACATGTCCGCCTGGGTCGGACCCTGAAAGTAATCCGGCTGTGGCTTTCGGAACGTGAAGAACCTGCGGATGCGCGCCGTCTCGTCGTCCATCGCCAGCAAGCGCAAGGTGCGATCACCCGCCACCGGATTGCCGTCCGAGAGAGCCTGACCGCTCGGCTGCACGTCGTCCGTGTGGCTCCACCAGCCGATCTTCCCGGACGGCGCGGAAGCCTCCAGCACATAGACACCGGGCGGCGTCGCGGACGCCGGACGCAGCGTGAGCCAGGCGTTGTCGTTCTCGTTCGTGAAGCGCGCTTCGGCCAGAGGCTTGTTCGTCTCTCCTTCGCGGAAGAGACGCAACGTGACCGCCGCGTTCGTCGTGCGGTAGGTAGGAAAACACCCGCTCACGGCCTGGAACGGCTTCGTGGTGGTGAAGCGCTGGCCGAGCATGTGACCGGGCCGGAGTTCCGTCGCCGTGTTCCGTTGAGAAGATTCTTCACGCGCATCGATCAGGTCCGGGTCCGCCAGGATCAACGGGCGGCCTTCCCAGCGGAACCAGAGATCGTTCGACAAACCAGGCTGGTAAAGATCGCGCCACAGTTCACGCACGACCTTGGCCGGGTCCCCGAACGGCGTGAGAAAGGCGACCTGCGGCGTGCGGTTGCCAGCCGCGCGCATACCGCCCCACACGCGGAGCAGGGCGCCATACCAGGCCGGATAGGACTGCTGATTGGTCACGTCGAAGATGGCGACGTCCACGCCGGCATCGGCGAGCATCTGCGCGTGCTTGCGCAGCACCGAGTCGTCGTCGGTCAGGTAATAGTCAAAGATCGATTCGCCCCAATGATGCGGCACATGCAGCGGCCCCCACAAGGGACTGTCCGGTTTGCGCATGGCCTCCGGGTCGCGGGCGAGAATCCGCGTCACGTCGTAGGGACCGCCCTTGATGTGCGCGCCATGCCAGAGGAAATAGAACATGCCGACCGTGCGGTCCCGCCGCGGCGGCCCAACCTCCCGCGCCGTGGGCAACGTCCGCCCCAACGCATCCGTGGCCACCCAAGTATCAGCAAACGTATCCCGCACCTCCGCGCCGTGCGCGGCCAATGCAAGAGTGAGAGCAAGTCCGACGCACGCAGAGGCGAGTCGATGTTGAAGCAAAGATGTCGAGGGCATGTCCGAGATATTCGGGGCGGCGGGTGTCGGCAGGCAATCTTTCTGATTACACGACCTCGTGGATCGTAAACCCGGCGAACGGAATGGTGGCCGTCTTCATGGTGCAATGCACCGGCCCCGACTAGTGGGCCGCCCGCCACTTGTTCCTCAAACCACCATGGAAGTTTTTCAGAAAGTCGCACGCGGAGGCTCGCACGTGAAACGGGGGAATGCTGAAGGCTGCACGCGTTGTGTAGCACTGGTTCGATGTATGCGACTTGGACGAGCAACGGCTCTGACCCGGCGCACTGAGGACAGCGACGCCCTACCATCGTTCAGTAAATTTTTCCGGCATTGCCTATCGAGTGGCGGCTTTGTTTCCAGCTTTCGGGTTTTCCATTATTCGTAGGCCGCCTTGATTGCAAATCGGGAAGTTTGTCGGGGAAGGACATTGTCCGCGCGAACTGGTCGGGATGGAATCTTGCCAGCGTTTCGAGTTCGCGAATTCTGTTCCGGCGATATCCGGTGTTTTCCTTGTCGTCCAAATGGAGTGCGCGAATCAGCCATTTGCCTTCCCGGTTCTTTGCGCCGATGCAGCCATCTTCATTTACCTCCACGGATTTTCCGTAGGAATGATGTTCGGGATGGGGAACGTCACTGTCGTCCTTGTGCGAATTACAGCTTGCACAGGCGTAGGCTAGGTTCCCGTAGTCATACGGCTCGCCGCCGGATGCTCGCGGCACGATATGGTCTATCGCGAATACCGCATGGCGCTTTCCCCATCGCTCACGCTGCAAGCAATAGACGCAGCGAAAATCGAAACCATCCCGCAGCCAGTCGCGATACGGCGCCCAATCTTTGTCGTAACTCGGCGCATGTTTTCGGACGAGCGGCGTGAGCGGATACTGATAGGGGAAGGGCTTCATTCTTCCCATTGGCCCAACAGTTTCAGCCGTTTGATGGAGGCATCAAGTTCGCTGCGGTCAATCGGTGCAACCAGATTCCGGCGCAGGCTGGCGAGGCGCTGGAGCGATTCGAGTTCTGCCTCGTCTTTTGCGGAGAGGCTGCCGTCGTCGTATTCCTTTTTAATGAGGAAGGCGCGGCGCTTGGAGTGTTTCGGCCAGTCGGCGGTAATGGTGAGCAGTTCGCTCAGCCGGTTCATACCCTTGAAGTCCTTTGGGAAATACTCGGTCTGCTCGAATGGCACGCCGACGCGCCGTTCGCCGTTGAAGTAGTCGAGCAACTTCCGCTCAAGGTGGGCGGGCAAGTTGTAGAGCGCGAGCACCTCGGCATCCATGCGCCAGTGAAGGTATTTGAGTTTGAGAAGCTGCTGCTGCTCGGCTTCCTGTTCGGCAGCAAAAAAGTCCGGCGCGTCAGAGTCTTCGGGCTTTGGCTTGGGCGACTTCAGTTTGCGTGCTTGCGGGTGCTCCTTCGTCCACCGCTCCGCAGCTTCGCGGTAGGCGCGGGCGGCGGATTCGATACGGGCGCGTTGTTCGACTGAGAGCTTCGGCAAACGCAGTGTCTCAAGTGTGCCGGATAGAATGTCCCGTTTCGTGGAAGTGGAACGGGTGAACGCATTCCCGAGGGGGCTGTTGAGCAAAGCCCAAATCATCAGAGGCGTGAGCCGTTCGTTGAGCGGGCGAATGACCAAGAACCGACCGCGTGTTGGATGACCCTTCAAATCTAAAAATGCAGTGTTTAGCCACGGCCCGCGACGCACAGGGGAATGGTTCATCACGACCTGCGAAATCCCACTCTCAAACCCGGAGCGGCGACGAACTATCGCATCGGAGTTTCGGTTTAGAAGTGTTAGTCGCGGTATCAGGTGGCTGTACGGCAGGTCGTCAGCGTTGAAGAATCCTAGCTCGTAACCTTTCGCTGGCTTGGATGAAGTTTGGGTCTCGCCCTTTGGAAATAGCGGGTCTTTCTCGGAACGAAACGAGAATCCCTGCCCGACACTCGCCACGTCACAGAGCTTCGGCATCCCCGCCATTGCATCCCACACCTCCAGCATGTCGGGCACCCACAGCGAATGGTCGGGAGCCGGGGCCACGCGGGTGAGCGGAAGCTGTTGCTCGGTCGTCGGCGTGGAGTTTTCGCGAAACTCGGTGCGGTAGCGGTCGCCGTCGAGGATATGGCGAAAGCTGGTCGGGCCGACGATCCACTTCGACTCGTTCGCAGGATGACGACGACCCATCAGCAGTACGGTTTCCGGGCCCGCTTTCGCAAAGATGCCGTCCGGCAGCCGGCAAATCTCCATCCACTCAAAATCCCGCACAAGGCTGCCACGCAAATCCACGAATTTGTCGGAGTTGAGCATCGTTTGCGGGAGGACGAACCCGAGCACCGCGCCCGGCTTCGCAGCGGCGGCGCAGCGGCGTAGGATTTCGGCGGACTTCTTCACCCGCGCAAGACTGTCGCCACTGTTGTCAGCGGATTTGTCGGCTCCAAAGGGTGGATTGCAGAGCACGATGTCCGCTTTTTTCACTCCGCGCTCCAGCCGGTCGCCGAAGAACAAATCGCTGTCCGTTTCAACTCCGAGATCCCAGCCGTTTGGATTCGGCACGTCGGCCAGCGTGAGAGATAGCCGGGCGACTTCGCGGGCGAAGCCGTCGTATTCGCAGCCTTCGAGGTTGTTCTTGAAGAACGTATGCCGTGCCTTGTCGTCGAGACCGTCGCAGCAGGGCAGGCTGGCGAGCGTCCGCATCGCACCGAGCAAAAAGGGCGCGTGGCCTGACGCCGGCTCGAAAACCCGGCAGCGTCCGGCGGCGGCGAGATCTTCAATCCACGGGCGCAGCCGACCGAGCATGTATTCGACGAGCCAGCCGGGCGTGCTGTGCGTGCCGCTTTCCTTGCGCGTCTCGCGGGTGATGAGCGCGTTCTCAAACGGATGCGCCAGTGTCTCCGGACTGACGATGGCGAGCGACGGATTGGCCGTGAGGATTCGAGCCGCCGCTTGCAGCGCCTTGATGCGATTTTTCGGCAACTCGTCGGGCTGCGTCTGGTCGTCGTAGTGGGTGCGGACACGGCTGAAGACGTCCGCGATTTCCGAGAGGTCGAAGCCCCGGATGAAGCCCGGCACTTTCTTGTCGTGCAAGATGCGCCCGGCGAGCAGCCAGAAATTCGCCCGCGCAATCCACTGCGCCTTGCGCTCGTCGAGCTTCGTCGGCCAGCCGAGCGATTCGCGCGTGGCCGCGACCATCTCGTGAATAAGCCGCGTGAGATGCGCGCCCGCGTCCACCTCGATGCGCCGGAAGCTGGCGAAGTCCACAAACTCGAGCTGTGCGCTGCGGTCGAACTGCGCGAGCGTCTTGGCGCGAAAAATGGCGCGCGGCTGGAGCTGTTGATGGTTCTCTTTGAAAAAGCGTGCGATGGGGCCGCTGGTGAAGTCCCACCACAACTGCGGACCTGCCTGCGTGTGATGGAAAATACGCCAATCCACCCCGGTGCCGATGCCGACCAGCGGGGCACCGAGCCACGCGCATTGGTTCAGGCGCTCGGCTTCATTTCCACCCGGCGGAATCGCGGCAAAACAGGCGGTTCGTGTGTCGAAGGGACGATGTGAAAAGGCGGCCAGCGGGACCTGGCAGCAGGGTCTTTTGTTTTAGCGGTGTAACCTGCAGGCTGCCAGAGAGTCAGCGCAAAAGTAACAATTCGTGAGCATAAACTCCCGCTCAGGGTCTTATGG
>Ga0163153_10003063_pt1 | contig 22970 bp, 18 predicted proteins | sample OliLakLV19MP6IB1_FD_148629 | JGI IMG/M metagenome (GOLD analysis project Ga0163153, IMG submission 148629) | Freshwater microbial mat bacterial communities from Lake Vanda, McMurdo Dry Valleys, Antarctica - Oligotrophic Lake LV.19.MP6.IB-1 | ecosystem: Environmental > Aquatic > Freshwater >...
GTGCGACGAACCGTCCGGTCGTTGCGCGGAGGGCCAGTTCGGGGTCGACGTTCACGACCCTGGCCAGGTTCACGATCGTGAACAGGAGGTCGCCGATCTCGGCGAAGACGCGCGGATCGGCCTCCGTCTCGGGAGCCGGCCGACCGGTTTGGGCAAGCTCCGCTTCGACCTCCGCGACCTCCTCGTGGATCTTGGCGAGAGGCCCCGCGACATCGGGCCAGTCGAAGCCGACGGAGGCGGCACGACGCTGCACCTTGCGGGCGAGCAGGAGTCCGGGGAGCGCCTCGGGGACATCGTGGAAGACGCCGGAGCGACCTTCCTGCTCGGTCTTGATCGCCTCCCAGCGTTCCCTGACCCGGCCGGCCGTTTTCGCCTCCGCCTCGCCGAACACGTGCGGGTGCCTGCGCACGAGCTTCGCATGCACGCCCCGCGCGACGGCCTCGAGATCGCCCTCGCCTTTCTCCTCGAGCAGCAACGCGAGGAAGTACGTCTGGAAGAGCAGGTCGCCGAGCTCGTCGAGGAGCTTCTCCGAGTCGCCGGCGAGTGCGGCGTCGGCGACCTCGTACGCCTCCTCGACCGTGTGAGGAACGATTGTCCGCGCGGTCTGCTCCCGGTCCCAGGGGCAATCGCGGCGGAGCCGTCGCGTCAGCTCCTGCAGCTCGACGAGAGCGGCAGCCATGTTGTCATTCACTGAGACGTCGGAGGCCAGGTGTGGCATGGTACTTGCCGCAACCCGGAGGCTCCGGCCTACCCCGCCCGACACGCGCCCGAGCCGACTCGTGTGCCGGATCGGGTCGCCGAACCCGTTACCCGATGCCGCGCATCCAATCCCGTATGAGACGCGCCTTCGCCATCGCACTCGCAGTTGCGGCCATCCTCGGTTCGCAGGTTTCCGCCGCGCCAGCCGACGAGAGCGGTCGAGCCGGGGCGCTCGCCACCCGAGCGACATCGGAGGCAGGAGCGCTTGGGGGCGTCGTCGTCCTCACGAACGGCACCACAGTTCGCCGCAGTACAACGGGGTTCGCCGACGGGGCGAACCGCGTCAGGATGACGACGGGCGCGCGATTCCGGATTGCGAGCGTGACGAAGACACTCGTCGCGACCGTCGTTCTGCAACTCGCCGGCGAGGGTCGCCTGAGACTCGACGACTCCGTCGAGAGCCTCCTTCCCGGCCGCGTCATCGGCGGAGAGTCGGTGACCGTACGACAACTCCTCGGGCATCGAAGTGGCATCTATCGTGGCGGCCCGCTGGTTCCGACACCGGGCAGCTTTCACTACGACAACAGCAACTTCGTGATCCTGGGCGCCGTCGTCGAATCAATCACCGGAGCGCCGCTTCGCGCGGTCATCGATCGGCGGGTCGTCAAGCCCCTCGGACTCCGGAGCACCGTCTGGCCTACATCGACGGTTCCGGCTCACGTTGCCCGGGGATACGACCAGAACGGCATCGACGTGACAGCGTTCCCGCCGAGTTCCCTGGACGCCTCGGATGCGCTGGTTTCCACGGCCGACGATCTGCACGTCTTCCTGCGAGCACTACTCGGCGGCAGGTTGCTCGGCCCGACCCAGCTCCACGCGATGCTGCGATCGATGCGTGTCTCGAAGCCGTATCGCCCAGTCGACGATCGCTACGGCCTCGGCCTCATGGTCTACGGGACGAGCTGTGGCCCCGTCGTCGGACACCGGGGGCGCATCGACGGCTACACGACGTTCGCCTTCGGAGCGGCAAACGGTCGGAGGTCAGCAGTCGTGGTGCTCAACGTGGGCAGAATCGACGACGCGCGAGCGGTACGGTTGAACCGGCTCATCTTCGCGGAGCTCTGCGCGGGCAGGGCTGAGGCGAGACGTTGATGGCCTAACCGTTCCCGTTCGAGCCGCCTCCATCGTCAACGCTCGTCGACGTGTCAGTCGCTGCCGCCGGGGGCGCGAAGCCGACCGCGTAGACGACCTTCTTGTCGAGCTCCTTCTTGTTCTCGTTCGTCCATTTGGTCAGCGCGTCGTTCTTCGCCTTCTCGAGCAGGAGCGCCTTGATCTGTGCGGTCGCTTCCTTCTGCGAGAGCGTCTTGGCCGGGCGAACGTCGGAGAGCGACTGGATGACGTGATATCCGAACTGCGTCTTGACCGGCCGCGAGATCGAGTTCGTCGGCAGGAGGAAAGCGGTCGAGTCGAACTCGGCGACGGTGTCGCCCCGCTTGATCGTCATCTTGCCGCCACCCGTCTTCGACGCCTCGTCCAGGGTGTACTTGGTCACGAGTGTCGAAAAGTCCGCTCCCGTCTTGAGCTCGTCGTAGATCTTGCTGCCCTCGGCCTTCGTCTTGACGAGGATGTGACGCACGTCGCGGCTCTCGGGCGAGAAGATCGGGGGCTGTGTCTTGTTGGCGACGTAGTACGTCGTGATCTGCGCGTCGGTGACGTCGGCATCCTTCGTCACGGCCACGTAGATCTTCTCCGAGAGAACGCGAGCCCTGATGTCGTCGCGAAACGACTCGTTCGTGTACCCCTGGTCCTTGATCTGCTTGTCGAGCTTCGCCTGGCTACCACCGAAGTACTGTGTCTTGAGCTGCGTGATCCGTCCCTCTATCTCCTTGTCGGTGACCGTGATCTTCAGGTTTTCGGCCTCGGCGTCATACTCCGCACGCTGCACGAGATAGGCGACTGCCTGTGCCTGCAGGCTCTGGTACTCGGCCGTCCCGGCCTTCGGAAACGCGCGCTTCTGCGCCGTGTAGGTCTTCTTCGCCCGGGTGAGCAGCTGGTCGAGCTCTTCCTTCGTGATCGGCGTACCGTCTACGACGGCGACCGCGTTGTCCGGGACGCTCTGGTCACTGCCTCCGCAGGCGGCCGAGACCACCACGACAAGTGCAACGAGAAGGGAGACGATGACGCGAGCTGGTTTCATGGAGAGCAATCTTTCTGTGGGCGCAGCGTGAAAGGGACTCTGAAGGTATAGACGAGGGTGCGTTAATTCGCAGTTGCGATCTGTTCGGGTCCGTCGTGCCTGCTCCTGCCAGAGACGACGACTCAGGCGGCCGAACGCGCCGCGATAATGGCATCGGCAAGTCCGAGAGCCCCTTTGAGATCGTCGGTGCGAAGCGACACTTCGTGCTTGGCCTGGGTGTACACGATCGTGTCGCGGGCGGCGCGAAGCGCACGCAGTTCGTCGGAGCCGAGGGCGAGCGGGCCGACCGTCGCCCGGCCGCCGCGGAAGACGAGGTAGTCGGCACCGATCCGGACGAGCGAGAGCTTCGCCTCCTGGATCGCGAAGAGGTTGTCGACGGGCCCCGGCAACGGTCCGTATCGATCCTCGACACTCGCCCGCAACTCACGAAGCTCGTCGTCGTGCTCGACGAGAGCGAGCCGCCGGTGGATGTCGATCTTGAGTGCCTCGGAAGCGACGTACGACGCGGGGATGAAGGCGTCGACGCGAGCGTCGACGCGGACGGGACGAACGGCCATCCGCGCCTGACCCGAGAGCTCGACGACCGCCTCGTTCAGCATCTCGACGTAGAGCTCGAATCCCAACGCGGCGACGTGCCCGGATTGCTCGGCGCCGAGGAGATCGCCCGCACCCCGGATCTCGAGATCCCGCATCGCGATCTGGAAGCCCGCGCCGAGTTCGGTGTGATCGGCGAGGGTGGCGAGGCGGGATCGAGCTTCGGGCGTCAGCTCCGTTGCGTCCGGGTAGAAGAGATAGGCGTGCGCAGTAACGTCCGAGCGACCGACCCGGCCTCGGATCTGGTAGAGCTGGCTGAGGCCGAGGGCGTCGGCGCGCTCGACGATGAGCGTGTTCGCCTGCGGGATATCGATGCCCGACTCGATGATCGTCGTCGAGACGAGGACGTCGGCATCGCCCGCGAGGAACGCGTGCATGCGCTCCTCCAGCACGTTCTCTCGCATCTGCCCGTGCGCGACGAGGAATCGCAGTCCCGGGCAGAGCTGACGAAGCTTCTCGCCCATCTCGTCGATCGTGTCGACGCGGTTGTGGAGGTAGAACGACTGGCCACCGCGCGCGTGCTCGCGCTCGAGGGCGCTCTTGATCAGGGACTCGTCGTACTCCCCCACCGTCGTCCTGATCGGGCGGCGCCCCTCGGGCGGTGTCTCGATGATCGAGATGTCGCGCAATCCGGCGAGAGACATGTGGAGCGTCCGCGGGATCGGGGTCGCCGAGAGAGCGAGGACGTCGACCTCGAGCCGGAGGGAACGGATGAGCTCCTTCTGCGCGACGCCGAACCGTTGCTCCTCGTCGAGGATGACGAGGCCGAGCGCGCTCGGGATCACGTCGCGCGAGAGGATGCGGTGCGTTCCGACGAGCACGTCGACCTTTCCAGCGGCGAAGTCTGCGATCACCTTCTTCGTCTCGCCAGGCTTCCGGAACCGGGAAACCATCTCGACGTTGAGAGGGAAGTCCCGGAAGCGCTCCCTGAAGGTGTTCCAGTGCTGCTCTGCGAGGATCGTCGTCGGGCAGAGAACGAGAACCTGACGGCTGTTCACCGCAACCGCGAAGGCGGCCCGGACCGCGACCTCTGTCTTGCCGAATCCGACATCGCCGCAGACGAGCCTGTCCATCGGCCGCGAGGACTCGAGATCCTCTTTCACGGCCTCGATCGCGCGCGCCTGGTCGTCCGTTTCACGGTAGGGGAAGGACGCCTCGAGCCTCTCGAGCCACTCGTTGGAGAGATCGAAGCTCGCTCCCTCGGCACGCTGCCTCTGTGCGTAGAGCGCGAGCAGCTCACCCGCCAGCTCGCGCACGGACTCGCGCGCGCGAGTCTTGAGGTTCTGCCAGGCCTTCCCGCCGAGCTTCGAGAGTGCCGGCGACCTGGCGTCGGCGCCGATATAGCGCGAGAGCTTGCCGAGCTGCTCGTGCGGGACGTAGAGCCTGTCGTCGCCGCGGAACGCGAGGAAGAGATAGTCCCGAGTGACTCCTGCGACCTCCTTCGTCTCGAAACCCAGGAGCTTTCCGACGCCGTGATCCTCGTGCACCACATAGTCTCCGACGCGAAGGTCCGCGAACGTCGCGAGCGCGCGACCGAGGCGTGCATCGGCGCGGGGTGGGCGCTTGCGAAAGACCTGCGTGTCGGGGAGGAGAACGAGGCGAAGGTCCCGCCAGACGAACCCGCGCCGGGCCGGTGAGATCGCAAACCGCACGGAGGCTTCCCGCGGCAGCGCAGCACCGTCCGGGTGGATCGTGGTCTCGACCTTCTTCAGCAGAGCGCCCTGCCGAAGCGCCTCCCCCTTGTGAGGGAACGTCACGACGACCCGGTTGTCGGAGCGGACGAAGCCTGCAAGCTCGTTCTCGGCCTCCGCGAGGCCGCGTGCAGCGATTGCCGGACACTGCGCCTCGAACTGGAAGGCTTGCCCGCGCGGGAACGGGTCGAGCTCCGTTGCCCCTGCCAGCGAGACCGGCTCGAAGCCTTCCTCCTCCCAGACGGCCCTCACCTCGTCGGGCTGCCAGATGAAGTCGGGCGCACGATCGACGGGAGGTACGAGATCCGTCGGTTTCGGGGCCGCACTGCCCTCCCGCTCCGAGTCCTCCCTGACGTGCGCCGAGAGCTCGATCTCGACGGACTCGGCTCGACGTTCGGTCGCTGGGTACACGCTCGCTGCCGTAACGGGATGCAACGCACGCTGCGTGAAGGGTGAAAAGGCGCGTACCTGCTCGATTTCGTCGCCGAAGAACTCGACCCGGAGCGGCTCACGTCCGGTTGCGGGGAAGACGTCGACGATTCCGCCTCGAACCGCGAACTGCCCGCGTTGATCGACTCGATCGACACGCTCGTACCCGGCGCTCGCGAGCGCCTCCGACAGGCCGTCCAGCCCTGGCTCCTCGCCGACGACGAGACCAACGGGCTCCGGGCGAACCGCAAACGGAGGCATGCCCTCCGCAAGCGCGACAGCCGACGCACACACGAGGCCGCCGTGCGCGAGAACGTCGAGTGCCCTCGCTCGTTCACCGACGAGATGGGGTGGCGGCTCGAGGCCCGAGGCGTGAGAGACTCCGCGACCGGGAAGCCAGGCGACGAGATTCGGGCCGAGGAACCACGAGGCTCCCTCGGCTGCGTCACGCGCGTCGGCGTCCTCCGGGAGAAGAATCACAAGGCCGCGCCCGAGCTCCTGGTGGAGGGCGGCGAGGACGAGGGGAAACGCAGGCTCCGAGACCCGAGCCCGACCGGGCAACGACTTCGTGAATGCCTGGAACCGCTCGCTGCCGACGAGCTCCGCAATGAAGGCGTGGAGGGGTGTCTGGTCCATGCAAAAAGCGGGAAACGCACCCCCGCGTGCGTATCCTAGCGCCCCTCTCCGGAGGGGAGCCGGGTATTCCCCTTGCGCTCGCCTTGCGCTCGTCCGCGGGTTTTCCGGCCGTAGCCGCGTCAGGCCCCAACCTTCCCCAGGGGGGCGCTTTCGCGCCCCTGAGGTCAGCGTAGCGCTGACCTCGTGACGAACCTGTGCCGTCATTCGAGCGGTTCAGTGACGATCGCTCCACAGCCCTCGCGGTGACGGTGAATCGCCCGATCCGGGGCTCGATGCCCTACCCCCGACGGCCGCGTGCGCCGGCACTCGGGTGTGTGGTGCCCACCGCCTCTCGTTCTAGTTGTAGCGGTGCTGCGTGACCGCGAGGCCTGATTCGAGCAGAGACTCGACGGCGTCCGCTGCACGCCCAACGAGTGCGTCAGCATCGTCTTCCGGCGTAAATGCCGCGAGCACGTAGTCGGCTACCTCGCGCTGGTCACCTCGCCCGGGCCGACCGACACCCACCCGGAGGCGAAGGAAGTCGGGGCTGCCGAGCCGCCCGGCGATGGAGCGAAGTCCATTGTGGCCCGCGAGGCCACCCCCGAGGCGAACCTGGAGCCGGCCGTGGTCGAGATCGACCTCGTCGTGGACGACCAGAACCGTGTCGAGCGGGGTCTTGTAGAACGCTACGGCCGGCTGGACGGAGCGACCAGACTCGTTCATGTAGGTGTCGGGCTTGAGAAGCGCGATTCGCCCCTGCCCGATGCGAGCCTCGCCCAGGTGACCGCTGAACTTGCCCTTGAACGATGCGTTCGTCCGACGAGCGAGCTCGTCGACGACCATGAACCCCACGTTGTGTCGCTCACCTGCATGGCGACGGCCCGGGTTCCCCAGTCCGACGACGAGCAGGTCGAGAGTCGAGGCCGATGCGCCGCGACGGAAGAGTGGCAAGAGCTACTCCGCGTCGGTTGCGGCTTCTGCCTGAGCGGCAGACTCCGCAGATGCCTCTGCAGCGAGGGCCGTCTCGGCGGCTTCCTCGGCTTCGGTCAGACCGCGCGGGCTCGAGCAGTTGGCGATGACCGTCTGCTCGTCGTCGAGGAACGTCACTCCAGTAATGGCGGCGACGTCGCTCAGGCGGAGGCTGTCACCGAGTTCGAGACCGCTGATATCGACCTCGACGTGCTCGGGGATCGCCGCCGGGAGCGCCTCGACGTGCAGTTCGCGGGCGACCTGCGAAACGACACCGCCGACCTTCGCTCCGGGTGATTCACCGATGAGCTGGACGGCGACCGTTGCCTGGATCGGCTGGTCGAGCCTGACCTCGTGGAAGTCGACGTGCGTGATCGTTCCGCGGACAGGGTGCTGCTGGTACTCCTTGAGCACGGCGTGATGCGGCGTCTTTGCACCCTCGATCACGACGTCGACGATTGCGTGGAGCCCGGAAGGGCCGGTCAATGCCACTCGCAGCTCTCGCTCGCCAACGACGAATGCCTTGTTCGACTTGCCGTAGAGGACGCCGGGGATACGTCCCTCACGCCGCAGGCGCTTGGTATTGCGGGAGCCGAGCTGGTCGGCGCCACGCTCCTGAACCTCGAGTGTGATTCTATCCCCGGACACGGCGGCGAAGTGTAGCGCATGCCCGACGCCGGCTTCGAGGGACCGGTCACGCTTGCTGCAGCGGCCGGGCCGGCCGCAACCGCGCACCTCTCAGGGGAGGAAAGGTGCGGACGCAGTGCCGACCCGGCCAGAGTCCGGTTTCGCCAGCGAGGCAGTTCTCCCTTCCGGTCCAAGCGGGTCATGGACACACGACGTCGTGCCGATACCCGATCCAGACCGGCGGCACTCTCAGGGGGTGCCGCCGGGCTTCATTCCCTCGGCGCATGCGCGATCACGAGTGCGACAGGTCGTCGAGCGCGCAAGCAGCCGGAGCTAGAACAGCTGATTCTCTCCTGCGAAGATCGCTGATACCGAGTCGTCGGCGAACACGTTCGAGATCGTCTCCGCGAGGATCCCCGCGATCGAGAGCACCTGGATGTTCGCCGGCCGGGCGAGAGGATCGAGAGGAACGGTGTCCGTGACGACGAGCTTGTGGATCTCGCTCGTGCCGATCCGCTCGAGGGCGGAACCGTTGAACAGGCCGTGCGTCGCACAGGCGTACACCTTTGTCGCACCCGCTTCCTTCAACGCCGCGGCTCCCGCCACGAGCGTTCCGGCGGTGTCGACGATGTCATCGATGATCACCGCGACCTTGCCCTCGACGTCGCCGATGACGGTCGTCACCTTCGCCTCGTTGTGCGCCGGTCGCACCTTGTTGAGAATCACGAGGTCCCCGGACACCATCTCGGCGAACTTGCCCGCGATCTTTGCATGGCCGGTATCGGGCGAGACCACTGCGATCTCTTCACCCAGGTTCAGGTCGCGGACATACTGCGCGAACATCGGCACGGCGGTCATGTGGTCGACGGGGATCTCGAAGAAGCCCTGGACCTGGCCCGCGTGCAGATCCATGGTCAGGACGCGGTCGGCACCGGCCGTCTGCAGTAGGTCGGCGACGAGCTTCGCGGTGATGGGCTCGCGGGGGCGCGACTTCTTGTCCTGCCGGACGTAGAAGTACCACGGGATCACGGCCGTGATGCGCTTTGCAGACGCCAGCTTCGCCGCGTTGATCATGATCAGGAGCTCCATCAGATGCTGATCGACCGGCATCGATCCCGTCTGCACGATGAAGAGATCGGCTCCGCGAATCGAATCCTCGTAGCGACAGTACGTCTCGCCGCTGGCGAACGTCTTGAGCGTCATCTCACCGAGGTCGCAGCCGATCTTCGCGCCGATGTCCTCGGCCAGCGTTGGGTGCGATCGCCCCGAGACCACCATCAGCCTCTTGCTCGAGGTAAGGCCGATCGTCCGCGCGACGACCGGGGCTACTCCGGTTCCCCGGGGCACGCCGAGCCCCGGAAGCGTCTGCTCAACCGTCCCGCTTTCCACCCCGACCCTCCTTGATCGTCTGCCTCGGCGGGAACCCGACGAGAGCATTGTCCGGAACATCCTCTGAAACCACCGTGCCCGCTGCCGTCCAGACGTCGTCGCCCACCGTCACGGGGGCAACGAACATCGTGTCGACCGCGACGCGAGCGTTCTTTCCGATCACCGTGCGCTTCTTGGGCTGACCCGGGCGATGACCGAGGTTCGCGGTAATCGACCCCGCTCCGACATTCGTTCCTGTGCCAACCTCCGCATCGCCGAAGTAGCTCAGGTGTGGGACTTTCGCGCCCTCGTCGAGTTGCGTGTTCTTGAGCTCCACGAACGTGCCTGCTTTCGCCCTGGCTCCAAGCGTCGTTCCGGGGCGAAGGTAACAGAACGGGCCGACGAGCGCAGCCGGGCCAATGTTCGAGTCGACAACGACCGCGTGAGGTCCGACCTGGGCGCCTTCGGCGATGGTCGTCGTGCCTCTCAGGAGGGTGAACGGATGAACGACCGTGTCGGCCTCGAGTGTGACGGTCGGCTCGATCCAGGTCGACGAAGGATCGGAGATCGTCACGCCGGCCAGCATATGCGCGGTGTTGATCCGGTCGCGGAGCACAGCGGCCGCAGCGGCAAGCTCGACGCAGGTGTTCACGCCCTCGGTTTCGCGCGCGTCGGCCGCGACATGGACGGCAACCGTATGGCCTGCAGCGACGAGGTCGCGGACGGCGTCGGTCAGGTAGAGCTCCCCCTGAGCGTTGACCGGCTGCAGCCTGTCGAGTGCCGGCCAGAGGAGCTCCGCGCGGAAGACGTAGATCGAGGAGTTCGCCTCGCAGATCTCGAGCTGCCCAAGCGTGGCGTCGACGGCCTCGACGATCGATTCGAGATGGCCGTCGGCATCGCGGACGATGCGCCCGTAGCTCCGGATGTCGGCCGGGACGAACGAGAGGACCGTGGCCCCCGCCCCCGCTGAGCGGTGCGTGGCTAGGAGCTCCTCCAGCAGCCCTGCTCTGAGCAGGGGGGTGTCACCCGAGAGAATCAGAACCTCGTCGGCGCCCACGAGCGCCTCCCTCGCACTCCGCACTGCGTCACCCGTACCGAGCGGTCGCTCCTGGATCGCCACGGTCAGTCCCGGGAACTCCGCTGCGGTATCCGGCGACGCCACGATGACGAGTGGCTCGGGTCCGAGCGGACGTGCGGCCTCGACGATCCAGTCCACCATCCGCCGACCGAGTAGTGGATGAAGGTGCTTTGGCACGGCCGATCGCATGCGGGTGCCCCGGCCTCCGGCCATGACGACGGCAGCGAGCTGTGTGGGGGGCTGGGACATGATCGGCACGTTGGCTGGGGCGCCAGGATTCGAACCTGGGATCACGGGACCAAAGCCCGTTGCCTTACCGCTTGGCTACGCCCCAGTGAGTCGGGAAGCCGAGTGTACCCCGCCGCCCGGTTGCCCACGCCCGATGATCGCACCGGGCGCCGTGCCGCTTGGAGCCCGTAGCTCAACGGCGGTCGAGGAGGAGCACGGCAAGGGCGATCGCAGCGAGGACGACGACACCAACGATCGCGAGCAGTCCGGCGAGGACGATCGCGACAGGAACAAGGACGACGACCAGTTGGGACGCGGCAGCGACCCAGGCAATCGACCGGACGATCGGGGCGGAATGATCGCGCGCCCAGCCCACGTAGGTCGCGACGGCCGCGATGGCCGCCAGGATCGCAACCCACCACGGAATCACATCGGCAAGAACGAGGACTGCTTCGACGCCCGCGACGACGGCGGCGACGATGAATCGGCGCCGACGGAGACTGCGGGAGAACGAACCTTCGCCGTGTTCCACGACCGCGTTGGACATGACCGTACGGTAGTCGCAGCCCGGCGGTCAGGGCCTACCTGAACGCTATCGGCGGGCGGTGGTCAGCCAGGTGCGCCCGAAACGCCGGAGATCACGATGCGCCTCGTTGGCCCGAGCCCGATCCGCGAACACGCCATAGACGCACGGACCGGCGCCGCTGACGTCTGCCCGGATCGCCCCTGCGCTCAGGAGCCGGTTCGCGAGCGGTGACGTCGCCAGGTCGTTCATGGGGAGGGCTGCGAGATCGTTCGCCTCCCTCATGGCAGCCAGCACTGCAACGAGCGCTGCGCGGCGCTCGTCAAAACCTGCTGCTCCACCCCGCTCGTCGAACGCGGCGTAGACGCTCGCGGTCGACTCCTTGCGTATGTCGTTCGGCACGACGAGGAGGACGGTGAAGCCCTCGGGAAGATCGAGCGGGGCTAGCCGCGATCCGTCGGCCGTTCCGAGCTGCGGCCCTTCCTGCAGAAAGAACGGCACATCGGCACCGATCTCCGCAGCTATCGCCGAGAGCCGCTCGAGCGCGAGCGGCGACTCGAGGGAGTCGTTCGCGAGTAGGAGAGCGGTCGCCGCGTCCGAGCTCCCTCCGCCGAGCCCAGCTGAGACGGGGATCTCCTTCGTGATCCGAACCGACCAGCGTGGCTCGACGCCCGCCACGGCCGCGAGAGCGGTGAGAGCTCGCGTCACGATCGTGTCATCGGCGAAGCCCACCACGGTCAGCCCCTCGCTCTCTGAAAGCTCGATCGTGTCCGCAAGGTCGACGCGCTGCATGACGGTCACAACCTCGTGCTTTCCGCCTTCACGAACGGGGCCGACGATGAGGGCAAGGTTGATCTTCGCGTGAGCCAAACGGGTCGTCACGGAAGCCGCCCCGCAAGCTCCACGAAGACGGACGGTTCGAGCGCCTCGGCCCGAACGGAAGCGTCGATCCCGAGCGACACGAGAGCTGCGACCGCTGCTTCGCGCGACGCCACGTCGGCAAGTTGAAGGGAGTTCGCGAGCGTCTTGCGACGGTGCGCGAATGCCCCCTCGACGATGCGGCGAATCCCGGCGAAGTTGGCCGGCAACGGGATTCGGCGGAACGCGACCAGAGCCGAATCGACGTTGGGAGGCGGCCGGAAGACGGTCCGCGAGACCGGGTGGAATCCCGTTCGCACGGACGCGAGCTGGATCAGCACCGAAACGGCGCCGTACGCCTTCGTCGACGGGACGGCGAAGAAGCGATCGGCGACCTCGCGTTGCACCATCACACACCACAGATCGATCGTGGGCAGCTGCTCGAGGCTCTCGGCGACGATCGGCGTCGCGACGTTGTACGGAAGGTTGGCGACGAGCTTCGTCGGTACGGGCTCGAGACCCGAGAGATCGAGCTTGAGCGCGTCCCCCCAGTGCAGAGAAACGTTCGGGGCGGACGCGATCGCGCGCAGATGCGGCTCGAGGCGACCATCGAGCTCCACTGCATGCACGTGGCTGCAGTGCGCAGAGAGAACGTTCGTCAGGACTCCGAGCCCGGGGCCGATCTCCAGAGCGACATCATCGTCGCCGAGATCGGCAAGCCGAGCAATGACCCCGAGGATGTTGCCGTCGACGAGGAAGTGCTGGCCGAGCGACTTCCTTGGTGGAGGCGTGCTCACGGGAGCGGCAGGCCGAACGCCATGCTCGCGTTACGGTCGATCTGCGCCTCGAGCGTCGCGACGGAGACGCCACGCGCCTCGGCGAGCACGGCCAGCGTATGGAGCACGTTGGCCGGCTCGTTCCGCTTACCGCGGAGCGGCTGGGGGGAGAGATACGGGCTGTCCGTCTCCGCAAGGATCCGATCGGCGGCAACAACCGTCGCCGCATCCCGAAGGGACGTTGCCTTCGGGTACGTCACGTTCCCGGCGAAGGACACGTAGTACCCTCGCTCGGCGGCGGTCTCCAGGAGATCTGGAGCGGAAAAGCAGTGCAGGATGACGGTGCCGGCGAACGAGGCCAGCGCTGCCGCCGTGTCATCGTCGGCGTCGCGCGTGTGGATCACAACCGGCAGCCCGGCCGCGGAGGCAACCTCGAGCTGTCGCTCGAAGAGCGAGCGCTGGACTTCGCGGGGGGCGCGGTCGTGGAAGTAATCGAGACCGATCTCGCCGACCGCGACGACGGCCGGGTGCTCGAGCAGGTCGATCAGCTCGAGGATCCGTTCTGCCTCTGCCCCGCCGGCCTGATGGGGATCGATGCCAAGGGCCGCAACGACCCCTTCCTCTGCGCTTGCGATCGCGAGCGCAGCCTTGCACGATTCAATTCCCGTCCCGATGGTGACGATCCTGGAGACGCCGACCGCCCGCGCCCGCTCAACGAGAAACGCTGCGGGCTCATCGCAACCGTCGAGGTGCGCGTGTGTGTCGATCACGTGACGCCACCTACTCCACGGGCGCGTCGAGCCGCGGGAAGAGCGGGGTCGCTGGCTCGATGGCGTGCGTCTCGACCGTGAGTCCGTATGCCACGTTCGACCACTCGATGCCGGCGGGCTGCCGGAGAGCCGCGAGAATCGCATCCGCCGTCGTCGGGACGTAGGCCGCCAGGGCAACAGCGACAGCCCGAAGGCCATCGACGAGGTCGTAGAGAACACGATCCAGGTCGTCCGCCAGCAGAGGATCCTTGGCAAGCTGCCACGGCGCAGTGGTCTCGACCTCACGATTGAGGGTGCGGACGACCTCCCAGATCCGCTCGAGCGCGCCCGTGAGGTCGAACTCGTCGAGACGGGCGGCGACGTCGGTCGCGAGCGGCCGAATCGCGCCCGCGATAACACCGTCCGGAGAGGGCAACGCCCGCACCACTCCGCCTCGATAGCGCGCCACCATCGCGGTCGTCCGGGAGAGCAAATTACCGAGGTCATTACCCAGTTCGCGCTCGTACCGCTCATGAATCCCCATAATCGAGGCGGCGCCGTCCTGGCCGAACGAGACGGCCCTGGCGCACCAGAAGCGAACCGGGTCGACGCCATAGACGTCGATCAGATCGAGGGGGTCGACGACGTTGCCGAGCGACTTGGAGATCTTCCGGTCGTCGAGCAGGAGATAGCCGTGCACGAACAGCTGCCGCGGCGGCTCGTAGCCTGCCCCCAGCAGGAGCGCTGGCCAGTACACGCAGTGGAAGCGCAGGATGTCCTTCGCCAGCAGATGCCGAACCTGCGGCCAGAAGGTCGGGACGAGATCTTCCCCGGGGCGCGCGTAGGTGAGCGCGCTGACGTAGTTGACGAGCGCGTCGGCCCAGACGTAGGCGACCGAATCCGTGTCCCACGGGATCGGAATCCCCCAGGTCTGACCCGCCCGGCTGATCGAGAAGTCCTGTAGGCCGCCCTCGATGAAGCTCTTTGCCTCGTTCGCCCGAAACCCCGGGAGAACGAAATCGTCGCGCTCGTAGAGTTCGAGGAGTTGCTGCTCGAACGACGAGAGACGGAAGAACCAGTTCCGCTCCTCGATCCATTCCGGCTCGCGATCGTGCTCGGGGCACTTCCCTTCAACGAGGTCGGCCTCTGTCTTGAACGCCTCGCAGCCAACGCAGTACAGGCCCGAGTACACATCCTGATAGATGTGCCCGTTGTCGAACAGGCGTTGCAGGAATCCCTGCACGAACCGCTTGTGCTCCGGATCGCTCGTCCGGATGAAGAAGTCGTTGGAAGCATGGAGGCGCTCCGGCAGGTCACGCCAGACGACTGCGATCTGATCGGCGTACGCCTGCGGTGACAGACCCTGTTCCGCGGCGACCCGGGCCACCTTCGCTGCGTGCTCGTCGACGCCCGTCAGGAAGAACGTCTCGGCGCCACGCTGTCGCTGGTTTCGGGCGAGGATATCTGCCGCAATCGTCGTGTAGGCGTGCCCGATATGCGGGGTCGAGTTGACGTAGTAGATCGGCGTCGTGACGTAGAAGGGCTCCATGATCCCCGATTCTACGGGGGCGCGCCAGGAGCAACGCGGCGACACAGCCCGACCCGAGGAACGCGACGACGAGAAGAGCGGCCGCGAAGCGTCGATTGAACGCGTCGTGCACTCCGCCCACCGACGCGGATGCCGGGCTGCTGACGACCCTGCGAGGTAGCGGGTTCGGAATCGGCGGAGCGGCACCGTGATCCGCGGCCGACGAGGCCGACGCACCGGCGCGCGCCGCGACAGAGGCCCGCTCGGTCTTGACACCCGGGAGTACGCCCGTCGCTCCCGGGATGGCCGCCCCATCGGTACCAGTCAGATCGAGGTGTGATTCGGCGACGGCCGCGCGGGCTCTCACGGGACGAGGAAGCGTCGCACTTCTGACCCGTGGGAGGCGGGACGCGAGCCTATCCGAACCCGATGCGGGCGCACTCCCCGTCGAGGAGTGAGCGGCCGAGAGCGCACCCGCAAATGCGCTCACGTGCTCGACGACGGGGGCCAGCGCGGGGGCCAACGCGGGCGTCGTCGCGTCCGCTGCACGGGGAGGTTCGCCGCCGGTCGCCGGTGCCGCAAAAGGCGCGGCGGCCGACGCGACGGGCGATTGCTCACCTGGCGCTGCCTCGGGACTCGCGGCCACGGTTGGCTGGGTCACCGCGGGCGCAACCACGACGGGAGCAGCGGGCTGAGTCGCAGGCGGCGGAGGGACGAGCGCGCGGGGCGGCAGGAGCGTCATGGGATCGACGTAGCCGTCGGCGGCGACCGATGTCCTGATACCGAGATGGACGTACGGCGACGGCCACTCCGAGTCGCTCGTCTGCCCGGCAGCGCCGATCGGATCTCCCTCGACGATCGTCGCTCCCTTGCTGGTCGTGATCGCTGCGAGGTGCGTCACGGAGACCGAGTAGCCCTCGACCTGAATCGTCACGGTCCGGCCCGAGCCGGGAACGGAGCCGGCAAACGACACGACCCCCGGGGCGGGTGCCCGAACCTGCTCCCCTTCAGCGCCGGCGACATCGACCCCGCGGTGCTGTCCGGCCGTGTAGGGATCGGGCCCGAGGGAATAGGGCCGGAGAACATCTCCCGAGACGGGCCACGTCCAACTCAACCCGGACGGGGCCGCGACGAGGGCGACGAGAACTGCGAGACCGATCGTGAGACAACGCATTGCTCCACCTCCTGTGGAATCTCGATCTGTTCTGTTATCACATTAGACAACCAGAAGAACAGAGTAACGAGGCGATCGGACGTTGTCAAATATGCTTACAGAGAAGTCTCGTACAGGGTGTTTCGAGAGACGCCCGTGAGCCGGGCGACGACGGTGGCGGCGACGCCTCGAGGCGTGCCGGCTGCGACGAGCTCGACCACGGCGGCGAGCGCTTCCCCTGCATCGACGACACGCGTGGATGGCCCGATCACGAGCGTTATCTCCCCGCGAGGCGCCTCGCTGACCTGCTCCGCCACGACCGCGGCCGTGCCGGCGACGATCTCCTCGAAAGCCTTCGTCAACTCGCGGCATACCGCGACGAGCCGCTCTGGCTCGACGGCAGCGAGGCTTACAAGCGAGGCCGGAAGCCGCCGGGCGGACTCGAACGCCACCGTGGGATGAGGCCACGCGGCCAGCTCGAGCCAGAGCGCCGCACGATCTCGCTCGCCGCGCGGGAGATATCCGACGAAGCGATATTGCTCGCCTGCGAGCCCGCTTGCGACAAGTGCGGTCTCGACGGCCGACGGACCCGGCAGCACGGTCACCGGCAGCCCTGCCGCGAGCGCGGCCGCAATGATCCGGGAGCCGGGGTCGTTGATGCCCGGGAGCCCGGCGTCGGAGACGAGAGCCATCCGCTCGCCCGCAGCGAGCCGCGGCACGAGCTCGGCGACCCGGCTCGCCTCGTTGTGCTGGTGGTAGGAGAGAAGTCGCGCCCGGATTCCGTGGCGTTCGAGCAAAACGCGAGTGTGCCGCGTGTCTTCGCAAAGGACCGTCTCGGCCGAGGCGAGCTCCTCGAGCACGCGTAGCGTCACATCTCCGAGGTTCCCGATCGGCGTCGCACAGACGGCGAGTGGCACGGGCTACCTCACTCCGTCGAGTGCCTCGAACCCTACGAGCCCAGCGCCGATCAATCCCGCCTCGTCACCGAGCTCTGCCTGCACGATCCGAAGGGTCACATCGGCCGGCTGGATCGCTTCGCCCCGCGCCGCTGCAAGGGCTGGCTCGAGAATCAGATCGGCTGCCGCAGCCCCGAATCCCCCACCGACAACAACGACGTCGGGGTCGAAGATGTTCGCGAGCGAGCCGATCGCAATCCCGAGCAAGCGTCCGATCTCCGACAGCGCGTGTCGCGCGACGTCATCGCCGCCTCGTGCCCGCTCGACGAGCAGCGGCGCGTCCGCGCCAGGCCCGTACAGCTCGGCTGCCACACGATCCGCCGCATGCCCGGACGCGACGGCCTCGAGGTGGCCGTGCCCGTGGCAGTTCCCCTGGCAGGGCGCGCCACCCGCGACGACCACGATGTGCCCGAGCTCTGCCCAGCCGCGGTAGAGCCGGTCGTCGATGACGAGACCGCCGCCGACCCCCGTGCCGAGCGTCAGCATGATCAGGTCACTCACGCCCCGCCCTGCACCGAGTCGCCACTCGGCGAGGGCTGCCGCGTTCCCATCGTTCTCGACCCCTGCCGGCAGCGAGTACAGCTCGCGGGCGCGATCCGGAAAGTGAACGTCCTGAACGGACAGGTTGGTCGCCCGCAGCGCAACGCCGGTGCGCCGGTCGATATTGAGGGGGACGCCATACCCGATCGCGACTGCCCCGTCGGCGAGCAGATCTTCGACGACGGCGTCGACGGCGCGCAGGACCTCCCCCGGCGACCCATCCGGCGTCGGAATCTCGATCGTGCGCCCGATCGTCCCGTCGCGCGCGACGAGACCAGCGAGAACCTTCGTTCCCCCGAGGTCGACTCCGATAACACGCTCTTCATGCATTGCGCGGCTACGATAACCGCCCGAATGCCCGAACAAGAGAAGCCCTATCGGGTGTACAAGGGTGGTCGGGCAAAGGGCAAGGTCCCATTGCAGCGTCCGCCCCGCGCCCGGGACACGAAGACAGAGCCGAACGGAGTCCCGCGCAAGCCGCGGCAGAGACGGCTCGGCAGGCGAATCACGCTCGCCCTCGTCGTACTTCTCGTGCTCGGCCTCGTCTGGCTCGGGGCGAGCTATCTCTCGTTCTCACGCGGTATCTCGGAGGCCAACGACCGCGTGCCGCCCCCCGTGCTGGCCGAGCTGACCCCGCAGAACGGCCTCCTCACGTCGAAGCCGACGACGATCCTCGTTCTCGGGACAGACGGCGGCACACAGTCCGGGCGCGGCGACGCCAACCGCTCGGACTCGGTGATGCTCATCCGCACGGACCCCCGCAAGCACCGACTCGCGTTCCTCTCGATCCCGCGTGATCTCCGGGTCGAGATTCCCGGCTACGGGGCGTCGAAGATCAATACGGCGTTCCAGTACGGCGGCCCGACGCTCGCGCTTCGCACGGTGAAGAACCTGACGGGACTGGACGTGAATCACGTCGCCTTCGTCGACTTCGATCGATTCCGGGAGCTGATCGATTCCGTGGGAGGGATCGAGGTCGACGTCCCCCGGCCGATCCTCTCGAACCGATTCGACTGCCCGTACGCGACGTCGGCACGGTGTCGGGCCTGGGAAGGGTGGCGCTTCGAGAAGGGGGCCCAGAAGATGAACGGAGCGCGCGCCCTCGTGTACTCGCGGATTCGCGAGAACCGCCTCGATCCTTCCGAGACGGACCTCGACCGCGCGCGGCGCCAGCAGCAGGTGATCCAGGCGACGGCAGACAAGGTCACGTCGTTCGGAACTGCCGCGAAGCTCCCGTTCCGCGGTGCGTCAATCGTCAAGCCTCTCGCGACCGACCTCACTGCGGGAGAGGTACTCCAGCTCGGCTGGGTCTACTTCCGCACCAACACGAAGAACGCGCTCCATTGCCGTCTCGGTGGCGAGCCGGGCAGCGTCGACGGACAGTCCGTCATCTTCGGCTCCGAGGACAACGTCGCGACTCTCTCGATGTTCACCGGACGATCGGCCCCGTTGCAGCCTCCGAAGGGCCTTCCCTACGCCCCGGGTTGCGTCGTCGGCGACCGCAGGCTATGAGCAGACCTTTACTCGCTCGAGGAGAGCTTCTTGTCGCTCGAGCCCGAGTCCTTCTTCGTGTCCTTCTTCTCGGGCGAGGACTCGCTCTTCTCGCTCGCCCCACCACGGTCCCCCGAGCTACCGCCGTCGCCCTCTTTACCGGTCGCCTTGCCCGACCCGCGACCGTAGTCCGTCGAGTAGAAGCCGGAGCCCTTGTAGTGCACAGCGACGGGAAAGAGAATCTTCTCGACCGGGCTCGCCCCGCACGTCTCGCACGTCTCGGCAGGGGCGTCGCTCATCCTCTGGAACATCTCAAAGGTATGGCCGTTCGGGCAGCGGTACTCGTAGATCGGCATCAGGCGGGGAATCTACCAGCGACGCTAGGGCGCGAAGCCAGATGACAGAGCACGCCGACAGCACTCCTCGGCCCGCTTCGTCGATCGTCGCCGCCCGCACGTTCGTCACCGCACACGCGTTCTGGCTCACCGTGGCCGCGATCTCGCTCGCAGCCGGCGCGTTCCTCCTCCACCAGTTGATGGCCTGGCCGCCGCACGAGGACGAGACGCTCGCGCTCTTCGTTGGTCGGGACAGCCTCTCGGGCGTCGTCGAGCACGTCACGCGCGAGCGCGGCGGGGCCCCTCTCCACTTCCTCTTCGCCTGGGCAGTCGCGCACCTGGGATTCGGGCTTGGAGGGATGCGCCTGGTCTCGGCGGCGTTCGCGGTCGCCAGCCTGCCTCTCGTGGCGCTGCTCGGGAGACGACTCGCCGACCGCAGGAGCGCCCTGATCGCGACTGCACTCGTCGCCGGCAGCTGGGTCTTCCTCTTCCACGGCGTCTACGCCCGAATGTACAGCCTCTTCCTCTTTCTCTCGCTCCTGTCGTTCCTGCTCCTGCTCCGCGCTCTCGATCGGCGTTCGTGGTCGACCTGGGCTGCCTGGGGAGTGGCTCTGCTCCTGGGCGTCGCGTCACATCCGTACGGCGCGCTCGTGTTCGCATCCCAGGCGGCGTTCGTGCTCCTTGCGAGGCGCGACCAGATTCGCCGTGCGACCGTCGCCTTCGTCGTCGTCGGCCTGGCTGGCATCCCGTTCTGGATCACCGATCTCGTCCTCGCAAACCGCTTCGATGTCGGGGTCGGAGGACGCGGCTCGAGACTCGGCGGCCCTTGGGCGATTGTCACGTACCTGTGGCAGACAGCAGGTGATTTCAGCACGGGGCGCTGGCCGGTGCTCGTCGCCGTCCTCCTCATCGGCCTCGTGGGACTCACGGTCGTCCGGACCGAAACCCGCACGTTCGCTCTGTGCGTGATCGGCGTGCCCGTGGCGGCATTTCTCGCGGCGCGCCTCGGCGGCTCGACCTCACCGGAGTCGCGCCACCTCATCTTCGTGCTTCCGTTCTTCGCGATCGTCGTCGGCGCCGGGATTCTCCGCATCACGCGACGACTTCCTGGCGCGACGATCGCGCTCACCGCCGTGTTGGTCGTCCTCGAGGTCGGCTGGGCGTGGGATCGGACGCCACAGCTCTTCGAGTGGGAGCCGAACAAGAGACAGGCAACCCGGGCACAGGCCGAGGAGTTCCTCGCGACGACGGGTCGCCGGGGCGACATCCTGTTCGGCTACGAGCCACTCTATCTCGGCGCGTGGGAGCGCAACAGAGACTTCTCGGACGTCGTGGTCCCGAGGGCCGATTCCGAGCTGGCGCTCCGCACGGTGCGCCGTGCGCCGCGACCCCTCGGACGAGGCGTGTGGATCCTCGATGCGAGCGAACGCAACAACCTCAAGCCTCGACTCGAGATCGAGAATCGGGATCCCGGCCCTGCGGGCATCTTCGAAACGCGAGCGTTCGGTCCATTCCTTGTGATCCGGACGATCCAGCCGGTCGTAGGAGACCGCGCGTACTTTGCGGCCGCGGCCCGCGCGATGCTCGTCGGCCGGTCGCTCGGGATCGGAGACGCGGACGTCAACCTGCAGACGATCGAGCGCGCCGATCGCGTCCTCCGTGGCTACGGGCCGTCGCTCCGCCTGCTCTCGGACAGCTCGCGGTAGCACGGGGCGCTCTCGAACGCTCCGAGCCCGGATGGCGAGTCGCCCCGGGTTCGGCGGGGACGGAGGCGACGCGCGGCGGCGGCAGCAGACGCGCCGAGGATCCCACCGATCACGAGCGAGCGCATCTTCCTCCGTCGAGTCTTCCGGGCGTCGGGCATCTACCGAACTGCCCGGCGCACGGGCGAACCGTGACGCGAGATTCGTTTCTCCATGCGAGGATCGTAGGTGATGACGATCTGCTGCCTCGGCGACCTCGTGCTCGACGTGATCGTGCGTCTCGGGCAGCCGCTTGCTCAGAACGCCGACGCGACCTCTCGCATCGTGCTCAGGCCGGGAGGTCAGGCAGCGAACGTCGCCGCCTGGATCAGCGAGGTCGGTGGCAGCGCGCGCTTCATCGGCAAGCGCGGCGCGGACGACGCGGGGCTCCTCGCCGCGTCGCGACTGACCGAGCTCGGGGTCGAGCTCGTCGGGCCTGTCGAGACCACAGGCACCGGCGTTATCGTCGCGCTCGTCGACCCTTCCGGTGAGCGAACGATGTGCTCCGACCGCGGCGTCGCCACCGACCTGCGCCCCGAGGAAGTCGACAAAGCGTGGTTCGACGGGTGCACGCACCTGCACGTCTCCGGCTACGCGCTGCTCCGCGAACCCGTCGGTAGCGCGACCCGTGAAGCCATCCGCATCGCGCGCGGCTCGGGGGCCCGAATCACCATCGACCTCTCCTCGTGGAGCGCTATCCGTGACTTCGGAGCCGAGCAGTTCCGCGAGCTCCTCGAGGAGCAAGCGCCCGACGTGGTCTTCGCGAACGACGACGAGGATCGCATCGTGGGTGGCCCCATCGAGGGCAGCCACTGGATCGTGAAGAGCGGATCGGCCGGAGCGTCGTTCGACGGTGAGCCGCGCGCAGCCGTGCCCGTCGCAACCGTCGTCGACTCGACGGGTGCCGGCGACGCCTTTGCGGCCGGCTGGCTCGTCGGTGGGCCCGAGCTTGCCCTCGCCGCCGGCGCGCGCTGCGTCCAGAGCGCGGGCTCGATGCCCGCCCGTGCGGTCTCGAGGCTTGATGTGGATCCTACCCAGGGTCTGGCATAGTAGGACAGGAAGTGATTCTGCTCATACTCTCCGTCGTTGGACTCGTCGTGCTCGTGACGGTGGTCGTCGGATTTGGGCGTCTGGCGTGGCGACTGTTTCGCGGAAACGAGGAGATGGTGGCCGGGGGGTCGATGGGCGATCAGATGTTCGGATCGAAGGCGAATCGGCGGCCACCGAAGAAGAAGAGAGCAGATCCGCGCTAGCCGCAGGACTCCTCAGGCTCTCTCGCTTGCGCCACTCTCGGGAATGTTCCCCGAGAGAGGGGGCCGCATCCAGACGTGCTTCTCATCCACATCAAGCCTCTCGCGGTAGGCTCGGTTCGGGATGCGAGATCTGATCCACGTCGGCGATGAGGTGCGAGCTGCGCTCGAGGAGGAGCGCGCCGTCGTCGCGCTCGAGACGACGCTCGTCGCGCATGGGTTCCCGGCGCCCGACGGCGTCGCAACGGGCGTCGCGAGCGAGGCCGCCGTGCGGGCAGCGGGTGCCGTGCCGGCGACCGTCGGCGTGCTCGACGGGCAGATCCGGATCGGGCTCACACCGGCCGAGCTCGAGCGGTTCACACCCGACGCCCGGAAGCTCGGCCCCCGCGACCTCGCAGTCTGCGCTGTGCAGGGCGCCGTGGGCGCGACGACTGTCGGAGGCACGCTTACCGCGGCCGCGGCGGTCGGGATCCGCTTCATGGGCACGGGAGGCCTCGGAGGCGTGCACCGCGGCTTTCCGAAACCCCCGGACGTGTCCGCGGATCTCGCCGCCGCCGCCCGGATCCCGGCCGTC
>Ga0163153_10003064_pt1 | contig 22968 bp, 15 predicted proteins | sample OliLakLV19MP6IB1_FD_148629 | JGI IMG/M metagenome (GOLD analysis project Ga0163153, IMG submission 148629) | Freshwater microbial mat bacterial communities from Lake Vanda, McMurdo Dry Valleys, Antarctica - Oligotrophic Lake LV.19.MP6.IB-1 | ecosystem: Environmental > Aquatic > Freshwater >...
ACCCGGGGTTGGTCGAAAACGGCGAAGCCGTCGATTTGCAGTTGTTTGGCAATGCGCCTCAAGCGGAGCAGGAAACGCGCTATGCATTGGCGCGGCTGTTCTACTTCGCCAATCAGCGGGAAATCCGCAACCAGGTGGAATGGCTGCCGGCTTGGAAGCAGGTGACGTTGGCCGCGGCCACGTTGAAAGGGATCAATCTCCGCGACCAGCTCGGCCAGTTGATTGCCGCCCGAGCGTTCATGGACGACCAGCCGCTGGTGCGCAGCCAAGATGATTTCGCGATCCGCCAGAAGCTCGGCAAGAAGCAAATCGTTCCTGCCGTTCAGTCCGTGGCGAACCTGGCCGGGCCATTGTTCGCCAACTATCACCAGGCGCGTTTGGCGCTCGAGAAAACGACCCATTCGCAAGCAAAATACGCGGCCGACGACGTCCACGAGCAGCTCACGGCGCTCGCAGGGTCTCGGTTCCTGACACGCACGCCCTGGGTCTGGCTGCAACACTTCCCTCGCTATCTGAAGGCGGTCGCCCAACGGTTAGAGAAAATCAACGCCGGCGCACGGGAGAAGGACCGTGAACTTTCCAGTCAAGTCGCCCCGTTCTGGCGGCGCTATGTCGAACGGGCCGAACTCAACGAACGGCTAGGAATCGCTGATCCGGAGCTAAATGTGTTCCGCTGGATGATCGAGGAATTCCGGGTATCGCTCTTCGCGCAGCAAATCGGCACGTCGCTGAGCGTGTCACCGAAGCGGCTGGAGGCTCAGTGGAGCCGGGTCCGCGTAGAGTAGTCGCCTCGGCCAGTCGTCGCGACGAAGCGATCGGCGCCCGTGGATGAGTGGGAACTTCGCGACCCCTTTCGCTCGTCTAAGCGTACAATCGTTATAGGCTGAACAGTTTGCCGCGCCTGACGTATGCTTTTAGCGTAAGTCTTATCGTGGCGGGGCTTTTCGCTTGCAAGAACGGTTGGTTTCCGTTTAATGAGAGAATGCGGCATCAGCGGCCGACGAGGCACGCGGAATGCTCTTAGCCGGGTTGTCCGTCGTCCATTTCGCCCCACAGCACCCCTTGCTTGGCAGCTATGACTCAGCGCCCTGATCAGCCCAAGTTGGTGACGTCGTTTTCCGAAGAAGCTCTGACCCGCCGCATGCGGCGTCCGGTCAAGCGCGTTACGCGCCCCTTGCCAGTCGCCAAGCGGTCCGAGCCCGCAAAAAAGCAGGCGCCGACGACCCGGCGTAAGAAGCCTTCGCGCCACTCCGCGTTCCAGATGGAAGCGCTTGAAACCCGGGCGATGATGGCGGCTGACGCCTCGGATCATACGCATTCTCACCTGGAAATCTGGATCGAGGGGACGAAGTTCGCCATTCCGGAGACTGTGGGAAGGTTCCAAGATCACGTGGAGATCATCCACACTCACAATCCGCACGGCGTGCTGCACGTCGAGCCGGGCGATACGCCGGAGACGGAAATTGCCGTGCCGACGATCGGGGATTTCTTCACGATCTGGCGGACCAAGGGGGGCATTGCGGGCAACAAAGAGAACGCCTTTTTTGACAGCACGCGAATCTTCGACCATGTGGTGGATGCAACTCACACGTTGAAATTTTTCGTCAACGGCGTGGAGAATACCGAGTTCCAGAACCACGTCTTCGACTTCAGCGAAGAATTGGTCATCCGCTACGACGCGATCGCGAACACCAATCCGACTTTGCCGGAATTGCCGAATGTAACGCTCCAGGCCGGCGCGCCGCTGATTGTTTCGCTGGACGGATTTGACGCCGATGGCGACGATCTGACGTACACGGTGCAAAGCACCAATCCGTCCGTCACGGGCGTATTCTTGAACGGCCGCAACCTGCGGATGACCGTCCAGGGCTACGGCGAGATGGTGTTCCAGTTGTTCGAAGAGCTGACGCCCCGGACGACGCAGCGGATCATTCAGTTGGCCCAGTCCGGCTTTCACGACGGCGTCACGTTTCACCGCGTGATCGACGATTTCGTGCTGCAAGGAGGCGATCCGACCGGAAGCGGCAGCGGCGGTTCGGAATTCGGCGACTTCGATGACGAGTTCGTTGGCGATTTGCAGCACACGAGTAAAGGCTTGTTGTCGATGGCCAAGACCGTCGACGACACGAATGACTCGCAGTTCTTCATCACCGAGGTGGCGACGCGGCACTTGGACTTCAACCATTCGATCTTCGGCAAATTGATCGAGGGAGAGGCCGTCCGCGAGGCCATCAGCGAAGTTGCCACCGACGACAATGATAAGCCGACCACGCCGGTGCGCATCGAAGGCATGACCGTCTTCGTCGACAAGCAAAACGGGACGCTGATGCTCAAGGCGCCGGTCGGCACGACCGGCACTTCGACGGTCACAGTCACTGCCAGCGACGGCAAGGGCGGCACGGTTCAGCGGAGCTTCCAGGTCACGGTTCAGGCGGACGGCACGAACAACAATCCCTTCTTGTTGCCGATCGAGGAACCGATCACGCTGGTTGGCGACGAGCCGAAAGTGATCACGCTCAAGGCGCAAGACGTCGAAGGCAATCCGATCTTTTTCACGGTGTTGCCCGGTAGTAATCTGACAGCCATACTTGGCGCGACCCAAGTCAACCCGCTGAACCAGATCGCGGAGACGACGCTCACCATTAGCCGCAAGGCAGGATTCAGCGGTAACACTTCCTTGGCGATCATCGCGCATCCGACGGCTGCGAGCTCCGGCACATCAGGGACCGCGGACCGCCAGGACGTAGCTGTGACTGTCTCGGTCGCGGCGCCGATCGCCCCGACGGGCGTGAAGTTGACGACCGGCAGTGACACCGGAACCAGCGGCACGGATGGCGTTACGCAGCGCAACAACGCGGCGAATGCGCTCCTGACCTTCGAAGTCGCCGGCTTGCAATCCGGCGCGGTTGTCCGCTTGTTCGCGGGCGCGACGCAGGTCGGCGAGGCGACGGCCACGGGCGCGACGATGGTGATCTCCACCAATGGCGCGGGTGCGCTGGTCGACGGAGTCCACAACTTCACCGTCACGCAGACCGTGGGCGGATTGACCAGCCCAGCGTCGGCCCCGGTGGCGATTACGATTGATTCCCGTACGCCACAATTCACGTCGTCGCCGGTTACGAATGTGTTCGCTGGCAGCTTATATAGCTACGACGCCCAGAACGACGAGGAGGGGGGGGCTGGTTTCCTGTTCGGGTTGATTTCGCCGCCGGCCGGCATGACGATTAACGCTCAGACAGGCGCGATCGCGTGGACGCCAAACGGCTCGCAGATCGGCGTCCATCCGGTGACAATTCGCGCCACGGATTTGGCCGGTAACTTTGTCGATCAGTCGTTCAACGTCACCGTCGAAAACTCGGTGCCGGTGCTGAACCCGATCGGCGCGAAGACGGTGAACGAGAATGAACTGCTGACGTTTACCGCCACGGCCACCGATCCGAACTTGCCTGCGGATGTACTGACCTTCAGCCTGGAAGCCGGCGCACCGGCGGGGGCGACGATCAACCCAACGACCGGCGTCTTCACCTGGACGCCGACGGAGTTGGAGGGCGGACTGTCATTCAATATCACGATTCGCGTCACCGACCAGGCCGGCGGCTTCGACAACGAGACGATTCAAGTCACGGTCGCCGAAGTCAATCAAGCGCCGGCGCTCAACGCGATTGGCGACAAGGCGATCGTAGCGAACCAGTTGCTCACGTTCACGGCCGTGGCGACTGACGCCGATCAGCCCGCGCAGACATTGGCGTACAGCCTCGGCGCGGGCCCGCCGGCCGGCGCGACGATCAACGCCACGACGGGCGTCTTCAGTTGGACGCCAACACCGGCGCAAGCTCCGGGCACGTACTTGATCACAGTCCGTGTCTCGGACGGTACCGCGGAAGACTTCGAACAGATCACGGTCTTCGCGCAGGACGTCGCCGCGACTCCGGTGCTGCCAAACTTGGCTGCCCAAACGGTTGACGAAGGGCAGACCGTGGCGTTGAATCTCGCCGCCGCGGACACGAACCTGCCGCACGATCGGCTGACTTACGCGATCGTCAGCGGCCCCGCCGCGGCCACCATTGATGCGAACGGCCAGTTTTCTTGGGTGACGACCGAGGCGGATGGGCCCGGAACGCATACCTTCACGATCAAGGTCACGGACGCGCTGGGACTGAGCGATACGTCTACGCTCACCGTCACGGTGAACGAAGTCAATCAGGCGCCCGTCTTGGCCCCAATCGGCAACCGTAGCGTCAACGAAGGCGAGTTGTTCAGCTTGATTGCCGTCGCGACCGACGGCGACTTGCCGGCGAACACGCTCACCTATAGCCTGGCCAACGGCGTTCCGGCCGGCGTGACGATTAATGCCACGACCGGCGAACTCCAGTGGCAGACGACGGAAAGCGACGGCGGTCAAGCAGTCACCGTCACGGTGCAAGTGTCGGACGGCACGGTGCAGACCTCCGAGACGATTACGATCACGGTCGTGGAAGTGAACCAGGCCCCGGTCTTGGCGGAAGTCACCGACCGTACCGTCGACGAAGGGGGCATGATTGAATTCGCCGCCGTGGGAACCGACGCCGACCTGCCGGCCAACACGTTGACTTATACGCTCGATTCCGGCGCGCCGGCCGGTGCGACGATCGACCCGGTAACCGGCGCGTTCCGCTGGGTGACCACCGAGGCCGATGGTCCGCAGACGCACACGATCACGATTCGTGTCAGCGATCAGCTCGGCCTCAGCGACGCGGAGACGTTCACTGTTACGGTGAACGAAGTCAACACCGCGCCAGTGCTGGCGGACATCGCCGATCGTACCGTGGCGGAACGCAGCGCAATCTCCTTCAACGCAGCCGCGACGGACGCCGATCTGCCGGCCAATGCGCTCACGTATTCGCTCGGCTCCGGCGCTCCGGCCGGAGCGACGATCAACCCGACGACCGGCTTGTTCGAATGGGCTCCCAGCGAAGCCCAAGGCCCCGGCGCCTTTACGATCACCATCGTGGTCACCGACAGCGGTGGCCTGTCGGACACGGAGACGTTCACCGTCAATGTGACCGAGATCAACGACCCGCCGGTGCTGGCCGAGATCACGGATCGCACGATCAATCTCGGCTCGACGCTGTCGCTCGACGCCGTGGCGACGGACCCGGACGTGCCGTCGAGCGGCCCGCTCGAATACAGCCTCGGCGCCGGCGCGCCTGCCGGCATGAGCATTGATCCGGTGACCGGCAAGATCACTTGGACGCCGACTGCCGCGCAGAACAATCAATCGTTCGATGTCCGCGTGATTATCGAGGACGCCACCGGCTTGACCGACGAAGAAGTGTTCCGCGCGACGGTCAACGCCGCGCCGGTGCTCGACGAGATTCTCGATCAAACGATCGACGAAGGCACGTTGCTGGCGATCACCGCCCGCGCCACCGACGACGATCCGGTGGCGTACTCCCTTGCTACGGGCGCGCCTTCGGGGCTCACGATCGACCCGCAAACCGGGGCACTTCGCTGGACTCCGACCGAGGCGCAAGGCCCTGGCGAGTTCGAGGTGACCGTCGTCGCGACAGACTCGGGACAACTCACCGCGGAACGCACTTTCACGATTACGGTCCGCGAAGCCAATCTCGCGCCCGTTGTCGATCCCGTTGAAGATCAATCGGCGAATGCCGGTGATGAATTGACATTCACCGTCGCGGCGCGCGACCTGGATCTACCGGGTCAGAAGCTGCGATTCAGCCTCGAGCCTGGCTCGCCTGCCGGTGCGTCGATTGATCCGGTGACCGGTGAGTTCCGCTGGACGGTGCCGACCGATTTCCGTGAGTCGAGCGTGGACATTGTCATTCGCGTTACGGACGATGGCCCCGGAGAAATGTCAGCCACAATTACAGTTCGTGTGACGCTGACTGACTTGGCTTTGGCGTTGTTCACGACGAACGGCGCGAATGGATTGACGAACACGGTCGCCTCCCCGACCCTCTTACGCACGCGCAATGTCAGCGCGGTGGTTGCCCAGCAATCCGCGGCGCACGCCGCCGCGGCTGCCGCGTTGGATCGCTTCGAGGATGTGCCGCTGAGTGACGCCGACCTCGCTTACTTCGCCGGACGCATGTATCGCCTCGGCCCCGCCGACGGCGGCGTCGGGCCGGCGGCCAAGATCGATCCGAACGATCCGAACCAACGTCGGCGCAATGAGCAGGACGGCGCGTCGCCGAATGAACAACGCCTGTTCAAGCCGCCGGTCGAGGAAAACAACGAACAGCCGACCAGCGGTAAGCCCGCAGTACGCGATCCGCAACCGGTGCGGAATATCAACTTTGAACGCCATCAGCCCGGGGTCATTCGCGAGCCCCTGGCGACGCCGCCGGTGGCGGACGAATCGTTCGACAATTGGGGCGATGAGTCTCCGGTGGAATTGCCGGCAATCGATGTCGCTGACACGGTGATTTCAACGTGGTTGGACGAAGAGACCGCCGAGGCAATTGCCGCAGAGCAGATCGTCCAGGAGAATGACGAGCCGACGCAAGCCTCGCTGGGCCTGGTGGCGATTCCCATCATCGCCGGCGAATTGCTCGAGCGCCGTCGCCGTCAACGCGAAGAGGCGGCTCGGCGCAAGCCGCGCTAGCCGATTCGTCCATATGCCTGGAGGATCAAAGATGCATCGCCGTCGCCTGTTGTTCTGCGCGCTGAGTTGCCTGGCATGCGTTGGAATTACCGGGCGGCGCGCTTCGTCCGCCGAACCGCTCGATCCGCAGCGCTGGGAAGAAGACATCCAGCGGTTCGAAGCGCAGGATCAAAAGGAAATGCCGGCGCCGGGCGGCGTCTTGTTCGTCGGCAGTTCGAGCATCGTGCGCTGGAACCTCGAGGAGGCGTTTCCCGAACTCAAAGCGATCAACCGCGGGTTCGGCGGTTCCGAAGTGGCGGATTCGCTGCACTTCGCGGATCGCATCATCTTGCCATATCGTCCGCGGACGATTGTCTTCTACGCCGGCGACAACGATATCGCCAATGGAAAATCCGCGGAGCAAGTGGCGAAGGACTTCGCGCGGCTGGCCGCGAAGATTCATGAAGGTCTGCCGGAAGCTCGCTTATTGTTTTTAGCGATCAAGCCGAGCCGCGCACGTTGGGAGTTGATCGACGTGCAACGCGAGGCGAATCGATTGGTCGCGGCGCAAGCTGAAGGCGCTGACTTCCTGAGATTCGTCGACCTCGCTTCGCCTCTCCTGGGCGACGACGGACTACCGCGTGAGGACTTGTTCGAAGACGACAAGCTTCACATCAACGCAGCCGGCTACGAAGTCTGGAACGCATTGCTGTGCGCCAAGCTTGCACCAAAGTAGTATCGGTATCGCAGAGGCAATCAAGTGGCGGGCCTCGTTTTGTTTGGGAATGCGTTGACGATTTGCCGCGATGGGTTCGAGGCGACGATTTCTCAATTGACGCCGGCCCGCCCTACGTCGCTACGACGTGATGCCTTTGGTCAATTCCATGAAGGCGGTTTCGAGGTTAATCTCGTCTTCCTTAAGTTGCGTGACGCGGTGGCCGGCGTTGACGAGCAACGTGGCGAGATCGCTGTAGTCGCGCTGCTCGGGGCGCAACGTGGTGATGATCGTGCCGTCGCGCAGCTCGATCTTTTCGACGGAGCTTTGCGCCTGCAACAAAGCTGCGGCGGACTCTTGGTTTTGCTGAACGCGGATATGCAGCACGACCTGCCGCCGTACTTGGCGCATCACGTCGGCCACGTCGGCGTTCACGATCAATTCGCCGCGCTCGATGATGCCGATCTTGTTGCAGATGTCGGCCAGTTCCGGCAGGATGTGGCTGGAAACCATGATTGTTTTGCCAAGATTGCGCAGTTCCTTGAGCAGCGTGCGAATCTCGATGCGGGCGCGGGGATCGAGGCCGCTGGCCGGTTCGTCCAGCAGCAACACCTGCGGATCATGCAATAACACCCGGGCCAAGCCGAGGCGCTGGTTCATGCCGCGCGACAGGCTGGTAACCAACTCGTCGCGCTTATAGCCGAGATCGACGAGCGCGAGCACGTCTTCGCATTTCTTGCGTCGCGCGGGCCCGTCGATACGATAAGCCGCGGCGAAGAACTCCAGGTATTCGATCACCTTCATATCGTCGTACACGCCGTAGAAGTCCGGCATGTAGCCGATCAGCCGTCGGATTTCCTTCGGCTTCGTGTAGATCGAATACCCGCAGACGTACGCCTCGCCCCAGGTGGGATTGAGCAGCGTGGCGAGGATGCGCATCGTGGTCGTCTTGCCGGCGCCGTTGGGGCCGATGAAGCCGAACACGTCGCCGCGATCGAGCTTCAAGTCGAAATGCTTGAGCGCGTGGATCTCGCCGTAGGTTTTCGTGAGGTCGCGGGTCTCGATCATGGACTGGGCGCGGGGCTAGAGTCGGGAGAAGTGCTGGCGGCGGCTGGCGCGACCGGTGCAATGGGACTGACAGGCAACAGAGTTCTGACCACGACCCAGCGGCGCTCATCTTCGCCGCGGAGTGGTTGGCCGTTGTGATGAAGCACCGCGCCCGGCGCATCTTTGGCGAGCGGTTCGGCGACGAAGCCGACGAGCATTGCCTGGCCCAAGTCGCGACGGGCGCTGAGGTCGAGTTGTCGCAATGCGCCGTTCCAGGAGTGCGAGTACTCGCTACCGCCGGCGGCGTCGTAGAACAGGATCTGGCGGAGGATTTCTTTCACATCGGTGGATTCGGCGTCCCACTGCGTGCCGACCATCGTGTACTCTTCTTTGCCCGGCGAGCGTTGTACGCGACGCTGATAACGCAACAAATTGCTGAGCGTGCTCCAGCCTTCGCCGGAGCGCGAACCGACAGTCGCCGGTTCGTTCGCGACGAGCCGTCCCAAGCGCGTCACCGTGTTGCCGTAGACGAGCCAGCAATCGTCGAGCGCCCACGGGGCATGCCACGTCAACTGCCCCTCCGGCAAGCCGTCGCCGCCGTGCGTGAGGTTTGCTGACGCGAGTTTTTGCACGGTTCCCCGCCACTCCGCCATAACCGTCTTGGACGACCAGATCTGCATCGGCAGGCCTTGCATCACGTCCAATTGCTGGTCGAAGGCGTACGCGTCGCTCGCCAAAGGCTGCACCGTCGAGCGGTTCGGGTCGCCGGAGAATGCCGCAGGCGCCAACGCGAACGCACTCATGCGAACCGTCGGATTGTCGATCTTCAACGCGCCGCCCAGCGCCGGTTGCATGGCCAATTGGTAAGCATTTGCCTCGGGGCTGAACAGGTTTGCCACGCTCACTCCGCGCGCCGCGCCGTCCCCGTCGACGTCGATGATATCGAATTGGTTAACGCGCAGTTGGCTGCCCTTCAAGTGGCAGGCGAACCAGTAGCCACCGGCGCTAGCCGCGACGACCAGTAACGGGAAAGTGAACCAGGTCCATTCCATGCGCCCTGTCAATCGCCGCAGGAAGCCGTAGTCGCCCGGGCCCACAAGCGCCACGTAGCCTACGACCAACATCGTCACCCACAGAAACGGCGCCAGGCTGACGCCGGGAAAATCGTCGAGTGCGCGGCGCAATTGCTCGACGAGATCTTGCTGGATCGCCGTGCGATTGCCGGTGTTGCCGGCGATGGACTCGCCCATCAGGGCGCTACGCGTGAAGCGGCGCAGGAGATTGTTGCGCCCGCTCCACTTGGCGAATGGCGGTTGGCTCAAGTCGGCCGCTACGTAGACGACTTCACCCAACCCATGGGGAAGTCGAACCACGAGTGGCGGCTGTCCTGCGCCGAGATTGGTCGGCGTTTCTACTTTGCCCCGCAGCCCTGTCACGTTAGGAACTTGGAGCCTTTCCTCGCCCGTTGCCGTACGCAACGGCGGGAGTGGTTGCGGCGACGCCGCGTAGTCTTCCCAAACACTGGTTTGCGATGCCAGTAACGCCACTTGCCCGGCGTATTGGCCGGGGATGAATTGCGCCAGCGGGTGCTCCGCGCCAAGCAGAGTTTCCGCTTCGCGACCGATGGGCAGGACCAGCCGTCCGCCTTGCCGGACCCAGGTGGCGAGGGCTTCGGCGCGCTCCGGTTGTCGCGTCCAAGTGGCGTTCAACGCCGCATCTTCTGTATTCACGAACAGTGTGTCGATACCGTCCCAACCGAGCGCATGCGCCGGTAAGTCCGTGACTTGCGCTAGCTCGATCGGCCGCGTCCCGCCGGTTAGGTCTTGCGACTGTGCAAAGGCGGTCGTCAGTCCGAGCGGCGGGCCGACGCTGACCACGAGGCGTTCATTCGCCGGCATTGCCCGCGGCACGCGCAAGGTGGCGCGTTCGTCGTCGATGGAGAACGCTTCGTTCCGCAGGCTGCCGTCGGCGTGGACCATCTGCAGGCCGAGTTCGTTGTCCAACGCGGCCGGACGGAAATAAAAGATGAGTTCGCGCCGGCCATCTGCCGAAGCGGGCGATTGTGCGAATGCTGGCACCCGATACGGTGCGCCGTCGCCATCAACTGTGGTCAGGAAGAACTGCCCGGCGAAATCATCGGCGCCGCCTTCGAGCGTCACGACCACCGGCGTCCAACGTCCCGCTTGATAGGCGCTCGCGATGCCTACGCGAACTTCTGTCACGCGAGGAAAGGCCGCTGCCTCGGCGGCAAAGCTCGACGCGTGACGGACGCATAGCAGCATCGCGCACAGGACTAGCGCGCTGAATCGCGGCGTGACTCGAAAAGGACTTCGACTCATGGCTTCTCCGCCATGTCGCACGTGCAGATCAACCGTCCGCAGCCGGGGCAACCGTCGCCGTACTTGCGGGCGACGGCGTCGTTGAGGTCGACGCCTACCACGTTCGCGATCGTCGTCAGCCAGGCGAAGACGTCGGCGAATTCGCCCATCCGCTCCTCGTGCGTGCCTTCGCGGAGCGCACTGGCCAACTCGCCGACTTCCTCCATCAGCCACATGAACGTCCCATCGACCCCGCGCGCCAGGTCTTTTTCCAGGTACATCTCGCGGATTAACTGCTGAAATTCGCGGAGCGAGATATCCCGACTGGTTTCCGACATGACGGTGGCGATCCCGGTATTTCGACGGAGAATCCCGTCAGCGTGGCCCGAAACTTCGATCATAACCTGTTGCCACGGCATAGGATAGGCCCGACAAACTACCTTGGCGACTCACAGCGAAAGAGACCGCCTCGCATTGGTGATACGGAGCTGGGAGGCGTTTCGACTGCTGGGCACTTTGCGGCGCCGGGTAGGTCCGGGACAATTCATGGCGACATGATTTTGCTGATCGACAACTACGACAGCTTCGTCTTCAACCTGGCCCGGTATTTCGAACGGCTCGGCGCGCCGACGCGCGTGGTGCGGAATGACGCCGTCGACGTCGCGGAAGTGCGCCGCTTGGCGCCGGCCGCGCTAGTGTTTTCGCCTGGCCCCTGTTCGCCCAGCGAGGCGGGGGCATCGCTGGAGTTGGTGCGCGAGCTGCACAGAGAACTGCCAATCCTTGGCGTTTGCCTGGGACATCAAACGATCGCGGCGGCACTCGGTAGCAAGATTGAGCGCGCTCCGACGCCAATGCATGGCCGGACGTCGCGCATCACCCATGATGGAACCGGCGTTTTCCGATCGATTCCAAGTCCCTTGAACGTGGGGCGTTATCATTCCCTGACCGTCGACGAAGAGTCGCTGCCGGAAGCGTTGCGCGTCACGGCTCGCGCGGAGGACGGCACGATCATGGGCCTGGAACATCGCGAATTGCCGATTTTCGGCGTGCAGTTTCACCCGGAGTCGATTCTGACCGATCACGGTTACGCGCTGCTGCGTAATTTTCTGGAACTGGCGGGCGTCCCTATCGCTGGTTCGGTTTTACCGTCACGCGAACTCGCGCCGCCGGAGCGATCCGCGGCCGAACTTCCCAGTCGACCGGTGACGTTCTAGTCGTAGTGTTGGATCAATCCCTATGCCCCTGATCCTGGAAGGCCTGGTAACGACGTTCAACGCTGATCGCACGGTGAATCTTGCGCCGATGGGGCCGATCGTCGACGTGACGATGGATCGGCTACTGCTGCGACCGTTTCAATCTTCGACGACATTCGCCAATTTGAAACGGCAAGGCGAAGGCGTGTTTCACGTCACGGACGACGTTGAATTGCTGGCGCGTCGCGCGATCGGCGACGCCGGGCCGCTGCCTGCGATGCGCGCGGCGGAATTCGTAGACGGCATGATCCTGAGCGACGCCTGCCGGTGGTACGCGTTTCGCGTCCGTTCCATTGATGATCGCCACGACCGGGCTGAGGTGGAGGCCGAAGTCGTGGGACGGGGCGTGCAGCGGGAGTTCTTCGGCTTCAACCGAGCCAAGCATGCGGTACTGGAGGCGGCGATTCTGGCGACGCGCGTGGGCATTCTGCCGGATGCCGAGATTCGTGCCGAAATGGCGCGTTTGTCTTCGCCCGTCGCCAAGACTGGCGGCGCGAGCGAAACGGCGGCGTTCGCCTACCTCGAGGAACACATCAACCGGCGCCTTGGCGTTCGTTGAACCGGAAAGTGCACGCCGGAACGCGACAAATCACGCCGCGCTACTGGAATTGCCGGTTCCGGGTCCCTTAGAATACCGGCGCGCTGCCCATCGTTCCTGGCGAGCGGTGAGCGTTAGACCTGTTCCCTTGTCTCGCGACGTGCCTCGGCACGCGGAAAGGAAGAGCCATGTATCGATCCCTGAGAGTTGCCGTGGTGAGCGTTGTCGCCGTGGCATTATGGACTGCTACGTCGTCCTCGGCCTCGGCCCAGCGGCGTGGTTTCACGCGGTTGTTCGGCGTGATCACGTCCGTGCAGTTGGCCCAGTTGGACGAAGTCCAGGCCGACCTCAAATTGACGGACGAACAGAAAGGCAAAGTCACCACGCTGAACACGGACCTGAGCGATGAACGTCGCGCCGCCCGCGAAGACGCCAATGGCGATTTCGACAAGATGTTCAAGGAAATCGCGTTGCTGAACGCAGAGTTCACGAAAGAGTTCAACGAATTGTTGGACGAAACGCAGCGGAAGCGCGCGCATGAAATCTATTTGCAAGCCAACGGCGCCGTGGCGCTGACCGACGACGCGGTCGCCGAGTCGTTGAAAGTCACCGACGAGCAAAAACAGAAGTTGCAGCAATCGCTGGCCGAGAGCCGGAGCAAATCGCGCGATTCGTTCCAGGATTTCCAGAGTCTGTCCGAAACCGAACGGGACGCGAAGATCGCCGAAATGATCAAGAGCCGGGACGACGGCCTGTGGGCGGTTGTGGACGAGGCCCAGAAGAAGCAGTTCGAGGAAATGCAGGGCGCTAAACTGGAAATCGACCTCTCCAAGCTGCCGGGTCCGGGTCGCTAGGTCGGATGAGCTAAGCTTGTGGAACGTCCCATCGCCATCGCCGCCCGCCGGGTACGCCCGATGTATCGAGCACCCGGCGGGCGAGTTTGATGCGAGATGTTTGCACTTGGATTTCCTTCATCGTATTCCCAACGAAAGCCGATCGATCGTGATCTCGCCCGCGCGTTCCCTTCGCTATTCAATTCTCCTCCTGGCGTTGTGTATGACGGCTTCCGCGTCCGCCCAAGAGTTCAAGGCCAACTACGACGAAGCCGCGGTGCCGAGCTACACATTGCCTGATCCTTTGGTGGCCGCCGACGGTAAGGCGGTTGATTCAGCGAAAAGGTGGCGCGAGGTACGACGGCCGGAATTGCTGGAGTTGTTCAGCTCCAAGATGTACGGCCGCGCTCCGGGACGCCCGACGGACGTTCGCTACGAACTCGAGGAATCGAGCCAACAAGCCTTCGGCGGCGCGGCGACGCGGAAGCAGATCACGATTCACTTAACGAAGCAGCCGAACGGGCCGCGTCTGCGGTTGTTGCTGTACGTGCCGAACAAGCGAACCGGTCCGGCGCCGGCGTTTCTGGGGCTCAACTTTTCCGGCAATCAGGTCGTTTGCCGCGATCCGGCGATCCGAATTACCGACCGCTGGGTGCGCGAAGGAGTCGCGACCGACGGCAACCGCGCCACCGATGCTTCGCGCGGTACGCAAACCGACAACTGGATGGTCGAACGCGTGATCGAGCGCGGCTACGCGTTGGCGTCCGTGTACTATGGGGACATCGAACCGGATCACGAAGAGGGCTGGCGCGATGGCGTCCGCTCTGTGTTTCCCGTCGATGGCAAGGCGACCGCCACGCCCGCTGCGCAACCGATCACCAAATTTCGCGACGATGACTGGGGCGCCATCGCCGCCTGGGCCTGGGGGCTGAGTCGCGTCCTTGATTACCTGGAGACTGACGGCGACATCGACGCCCGTCGCGTGGCCATCATGGGACATTCACGCCTCGGCAAAACGGCGCTCTGGGCCGCGGCCAATGACGAGCGATTCGCCCTCTGCGTGTCCAATAATTCCGGCGAAGGGGGCGCGGCGATTTCCCGCCGGCGCTTCGGCGAGACTGTCGGGCGGATCAACACGTCATTCCCGCATTGGTTTTGTACTGCATATAAGCAATTCAACAACCGCGAAGACGACCTGCCCTTCGACCAGCATGAGTTGATCGCGTTGATCGCCCCGCGCCCGGTCTACATTGCCAGCGCCAGCGACGACCAATGGGCCGATCCCAAAGGAGAGTTTCTTTCCGCCGTGAACGCAGAACTCGTGTACGCACTCCTCGGTAAGACCGGTCTTGGCGTCACGGCTCCTCCGCCGGTCGACAAGCCCGTCGGCGAGACCATCGGCTATCACCTGCGCACCGGCGAACACGCCGTACTCCCCTACGACTGGGAGCAATACCTCAACTTCGCCGACCGGCATCTTCCGGCGAACTGAAAGCGACCGCTGGAACTACCCGTCCGGGCTGGATTGCATCCAAATTGGGCAGGTTCCCGTAGTCAACTTCCATCGACTACAATGGGGCCATCCACCCCGCCGCGCTTGTTCCTTCCCCGTAGGCCTGCCCGATGGACGTTCGTTGTCGGTACTTGCCGTTTGCTAGCATCTTGTTCGCGTTTTTCGCCGCGCCGCTTTGCCTTGCGGACGAGCCAGCGGCCGAAACACAAGCGCCGACCGAGGCCGCAACACCGGCGGATCAGCCTGGGCCGGCGGCGGGGCATTCCGCGCATGGCGAGGCGTTTAACGACGGGCCGCGTCAGGCGGCGCGATTGATGGGCGGAACCGGGCGCTGCCACTTTGCGGTGACGACCGCGTCGCCCGAGGCGCAGCAATTCTTCGATCAGGGCGTCGGCCAGTTGCATGGCTTCTGGTATTTCGAGGCGGAGCGTTCGTTCCGCCAGGCTGCCAGGCTCGATCCGCAATGCGCCATGGCCTACTGGGGTCTGGCAATGGCGAACATCAACAACGAAAAACGCGCCAAGTCGCTGATCAAGGAAGCGGTCGAGCGGAAGGAACCTGCCAGTCCGCGCGAGCGGCAGTGGATTGATTCGCTGGCCGCCTATTATGCCGACGGCGACAAGAGCAACAAAGACCGGCGGCGCGACCTCGTGCGCGCGTATGAAACGATCATCAACGATTTTCCGGACGACGTTGAGGCCAAGGCGTTCCTCGCCGTATTGATCTGGCAAAACAAAGACAACGGCTGGCCGCTGTCATCGCACGAGGCGGTAAACTCGTTGATCCGCGAAGTGCTCGCGGCCGAACCGATGCATCCTGTGCATCACTATCGCATTCATCTCTGGGACGGCGAGAAATCCGAACGAGCGCTGACCTCGGCTGCGCGGTGCGGGCAATCGTCTCCCGCGATCGCGCACATGTGGCACATGCCGGGCCATATTTTCTCTGGCCTCAAGCGCTACGACGACGCCGCCTGGCAGCAGGAAGCTTCGAACCGAGTGGATCACGAATACATGATGCGCGATCGCGTGTTGCCGGATCAGATTCACAACTACGCGCACAATAGCGAATGGCTGATCCGCGATTTGCTGTTCGTTGGGCGCGTTCATGACGCGATTCGCCTGGCCAAGAACATGCTCACTTCGCCGCGGCATCCGAAATACAACCTGCCCACCAAGGGAGGTACGAGCGCGTCGCTCGGCCGCGAGCGGCTGTTGCAGTCGTTGTCGCGCTTTGAGCAGTGGGAGGAGTTGGTGACGCTATCGGAGACGATGTATCTGGAGCCGATCGACGATCAGGCGGATCAGGTCAAAAGCCTGCGCGCCCTGGGCGTAGCCAATTTCTCGCTGGGGCGCAATGAAGCAGGCGGAAAGATCATCGACGACTTGGAAACGCGGCTTCGCGACGAAGCGAACGCCCGCTATAAGGACGGCGCGGAGGCAGTCCGCAAGGCGACCGAGGAAAAGCAAACGCCGGAGAAAATCGCCGAAGCCCGCAAGCAGGCCGAAGAAGGGCACGACGGACGGATCAATCCACTGAGGAACGCGCTGCTGGAATTATGGGGCATGCATGACTTGGGGGAGGAGCGACCGGAGTTGGCCCTGGCATTATTGAATGCGGCGAAGGATGTACCTCGTGATCGGTTGGCACGTCTTTACTTGGCCGCCGGCAAGTCGGACAAGGCTGTCGAACTCGCGACCGCCGACGCGAGTGAACACGAACGGCAAGTGCAACCGCTGGCGAATCAGGTTTACATCCTGCATGCCGCCGGGAAAGCCGCCGACGCTGGCGAAGCATTCAACAAGCTGCGCGAGATCTCAGCACACATCGATTTGGATTTTCCGCCATTCCAACGATTGACGCCGATCGCGCGTGAGCTCGGCTTTGCGGAAGATTGGCGCGTACCTGCCGCGGCGAAGGAAGACGTCGGCGAGCGGCCGGAGTTGGCGTCGCTGGGACCATTCACATGGCGGCCCTCGCCCGCGCCAGATTGGACGCTCGTCGCGCCGGACGGCCGCGCGGTGTCGTTATCAGATTACCGTGGTCGGCCGGTCGTGGTCGTTTTCTACCTCGGGTACGGCTGCCTGCATTGCGTCGAGCAGTTGAACAAGTTTGCTCCTTTGACGGCGAAATTCCGCGAGGCCGGCATCGAGCTGGTGGCGATTAGCACCGATGAAGAATTGGATCTGGAAAAATCGCTCGCCGCTTGCACGACGGAAGGCGGGTTCCCCTTCCCGCTGTTCTCCGACGCCAGGCAGGGCGTGTTTCGCCGCTACCGAGCCTTCGACGATTTTGAAGACGCTCCATTGCACGGCACGTTTCTGATCGACGGGAACGGCCTGATGCGCTGGCAGGACATCAGCTTCGAACCGTTCACCGACGCGGAGTTCCTGCTCCAGGAATCGCGACGCTTGTTAGCGATTCCGGCCGATGAATTGATGAGCGACGAATGATGAGCAAGTCGCTGCGACGGATCGCACTCGGCGTTTGCGTGCTGATTACTGGCGCTACAGCCTCAGCACATGCGGAGGATGCTCCTCGGGCAGTGGCCGGCAACCTGGTCATCTGCGGCGGCGGCGACTTGCCTAGCGAAGTCTACGGCGCCTTCTTCCGGTTGGCGGGCGGGAAACAGGCTCGGATCGTCGTGATTCCGACCGCATCGGAATCGGCCGATGAGCCGCCTTCGGAAGTCGCTATGGAGCCGTGGCAATCGCTCGGCGCCGCACAAGTTGAGCGATTGCATACACGCGACCGCAATGTCGCTGATCAGGAAGCATTCATTGCCCCGTTGCGCGCGGCCACCGCGGTCTGGATCGGCGGCGGCGATCAATCGCGCCTTGCGGAAGCCTATCTGGGAACGACCGTAGAGCGCGAACTCGCCGCGCTTCTGGCGCGCGGCGGCACCATCGGCGGCACGTCGGCCGGTGCAGCGATCATGTCGCGCGTGATGATCGCCGGCGGGAACCCGCGCCCGGAAATGGCGGCCGGCTTCGACCTGCTGCCTGGGGCGATCGTCGATCAGCATTTTCTCGCCCGCAATCGCGCGACGCGATTGTGGCAAGCGCTCGCGTGGAATCCAAATTGTTTCGGCGTCGGCATCGATGAAGGAACAGCCCTTGTCGTGCAGGGCCGTATGATGACCGTCATCGGCGATTCGTTCGTAACATTCTGTTGGAATCCATCTAGCACGCGGCCGGCACGCACGGAAACCCTGCGGGCAGGCCAACAACTCGACCTCGTCGCCTGCCAGCGCGCGGCGCTTGCTCGCGTGGCGCCAGCGTTTCCGTCAGCGCAGTCGGTGGATCCGTCGCTCCCCGGCGGCAGCCTGCTGATCATCGGCGGCGGCCCGCTGCCCCAGGAGACGATTCCGCTCTTCATCGAGCGAGCCGGCGGACCCGACGCTCCGTTGGTCGTCGTGCCAGGGGCGTTGGAAGGCAACCCGCCGGACGATTCGGACTTCGTCGCGATGTTGCGCGAGGCCGGCGCCAATAACGTGCGCGTGTTTCATTTGGCCGAACGCGCGCAATGCTTCGACGCGGCACAGCTCAAGTTGCTCGACGACGCGCGCGGCGTGTGGTTCAGCGGCGGACGGCAATGGCGATTGGTCGATTTGTATCTCGATACGCCGGTCGTGGATCGCTTCCACGCGGTGTTGGCTCGCGGAGGCGTGATTGCCGGATCGTCCGCCGGCGCCACCATCCAAGGCGATTATCTGGTCCGCGGCAATCCGCTTGGCAACCTGGAAATGATGTACGAAGGCTACGAACGCGGCTTCGGCTTCCTGCGCGGCGCGGCGATCGATCAACACTTTACGGAACGCAATCGTTTTGCTGACATGACCGCGCTCAAACAAGCGTTCCCGCAGCTCTTGGGATTAGGCATTGACGAAGGCACGGCGCTCGTGGTCGAAGGAAACGGATTCGAAGTCATCGGCGCCGGCGGCGTGGCGATCTACGATCAGTCTTCGACCGAGAACCGCACGCTGCGCGCAGGCGATCGGTATGAATTCCTGAAGCAAAGTCCGACCCAGTGATTCACCACAGAGAACACTGAGAGGGCGAAGCCATTCGAACCGCGGAGGCGCAGAGGGGCGAGATGGCGAAGAAAGGGTTGGCCAACGTGCGTTGTCTGCTTTGGCACTCACGACTCCAACGATCGTCCAAAAATCCTTACGGATGAATGTTTTCAAGCGATTCCTGATAGAGCGTCCAGGCGTAACGTTGTTCGTCTTTGCGCTGGCGGTGCGGCTGTTGGCGGTGCAGTTGCTTTGGGCGCCATCGGATCTGCCGCGTAGCTACGAACATGGCGAGATCGCCGCGAATCTCGTCGCCGGGCGCGGATTCCGCGTGGAGTTTCTCCATGCCAATCGTCTGACTTCTCAGCAGGCGCCGTTTTACCCGTACTTGCTGGCGGGGGCATTTCTACTATTCGGAACGCATGCTTCGGCGGCGGACCTGGCCGTCCAGACGCTGCAATGCCTGGCCGGTGCGGTCATTTGCCTGTCGGTCGTGCGGCTCTCGCGCGCCGTGTTGCCGGAGCGAAGTCGGATCGCCTGGCTTGCCGGTTACGGCGCGGCGATTTATCCGTCTCACGTCTACGCCGTCACCCATTTGCAAGTGGCGATTTGGGCGGCGCTTTGGCTCACACTGTTGGCGGACTGGTGCCTGAGCGCGGACCCGCGTCAAATCTTGCGCACCGGCGGCGTCGCTGGGATTCTGGGAGGATTGCTGATACTCACCGAGCCAATCCTCGCGCTCGCTCTGCCCGTGCTAGCGCTCGCGCTTTGGCAGCGGGCTGCTGTCGCTTTGACGGTGAAGCGCGACCTTGTTCGCTCGGCGCGACCGACCGTCGTGATGACGGTGGCCACGTGCCTGATGATCGCCCCGTGGATTGTGCGCAACTACAACGTGCATGGCGAGTGGGTGTTCATCAAGTCCACATTCGGCTACGCCTTTTGGCAGGGTAACAACGCGTCCAGTTGGGGCACCGACAAGATCCCCATGGAGGACGCGATGATGCGCGCCGCCCAGCACGACGGTTCGATCCGCGAGATGAACGCCGCGCTCTGGGCGGCGCGCTATGAAACAACCTACATCGACGACCTACTGCTGACTGAGGAGGATTACGCCCAATTCGCCACGCTTTCCGAACCGGCCTGTTGCCAGATGTTAGGGGAACGCGCGCGGCAATTCATTCGCGAGGAACCCGGCCGTTACGCGGCTCTTTGCCTGAAACGGCTGCGATACTTCCTCGTGTTCGACGAGACGAACCCTAAAGCGTCGCACTTTGTCTATCGTGGGTCGACGGTGGCCTGGCTGGCGCTGGCCGTCGGCGGATTGATCGTGACGCGCCGCGATTGGCGTTTACTCTGGCCGACTTACGCGGCATTCGGACTGATCCTGCTGTTCCACACGCTGACTATTACTTCCGCACGCTTTCGTATTCCGGTAGAGCCGTTGACGTTTCCCTGGTGTGCGGCCGGTGCGGAGCAATTGCTTCGATGGGTTCCGGCGCTGCGCGGTCGGCGGGCGTAAGGTAGAGTTGCACGGAGCGTATCATGCCGATTAGACCGCAATTCCTGTCGACGAACGGCTCGCGCCGGCGCAACATGCTGAGCAATTGGCTGCTCGTTCTGTTGGCTCCGCTGTTTGCGCTGATCGCGATCTTGACGATGCCGGTCCTGTTGCTCTTTGTAGTGCTCGATCAGTTGCGGCTACGGCACTACTGCTGGAAACATCAAGTCTGGACATTTCTGGTCTCGACGCAACGGCGCGGATGGCACGAGTTCGTCCGCAACAACGTTGAGCCGGTGCTGCCTGATGGCATGGCGCTGCTGTGGACCAGCGACGTCGCAACACTCGGCAGCCCGATGCGGTGGTTGATCTCCGCTGTGTCGGGCCAGGTAAAGCCGTGCATCGTTCACGTGAGGCTATTTCGTGTGCGCGTGCGCTCGATTCACGCGCTGCTCAAGGACCGGAAGTGGCAGCGCCGCGTGGATGTCGAAGTCCAAGGAGAGCTGCGGCAAATTATGAAGGAAGAAGTGGAGCGAATCGTCGGCGAAGCTAAGCAGGTGTTGCCTTGAGCCAGTGCAAAAGCTGCCCGGCCAATTCCGTACCGCAACCCAAGTATTGATGATTCGCGCCAGCGAGCACGCGCACGTCCGCGGCCGTCTCTCCGGCTGCCTTGAGACGCTCAATTTCCTCCGGCAATCCCGCGAACGGTCCGCCTTCCCCCAGTTCGTTCGTGCCGAACGTCACCAGAGTTGGCGTGGTCACCTGCCTGAGCAACCGCGGCACTTCGTACTGTTCATCCGGCCCGTACTTGTCGACATATCCCGCTGCCGTGACGACATACGGCAGCGGAAACAGAACTTCCATCAACGCCTCGCCACGCCCCGCGGCCACATGGTGCTGCGCTTCACTGAGCGTGGATCGAAACAGTTCTGACTTCCGGCCGGCCGAGAACCTGGCGTGCGACAGCCACGGCGGCGAAATCGCCAGCAGGCGTAAAACGCCAGGCAATCCTTGGTGCGCGATTGCATAGATGCCTTTGAGTGCTCCCAGGCTGTGTCCCAGCAGGCCGATGCGACGAAATCCGCGCTCGGCCAGCAATCCCAGCCAGGCCTGGAAGTCGAGCACGCAGTCGGACACGCGTTCGTACGCCGATCCGTGAATCTTGCCGGCGCTCGTGGCGATCAGGTCGTGCCCGCGCGTGTTCACCCGCACTAAGGGCAAGCCAGCTTCCAGCAAATGGGGCGTCAGGCCGTTGAAGAACGCCGAGGCATAAAAGTAGCTTCCAGTGCCATGCACGCAGAGCAAGCAATCCAGGCCAAAGTCGGCGCCGACGCCGCTCGCCGGCATCAGCACGCCGTCCAGACGCAATCCATCAGCGGTGACAATATGCAACAATTCGACGAGCATCTATGTGGATCCTATCCGGAACGAATGACGGACACCGGTTCGAGCAGCATGCCATCCGCTTCCGCCAAGAAAGTAGGACGCCAAGCGGCCTCACCAAAACTACCCTGCACTCAACCCTCGTCACAAGAGTTCTTCGTGGCCAAAAAGTCACGATCGCTGAATCTGTCGTCGTGTGGCGTATTCGCGGCCGAAGTCCGCCTGAGCCCAATGATTCAGGATGAACACGGCTTCACGATAAAGCCAGTCGGCCGTCCAGTCCGACGCGACGTAACGCCGCTACGCTCGAATATCTGACCGTTGACGGCGACCTGGATCAAGCTGGCGACTGGCAAGTGCCAGGCTACGTCGAGTTCAGCAACGGTTCCTGGCATACGGACGTGCATCGGTTCATCGTGTACGAAAACGTCGCGTGATGAACGCGCCCGTGATGGCAACGCCGAGTATTGCGATGGAGGAAGGTTCGGGGACCAACACGTTGTCGATAGAAATCACCCGATAGCTGCCGTCGTTTCGCAATTGCGGCACGAGTTTGAAGCCCGACCCCAGATTAGACAGCCGACCCGGTCCCGCGGTGAAATGCCGATCCAAGAGCGGATCACGTTCAGGATCAAAGACGCAGCTGGAATCCCACGTCGTGACGTTCACCAACTGTTCGGGCGTTTCAGTGCCAAGCAGCAGCTCGTAGATCGGGTGCGGAAAGTCGCAGTCGGGCCATGACCCACGAGAGCCAAAGAAGCCGCTATAGAACTCAAGAATGTGCGTCTGCCCGTCAGCACCGATATTCGTCAGCTTCCCATCGACGACGGACATCGTTGGCCCTAGCATCCGATCAGGCCCGTCAAACGTAAACCATGTCCCATTGGCCGAATTGGCAAAGACCGCGCAACACGCAACACCGAGTAAGAGCCGAAACATGGCAACCTCCGACAAGGTTGTTGTGAGGGCCGGGCAGGCGGATCACCAGTCTGCTCCGGCCACTTAATGGCATTTCCCCTGACAGCCGAAGTATAGGGCTTAAGGCCTTGAATGCAAGGAGATTCCCGCTGCTTCGGCGGAATCGTTATGATAGAACCAGCGCCGCAACGATCGCAATGATTGGCGCAACGCCGTTACATGCTAATCCGACATTTCCCAGATGGGTTGAGCCGGGAACCGCTCCAAGCTGGGAATGTCGCCTATTTTGACAAGCTGCGTCCCCCTCGGCAAGATTGTGCGGGATGCTTTGACATTTTCCCCGTCTTCGATCGC
>Ga0163153_10003065_pt1 | contig 22956 bp, 29 predicted proteins | sample OliLakLV19MP6IB1_FD_148629 | JGI IMG/M metagenome (GOLD analysis project Ga0163153, IMG submission 148629) | Freshwater microbial mat bacterial communities from Lake Vanda, McMurdo Dry Valleys, Antarctica - Oligotrophic Lake LV.19.MP6.IB-1 | ecosystem: Environmental > Aquatic > Freshwater >...
AGTGCGGGGCGGATTGGGCGCCTGGGCATTGGGGATGCGCGCGCTCATGGTGTCGGTGCTGGGGGAAGATTATGTCGCCTTCGCCGAAGCCAAAGGGTTGTCGGCCAGCCGTATTTTCCTGTGGTATGGCATGCGCAATGCCCTGTTGCCCCAAGTGACACAGCTAGCCTTGGTGCTCGGCTCCGTCTTTGGCGGCACGGTTCTGGTTGAGGCGATCTTTAGCTATCCCGGCGTCGGCACCCTACTCTTTACCGCCATTGCCGGCAAGGATTACTTTGTGATCCAAGGCATCGTCTTGATGCTCATCCTAGCACTCGCCCTGTCACTCTTTGTGATTGATCTGCTCTATCCCCTTTTGGATCCTAGAATTCGGTATCATAATTAGCCTAGCACGAGTATTGGGTATTGGGTGATTTCGACAGGCTCAATCACCCAATACCCAATTACCCACTTTCCTACAGGAGTTACCCACATGGGTCGTTTTGCACGGCTGTTCAACAACCAACGCTTGAGCGCTAGCCTGGTAGCTGGGTTGGTCATCTTGGCCGGCGTAGTCATCTTGAGCCTTTGCGGTCCACTCTTGGTGGATGTGGACAAAGCATTAGTCGGCGCGGTGAAGCCATCGCAGCGGCCATCCAATGAGTTTTTGCTAGGCACTGATTCCCAGGGGCGCGATATGTTGGCGGTGATGGTGGTTGCCGTCCCACAGACGTTGAAGATGGGCTTGATCGCGGGTCTGGTGGGGATTGGCGTTGGGTTGCTCTTGGGGTTGCTTTCCGGCTTTTTTGGCGGTCCGTTGGACGCGGTGGTGCGCGTCTTGTCGGATTCGCTGATGACCGTGCCGGGCATTGCCATTCTGATCATCATTGCCGCCAATTAATGTCCACACACTGGGTACGACCATCTACTGGGCGCGGCGCTATAGCGCCATCTTGCGCGGCCAGTGGTGGTGGTGGGGACCGCCGATTGCCGTCATCTCGCTAATCTTCATTGGCCTTTTCCTGCTCTCGGTCGGTCTGGATCGGATCGCCAACCCGACCTTGCGTGCGCTACCCCCTTTGCGTTCACGGCAGGCACGCCGTCAGAGTCGTAACGCTGCCACTACAACCACAAGCGTAAACGAACCGGCTGCTTTGCGCGTCAAAAATTTGCAGGTCGTCTTTGAAACCCCAGCCGGCGTCGGCGCAGCGGTGGACGATGTTTCGTTTAGCCTGAAACCAGGTGAACGGATGGGGTTGATCGGTGAATCGGGCTGTGGCAAAACGACGATGGCTACGGCGCTGATGTCGTTGGTGCGCGCGCCGGGTCGCATCGCCAGCGGACAGGTGTTGCTGGACGGGCGCGATCTAGTAGGGCTAAGCGAAGCCGACTTGCGCCGCGCACGCTTGCAAGAGATTGCCCTGATGCCCCAAGCAGCGATGAACTCGCTCAACCCGGTCATGCGCATTCGTGACCAGATTGTCGATGCGGTGTTGGCGCATGAAGCCAACCTTAGCCAACAAGAGCTAGATGCCCTGGTGGAAAACGCGCTGGTCAAGGTTGGTCTGGCGCCGACGATTGCCAATCGCTTTCCCCATCAGTTGAGCGGCGGTATGAAACAGCGCGCGGCGATGGCGATTGCGACCGTCCTGCGCCCCAAGTTGATCATTGCCGATGAACCGACCAGTGCGCTGGATGTAGTGGTGCAGCGCCAGGTGATGATGACGCTGGCGCGCGTCCAACAAGAACTGGGCGCAGCCACGATTCTGATCGGTCATGATATGGGGTTGATTGCCCAATTCTCGGATACGATTGGGGTGCTCTATGCGGGTAAGCTGGTCGAACGGGGCGATATTGATGCCGTACTCGCCGCACCCTGTCACCCCTACACACGTCTGCTGATCGAAAGTCTGCCTGATATGCATGAGCGCAAAGCGTTTATTGGCATCCCTGGGTTGCCGCCACCACTCTTTAACCGGCCCGCCGGCTGTCGTTTTCATCCCCGCTGTCCTTTTGCGTTTGACCGTTGAGGGCCAAGTCATCTACCGGGGTAAGGATCTGGCGCGAATGTCCAGCCAGGAGCGTATTCAATTTCGGCGCGAGGTGCAGCCGATTTTTCAAGACCCGTTTGCCGCCTTCAATCCCTTTTATCAGGTCGATCATGTGCTGACGACACCGTTAGCACGCTTTGGTCTGGCTGCTTCTGCCAAGGATGCGACCCATCGCATTCACGAAGCGCTGGAACTGGTAGGGTTACGACCGGCGGAGACGCTAGGACGCTTTCCCCATCAATTGAGCGGCGGGCAACGGCAACGCATTATGGTGGCGCGGGCGTTGCTCTGCAAACCCAAATTGATCATCGCCGATGAACCAGTCTCCATGGTCGCTGCGTCGCTGCGCGCCACCATTTTGGCTGGTTTGCAGACACTCAACCGTACACTGGGTATTTCCATTCTCTACATCACCCATGACCTGACCACCGCCTATCAGGTCTGTGACAACATGATGGTGATGTACGCCGGGTCGGTGGTGGAGGTAGGGTCAGCCGATAAAATTATCCGCAACCCACAACATCCCTATACCCAACTGCTCATCTCCTCCATTCCGGATGTGGATCGCTCGCACCGCTGGGAAAATGAACCTGTTGGGGAGCTGCGCCATGCCGGGCGCCAGGTCACGGGTTGTAAATTTGCGCCCCGCTGTCGCTGGGCAGAGGAAAGCTGCTGGCAAGCCATGCCGCCGCTCTATCAACCAGAACCGGATCGGGCAGTGGCTTGTGTGTTACATCGCCAGAGTGGCGTGTTGGAGCAACAGGATATGGCGCGGGTGTTGTAGTAGTCGATCTTATGCAGGAATCGCTAGCGTCGGTTGTTTTAGAGAGGCAATAGGAACTATATGGGTAGCATGGGCTGGTGTGTAACTGCTCAATTTAAGAAATTCATTGAGAGGAGCGTTGCGTAACATGCGCCAGATTTTGCTCTGAGCCTCTGCCGGCCACTCATCAGAGAGCAATTCAAGATGAACTTCCCCGTAGGCGCCGGTTTGACCAACTGTGAAAAATTGATAAAGCTCAGGCTGAGGGGGACGCCGGTTGCCCAATCAAAGCGTAGAACGATCTGATCGGTCAGTCTTGTAGGTAAAGGTAAGCCAACGTGGGAGGGAACTGTTGACGGCGAGACAGTTCCTCCCCCAAACTGGCTTACCTTTACCCACAAGTCTGAATGAAGGGGAAAAAGGGGGAGTCACCTTGGTCGTAGGTGCGGTTTGTAACCGCACGTTCTCTTTCGTCACACAAGAACGTGCGGTTACAAACCGCACCTACGAATCGACAAACTGCCATTTTTCCCTGTAACGCTCTCTGGGAAAAAGATGTGGGTAAAGGTAAGCCCAAACGGGGGAGGTTAGGTGGGGGTGGCTTGGTAGCTACCTTTTCTACTTGTGTTTTCTAGTAGATTCGCCTTCATGATAGAACATCTATTCTGAAAAAATCAAGGCTGGAATCGTCATTCCTGATATCATTAGCAACGGAATGGGGTAGAGGAGTTTGCACGCCCATGTGCGAACTCCTCTACCCCATTCCGTTAGCGCAATTGACGAAAAAACGCCCGTACATCGCCCACCAGCAGATCGGGCGCTTCCAGCGCGGCAAAGTGACCGCTACGCTCGAATTCTGACCAGTGAACGATGTTGTTGCTGTACTCAGCATAGCGACGGATAGCGACATCCTCGTCCAGCCAACACCCGGCAGTTCATTGGGCCAGCGCGTGTGGATCAGACGATTATTCAGGTCATCCAACGCACGCTGCGGGATACGAATTGTAAATGGTTTGATAGTCATAGGGTGTCTCCTGTTTCACAACGACTGTCTTAGAATTTACGCATCAAAGGCTCGTCGACTAGACCTGACAGGTTTGCGAAACCTGTCAGGTCTAGTGATTAACGCTCGGGGACGTATTGTACTTCAACGAGAATGTCACCGGGCGCATTGAAATAGAAGGTCCAGCTACCATGCAAGGAGCGTGGTGCTTCTGAGGCGAAGCCCGCCGCGTGCAAGTGCTCATACAGGTTGTCAACCTGCTCACGGGTCTCCTGAATAAAGCCAAAGTGAAAACCATTGGGATAGACAGGCACACTCTTTTTGTCGAAGTTGCTCAAGGCCAGCACGAATCCATCTTCGCCAAAAAGCACGACGATGGTGTCCAGCCCATTTGTGTTGGCGCGTTGAAAACCAAAATAGTCGACAAAGAACTGCGACGCTTGTTTTGGGTTTGGTACGCACAGATTTAGGTGATTAAGTTTCATGGATGCCATCGCACCCGATGAGCATCCGTCCGTTGGCTGTTGTACCATCGGCAAACGTTGCAACCACGCCACCAGCGTGTTCAGTGACCGATTCCAGCGCCTTGCCAAACTCAAAGCGAACACCCGCCGCCAGTGCAGCCGCGCGCAACGCACGGCTGAGTGCGCCGCGCATGACTGTCACCCCACCGACCGGTACATCGGCAAGGACGCGCCCCGTTTCGGTGTGAAAGATGAGACGGTCATTGCGGAAACCTACATTATCGCTGAGATCGGAGAGACCCAGGGCGCGTAAGGCGTTTATGCCATTGGGGGCCAGGTTGAGAAATGCACCGGCAGTGTCGCGCGGCTCTGGCGTTGATTCGTAGACGGTAGCGTCGATTCCCGCGCGGCGCAGCGCGATCCCCAGGGCCGGACCGGCCACGCCGCCGCCGATGATCAGTGTTTCTGTCGGTTTAGTTTCCATTTTTAGCTACTCCAACTACTTCACTCTCGTCGTGGTGGTCTCATATCCACCGCCCGGCCACACCCAGCCACCGGTGAGCGTGTTGCCGTCATTGCTGAACGTTCCCTTGTAATAGGCGGGCGAACCCTTTTCTCCACCCCAAATCATGAGGGTGTCATCAATGAGTTCGTACACATAGTCGAGAGTCAGGCCATCCAGAAAACTATAGACGCGCGATTTGATATCCTCACTTTGTTCCTCTCCAAATGTCTGTTCATGTCCAATAACCTCGATGCCCTTGATCTTTCGCCCTCCATGCACAAGATCAAAGTCCTGCACCAGGAAGAAACCGCCTTCCTTCCACTCGTAGCGAATCTCTCCTTGGGCCTCACCGGATACGATCCATGTGCCGACCAATCGATCCAGGCTCTTGAGGTCAGGACTTGGGTTGGGCGACTGCTGTGAAGCTGGGGCGCTGGTCTTCTCTGTCATACTGCTTTCCCCTTTGGTTCTCAATCATCCGTTTGCTATGAATCCTTACCTACGGGTATTTCTCATTCATTTTAACCTACGCCGCCTTTCTTAGGACCAAGCGTTGTAACGCAAAGAGCGCATTCATCGAGCGCAACATGGCCTTTGCCATCAGCCGCGACTCCGCAATATGAAGATCGAGCGCCTGCATGGAACTGCGCACCGCGCCAAAGCCGTACTGGATCATCGCCAGGACGACCTGTTGCAGCGCGGCGCCATCCATCTGCCGCAAGCCTTCTCCAGTCGCGTACTTTTCCTGACGAGCAATAAACGCCCAAAAGAGATAACTGACCCACTGTCCTACTGTACTGTGACCGCAGATTTGCGTAAGGCGACGTATTCCAACACGGCAAAGATTGCCACACCCACTGCTTGAAAGAGTACAAAGGCATAACCCAGTCCGTTGGGTTCGATTGCTTCTTCAATCAGTAGGAGAATGCTGCCGAGGGTCCAAAGCACATTGATCACAATCACCAGCCAGAGCGCCGAGGATGAAAGATACTGGCGGGCAGCAAGGTAGACCAGGAATGCCGCAAAGGGCAACAAGCTGATGCCGGCGGTGCGCGTGAGTGAAGGTGGTAGCTCCAATAATTGTTCGAGCAGCCCCGAACCGAACATCATCAACAAGCCAATGGCGCCACTGGTTGCCGCGTCTGCAAGCAATATCCAGCGCAGAAAAGGTGAGATACGAACAAATTCGGTCATAATCCTAAATCTCCTTTTTTGGGTTATTTCTTTTGTACCGTTACCAAAATCAGTCAACCGCCATCTATATATGGGCCTTGCAACAATCTCGTTTGCTTGATCGATTGCGGTGACGCTGTCCACTATACGCCGCCGATTGACGCAGATCAATTACCTCATAGGTAATGACAGCTACACCAAATTTGTGGTATCATTTTATCCGCTGACGCTCGCCGACAAATACAACACATCCGTGATCAGTCTGCAATTCTGTGACTCGTACTGAAGACTGATTACTGATTTACGCTAGCCAGCACCGATCTGACGACCAAGCTCCTCCGTTTTCGCCAGGCCCATCCACAGGTACAACTGCGGCTACGCACCGCACGCAGCAGTGAAGTCAGCGCCCTGGTGCAGAGTGGCGAGGTGCATTTAGGCTTACGCTATTTTGCCGACCCGAACTCGGAGATTGTGTCACGGCTGGTAGAAAGGGAAAAGCTAGTTGTCGTCTGCTCAGCTCAGCAGGTTGGGCCAGAAACGGCGGTGACCCTCGAACAGATAGGCACCTGGCCCTGGGTGACTTTCCCAATTGGCGAAGGCTCTTCGGGCGAGACATTTGCCACCGTGCTGGAACAAACGCTGGCTGCGGCAGGCTTAAGTTCGACCGAGACGATTGCCATTGATAGTTTGACTGCGCAGAAGCGCCTGATCGAGGCTGGTTTTGGTTTGGGCTTATTGCCAATGAGTAGCATCCGAGAGGAATTACATCTTGGAACCTTACGTCAATTGGACGTTTCAGGGTTACAAGACGCCGTCCCGGTTATGGTCATCTATCGCAACCAGGCTACGCTCAGTAGGGCAGTACAAAGTCTATTGAATGAACTAGAGCCTGGACCGGATCCATTTGGTCAATCTACAAATCTTACCAACAGTACGGGATGAGGCGATATTTTACCTGTTCCATATACGCCGCATAGCCATGCAGTTCTTGGCGCAATGTACGCTCCTCCAGTACCGCTCGCCTAGCAAGGACAATGATAAAGATCAAGCCCACCAGCAGTCCGTATTATGATCCTAGCAGAAATGATGTTCCAACCACAAACGCGAGTATGGCTGCATACATTGGATGTCGCACGTAGTGATAGGGTCCCGTAGAAACTACCGTATGGCGCCTACAAACGCAACTCTTTCATCTGATGGGCAGGCACTCCGGGCATACCTGGCAAGAGATTGAAGACCATTTTCAGCGCGACCGTTTCATGAGCGCAATCGAGGCCAAAGACTTTGGGGTTGTGGACCACATTCTGGGTGATACAAGCAACATCGTCCTCAGCCGGCAAAACAATCGAGTTGAACTGGCTGGTTCGTTACTTGCATGAAAGCGAAGCATTCAGCACTCCTAAAATTATCTTAGCTGATAGATCTGGATAAGGTTCCCACAGGTATCCTCAAAGACAGCGGCGGTCGTCGGCCCCATGTTGGTTGGCTCCATGCTAAAGACCACGCCTAATTTTTTCATTCTTGCATACTCTTCGTGGATGTCGTCCACCTGAAAGGCTGTGAACGGAATTCCGTCCTCTACAAGCGCTGCCTTGAGCGCTTGCATTGCCGGATAGGTGGCATTGGGTTCAAGCAGCAACTCAGTGCCATTCGGCTCTTCGGGTGAGACAACCGTTAGCCACCGCGCATCGCCACCCAATGGAATATCTTGCTTTTTCACAAAGCCCAAAACCTCGGTATAAAACTTCAATGCTTTGTCGTAATCGTCGATCGGGACACTGGCTAATTTGATCTTCATGGTAAATTATCCTTTCTTCAGAAGTTTAGTGGCCGTCCCGCAATCGAGCAGACGAAACGCACTGGGACTGAGACCAAAGTGGCGTTTGAACGCTTTGCCAAAGGCAGCATGGGTTTCGTAACCGGCAGCCAATGCAATTTCTCCGATATCCACAGCCCCCATGCGCAGTTTCCGACCCGCGCGTTCCAGGCGCACACGCCGCACATAACCAGCAATGTTCTCGCCGACATGGGTTGCAAAGACGCGATGCAAATGGGGCACGGAGAAACCAGCGACGGCTGCCAACACCGCCCGATCAATCGGTTCATGGATGTGGTCGCAGATATATTGTTTGACGACGTTCATGCGTTCGCTGTCGTTATGGCGGCTTGGCGTAGTAAGCAACATGCGTGGATTATACCACAATAGAATATTTGTTCGTTATTCCAAAAGTATCATTTTAACGAATTGTCTAGACCGTGTGTACCCTTCAGCTAAGCATGTAAACGGATCGGCAGCTTCTGCAAACCGCGCAAAGAGGGAGCGCCCCGCCATTTTAGTTCACTGGCTGGCACGGCCAACTTGAGCTTCGGAAAGTGGTTGAGCAAAGCGCAAAAGGCAATCCTACCTTCCAACCGTGCCAGGGGCGCGCCCAGACAGTAATGAATGCCCAGACCAAAAGCGATGTGCGGATTGGGCTGGCGCGTGATGTCGAACTGATCGGCATTTTTAAAGACCGTTTCATCGCGATTGGCCGCGGCAATCCCTACCAGCACGGTATGGCCTTTAGCGATGCGTTGCCCATGCAGTTCCACATCCTCCAGCGCATAACGCGGGGCAATCTGTTGCACAGGGTTGGTAAAACGCAGCATCTCTTCTAGCGCACTTTCCAATAGCCCAGGATTGGCCTTGAGTTGCTCGAATTGTTCAGGATGTTCCAAGAGCGCCAGGGTGCCATTGCCGATCAGGTTTACGGTGGTTTCATGACCGGCCAGTAGCAGCAAGAGCAGCATGGCGACCAATTCATCTTCTGATAGGGTGTCGCCTTGTTCTTCGGCTTGCACCAGCGCACTAGTCAAATCGTCCTGTGGCTCGCGTCGGCGTAGAGCGATCAAACGCTTAAAGAAACGATGCAGGGCAAAGCCAACGAATATGATTCTATTGTACAGAAACGGTTTTGGGAAGAAACGTTTCTGTAGGTAACGAGCGCGTTGCTATTGGGGAGGGTGAGCATGGCAGAAGCAAACTTGAAGCGGTTGGGCGAGACGCTTAGTAATTGTCTAAAAATGAGTTCCGCCACACCTGACAGGTTTCCGAAAACCTGTCAGGTGTAAATCGGGAAGTTATTTTTAGATGCTCACTTAGAACGTTTCGGGAGCAGGCGCAGCCGCACAAAATTTCGCAGTTTCGTTTGGCGACATTGATGCGTTGGGAAGGAACCGCCCCGATCATCGAGATCGAGAAGGGGCGAAGATTGCCGCGCCCCGAGACATTGAATGCGCTGGGGGAAGCGCTTCAGTTAAGCCACGCCGATATTGCTTATCTGCATGGTCTGGCCGGCTATCGGGCGACCACGGTGATGCCGCCGCTTGAACAGGTGAAACGGGTCTTACAGGCCATCGAGTCAGAAATTGCCCAGACGCTCTATCCTGTCTATATCATGGATTACCAGTTTCGTTTTTGGATGATTATTTCATCACCCTTCCGGCCGTATCATCTGTAGGAGAAACATGGGATGCAACCCCCCGCCAACCTGACGAATCTGTCTGATTTGAAAACCGCTTTCCAGAATCGTCTGCTGAGTATTGCGATTCCAATGGCAATTGCCGAGCAAGCGCGTCGTCACTGGCACAAGTGCATCCTGAATCAGCGCGGTTACTTTCCCTTGGGCGCGCACATGCTCAAGGAGCAACAGCGAACCGCCCGGCTTGAGTACGCGCTGGATCTCACGCAGTCCGCGCGCCGGATCATGCACAGAACAGAAGACGAGGGTAGCCACCACACTGTCGAAATGGGCGGCGGGAAAAGGTAATAGCTCCGCCGGGGCCGGTGTCAGGGTAATGGAAACGGGTGCATCTGCCTGGATTTTTTGGGCATAACTCAGCATCGTCGCATCTGGCTCGATAGCCTCCACACGCGTGACGCGAGCAGGATCATAAAAGGGAAAGTTCTGTCCTCCACCAGCCCCTACTTCCAGCACAAGACCGTGGGCTTGACCCACAATTTCCCGGCGTAACGGTTCAAACTCCTGCTGAATCTGGGATCGTCGCATCATCCGATTATAAAATTTGGCAAAACGGGGATGAGAGATCGGCTTTGTCGCGGGAGAATGGCTACTGTGATTGCCCATTGTCACACTCCTTTTCTGGCTACCCTGCGCTAACGAAGTCACACAATATTACACGAAGATCAACTTTTTTCATGTAATATTGTGTGACTTCATGGATAGGTATTGTTTTGTAATTGCCTTTTTGCGAAGTTTTGACGTGGATCGCAGGCGAGGCGGTTGTTGTGATAGTATACCCTTTCTTTACTTGAGAAACTCGCGAATAATTTGCACCACTTCTTGCGGTTTTTCTACCATCAACAGATGGCTGGTATCTTCCACAATCGCTACCTGTGCGTCCGGAATGCGTGCAGCGATCTCTTCGGCCTCGGCCGGCGTTGACGTCACATCCTCGCGACCAGCAATGATCAAGGTTTTGGCGCGAATCGCACCCAGTTGATCCATGACATCACTGCGCGCCGCAGCTGCCATCGCAGCCTGGTAGATGCCTTCGACATCTTGAAAACTGATGGCTGCACGACGGTATTGCTCGACCAATTGTGGCTGTTGCGCATAGGTCGCACGTGCAAAGAAGAGTTGCAAGGCTGGCTCAACAATATCTTCACGATGACCAGCCCGAAACAGATCCCACAGTTGCTGTGTTTGCTTGCCAAGTTGTGTCTCGTCGCGGCGGGCGTTGGTCGCAATGAGGACAAGCGAATGGAAGAGATCGGGATAGCGCAAGGCCATGTTCATGCCAATCATGCTGCCCAATGAATAGCCAATCCATGTGACCTTGGACAGCCCCAGTTGGGTGAGAAATTGATGATAATCTGCCGCCATCTCCTCTATGCGCAATGGCGTGCGGTAGCCGCTTTGACCATGTCCATGGAGGTCGATATCAATGATATGAAAATCCTTCGCAAGCGTTGCAATGAGGTGATCAAACACGTCAGCACTCCAAAGCACGGTGTGCAAAAGAACAAGAGTACGCTTGTTGCGGTCGCCCACCTCCCGATAGGTAAGCGCAACCCCATTAATATGTAGTACTGGCATAGGTATCTCCTGATATGATTTTGAGACTGTCTTACTGACCTACTGTCTTACTGTCTCACTGTTCCTTCGTTAATTGCGGAACTCGTTACACTATACACGCTGCATCGGGCAGGATCAATTACCTCGGAGGTAATGGCCGACCTGCCGGATTGTGGTATGATTAGCTTTCATGAATACAATGCAACCACAACCCGTCGGTCATCTGCTGCGTGAATGGCGGCAACGGCGGCGTATGAGCCAACTTGATCTGGCCGGTGAGGCCAATATTTCGACCAAGCACCTGAGCTTTGTCGAGACAGGTCGTTCGCAGCCGAGTCGCGATATGCTGCTCGATCTAGCCGAGCAGTTAGAGATTCCTCTGCGTGAACGTAATATTTTATTAACGGCGGCGGGGTATGCGCCCATTTTCCCAGAGCGAGCGTTGGACAACCCTTCGTTGCAGGCGGCGCGTAAAGTGATCGACGCAGTGCTTGCCGGCCATGAACCCTATCCGGCGCTGGCCATTGACCGTTATTGGACCCTCATTGCTGCAAACCGGGCCATTACCCCTTTGCTGGCTGGGGTCGATCCGTCGCTGCTCAAGCCGCCGGTCAATGTGCTGCGCCTCAGCTTGCATCCCCAAGGGCTTTCGTCACAGATTGTGAATTTGGCCGAATGGCGCGCCCATCTCCTCGCCCGTCTGCGCCGCCAGATTGAGCTTACCGCCGACCCCATGCTTACCAAGCTTTGGAATGAACTGCGCGCATACCCAGCTCCAAGCAGCAACAAATCCCGCATGCTCACCCCAGAGCGTGATTACGCCGGCATTGCCGTGCCCCTGCGCCTCAAAACAGAACATGGCACCCTCTCCTTTCTCAGCACGACCACCGTCTTTGGCACACCCATCGACATTACGTTGTCGGAACTAGCCCTCGAATCCTTCTTCCCTGCCGACACGGCAACCGTAGCGGTATTAAACCGCATTTCCAAGTCGTAACCTGTAACCCAAGAAAATAATTTCGGCTCAACCATAGACGGATATAAAAGAGAGTTACTATCGATGTAATTATTTCCAGAGACAGTGTACTCACTATCCAATACCTGCTATTCGATATTGGATAGTGAACAAATCGGCATAAGGTCTAAGATTGTTAGGCCGGCTATGTGTTCCCGTAGCTCTACCAACCACTGAAAAAAGTAATAGACAAAATTTGCTGACAAAATTGTCAGCAAATTTTATTAGATTGTTAATAATTTTTAAGAATTTTCACGCTATAATTGAAGACATCTTAGCGTCGCGTTCTATTCCCGCTGATAAGCGTGCCCAACAATCGTTCTTGTTCGTGTGAAAATCCATGTTACACACTTCGGATACTCCTGATCCTACCCAGCAAACACTACGCAGTATATTCACATCGAGCCTGGTCGAGATCTTAACTCATCTCAATATCAGCCTAGTAGTTTCGACTTACCAGGCTGGCAAAGTTATCCTCATCCGCTGTGATCACGGCGAATTGACCGATCCTCATCGGGAAGGTGTACCCGCCTCAGTTATTAACACGCACTTCCGCAACTTTCCTAAGCCGATGGGCATTGCCATTGAGGGCAACCGCCTGACCGTAGGCGGCGCCAAGACGGTAACTGAACTGCGCAATATGCCCGCGGTCGCACGCAAGCTGGAACCGAAGGGCAAGCACGACGCTTGCTACTTGCCGCGCAGCATTCACATCACGGGCGACATTGATATTCACGAATTGGCCTGGGGACGCCGCGCCACCGACGCAGTGCCGGATGAGCTTTGGATTGTTAACACCCGGTTTTCCTGCCTTTGCACGCTGGATATCGACCACAGTTTTCATCCGCGCTGGCGTCCTCCCTTTATTACGGCCTATGCGCCGGAAGACCGCTGCCACCTCAACGGCCTTGCGTTGGTCGATGGTCGCCCCAAATATGTGACGGCCCTGGGTGAGAGTGACACACCTAACGGCTGGCGCGCCAATAAAGCCGACGGCGGTATTCTCATGGATGTCGAGACAAATGAAGTGCTGCTGCGCGGTCTCTCCATGCCCCATTCTCCGCGCTGGTACAAGAACCAGCTTTACTTGTTAGAATCCGGGAAAGGGAACTTCTCCGCCGTTGACCTTGAAGCCTCGCGGGGCAAGGATCATACGCCACACGCCGAACTCCGCACGATTGCGCAGCTTCCGGGCTTCACACGCGGCATCGACTTCTATGGGCCACTGGCCTTTATTGGGCTTTCCCAAGTACGCGAATCGGCCACCTTTAGCGGTATTCCCTTGATCGAGCAAATGGGCGAGAAGCGCACCTGTGGCGTATGGGTCGTGCATATTCAGACAGGGCAGGTGCTGGGCTTTCTACGTTTCGAGAGCGGTGTCCAGGAGATCTTCGCGGTGCAGGTGCTACCTGGCATTCGCTATCCTGAAATTCTGGATTGGAACGACGAACGGATGGGTTTCTCCTATGTGTTACCTGATGAGGCATTAAGCGAGACGCCAAACGCAGAACGCTTATGAGCGCGTTGAATTTTTTACAGGGTATTCATGCTGTGAGCTACATTCCGCCTTCGCTGCTTGGAGGTTCTTCGATCTCCTCTCCCAGCTACACTTTACTTTCTTTGGACAGAGACGTTTTTTCCCACAGAAAATGATCGTGGTCAAAGCAACTGCAGGTTAACTCAGTAGATTTCTGGAGAGGGAAGAGAATGAACAGACACCATGACCAAACTTTTTTTGCCGATGATATTATCCAAGCCTGGCGCGCCCAACTGGCGCGGGCAGCGACTACACCTTGGCTGGCGCGCGTGTTGCTGCGACAACCTCGAACGCTCTTTACGCGGTTCAGCGCCGCCTATCGCTATGTCTTGAGCCTCTCGCGCCAGCGGCGACGCAAGTTACTGCGCAACATGGGTGTATCGCTAGCCGGTGCAGCCATGGTGCTGGCGTTGAGCCATGGCGCGGTGCAGGCCGCCGACATTGCTGTCAATGGCAAAAATCCCAACATTCAGGCCGACGGCGAGTGCTCACTGATTGAGGCCATTGTCAACGCCAATGAGGATGGCGCTACCTATGCCGACTGTGCCGCTGGCAATGGCGATGACACTATTGTGCTGGGGGGGAAGACGTATGCGTTGAAGACTGTAAACAACGTCGGCGACCATGGCCCGAACGGGCTACCCGTTATTAGTAGTTCTATCACCATCGAAGGCAATCATGCGCTGATCATCCGCAACGAAAATGCCCCCGAATTCCGTATCTTCGAGGTGACCGAGAGCGGCGATTTGACGATCAACGACACTACCATCAGCGGCGGCTATCTCAGCGACGCCTATCTAGGGCCACTGCTTGGGTATGCCTATGGTGCCGGCATCTACAACAATGGTGGCATCGTAACTCTCACCAATAGCACCGTTAGCGACAACGCTGTAGTCATCATCGGCGGCGGCATCTTCAACACGGGTGGTGGTGAGGTCACGCTGATGCACAGCACCGTTAGTGGCAATTCCAGCGAAGATGACGGCGCCGGCATCTACAATGCGGAAGGCAAAGTAGCATTGATCAATAGCACTGTCAGCGGCAACGATTCCCAGGATGGTGAAGCCGGTGGCCTTTTTAACGAAATTGACCAGACGATCACGCTGTTCAACAGCACCGTCAGCGGCAACCATGCCGGTCAGGGAGGTGGCGGGATCTCAAGTGATGGCATCCTGGAGGTGCGCAATAGCACCATCACTCAAAACAACACCGAAGGGGATGGGGGTGGCATCCGCACGCGCGTATCGTCCTTTTCGACGTTTGAACATAGCATCGTTTCCGGCAACACGGCGCTGGGTAGCGGGAGTGAGATCTTCAGCGGCTATACGGATTTGGGCATCGTAGGCACGATTACCGCTGATGCCTACAACCTGTTTGGCAATAGCAGTCAAAGCACTGCCACGGCGATTGCTACGTTTGATCCCAACCTTTTTGTTTTTACCCCTGGTGTCACCGATATTGTTGCCACCAGTGACGGCACGCATCCCACTGCCTTGACGGCCATTCTTGATCCCGTGTTGCAGAATAATGGCGGCGCTACTGCGACGCACGCGCTCGTCAGCGACAGTCCAGCACTCGACGCCGCGCCGGCCGGTCCGGACACCGATCAACGTGGCATGACGCGCCCACGAGCAACAACGTTTGACATTGGCGCATTTGAGTTGCTCATACCGCCCACCGTTAACCAGGTCTATCTCAGTTCCTTCAGAACTGGCACAGTAGGCGGGGTACATTTTAAGGATGAAGACATTCTGGCGCATAACCTAAACACGGGCGAATGGAGTATGCTCTTTGACGGCTCTGATGTTGGACTTAGCCACACCGATGTTGATGCTTTTTACCTCATGAACGACGGCAGCATTCTCATGAGCTTTGACCAATCACTCCTATTGCCGCCACTGGGCAGAGTAGATGACGCGGACATTCTGCGGTTCGTACCGAGCAGGCTTGGCAATCGCACTGCCGGCCATTTTGAGACCTACTTTGACGGTTCGGATGCTGGTCTGGAACTTGGTGGCGAAGACATTGATGCCATTGCGTTCACACCGGACGGACGGCTGCTGATCAGCACGAACGGCAAATTTATTGTCGACGACCTGACAGCACACGATGAAGACTTGGTGGCATTTACGGCAGAGAGCATGGGCACGGAGACCCGGGGAGCGTGGTCACTCTATCTGAATGGCTCTGATCTGGGTCTGAATGAGGACAGTGAAGATCTGAGCAGTGCCTGGAATTACAACAGTGACCTTTACTTAACCACGAAAGGTAAGTTCCAGATCTTTGACGGCGTTACCGAGGTGAAGGGCGATGGTGAAACCATTTTTGCCTTTACACCCTTCACCACAGGGGAAGACACCACTGGCCTCATTTTTGACTTTTTCGACGAAAACCTGTTGGACTTCGAGCGGTCGATCGATGGGCTTTCGCTTGATCTGAATGGTGCGATCGCGGCCAATCTAAATGCGTTACAGAGCACCGGTGTGGAGGCCGCGGCTGTCGATACTGTCGAAAGTGAGCAATTTGCGCTAGCGCCGGACGAAGCTGGCGCCGAAACTGTGGATGAGGAACTAAATGCGTATGACAGTGAAGTCGAAGCCGCCGAGACGACAGGAAATAACCAGATCTTCCTGCCACTGATTCAGCATTAAATGTATTTTAGGAAAAGAGTAAAGCAGTGAGACAGCATCCTCTGTCTCACTCTTCTATATGCCTGGAACTCTGGGTAAGGCTGGTAGGCCACCGGTGCTGGGGTATACGCTCCAGCAATTACCCACAGAGTGCCGGCCACCGCGACGAGGGTAGGGCCGAGGATGCTGGCAGCGGCCCTACCGCGAACGGCTAGTCGCGATGACACGCCCGGGTTCAAGCCGTTAAGCGACGCGCAGATACATTCGTGCAAAAAGTCTTCCAAGACCTACGTTTTCGCGTTTTAACTCGATTTCAGGTTAAACATATTGGATCCAGTGGCGGATGACATCTGCAAAGGCGGATCGTTTTGCCTCAATCTCGTATCTTCTCAATAAGTCGGGGTAAAGACCTGACAGGTTTTCGGAAACCTGTCAGGTCTAGCGTGTCCGCCACCTTTTATTGAGAAGATACTCAATCTCATTCAAATCGCCAAACTTGACCGATGCACGATCCTTAGGTCGTGTTGGGCCAGCGTATGAACCAACACACTGCTGCCGTCCACATAAATGTTTTTGCCGGGCTGATCCTTCAGCTTGCGCACCTCTTCTACTACGTTCTGGTTAATGAGGGTTGAGTTTCGCCATTCCGTCGTTGATTTTAGGGTAGTGGAGACCACGTATTTCTGCATGTTGTTCATTAGGTCGCCAAATGGGTCGCCAACAGCCATTGGCTCAAAGGCGCCCCCGTGAATCTGCCACGTTTTACGCCCCAGCAAAAAAGCATCGCATTGGCTCATGGATTGAAAGAAATGCGCGCCGATGTCGTCGTGCCAGTAGGGCCACGTCCAACCGCCGTGTGTGAATCCGCCTTCGGTATCTTCATCGGCGCCACCTGGTGCTTGCATGACCCCATCAAACGAAACAAATTCAGCAACAATTAGTTTTCTCATCGTGATTCTCCTTTTGTTAATCGCGCGCCTATTGGTTGATATGGTTTGGGTCCATATAAAAGAATTCCCAGATGTGTCCATCTAGATCCTCAAAGCCATGCTGGTACATGAAGCCGTAGTCGTTCGGTTCGGAGTATTTCGACCCGCCAGCGTCGAACGCCTTGCGTACCATCTCTTCGACTGCTTGGCGGCTCTCAAGGGCAAAGCCCAACAGCACCTCGGTGTTCTGTTTCGCATCACTGCTCTACTGCCTCATCAAACTGTCCGCCAACTTATCAAACGACCCATTCCAGCCTTGCACGGTCATCTCGCTCACCTCGCCGGCCGGCAGACCTTCGTGGCACAGGGTCATCTTGGTCTGGCCGCCCACATCCTCAAAAGTCACAGTCACGGTCATTTCAAACGGGAAATCATCACCCATGCCGTAATGGCTGGCGGGAACAGCATTGCCTTGTTCATCGGCAAAGCTATCCGTGAAGACAATCCGTTCCGGTGCCACAAGTTCCTGATAGACGCCGGTGTTCCAGAACTTCTGTCCGTCGGGCGCTTGCATACAGAAATGATATTTACCGCCCACGCGCAGGTCTATCGTGCAGGCCGGCGACGTAAAATGTTCGGGACCCCACCAGCGCATCAAATGCTGCGGATTGGTCCATGCCTTCCAAACCAATTCACGCGGGGCATCAAAGATGCGGGTGATCTTCACTGTACGATTCATTGTACGATTGGTTGCGGCTATGCTCTCCGTGATCATGCGGCCTCCTGGGTGTAGCGGCGATAGGTGAGGACGGCGACCCCGCTGCTGGTGATCTTGGATGCCACCAGGTTCATACGCTTCAATGCGCTGCCATCTACAAAGAGCCTTTTACCGCTGCCGGCAATTACCGGGTGGATCATCAGGATCAGTTCATCCAACAGATCCTGTTCGAGCAGCGAGCGCACTAAGGTTGGGCTGCCGCCAACGCCAATGTTTTTGCCCGACTGTTGTTGCAGTTTGGCGATTTCTCCCGCCAGATCACCTTTGCTCAACGTGACATTGTTGTATTCACCCCATGCCACGTTGTCCAGCGTGGTGGAGACCACGTATTTGGCGATGTTGTTGATGTGGCTGGCATATGGCTCATCGCTCGAAGTGGGCCAGAAAGGTGCCCACTCCTCATAGGTCACGCGACCGAGAAGCATGGTATCCTCCTCGGCGATATGCGCGCTCATCGTTTCCATCATGTCGGCGTCGAAGAGGTCAAATTGCCACAGATGAGGCGCTTCGACAACGCCATCCATTGCAATGAACAGTCCAGATATGATCTTTCGCATTTCCATTCCCCTTTCATGAAGAGAGTTAACGCATCTTCCGTAGATGCTCCGCAAACCGCGTAAGCGTCTGTTGCCCAAGCTCGATCGCACCAAACGCCACTGTCTCAACGCGTTGTGCAGCGGTGGTAAATAGCATACGTATGGTCAGGTGAGTCTTGTCACCCTGGGACTCGAACGTAATGGTCGTCTGAAAGGCGGTGGGATCATCCTCTATGTCACGGCCATGGGTGTAGAGCAGCCGTTCGGGCGCCACAATCTCGGTATAGACGACCCTGTTGTCATAGTCGGTGCCATCGGGCGCGTGCATGACGAAGCGCCACATGCCGCCTGGTCGCACATCCATCGCGTAGGTCTCGTTGCGACAGCCGTTCGGTCCCCACCACTGATCGATATGCGCTGGATCAGTCCAAGCTTTGAAGACGAGTTCGCGTGGTGCATCAAAGCTGCGCGTCATGACAATCTCACGCGCCGTGGTTGCCATGGTGGTCAGGTGTTCATCCAGCCGCGCAAAGGTCTCACGCATTCCCCACTCCATGCCCGAATTGACATGACCATCGCGGTGTTCTTGCGATTGGTAACGTAGATGACTGGTGAGTATGGTCTTGCCATCCTGTTCGGCAAAAGTCGCAGTCACCACATAGTCCGAACCGGGGATTGCCTCGAACCATTCGGTGGAGACCAACCGCTCGGGCGGCACGATTTCAAGATATTCGCCAGAGAAGGCAAATTCGCTACCATCGGGCATTTGCATCACATAGCGCCACTTGCCGCCAACACGCAGATCGATTTCGCAAACCTTCATCGTGTGGTCGCGCAGACCGTACCACTGGCGCACATGTTCGGGCTTGGTCATCGCCGCAAAGACCAGACGACGTGGAGCGTTGAAGGTGCGGGTGATCACGGTTTCTCGATCAGAGGGAAAAGTCAAGGATAAGGCGTCGTTATTGCTTTTGCTCATCATTCTCTCCTTTGATTTTCCGGTTTTTGCAACTCTTTGAGATACTCAGCTAGGCGATCAAAGCGTTCGTTCCACAACTGCTCGAATGGCTTCACCCATTCATGGACCGACTTGAGACCATCCGCTTTGATTTGGTAAAAATGTTGTTGCCCTTCAACACGCACGCTGACGAGGCCGACCTTTTTCAAAACCCGTAGATGCTTGGATACTTGCGGCTGTTTAAGTCCTAGCAACTCGACAACGTCATTTACTGACCGTTCACCCTGGGCAAGCAGGCTAAGAATTGCGCGCCGCTGTGGCTCCGCAATTGCGTTAAAAACATCCGAAGTCGTTGCTAAACGTGCCATACTTATATTATATTCTTATATGGGAATATGTAAAATTTGAATAGCACAAATGTGCGATTTTATACTATAGGCGCAGAAAGTGCCAAAAATTACGACGCTCGTTCTCTACCGCCGAACGTTCCAGTTCGGCGGTAGAGAACGAGCGTCGTATCCATAAATTACTTGGCTCATATAGGTAAATAGGTGAAGAGCAATCGAGCAAAATCGTTGGTGTACAATGTGACCGGCACGCACCAGAGAAATCTAGAGCCTGCCAACCATGCTTAGTACGTACTGGTTACATCATTTCACTCGTTTTCCTATATGAGCCGCCTGTTTTCTAGTCGATCGCCGCGTGCCGGAGCTGCACCCAGAAAATATCTGCCTACATGTGCCGGCAGCAGAACATGCAGAAAAAGAGGAAGAGCACAACGCCCGGATCGCTTTTACCGGTGGCCGATTTGCCGCCTTGCCCACGGATCCAGCCGCCGATCACCCGGATGCGTACATCGTTCCCGACCAGGACGCCCTACGCGACAATTTGCGCACGGGGCTGGAAGTGCATTTTAGCTGGGTGATCGAACGGCTAAGTCAGACGGTGGGCTGCAACCCGCGCGGGCTGTGGCTCTATGTCACCGACCGCTGTGCCGGCACGCTCGGTTGGCTGATGCAAGAGCAAGACAAACAAGCCTGCCTCCCCTGCATCAACCGCGAAGCCGGTGCCCTGATTCGCGTCTCTGGCTCGCCTTTATTCAACAAGAAAGTAGGCTTTTTTGAATTAACCTATCAGGAGCACAGCCACATCTACCTTGACCGCGCTACCTGCTGCTATTGGTACAAAACGGACGGCGGTGATTATTGCAACACCTGTCCCCACCGCACCAAAGAAGAGCGCAATGAGCGCCTGCTCAAGTACATGGCCGACGAATATGAGAAGGTTGCGGCCTGACCCAATGACCAATGACAAAATGAGGCAACCGTGAAATTTTTGGTTCATCCAACCTTATGGCTCCTCTTGTTGAGCGACTTTTCGACCTGCCTGAACAGCTATTTATCTGTAGAACCAAACCATCAAGGAAATTCCACCCATGAAACAATCACGCTACCTGATTTGCAGCTTTGTGTTGCTCGTGCTGCTTGCGGCGTGCGCCCCTGCGCCCGCTACGTTGCAGGACGCTGCACAGACTTTATCAAGTGCAGACGCAGCCTTCCCCGTCACCATCGAACACAAATATGGCAAGCCGCCCCCTATCTGACGGTCGGCTTACTGATCGCCCTGGCGTTGGGACGGCAGATTACCACTATGTCACTAGGCGACGACATTGCCAAAGGCTTGGGGCAAAACACTGCTTGGGTGAAGGGGCTGGCAGCAATTGCGGTTGTGTTGCTGGCCGGTGGGTCGGTGGCTGTGGCCGGCCCCATCGGCTTTATCGGCCTGGTCATCCCGCACGCCGTGCGCGCCTTCACCGGCGTGGATTACCGCTGGGTGTTGCCCTATGCGGCCATCACCGGTGCGATCTTTCTGCTGATTGCCGATGTCGCAGGACGCCTAGTGCTACGCCCAATGGAGATGCCCGTCGGTGTAATGACGGCGTTGATCGGCGGGCCATTTTTTGTGTACTTGGTGCGGTGGCGGGTGCGACGATAGGGAACGGTTATGGAAGATATAGGCGCGTTACGCCACGATATTTATGTAGTTCATCAACAATCTCGGCGAGTCGTTCGGCACAGGCTTTGCAATAATCAGGATCGGCACTGACTCGTTTGAGATTACCGACGGTTAGCACAGGCAAACTATCCGGCGTAACTAAACGCTGGATAGTGAATTCAAGTGACCTTTCCTTGTCATCTGCGGTGCGATTACCGGTCAGTAAAAGGTAGCCATGTTCCTGGCAAAGCTGCCAAACTTCTTCATCTTTCGCTTTGATCGGCAAACCAATTTGCTGAAACCATTTCAGTTGCATGGGAACAAGTTCCAGCCAAGTGCCATCGTAAAGGAGTGTATCAAAAATGGCTCTGGCTTGTCCTTCACAGTTATGGTCAGAAAGAATCACTTGCATCAAATGGCTCCACGTTCGCGACGGCTTTTCTCGATCAAGGCTTTAAGTGCCTTCCGTTCTGGTGTCATTACCGATGGAATCTGCCGCTCGCGTTCAGCTGCCAAGGCACGGTAGTATTGCTCGCGCTCAGCTAACCTTAGCTGAATCTCTTTCAATTTCGGCTCCAATTGGGTGCGATGTGCTTTGATGTAATCAAGCGCAACCTCAACCTGATAAAAGGAAAGATTATAAATATCACGGATTTCACGTACACTGTAACCTTCATCGTGGGCTTCCAGCACATCGTAAACAGAGACGCGGCTTTCGCTGATCATCGGTCCGATGTCGCTTTCAATAATTTTGATGATGTCGTTGTCCGCCTCGCCATTTGATGGCCAAAGCGTATCAACGTCCATCGCGATTACAAAGTCAAAGTCCGACAACACTTCTTTTATTTGCGTGACCTGTTGATCAGTATCGACGCGAATCGTGATCTGTTTCATTGGTCTCCTCCCCAATCGCTACGGACGGCAAGCATTGCAGTATCAAATTATAGCATAAAGGTATGGAATCTCATATGCAACAACCCTGGATCGTTGTGCGCCCGGCGCGCTTCCCTCTTTCCTTCCGCATCGATCGGTGTGTGCCGCCCGTGCTGCTTGTGGCGGTGCTGGCTACCCTGGCGTTGATGACTATCAACATCGGTGTGGGCGAATACCCGATTGCCCCGCTCGACGTGATCAAGACTGTGTTCGGCATCCCTACCGCCAACCCGACCACGTCTTTATTGTCAACACCTTGCGGCTGCCGCGGATGCTGATCGCGGCGCTGGTAGGCATGGCGTTGGGCATGGCCGGTGCGATTATGCAGGGCATCACGCGCAACCCCCTGGCGGACCCGGGCATCATCGGCGTGAGCGCGGGCGCCAGCCTGATGGCGGTCACGTTGATCGTGGTGGTCAAAGATGTCCCCGCCAACCTCATTCCCTTCGCTGCCTTTGCCGGTGCCGCGCTGGCTGCGTTGCTGATCTATCTGCTGGCCTGGCGCGCCCGGGGGGCACCCGGCGATTCGCCGATCCGCCTGCTGCTGGTGGGCATTGGCATCGCCGCGATAGCCGGCGCGTTGACCACGCTGATGATCACCTTTGGCGATATCTCGGCCGTGCGGCGCG
>Ga0163153_10003066_pt1 | contig 22955 bp, 19 predicted proteins | sample OliLakLV19MP6IB1_FD_148629 | JGI IMG/M metagenome (GOLD analysis project Ga0163153, IMG submission 148629) | Freshwater microbial mat bacterial communities from Lake Vanda, McMurdo Dry Valleys, Antarctica - Oligotrophic Lake LV.19.MP6.IB-1 | ecosystem: Environmental > Aquatic > Freshwater >...
GACATCAAAGGCGGCAACGAGGAGGACCAGCGCGAAGATCTTTTTCATGGGACTCTTTCGGGGGCAAGTTTACCCTTAGAGCGCAAGCTCCGCTTCGCGTTCAGCGGGGGAAGGTTCGAATCCACGCATCTGGTAGTGGTCGAATATCGCCTCGACCACCGCTTGCGGATCGTCGATCACCTGCATCAGTCCCGGGTCGTCCACGCCGATCAGCTTGTCGGCCAGTATCCGGCCGCCAATCCAGTCCAGCAGGCCCGCCCAGAAGCCCGAATTGACCAGGATGATGGGGACTTTGCGCACTTTGCCGGTCTGCACGAGGGTGAGCACTTCCATCAACTCGTCGAGCGTGCCGAACCCTCCCGGCATCATCACGAAAGCGCACGAAAGCTTCACGAACATGACCTTGCGAGCGAAAAAGTGCTGGAAGGTATGCGAAACGTCCTGGAAACCGTTGGCGCTTTGTTCGTGCGGCAGCTGGATGTTCAACCCCACGCTCGGGCTCGTGCCCGCGAAGGCGCCCCGGTTCGCCGCCTCCATGATCCCCGGGCCGCCGCCCGAAATCACCGAGAAACCGGCGTTGGATAAACGTCGCGCGATGTCTTCGGCGACCTGATAGTAGGGGTGCTCCGGCGCCAGGCGCGCGCTGCCGAAGATGCTCACCGCCGGCTGGATGGTGTTGAGCCTTTCGGTGGCGAGCACGAACTCTGAGATAATTTCGAACATCCGCCACGATTCGCGCGCGGAATTCTGGGAACGCCTGACGAGCTGCGGATCCGAGGGTTTCGGAACCTTGGGAGCGGTGATGGCCACAGGGAAAATCCTCGCGACAAGAAGATGAACGACACAACAAAGAAGCGCCTGCTGCTGGTCGACGCCTCGAGCTACCTGTACCGGGCCTTCCACGCGCTGCCGGAACTGCGCAGCGCCGCCGGCGAGCCCACGGGTGCGATCCGCGGGGTGGTCAGCATGCTCCAGAAGCTGAAGCAGGAATTCCCCTCCGATTATATCGCCGCGGTCTTCGATCCCAGGGGCAGGACATTCCGCGACGACATCTATCCGGAATACAAGGCCACGCGGCAGGCGATGCCGGAAGACCTGGCGAAACAGATCGAGCCGCTGTTCGAGATCATCCCCGCGCTCGGCTGGCCGCTGGTGGTGGTCGACGGCGTGGAGGCCGACGACGTCATCGGCACGCTGGTGACCCATGCCGAGAAGGTGCATGGCTGGGATTCGGTCATCTCCACCGGCGACAAGGACCTGACCCAGCTCGTCACCCACAAGGTGCTGTGGGTCAACACGATGTCGAACGAAAAGCTCGGCCCGGAGGGCGTGAAGGAAAAGTTCGGCGTCTCCCCGGACCGGATCATCGATTACCTCGCGCTGATGGGAGATGCGGTCGACAACGTCCCCGGCGTCGACAAGGTGGGCCCCAAGACGGCGGCGAAGCTGATCGAGCAGTTCGGATCGCTCGAAAACGTGATCGCGCGAGCCGGAGAGGTGAAGGGTGTGGTCGGCGAAAACCTGCGCCGCGTGAAGGACTGGCTGCCCACCGGCCGCGCACTCGTCACGGTGAAGACCGATGTCGAGTTGCCCTTCACGATGGAATCGCTGGTCGACAGGGGGCCCGACAACACAAAGCTCGCGGCGCTCTACGAGCGTTTCGGCTTCCGTACGTGGAAGGATGCACTGGGCGGCGGTCCAGCGGCGGCAATGCCGGGGACGGACCCTGAACCCGGCAGAGGCGTAAACCAGGGCCCGTCCCCGGGGGGCCGCAATTTCGCCGTCCTCAACGCCGCCGTCGACCAGGTGGCCGACATCGTGCCGATGGTCACCACGCGCCGCTACGAAACGGTGCTGGACGATGCGGCGCTCGACAAGTGGATCGCGAAGCTCGACGCCGCACCCATCACCTGTTTCGACACCGAAACCACGAGCCTCGACCAGATGATGGCGGAGCTGGTGGGGATCTCGTTTGCGGTGACGCCGGGCGAGGGTTGTTATATCCCGCTCACGCATCGCTACGCCGGCGTGCCGCCGCAGCTGCCGCTGGCGGCCACACTCGACAAATTGCGGCCATGGCTCGAAGACGCCGGCAAGCCCAAGGTCGGCCAGAACGCCAAATACGACCGCCACGTGTTCGCCAACTACGGCATCACGGTGCGCGGCGTCACGCAGGACACGTTGCTGGAATCCTACGTGCTGCAAAGCCACCAGCGCCACGACATGGACGCGCTCGCCACGCGTTTCCTCGGCGCCAGCGGGCTCATCCAATATGTAGACGTCGCCGGCAAGGGCGCGTCACAGATTCCGTTCGACCAGGTGGACATCGAACGCGCCACGGCCTACTCGGCGGAAGACGCGGATGTCACCCTTCAGCTCCACGCCGCGATCTCGCCGCGCGTGCTCGGCGACGAAAAGCTCAGGCGCATCTACTCGGACATCGAAATCCCGGTGGCGAGTGTGTTGCTGGCGATGGAGCGCAACGGCGTGTTGATCGACATGCAGCAGCTGCAGCGCCAGGGCCACGAGCTCGGCCAGAAGATGATGGATCTGGAGCGCGAGGCGCACGAGCTGGCGGGCGGCCCGTTCAACCTCGGCTCGCCCAAGCAGCTGTGCGAGGTGCTGTTCGATCGCCTGAAGTTGAAAAGCATCAAGAAGACGCCGTCGGGCGCGCCTTCGGTGGATGAGGAGGTGCTGGAGAAACTCGCCGAGGACCACCCGATCTGCGCCAAGCTGCTCGAGCACCGCTCGATCGCGAAGCTCAAGGGCACCTACACCGACAAGCTGCCGCGCATGATCCACCCGAAGACCGGCCGCGTGCACACCAACTACGCGCAGGCCGTGGCCGTGACCGGCAGGCTGTCTTCGACCGATCCCAACCTGCAGAACATCCCGGTGCGCACCGCCGAGGGCCGACGCATCCGCGAGGCCTTCGTCGCCCCGCCGGGCGCGAAGATCGTCTCGGCGGATTATTCGCAGATCGAGCTGCGCATCATGGCGCACCTCTCCGGCGACCAGGGGCTGCTGGACGCCTTCAGCAAGGGCGAGGACGTGCATCGCCACACGGCCGCGGAGGTCTTCGATACGGCGCTCGACCAGGTGACCAGCGAACAGCGCCGCTACGCCAAGGTGATCAACTTCGGCCTGATCTACGGCATGAGCGCCTTCGGGCTCGCCGGCAACCTCGGCATCGAGCGCTCCGCGGCCGCGAGCTACATGGACAAATACTTCGCGCGTTATCCCGGTGTCGCCCAATACATGGAGCGCACACGGGCGGAGGCGCGCGAGCAGGGTTACGTCGAGACCGTGTTCGGCCGCCGGCTGTGGCTGCCGGATATCCGGTCATCCAACCAGGCGCGTCGCCAGGGCGCCGAGCGCCAGGCCATCAACGCGCCGATGCAGGGCACCGCCGCCGACCTGATCAAGATGGCGATGATCGTGGTGCAGGACTGGATCGAAAGCGAGAAGCTCGCGACCAAGCTCGTCATGCAGGTGCACGACGAGCTGGTGTTCGAGGTGCCCGAGGGGGAGCTCGAAATCGTGAAGCCCGGCGTCGAGAAGCTGATGACCGGTGTGGCCACACTCGATGTGCCGCTGGTCGTGGAAGCGGGCGTGGGGCCGAATTGGGAGAAAGCACACTGAGCACGGCCTTCCCCGATCATTTTTCCAGTGGGGCGCGCGGCTATTCGCAATCCCGGCCGACCTATCCCGATGTGTTGTTTCGCCATTTCGCCGAGGCGGCGCCGGGGCGCGATGCGGTGTGGGACTGCGCAACCGGCAATGGCCAGGCGGCGCGCGGGCTCGGGAAATATTTCGCGCGCGTCGAGGCCACCGACGCGAGCGCGCAGCAGATCGCGCAAGCGTTGCCCGCACCCAACGTCGTTTATTCCGTGCAGCCCGCGGAGGCGACGTCGTTCGCCGCCGCGAGCTTCGATGCGGTGTGCGTGGCGCAGGCGATCCACTGGTTCGACGTCGAGCGTTTCTACGCCGAGGTGCGGCGCGTGCTGCGCCCCGGCGGCGTCGTGCTCGTCACGGCCTATGGCTGGGCGACGGTGTCGCCGGAATTCGACGCGGTGCTCGAGCGCGCGGTCCTCGAACCGATCCGGCCCCACTGGCCACCGCAGAACCAGCTCATCATGGACGGCTATCGTGACCTGCCGTTTCCTTTCGAGCGCATCGAGTTTCCGAAACTCGCGATCGAGATGCACTGGACGCTGGCCGAATACGTGAATTACATCGCTACCTGGACCGCCACCCGGCGCAAGCTCGAGCGGGACGCGGAGTTGCTCGCGCGCGCGGCCCCGATCCTCGAGGCGGCATGGGGCGAGGCGGGAGCCAGGACCGTCACCATGCCGCTCCTCGTGTTGTGCGGCCGCCATCATGTAAAATCATGATTCGTCATGATGGAGGTCAACATGGCCGCCCAATTCGCGAAGTTCGCTACCCAGGCCGACCCGCAGGTCCTCGATGAGGTGCGCGCCATCGCGGCGCGCGAAGGCAAACAGCTGCAGAACGTGATCGACGAGGCCCTGAGGGACTTCATCGAAAAGCGCAAGCGCGGCAAGCCGCGTCCCGAAGTCCTCACGGCACTGGGCGAGAGCCTGGCCGAATACGACGCGCTCTATCGTGAACTCGCCAAGTGACCCTGTACCTCACGTCCTTCGAGGCGATGCTGATGCAGCGTGTGCTGATCGATCGCTACGGGGGCGCTCACGGCCTGCGTGATCCTGGCGCCCTCGAGGCGGCGATCTTCCGGCCGCAGAGCGGTTACTACGAAGACATCGTCCAGGAGGCGGCTGCGTTGTTCGAGAGCCTGGCGATGAACCACCCCTTCGTGGATGGAAACAAGCGCATCGCCTTCGCTGCGGTTGACGTCTTCCTGCGCGTGAACGGCTGGCGGCTGGGCCGCAAGCCGATGGCGATTCACAAGTGGATGATCGGACACCTGGAAGGCGGCACCTTCAACATCGCCAACATCGATCCGTGGCTGCGCAAGAACGCGAAGAAGGTGAATGCTTGAATGCGATCGTCGAGGCGGCGCGGTTGCTCGCTGACGGTGAAGCCATCGGCTTTCCCACGGAGACGGTCTACGGGCTCGGCGCCGATGCGACGAATGCAATCGCGGTTGCGAAGATCTTCGCGCTCAAGGGCCGTCCTTCCGACCATCCGCTCATCGTCCACTTCGCCGACCCGGCGGCGCTCGACGATTGGGCGATCGAGGTTCCCGAAGCCGCGCGTGTCCTGGCGAAACATTTCTGGCCCGGCGCGCTCACCATGATCCTGAAGAAGTCCGCGCGTGTTCCCGCCGCTGTGACGGGCGGGCAGGACACTGTGGGCTTGCGCTGCCCGTCGCATCCGATGGCGCAGGAGCTGCTGCGTGAATTCGCGCGCATCGGCAGTGGTGCGGTTGCGGCGCCTTCCGCCAACAGGTTCGGCCACGTAAGCCCGACGACGGCGGCGCACGTGCGCGAGGAGTTCGGCCCCGATCTGTTTGTCCTGGATGGCGGCGAGTGCGAGATCGGCCTGGAATCCACCATCATCGACCTCTCCCGTGGCACGCCGGTCCTGCTGCGGCCGGGGGGAATCTCCCGCAAAGCGATCGCCCGCGTCCTGGGCGGTGCGCCGCGTGATCGCGATGCGCAGGCCCCGCGTGCCTCCGGCACACTCGACGCGCATTACGCCCCGCGCACGCCGCTGGTGATTGTCGACGCCACCCTGCTGGAAGAAGAGTTGCGCATGCACGCGAATTGCGCGGTGCTGGCCTTCAACGATCCGCCCGCCGGCGCGCGCTCGGCCACCTGGATTGCCGCCTCTTCGGATCCTGCGGCCTACGGCCACGACCTCTACGCCAACCTGCGGCAGCTGGACGCGGTTGGCGCTGCGCGCATCCTGGTGCAGGAGCCGCCTTCGGGGCCGGAGTGGGAGGCGGTGAACGACCGTGTGATGCGCGCGGCGGCCGCAAACGACGCGTAGCTCAGTCCTCGTCCCAGTCCTTGCGCCGCTGCGAAAGCTCCAGCACCGCGAGCTCGATCAGCTCGCGCAGCGCCCGGTCCACGGTCTCGCGTTTGGAGCTCTGGTGCCCCACGTCGGGCGTTAGGCCCCCCGTGCTCACGCCACGGCGGCTGGCGATGGTGTCGATCAGCGAGCCCACGCCGCTCACGCTCGAGCCCGACGAGTCGAGCTTCTTGGTGACATTGATCGAATCGAGCACTTCGCCGGTCTTCACCGACAACACGCGGATGTCCATGCCCAGCTCGTCCTGCTGCGACGATCCGCCGAGCTGCAGCCCGCCGATGGAGAAACCCGATTGCGACTGCGATGCGCCCTGCGCGGCTTCGGTGACCGAGGCCTCGAACACATAACCGGCGCCCCTGAGTTGCTTCGTTGCATGGTCGCCGGTGGTCACGCCGGCGGCATTGAGCTCGCGCTCGCGGCCAACACCTTCAGCCAGGCGATTGCGTTCGACCACGCGCCACTGGCGGCTCTTCACCAGCGCGGTGATGAACATCGCCGTGGTTCCGCGCGCGTCGAGCTCGCTCACGTTGGAGCGCACCTCGTAGACGGTCACCATCGGGCGATCGACCGCCTTGTCCATCTTCTGCAGGCGCTGCGAGCTCCTGGAGCGGTCGACCTGCGCGTCGGCGGCGTAAACGCTGAACGGCAGCGCGGCGATGATCAGGGGGATGAGCAGTTTTTTCATGTCGGTTCTCCGGAATCCAGATTCAGCAATCGCCGACGCGGCGCGCGGTCACGACGGAGCGCTGCTCCATCTTCATCGGCTCGGTCACGAGGGTGCGCATGTCGATGTTGAAGGCCTCGGCGTTGACGGTGCCGTTGGCCTCGCCCGTCATGGTCGGGCTGGTGCAGGCCATGCGGAAGGAGATCCGGTCGCCCGACCGCTTGAGGTCGGAGTACCTGCACTTGTCGTTGCCTTCCTTGTTCACGTAGGCCTTGCCCTCGTCGATGTCCTTTTTCGTGACGCACTGGCTGAAGTTGATCGCCGGCATCGACATGTTCATCACGGTCACCTTCACCGAGTAGTCGTATTTGCCGGGTTTGCTGGTGTCGGCGTGGGCCAGGCCGGCGGCGCTGGCCAGGGCCAGGGAAAGGAGGGCGGTTTGCGCTTTCATCGGGATTCCTCGAAAAGAAAAAGGGCGTCTATGTATTCAGACGCCCTTTCCCGGGAAACCACGACAGTGCCGGCTACTTCTTGATGCAGGCCTTCACCTTCCCGGAGACGATCAACGAGCGACAGCGGTTGAGGCCGGCGTCGCTGGTGCAGACCAGGCTGGTCGGATCCTGCGCGCCGCGCGGCTCGCAGCCTTCGATCTTCAAGCTGCCAGCCGCGGCGCCGCCGAGGTTGCCGGCAATGTTCCCGGATTTCGGGAAGTTGCCGCCCGCACTCATTCCGCCAGGCGACGGCGTCCCGAAGTTGCCTGGCGCCTTGCCGCTGGGCGGCGGGATCGCGATCATCCCCCCCTTGGGCGGCGGCGTGTTCTGCGTGATCACGGTCGGCGGGATGAAGGCAGGCGGCAGCTTGCTCGGGGTCGGGACCTTTACCGGCTCCGCCAGCACTTTCGGCGGCGCATTCGGCGTCACCAGCACGGGCGGCGTGTAGGTCTTGATGTCCTTGCGCCGCGGATCGATGTTGGCCGAGCCCTTCGGCTGGTTCTCGGCCACGACCTTCCGGGCGGAGATGGGCGCGAGCATATTGGCGGACTCCTGCGCGATGGCTTCACGCGCCTTCGAGACGTTGCCCCGCTTGAGGCCCTGCTCCCGGACATAGTTCCAGACCTTGGTGGCCTCGGCGTCGATCTCGGCGCGCTGGCGCTGCACGCCGCTACTGCAATCCATGTCCGGCGGGCACAGCGCCGTGACCTGCTTCTTCATCTGGGCATCGAGGGCCGCGTAGAACGCCACGCGCTTGATCGAGATGTCGATCGGAATCGGGCGGTTCTGCCCGCAGGAAATGTCGCCGTTCATGACTTGCCCTTCGCTGCCCGCGCCCTTGCACGAGCGAATGAACTCGCCGATTTCTGCCTTGCAGCGATCGTCCTTGCAGTCCTGCGCCGCCTTGGCGATGGTTTCGGCCATCGCTTTTTCAGCGGCCGCCGTGGCAGCGGCTCCATCCTTCTTGCCCTGCGCGATGGCTTTGTCCCCGGACTCCTTCGTCTTCGCGTCGCTCGCGGCCATCTCGGCGTTGATCGACGCCACCAGGGCCAGCTTCTGCAGGCCGAACTTGCCTTGCCACTCGGTGTAGACCTGGGCGGTCACGTCCTTGTAGATCTGCGAGGCCTTCTTGCCGCCGGGATTGGACGCCGCCGTCTGCAGGCGTTCGCCCCAGTGCTGCATCGAGGCTTTCTTCACGGTGTACTTGTCGTACGCGGGAATCGAGTACTCGAGCTTGCGCTCGTAGCCGAAATACGCGGCCGCGCTTTCCATGCAGCCGCGCAGATAGCGAATGCGATACGCGTCCTTGCCCGCTCCCGGGAAATAGCTGTCCGCACCCGCCTTGCACTGCTTGCCGTATTCGCCGGTGTCGTAGACGAACGAAGTCGCCATCGATGCGGTGCCGGAGCGCGCCTTGTTCAACAGGCTGTTTTCGCTGAGCCTCGGCACGGCCGCCCCATACATGGTGATGTATTGCTTCATCAGCGCCTGGCAGGTCTTGTTGGCGTTTGACGCGGACATCGTGTGTTTGTCCAAGTAGTGCTCGCATTGCGCCTGGGGAGTCTTGCTCAGGGCGATATCGAGCCGCGTGTAGTCAGCGGCGTACTGCTCGTAGTCGGAGGCCATCCGTGGCACGAGCAACAGCTGGACGTATTTCTGCGGGTCCATGTGGATGGTCTGGCCGGCGAGCACGTCACCGAGGTTGCTCACGCCTTTCACCAGCGCCTCCGAGCCGCCCTCGATCAGGTTGCCGATGATCGCGGCGCATTTCTCGCCGCTCGTCTTGATGGCGTTGAAGATCTCGGCGACCTTCCCCGGGTTGACGCCGACATCCGAGAGGCCGCAGCCGCAGCTGAACGATGCGAAGGCGAGCGAGGCGCCGGGGATGGCCTGTACTGCTTCCCCAATCGCGATCGTGCTCGCCTGGTCCGCGAGCAGCTTCTTCACGCTGGGCGAGCTGAGGCCCACGGTGCCCAGAATTTCCGCCACCGCCTTGCCTCCGGTGGTGTAGAGCGCGTTCTCGCACGCGGGATTGCTTCTGGGCAGCACGTTGGTGCCGGTGAGGACCAGCGTGCCCGCCATGACTCCGGTGGGCACCGGCGCGGGCGATATCACCAGGGCGACGCATTGCGGCTGGGTCACCACGAACTCGATCGCCTTCGGGCCCACCTCCGCCGTCACCACCACCATCTTGGCGTTCGCCTTGAGGCATTGGTAGGCGTCGTCAAAGACGGTCGCCTGTGCGGTTTGCGGAAAGGTGAAGGCGGTGGCCAGCAAGGTGGCGCGCAACGCCGAGCGCATTGGAAGCGTGTTCATGGTTCCCCTGGAAGAGTGGATTGCTACCTGTACAGACGTCCTTTCCCGGGAAACCACGACACGCCGTGCGTCACTTCTTGATGCAGGCCTTCACCTTGCCGGAGGCGATCAACGAGCGGCAGCGGTTTAGGCCCGCGTCACTGGTGCAGACCAGGGTCGTGGCGTCCTGCGCGCTGCGCGGCTCGCAGCCTTCGATCTTCATGCTTCCGGCCGCCGCGCCGCCACCGAGGTTGCCGGCGACGTTGCCGGATTTCGGGAAGGAACCGCCGCCCGCCATGCCACCGCCCATCGCGGGCGTGTTGAAGTTGCCGGGCACCTTCGCGGTCGGCGGCGGCGCGGCCATCACGGACCCGGTAGCAGGCGGCGGCTTGGCCAGGTTCGGCCCCTTCACCGGTTCGGCCGGGACTTTGGACGGCATGACTTGCGTCACTGACGGCGGCGCCGTGAACGCAGGCGGTGGCTTGGCCATGTTCGGCCCCTTCACCGGTTCGGTCGGGGCCTTGGGGGGCATGGCTTGCGTCACCAACGGGGGCGACGTCGGGACCTTGCCGACGCCGATGCCGGTGCGCCCCGGCTCGATGTTGGCGACCAGGCCCTTCGGCTTGCTCTCGGCCACGATCTTCTTCGCGGAAATCGACGCCAGCATGTTGGCGGACTCCAGGGCGATTTTCTCGCGTGCCTTGGAAACCGTACCGCGCAGGAGGCCCTGCTCGCGCACGTAGTTCCAGACCTTGGTGGCCTCGGCGTCGATCTCGGCGCGCTGGCGGGCCACGCCGCTGGTGCAGTCCATTTCTTTCGGGCACTGGATCCCGAACAGCTTCTTCACCTGGAAATCAAGTGCCGAGTAGAACGCCACGCGCTTGATCGAGATGTCGATCGCGATCGGCCGGTTCTGGGCGCAGGCGAGGTCGCCATTCATGATCTTGTCTTCGGTACCTTGTTCCTTGCACGAGCGGATGAACTCCTCCAGCTCGGCCTTGCAGCGATCGTCCTTGCAGTCAGCGCCGCCTTGGCGATGGTTTCGGCAAAAGCCTTGTCGTTCGCGGACTTGTTCGCAGCGGCATCCTTCTCGCCCTTCGCCTTGAAATCTTCCGCGTACTTCTTCCCCTTCTCGGCCGAGGCGACGAGCTCGGACTTGATCGCGGCGATCCACTGCGCGTCCTTCTGCGCATGCTGCTTTTCCCACTCCGCCGTCACCTGGCCGAGCGTCTTCTCGTAGACCTGCCCGGCCTTGAGGCCGCCAGGGTTCTTCGACGCCGCCGCGATGCGGGCGGACCATTGCTGGTCCGAGACCTTCTTCACCAGGTAGTGGTTGGTGGAGGAGTAGGTCGGGTCGCTTTTCACGTCGTAGCCGAAGTACGCGCCGATGTCGGCCATGCAGGTTTGCAGGTACCTGGCGTTTCCCGGGCCGCTGGTGGGAATGCTGAGGGGGAACGCCTTGTTCGCCGAGGCGAGGCAGATCTTGCCGGCGAACGACTTGTCGGACTCTAAACGCAGCCGCATCGCGGCGTCGCCCGCCCGCAGCTTCGCCATGGAGCTCTTCTCGGCGAGGATCGGGAGCTGCTGCTTGTAATGGGCGATGTACTGCGTGGAGAGGGCGCCGCACGTCTTGCTGGCGTTTTCGACCGACATCGTGTGCTTGTCGAAGTAGTGCTCGCATTGCGGCCCGGTGCTCTTCGACAGGCTTATTTCAACCGAGTACCACTGCTGCCCGTGGAGCTCATAGTCGGACATCAGGCGCGGCAGGAAGATGGACTTGTAGTAGACCTGCGGGTCCACGTGCTTGCTCTGCCCCGCAAAGGTGTCGCCGAGGGTGCTGACGCCGGCGACTAGCGCTTCGGAGCCGCCCTCGACCAGGTTGGACATGATCGCGGTGCATTTTTCGGTGGTGGCCTTGATGGCGTTGTAGACCATCACGACGGTGGGCGGGTTGAGGCCCGCATCCGCGAGCCCGCAGCCGCAGCTGAAGGAGGCGAATGCCACTGCCGCGCCGGGGATCGACTTGACCGCCAGGCCGATCGACTCGTTGCTGGCCTCGTCGGCGAGCAGCTTGTTGATGTATGCGGGCAGCAGGCCCACCTCTTTCAGTATCGCGGCAACCGGTTTCGCGGCCTCGGTGTAGAGCGTGCCTTCGCAGGCGGGATTCTTCTGCGGGAGCACGTTCTTGGCCGTCAGCGCCAGCGTGAGCACCATCAGGCCCGTGGGCAGTGGAGCTGGAGAGGTGACCATCGCCACGCACTGCGGCTGGGTGACCACGAACTCGACCGCCTTGGGACCCTTGTCCGCGGCGATCGAGGCCATCTTGGCGTTGGCCTTGAGGCAATCGTAGGCATCGTCGAAAACAGTGGCCTGCGCGGTTTGCGCGATGGAGAATGCGGCGCCCAGCAGCGTGGCGCGCAGGACCGAACGGATCGGCGGCGTGGTCATGTCTTCCTCGGGCAAAATGGACTTCTAGAGGTACAGACGTACCCGCCGGGGAAAACACGACAAATTGCCCGCCGCTAGAGCGTGAACCAGAGCGGGGCGAGGGGTAGCGGGGCCTTGCGGCCGGCCGCTTTTTCCAGGTTCGCGATGGGACCGGTGGTAGGGCTGCCGGTGGCCAGCGCATCGACGTAATCGAGCACGGCGAAATACGGATGGTCTTCGGGCAGGCGCGACCGGGCGAGCTTGCGCGCCGCCTCGCTTTCCTTGAGCGCCGCCTCGCGCTTGCCGGTGAGGGCCAGCTGGTAGGCATGTATGCCCAGTACCGCGTGGTTGCCGAGGGCGCGCTGCCCGGCGGGAGTGGCGAGCATCGTTTCCACCTCCGCAAGGGCCTTCCCGCTCTCGCCAAGTGCCACCAACCTCTGGCCATCGATCAGCGTCATCATGATCACTTCGTCGCTGGCCTCCAGCTTGAGGGCGCCGACCAGCGCGAGGGCGCGGGCCAGCAGCGTCGAAGCCTTGTCGCGATCGCCGAGATCGAGCGCCACGTTGGCCAGGGCCAGCAGGGTCCGCATCACCGTGCGTTGCGGCGGATCGTCCTTCGCGGGGAGCGCCGTTTCAGCGCGCTGGGCGAAATTGCGTGCCGCCGGCTCGTTGCCGGCGCTGCGCGCGCATAACGCCGCCTTCGAAAGCACGTCGACCGTGAGCGGGTGCGTGGCGCCGGTGACGCGGGTGCGCACCTCCACCAGTTTCGCGTACTGCGCCTGGCAATCCGCATAGCGCCCCAGCTGGCGCTGGTACTCCGCCAGGTACCAGGTGTGCACAAGCGTTTTGTCGTTTTCGGCACCCAGGTGCTTCGAAAGGTCTTCCGAGAGGGGGCCGAGGAGCGCGACGGCGCCGGTTATGTCGCCGGTGCGCCCGGTGCTGATCGCGAGGTTGGCGCGAATGGTGAGCGCACTCGCGAGCTTGCCGGGAGGCGGGTTCAGCAGCAGCGGTTCCAGCGGATCGAGGATCGCAGGCATCTCGCGCCAGCGACCAACCACGCTGCGCGCGGTGGCGCGGCCGTTCTGCGCCTCGACGTAGCGCCAGTCCTTCTCGCCCACCTTCGCGCGCACTTCTTCGGCCACCGAATCGGCGAGCGCGATGCACTCGTCGTGCTTGCCCACCTTGCACAGGGCGAAGGCGTAGTAGACCTTGCCCACCACGACTTCGTCCGCCATGGCGCCGTCGACGGCCTCGACTACCGGGAGCGCCTCGCGATAGTGCTCAACCGCGTCGGCGAATTTTTCGATGTCGCTTTCCGCGCTCGCGAGGGCGAGCAGCGTGCGGGCGCGATCCGGTGAGCCGCGGCCTTCCGCCTCCTGCGCCTTCGCGGCGGCGGCGAGCAGCGGTACTGCCTTTTCAGGGCGGGAGAGTGCGTTGTACGAGGTACCCAACACGCGCTGCAACTCCGTGCGCGTGTCCGGTTGATCCGCAAAGCGATCGACGCCGGCGGCGCCCGCGTCGAGAATGTCGCGCGCGGTGAGCTTGTCGCCCTTGGACTTCTCCGGGTCCGCGGCCTGGAAGAGGTCGAAGACGAAGCTGCTGACCGCCTTGGCCTTGCGGGTCTCGATCTGCGCCTGGTTGTTGGCGCGCAACGCCAGGGATTCCGCCTCGCGCGCCTTGGCCTCGTCGCGCTTCGCCTTCAGGCCCTCGGCGGTGGCGATCGCCGCCTGCTCCCGGGCGATCGCCGCCTGTTCGCGGGCGTTCGCCGCCTCGCGCTCGGCGCGCGAGGATTCGCTCTCCGCCTGGGTCCGTGCCGTCTGCGCGGCGGCCGATTGCGCCTTCACGTCAGCCAGGGCCGCGATGGCGATGCGCTCCTGCTGTCGCGCCTCCCCGGCGAGCCAGAGCGAAACAATCAGGCCGGTGATGATGGCGAGGAGGGCCGCCGCGGTGGTGGCGGCGAGTGCGCGATTGCGGCGCGCCCACAGCATCACGCGCTCGAGCGCCGTGGGGGTGGTGGCGAAGACCGGCCGATGGTCGAGCCAGCGCGCGAGGTCCTCCGCGAACGCGGCCATGGTGGGATAGCGGCGCTCCGGTTCGCGCGCCAGTGCTCGCGCGACAACTGCGACCAGATTGGCGTCGAACTTCTGCGCATCCAGGGCGCGCGCCTCTTCGTGGACGATGCTGTATTCCAGGGCGCGACGCGATGTTTCCTTGGGCGTATGCGGCCGCGTCCCGGTCAGCAACTCGAACAACACCACGCCGAGCGAGTAGACGTCCGATCGCACATCCGCCGGTGCACCCGTGAGTTGCTCCGGCGCGCAGTATTCGAGCGTGAGCGCGCGCCCGGCGATGCGCGTGAGCCCTTCGCCCGCGGGCGTCTCGTCGTCGAGCAACCCCGCGATGCCGAAGTCGAGCACCTTGGGCTCGTTCGCTGCGGTGACGAGGATGTTCTGCGGCTTGAGGTCGCGATGCACCACCAGGCGACCGTGTGCGTAGGCGACGGCCTCGGCCACGATGCGCGCGAGCTGCACGCGTCCGCGCGTATCCAGGTTGCGCGCCTGCGCGTGGGCGAGAAGACCCGCGCCTTCCACGTACTCCAGCACCAGGAACGGATGTTCGTCACCGGGCGACAGGCCGGCATCGAGGAGGCGGGCGATGTTCGGATGATTGAGGCGCGCCAGGACTTCGCGCTCACGCGCGAAGCGCTGCTCCACCAGCTTGCGATCGAGGTCGGTGCGCAGCAGCTTGATCGCCGCCTGCCCCTTGTAGAGGCCGTCCGCGCGCGTGGCCAGCCACACCTCGCCCATGCCGCCTTCGCCTAGCTTGCGTTGCAGCACCCAGGCGCCGAGGCGTTCGCCTTCGTTCGCGGCGGGGCGCGCATCCTGCTCCACCGCAGCGGCCAGCAAGTGCGCGTACTTCTGCGAGCTGATGCCCGCGATCGAATCGGTCTCGCCGGATTGGCCACGGCGCTCCAGCGCGCGTCGCACCGCTTTCGCATCTCCTGGGCCAAGCGTGGCGAGCCAGCTCTCCAGCCCGGTCGGGTCGCGCTCGAGCCCTTCGGCGATCAGCTCGGAGCGGCGGCGCAGCTGATCGTCATTCATCCTGCGGACCGAGCATGTCTTCCAGCAGCGTGCGCGCCCGCGACCAGTCACGATCGACGGTGCGCGTGGACACACCCCGCATCTCGCCGATTTCCTCGAGGCTGAAGCCGGCGAAGTAACGCAGCTCGACCAATTCGTAGAGCGCGGGATCGATACGCTCCAGCCTTTCGAGCGCCTGGTCGAGCGCGAACCACTCCTGGGCGTCGTCTCCGGCGACATGGTCGGCGTGGGAGAGCGTGACGTGCGTGGCATCCGCGCCGCGTTTCTCGGCGCCCTGGCCGCGAATGAAATCGAGCACCACGGAACGCAGCACCTTGCCGAGGTAGGCGAAGAACTGCGCGCGCGTGGAGCCCTCGATGCCTTCGCGCTGCGCGATGCGCAGGAAGCCTTCATTGGCGAGGGCGGTGGTGCTCAGGCTGGGAATGCCGCCGGCTTCGAACAGGCGTGCCCGGGCCAGGCGCTTGATCTCGGGATACAGGGCGGCATAGAGCCGGCCGGCGGCTTCGGGCTCGCCTGCATGCACGGCGGCGAGCAGCGTCGTCATCGACTCCAAGAAGCGCACACCCGGTGAAGTGGGGATGGTGCGATTATAGGGGTCACCGATACGGGAGGACCGCATGATTTTCCGCATTTCCGCCATGGCAGTGATCACTTCGGCCACGTTGTTATCCGGTTGCGCACCCCTGGTGACCCAAAGCCCGGGCAGTGGCCTGAGCCCCGTGAACGCGGTGTCCGAGGACGGCGACAAGCACCTGATGCTTTTCGGCTACGACGTGGTGGGCTACTTCACCGAGAAGGCCCACAAGCCTGGCAACCCGGCGATCAAGAGCGTCTACAAGGACGTGACCTTCCGCTTCTCGAAGCCCGGGAACAAGGCGTTGTTCGACGCGGCGCCGGAAAAGTACCTGCCGCAGTTCGGCGGGTACTGCACCAACGGCATCGTCTACGGCATTCCCTGGGGCGGAGATGCGGACACCTGGGAGATGATCGACGGCAAGCTCTACATCTTCGGCGGCCGCGGCTCCCGCGACGCCTTCATGCTCGACGTCCCGCGCAACATGGCGCTGGCGAACAAATACTGGGGCGAGGAAGTGAACGGCTCCAACGCGTTCTGGCAGCGCAGCAAGCGGATGGTTTTGCGCGTGCCGCACTACAAGAGCGGCCAAGAGCTGGCGGCGGAGGTGGCGAAGGCGAAGAAATGAAAAACCGGTGTCAGAGACGACTTTTGCGCTGGCGGCAGTTAGCCGCCCTCAACAAAACTCGTCTCTGACACCAGATTTTCCTGCCCGAATTTCCCGCCCTGGTAGTCGCTGATGGCGGTATCGATCTCGGCGCAGGGAGGGATCGACCTGCTCGAGCGCAGGACCCGGCAACGGCCTGCGCGTGACGAGATCGCGGATGTCGTCGCGCTGGGCCGGGTGTTGGCGCAGCAGGGCCTTGGCGCTCATGCCGGTTGGACCTGCAACTGCTCGACGCGGTTCTCGACCACGCAACCCTCACCATCGCGCGTGCGCTCCTCGAAGCGCACCGCGCCCAGGCTGTTCAGGGTCATCACCGTCGAGGAGCGCGTGCCGTAGTCCGCGCCGGTGATGAGCGCCGCGGAAAGCCGCCGCTCCCACTCGATGCCGACACCGGTCGCGGGAAGCGAATCATCGGGCGCGCTGCCATCGTCCGCCAGCGCTGCGAAAAGCCGCTTGCCCGGATCGTCCTCCTGCAACGCCGCCTCCATCGCGCGGCGCGAGCGCTGCACCTTGGGCCACGGTGTATCCAGCAAATGGTTGGAAAGCGCGTGCACGCCGGGTTCGATGGCGCGGGCAACACCTTCACGGCTGCCGTAGTACCAGAGCGAATCGCCATCACTGGCCAGCAAGTTGAAGCCGTTGTATTCGTGGGCGTGCGCCGCCAGCGCCGCGATGAACGCCCCCGGCGTTTCGTTCCCCAGCAGGAATTCGGTCACGACGCCGCCACGCGAACGGGCGGTGGAGCGCTTGTCGGCGGGATCGCGGAAGTTGGTGACCGCGGCGAAGCGGCCGGCGCGTGTCACGCCCATCCAGGTGCCACCCGCGGAAAGGTCGCGGCCGGCGAGCAACTGTGGATGGTCCGGCCAGAAATGCGCGGGCTGCGTGGGGCGTTCGCGCCATTCGTCGCGGTTGGCGGCGACCACCAGCGGAAGGTCGGCGCGGGCGCGCCAGCCCAGGACGATGAGGCACAAGACTCAGGCTTCGGGTGCCTTGATCTTCGCCAGGTGCCCGGCGTAGAGCTTGTTGTCGAACGCGGAGGATTCCGAAAGCATGCGGCTCATCTCCAGGCGCAGCGCGGCCGCCATCAGTTGCAGCGCCTGGCTGTTGGAGGCGCCGCCGTCGATCAGGCGGTCGTAGGTCTCGCGGGCCTGGGGGGGCTCGCCGGTGTCGATCTGGTTGAGGACGGTGCTGAGGACGGCGTCCCGGACGGTCTTGTCGTTCATGCGAGCTCTCCGCTTAAGCGTGCAGTTCGAGTCGCCATTTTGACACGTTGCGCCGGCCTAGCTCATCCGCGAAGGCAGCCAGGTGACGATGGCGGGGAAGAAGTAGATCAGCGCCACCGCGACCGCCATCAGCAGGAAGAGGGGAAGCGAGACCCGCCCGATGTAGGTGATGTCGCGCTTCGTCATCGCCTGCAGCACGAAGAGGTTGAACCCCACGGGCGGCGTGATCTGCGCCATCTCCACCACCAGCACGATGAAGATGCCGAACCAGATCAGGTCGATGCCGGCTTTCTGGATCGTGGGAAGGATGACGCCCATGGTGAGCACCACCATCGAGATGCCGTCGAGGAAGCAGCCGAGGATCACGTAGAACACCATCAGCCAGAAGAGCAGCCATAGCGGCGAGAGTCCGATGCCGCCGATGAATTCCGCCAGCTTGCGCGGCAGGCCGATATAACCCATCGCGAGGGTAAGGAACGCGGCGCCGGCGAGGATCAGCGCGATCATGCAGTAGAGGCGCGTGGCGCCCATCAGGCTGTCGGTGAACACCTTGCGGGTCATCGAGCCCTGCACCACCGAGAGCGCCAGCGCGCCAACCACGCCCAGCGCCGCGGCTTCCGTGGCGGTGGCGATGCCGACGTAGATCGAACCCAGGACCAGCGCGATCAGCCCGACCACCGGGATGAGGTGGCGCGAGGCGTAGACCTTCTCGCCGAAGGTCATCACGCTGTCCGGCGGCGGAATCCTGCCCGGATTCATCAGCGCCCAGACGATGGTGTAGCCCATGAAGAGCCCCGCCAGCAACAGTCCCGGGATCACGCCGGCGATGAAGAGCCGCGTGATCGAGACTTCCGCCGAGACGCCGTAGACGATCATGATGATCGACGGCGGGATCAGCAGGCCCAGCGTTCCCGCGCCCGCGAGCGTGCCGATGGTCATCGAGTCCGGATAGCCGCGCTTCTGCAGCTCGGGCAGCGTCATCTTGCCGATGGTGGCGCAGGTGGCCGCGCTCGACCCCGAGACCGCCGCGAAGATGGTGCAGCCGATGATGTTGGCGTGCAGCAGGCGCCCGGGGATCTTCGACAGCCACGGCGCCAGGCCCTTGAACATGTCTTCCGAAAGCCTGGTGCGGAAGAGGATCTCGCCCATCCATACGAAAAGCGGCAGCGCCGTGAGTGTCCACGAGGACATCGAGCCCCAGATGGTCACCGCCATCGCGTCGCCCACCGGACGATTGGTGAAGAGCTCCATCGCGATCCACGCCACCCCCAGCAGCGAGAGCCCGATCCACAGGCCACTGCCCAGCAGCACGAACAGCAGGACGATGAGCAGCGTGGTGATCAATACGTCCATGGGCTATTCCAGCCGCCTGGCTTCATCGCCGGCGGTGGCCGCGCGCGCGCCGCCGCGTATCGCCGAAAACAACCCGTCGGCGATGGCGATGAGGAGGATGATGGCGCCGACCGCCATCGCGATCTGCGGAATCCACAGCGGCGTCGCGTCGTTTCCCTGCGAGATGTCGTTGAACTGGCGCGAGACGTACACCAGCCGCGCGCTGAAAAACGCGAGCGCGCCGCAGAAGAAGGTGCCGGCCGCGTGGCTCCACAGCTCCAGCGGCCGGCGGAAGCGGCCCCCGAAGCGGTCGAGGAAAAGCGTCACGCGTATGTGTTCCCCCCGCTTGAGCGTATGCGCGAGCGCGAGGAAGCCGGCGGCGGCCATCGCATAACCCGCGTAGGCGTCCGAGCCGCGCAGGTTGAAGCCCACCATGCGCCCGACCACGCTCGCCAGCACCATCAGCAGGATGCCGACCATGAAAAACGCCGCGAGGTATCCCGCGGCGTCGTACAAGAGATCCAGGCTCTTGCGAAGACTCATCCCACGTTCGCTCCCTCTCCCCTGGGAGAGGGTTGGGGAGAGGGTCTCACTTGCGATACGCGTCGATCACGGCCTTGCCGTCGGCGCCGGCCTGGGCGCTCCACTCGCCGGCCATCGTGTCGCCGACCTTCTTGAAGTCGGCCTTGAGCTGGGCCGAGGGCGGCGCGACCGTCATGCCGTTTTTCGCCAGCTGCTCCAGGTACCAGGAAGCCTTGTCCTGCGAAATCTTCCAGCCGCGGTCCTCGGCGGCGGCGGCGGACTTCAGCACCGCATCCTGCGAGGCCTTGTCGAGGGCCTCGAATGCCTTGCGGTTCACGAACACGATGTTCTTCGGGATCCACGCCTGCGTGTCGTAGTAGTTCTTCACCACTTCCCACGCCTTGGTGTCGTAGCCGGTGGCGCCCGAGGTGATGTTGGCGTTGACGGCCCCCGTCGCGAAGGCCTGCGCCAGCTCGGCGGCCTGGATGGTCACGGGCTGGGCGCCTGCCAGCTCCGCGATGCGCGAGGTGTACGGGTTGTAGGTGCGCATCTTGAGGCCCTTGAGGTCGGCGATCGAGTTGATCGGCTTGCTCGAATAGATGCCCTGCGGCGGCCACGGCACCGAATAGAGCACCGTCATGCCCTGCTTGGCGAAGCGGTCCTCGACCGCCTTGCGGGAGGCCTTCCACAGCCTGGCGGCGTCGCCGTAGCTGGTCGCGAGAAACGGTACCGAGTCGACGCCGAAAAGCGGGTCCTCGTTGGAATAGCCGGAGAGCAGGATCTCGCCGATCTGGGCCTGCCCGCCCTGCACCGCGCGCTTGATCTCGTTCGCCTTGAAGAGCGAGGCATTGGAGTGGACCTGGATCTTGAGCTTGCCGCCAGTGGCCTTGTCCACGTCCGCGGCAAACTGGACCACGTTTTCGGTATGGAAGTTGGTGCCGGCGTAGGGCGTGGGCATGTCCCACTTGGTCTGCGCGATGGCGCCGGTGCACGCGGATGCGACTGCGGCGGCGATGAAGGCCTGGGCAAGCTTCATGGTCATTCTCCTTGGGGTGTGGCCCGAAGCTAACAAAGGCGCATGCGCGTGTCAAAATGATCGGCTATGAGCGCTCTGTGGCAATTCTGGATCGACCGCGGCGGCACCTTCACGGACATCGTGGCGCGCAAGCCCGATGGCGGGCTCGCGACCCACAAGCTGCTGAGTGAAAACCCCGAGCAATACCGTGACGCGGCCATCGCCGGCATCAGGCACCTCCTGGGCGTGGCCCCCGGCAGCCCGATCCCGGTGGAGCAGATCGAGGCGGTCAAGATGGGCACCACGGTCGCCACCAACGCGCTGCTGGAGCGCAAGGGCGAACCCACGGCGCTGTTCATCACGCGCGGCTTCCGCGACCAGCTGCGCATCGCCTACCAGAACCGCCCGCGCATCTTCGACCGCAACATCAAGCTTCCGGAGCTCCTCTACAAACATGTTGTGGAGGTGGACGAACGCATGGGCGCCCACGGCGAGGTGGTGCGGCCACTCGACGAGATGCAGGTCCGCCGCGACCTCGAGGCCACCCGCGCCCAGGGCTTCAAGTCGATCGCCATCGTGCTGATGCACGGTTACCGCTTCCACAACCACGAGTCGCGCGTGGCGCGGCTGGCGCGCGAGGCCGGGTTCGAGCAGGTCTCGGTCTCCCACGAAGTGAGCCCGCTGATGAAAATCGTCTCGCGGGGCGATACAACGGTGGTTGATGCCTATCTCTCGCCGATCCTGCGGCGCTACGTGGACCAGGTGTCCGGAGAGCTTGGGGGACAGGGCTCATCCGGCATCGAATCGAGGTCTGTCCCCATCCCGCGCGTGATGTTCATGCAGTCCCACGGCGGGCTCACCGACGCGCACCGCTTCCAGGGCAAGGATTCAATCCTTTCCGGGCCGGCGGGTGGCATCGTGGGCATGGTCCGCACCTCGGAGGCGGCGGGTTTCCACAGGATCATCGGCTTCGACATGGGGGGGACGTCCACGGACGTCTCGCACTACGCGGGCGAGCTGGAGCGCGAGTTCGAAACGCAGGTGGCGGGTGTGCGCATGCGCGCGCCGATGATGTCGATCCACACCATCGCCGCCGGGGGCGGCTCCATCCTTTTTTTCGACGGCCAGCGCCAGCGTGTGGGGCCGGATTCCGCCGGCGCCAACCCCGGGCCGGCGTGTTATCGGCGCGGCGGGCCGCTCACGGTCACCGACTGCAACGTGATCCTGGGCAAGCTTCAGCCGGCGTTTTTCCCGCGGGTCTTCGGACCCCGCGGCGACGAGGCGCTGGATGCCGACGTGGTCCGCGTGAAGTTCACGCAGCTCGCGGAAGAAATCGCCGCCGCAACCGGCCGGCGCCCGACGCCGGAGGAGGCCGCCGAAGGTTTCGTGCGCATCGCGGTGGCCAACATGGCCAACGCCATCAAGTTCATCTCGGTGCAGCGTGGCCACGATGTCACCGGCTACACGCTCGCCTGCTTCGGCGGCGCGGGCGGCCAGCACGCCTGCCTGGTGGCCGACGAGCTGGGCATGCAGCGTGTCTACATCCACCCGCTTGCCGGCGTTCTTTCGGCCTACGGCATGGGGCTTGCCCAGGTGCGCGCGCTGCGCGAGGAAGCGGTGGAGCGCAAGCTCGACGCCGCCGCGATGGCCGACGTGGAGGAAAGGTGCGCGCGCCTGGCCGAGGCCTGCGTCGTGGAGCTGAACGACCAGTCCGCCGCGGTGGAATCGATCGCCCGGCGCGTGCACCTCAAATACGAAGGCACCGACACCTCCCTGCCCGTGCCGCTGGCCGCCCCGGAGGTGATGCGGGATGCTTTCGAGGCCCTCTACCGCGGCCGCTTCAGCTTCCTCATGCCGGGGCGCGCCCTGGTCGCGGAAGCGGTTTCGGTCGAGGCGGTTGGCAAGGCGGACAGCGCGGCGGTCACCCCCCCGGTGGCGGGGGCGCAGTCTGGAGCGCCGGCCCCGTCGATCGTGGTTCCCATGACCAGCGGCGGCGCCAGCCATCGAACCCCGGTTTTCATCCGAGAAACCCTCCACCCCGGCCACCGGATCGCGGGCCCGGCCATCATCGCGGAGAAAAACGCCACCACCATCGTCGAGCCCGAGTGGGAAGCACGTGTCACGGACCAGGACCACCTGGTGCTCGAGCGCATGTGCCCGCGCAAGTCCACGTTTGCGCTCGGCACCACCGCGGATCCGGTGATGCTGGAGGTGTTCAGCAACCTCTTCATGTCGATCGCGGAGCAGATGGGCGTGCGCCTGGCCCAGACCGCCTATTCGGTCAACATCAAGGAGCGACTCGACTTCTCCTGCGCTCTGTTCGACGCGGACGGCAACCTGATCGCCAACGCGCCGCACATGCCGGTGCACCTGGGCTCGATGGGCGAAAGCATCAAGACGGTGATCTCCAAGAACGCCGGCAAGATGAAGCCGGGCGACGTCTATGTCCTGAATGACCCGTACAACGGGGGAACGCATTTGCCGGATGTGACGGTCATCTCGCCGGTTTTTGACGATCGACCCTCTCCCCGGCCCGGCCACCCTCACCCCGACCCTCTCCCAATGGAGAGGGGGAACAGGGGGGAGGGAGAAATCCTGTTCTATGTGGGCTCGAGGGGCCACCACGCCG
>Ga0163153_10003074_pt1 | contig 22920 bp, 28 predicted proteins | sample OliLakLV19MP6IB1_FD_148629 | JGI IMG/M metagenome (GOLD analysis project Ga0163153, IMG submission 148629) | Freshwater microbial mat bacterial communities from Lake Vanda, McMurdo Dry Valleys, Antarctica - Oligotrophic Lake LV.19.MP6.IB-1 | ecosystem: Environmental > Aquatic > Freshwater >...
GTCTTGCCCGTCTGCCGGTCACCCAAAATCAACTCACGCTGACCGCGCCCGATTGGAATGAGCGCATCAATGACGGTGAGACCAGTCTGGAGCGGCACGGTGACTGGCGCGCGTAATCCAAGTGATCTCCTCTCGGGATTCAGTGCTCGAAAGGTGAAGCGGCGTGAACGCCGCGCTCCTTTCCTCATTTCGGCGACGGATACCATGTTTACTTTGTTGTTGCTGCTTCGATGACGTGATTCCAAAACGGGTTGGCAAAAATCAGAATCATTGAAACCACGAAATTATGAACGTCGGCTCGATGTAGGATTTGAGGTAGCAGCCGACGCCCTGTTCCTTGATGCCGAATAGCGGCACTGCTACCAACACGCACAGAGCCAGCGCCGCCGTGGTCGAAAGCGAACCGGCCGGAGGTTCGTAGCCGGGAATGACGGTGCAAAGGCTGGCCAGCGCGACGAACAGAAAGAGCGTGCCCAAAAAACCGATATGCTTCTTCGGGTTTTTGAGCCCGACTTCTTCGATTTGTTTCGCAATGCCGGTGACGACGATTTCCAAAAGGTTTTGCCAGCGGGAGCGTCTATGGTCCGTGGTTAATTTGCGGGTGATGAGTTTTGCACCGATGACCAGCACCAGCATCAATCCCCACGTGAACACAATCGTGCCATTGAGTTTGAGAAAACCATGTTGCCAGAAAATCATTTGGTCGGGACTAAGGCGCATGGCTCGTCTCCTTTGCTGTGGATTTGGGGTGTTGGATTGGTGTACGGGTCAATCGCATCACGATGAAACGTGCGATGACAAATCCGAGGAGACATGCCGCAAGCCGCTCCCAATTCCCGCGCCCGACAAAATAGAATCCGGTCAACACGATGCACATCCGCAGCAGCAGACTGACGAAGAACCAAATCACCGGTCGCGGGGACGAAACACCCCGGCGCACCGTCCACCAAAGGCCACCGAAGAAAATTGCCCCGAGCAGCCCCCCCCGCGAGCCACGCCAGCGCCAGTGTCAGCGTTTCATTCATCGTGATGCTCCTGTTCGCCCCAGCGGCAAGCGGCGATAGAACCTCGCGAGTTTGTGCGGGCAGACGCCGAGGTGGTAGCCGGTGACCATGATTTTGTTGGTGAGCGTCGTGCGAATCACGCCGAGCTTTTTCCAACGTCGCCCTGACGTGATCGCTGCCGTTGCTGCCGTGGCTACACGCCCGCGCTTTCGCAGGCGCTCATTCAACTCGTAGTCCTCCATGATGGGCAAATCGGCAAAGCCGCCGAGTTCCTCGAAGAGTGCTCGCCGCAGAAATTGCGTCTGATCGCCGTAGGGATTCTGAACCCAACGCGAGCGCAGATTGGTCGTCCACTCCACGAAGCGCCGACCGGCGAACTGCTCGGCAATGCTAAATGAAAATGATCCGGCGACGACGCCCGGCTGATCGAGCGTCTCCTGCACGACGGAGGTCCATTCGTCCGGCAACAGCGTGTCGGCATGGAGAAAAAGCAACACATTGCCCGTGGCTCGGGCCGCGCCGTCATTCATCTGCCGGGCGCGACCAGGCTTGGCTCGGATAACTGTTGCTCCGGCGGCCTCCGAGATGGAACGCGTGTCGTCAGTGCTGCCGCCATCCACGAGAATGGTTTCGTGGGGACGACCCGCGCGCACCCACTGGAGCGTTGGCGCGATGTGCGCCGCCTCGTTCAGTGCCGGAATGATGACCGAAACACGGCTCAAACCCGCATCATCGGGTTCGACGATTCGTCGCCAAGCCGCCACGTCTTCCGGGCGGTCCACGTCAGCAAGCGGTGTTAGCTGCGCGGAACGGATGCCCGTCCGTTCAAGGATTTGCAGCGACTGCGCTAGAACGGTTTCCGTTCCCCATGCGACGTCGCGAAAAAGTTCGGGAACAGGACGTGTGAGACCGATCAAGTAGTAGCCGCCGTCCGTCGCCGGGCCAAAGACCGCTGGATTTATTCGCAATGAATCGAACGCAGCGGCGAGCACTTCGGTCGTCAACGCCGGGCAATCGCTGCCGATGATGACGGTCGCGGGTGAACCTTCGCGGAAGCTGTCGGCAAATGCGCCCGCCATGCGCTGACCGAGATCGCCAGCGCTTTGCGGACGACAGAGCCAGCCATCGCCGAGCCAATGCTGCATCTCGTTTTCGCTGTTTCCAGCGAAACGAATCTCAAGTTCCACGTTTTGCGATTGGCAAAGAGCGTGTGCGGTTCGGAGCGTGCGGAGAACCAGTCGGCGATGCAGTGCCGCCGCGCCCTCGGCGCCAAGGGCCGGGATGAGTCGCGTCTTTACTTTCCCGGCAACAGGAAAGCGCGCAAAGAGAATCAATCGGGGTCGCACCACGGTCATGATCGGTTTTCTGTTCCCAACGGTGTGCCGTTTTTAGAAGTGTCGTTTGCGCCAGGGCTTTGCAGCGTCGCCGCTCTCTTTGGGCGCGCGGAAGCATTTGCGACGTGGCTTCGGTAGCCTTCCAGGAAGCGCTGATCAATCCAGTCTTTCAGCGCCATGCTCGAACGACCGGTCCACCAAAAGGGTCCCCAGGTCGCGAGGGCGGTGCCATCGCCGAGGTTGAGGATGGCGAGATAGCGTTTCTGGGGCGTGTAGCGGGTCAGAGATTTTTGCTTGAGACTTGCCAAAAGGTTGGCATGGATGCAGGCGGCTTGTCGCACGCCAAATACGCCCAGCTTCGGAAGATCGAAACTCTCCATGGCGGCGCAATCGCCCCCTGCAAAAATCCGGTCGTTCGCGACTGATTGTAAGTAGCCGTTTATCAGCAACCCTTTTCCGGGTCGCACCGGCAGCTCCATTGTCTCAACGAGTGGATTGGCTTCCAATCCGGTGGCCAGGACGACGACATCCGCAGAAATCCCCTGGCCGTCTTCCGCGACCAGGAATTTCCCTTCGCGAAGGACAATGCGCGTGCGCGTGCGGACTGCCACGCCTTGTCGGGTGAGGTTGCGTTGAAGCGAGCGTGAGGCTCCAAGAGGTGCGTCGGGGATCAATCGCTCGCTGGAAGTGGTTACCGTGATGGGCATGGTGATTCCCTGGCGCGCGGCCAACGCTATTAAATTAGCCGCTACTTCCGAGCCAGTTGGCCCACCGCCAACCACCACTACTCGCGGCGTTCGTCCTTCCTGGAAACCAGCCTCCAGGTGCACGCGCAGCTTCCATAGATTGCTGATCGGCTTTACCAGCCAGACGCTAGGATCGTCCGCCGCGCCAGCAATGCTGGCAGCATTCACGCGGCTGCCGACACTAAGGGACAAATAGTCATAGGTGAGTTCGCCTCCGCCGACGAGTCGAACCCGCCGCAACGTGGGGTTCACGGTTTCGACACGGGCTTGAATGAATTCGACCCCATGAGCCTCCGCCAACACCCTCGGATCTACTTGATCCTCGGCTGGCGGCCACCTTCCTCCGAGCATCCCGGTTGCGAGCCCCGAATACCAGAACGCGCCCGGATCAATCAGCACCACGCGCGCGCCGCACTGAATCAACGCTTCAGCATGGGCGACTACGTGCAAATGGGCATGGCCCGCACCAACCAAAATCGCTGTCTGCATTTGTTTCACGGCTGAATTCATCCGGCATTCCTGCTTCCCAAGTTATTAATGCCTATCGCGTCCATACGAGCCAGCGGTGCATGAGTTTTTTCACAAGCGAGGTCAGGCGCGTGCGATTGTAGAGGTCGCCGATTTTGCGGATGGCTTCGGCCTGGGTCGGATAAGGATGAATCGTCGCGCCGATGGTTTTGAGGCCAAGCTTGGCCTTCATCGCGAGGGTGAGTTCGCTAATCAAATCGCCCGCGTGCGCTGAGACCACCGTCGCGCCAACAATTTCATCCGTGCCCTTGCGGACATGCACGCGCACGAACCCTTCGGTCTCGCCGTCGAGAATCGCGCGGTCAACTTTGCTCAACTCCTGCGTGAACGTGTCCACTTCGATGCCCTTCTCCTTGGCCTCTTTCTCGTAAAGGCCGACGTGGGCAATCTCCGGCGAAGTGTAGGTCGCCCACGGGATGATGAGTGAACTCGCTTTGGCGCGGCCTTTGAACAGCGCGTTCTGGATGACGATGCGCGCCATGAAATCCGCCGCGTGGGTGAATTGATACGGCGAGCAAATGTCGCCGCAGGCGTAGATGCGCGGGTTGGCCGTTTGCAAACGGTCGTTGACCTTCACCCCTTTCTTGTCGAATTCGACGCCGACGGTTTCCAGTCCGAGTCCTTCGACGTTTGGCGCGCGTCCCACGGCAACGAGCAGTTGATCCACCAGCACGTCGTAGCCTTTTCCGTGCGACTCGACTTGCAGACGAACGCCGTTCGGGTCTTTGGCGAGCTTAAGGTCCTTACCACAGCAGAGCAGCTTCACGCCGTCCTTGACCATGGAATCCAGCACGATCGCCGCCGCATCGCGATCTTCACGAGGCAGAATCCCGTGCTCGGCTTCCACCAGATACACCTCTGAGCCGAAGCGGGCAAAAGCCTGCGCCATCTCGCAGCCAATCGGCCCTGCGCCAATTACGCCAAGGCGTTTCGGTAGTTTGGTGAGCGAGAAAAGCGTTTCGTTGGTCAGGTAATGAACATCCTTTAATCCCGGAATCGGCGGGGCGGCGGCGCGAGCGCCAGTGGCAACGACGGCTTTGGCGAATCTCAGTGTCTGTCCGCCAATCTCGATGGTGTCCGGCCCGGTGAACTTGCCCGTGCCGAAAAAGATGTCCACGCTGAGTTCGGTGAAACGTTTGGCCGAGTCATGTGGACTGATGTCGGCGCGCAGGCGTCGCATCCGTTCCATCGCCTTGCCAAAATCCACCGTCACACCAGCGGGGACATTGACGCCGAAATCGGCCGCTTCACGCACCGCCGCCGCTGCGCGTGCCGCGCGGATGATGGCCTTGGACGGCACGCAGCCGACGTTCAGGCAATCGCCGCCGAGCAAGTGTTTCTCGATGAGCGCGACCTTTGCGCCAAGTCCCGCCGCGCCGATGGCCGACACCAGCCCCGCCGTGCCGCCGCCGATGACGACGAGATTGTAGCGCTCTGCGGGTGTCGGATTTTTCCAATCCAGCGGGTGGACATTGGAGACGAGTTTTTGATTGTGACTGTCCCACGGGAGGATGGGCGGTTGCGTTTGTTCGCTCATAAAAATGTCTCTGCGGGCGGTTATTGCCTGGTCTTTTTCGCGAGCGCCTTCTTGGCGACGCGGGTGACGAAGACGCTGACGACGACCGTGGCGAGCAGGCCGACGCCATAGAGCACCCATTCGCCGGTCGTGCGTGCGCGGTCGCCCGTGGCGGCCTGCGCGAGCGAGCCGAGATACACATACATAATCGTGCCCGGCATCATGCCGATCCATGAGGCCAGCACGTAATCGCGCACCTTCACGCGCGTGAGACCGAACGCGTAGTTCAACAGCGTGAAGGGAAAGACGGGCGAGAGCCGCGTCAGGCCGACGATCTTCCAGCCTTCGCCAGCCACGGCCTTGTCGATCGCGGCGAAGCGCTCGTTGCCTTCGATTTTTCGCGCGATGGCGTCGCGGGCGAGATACCGGCCCACCAGAAATGCGGCGGTCGCGCCCAGCGTCGAAGCGATGGAAACGTAAATGGAACCCCACACTACGCCGAACACTGCGCCCGCGCCGAGGGTCAACACCGAGCCGGGGATGAAAAGCACGGCCGCCACGACATAGAGCGCGATGAAAATAATCGGACCCCACGGCCCGAGTTGCCCAACCCAATCGAGCGCCTGCTTGAGCAACTCCTGACCATCGAAATATTTGAAGGCGACAATGGCGGCGGCGATGAGCGCGACGGCCACGCCGAGGTAGAGCAGCCATTTCCAGCGAGAGCCGGATTTGGCGGTGGGAGTTGCAGGTGCGGTCATGGGGTGTTTTTGGTTGGTTGAGATTCAGCAATGGCCACCTGAAAATCTTTCCCCGCCCATCCCTCTGGCCACCGCACGGTAAAGACAATGGATGCTCCGGCGGGAAGTTTCTTCGATGGCAAATCGGCGAACCAACAACCGATGCCGGGGTCGCGAGTTTCGGTATCATTGACCGTGGCCCAGCCATCACAGCTCCAATGAATCGTCGCCGCTCGGTCGGTGATGACGCGCAGTGTCATTCCCCGGGTGATCCGTGGAAGCTGGTGCGCGACCGTCCACATTTCGATGGCGTTGCCGGTTTTGGCTTTGGCGTAGCGCTGAAACACCGGTTCGATGCGGTCGAAACAAACCCCGTCTTTATGGCTGCGCACGAGGCTGACATACTCCGCGTGCGACCAACATAACGGCATGGCCGAGCCGGTCGGGCTGCCGCGCTTCATCTTTCCCTCCGGCAAATCGTCGGCGTCCCACAGTTGTTCCGGCAACATGCCGCCCACGTTGGCAAATTTCTCCAACGCCGCTATGAAAGGCAGCGGGTCGCGTCCAGCGGCCAGTTCGTAATGGGCGCGTTCGCCCGTCAGAATCGGCCAGCACCGGCCTTCGCCCGTCCCATCGTAGGCGCGGCCATCGGCTTTCTGGCCATAGCCATCGTGATTGTAACGCCGCCAGCACGGGCCTTGCGGAAAGTCTCGCTTAATCACCTGATCCATCACGGCTATGGAATCAACGATCACCGGATCATCCGCCGCCCGGACCCCCAGCCGCACGAGATGAAGAAAATCGCCGCCGATAACATTGCGCGCCGGATGTTTGCCGCCGCCGTTGGCGATTTGGATTTCCGCTTGATCCGGGTCCGGCGCCGCCACGGCTTGCTCGGGATCGGAAGGCGTGATGCGGATGTAATGGCGCGGTTTACCTTTCACCAATTCGCCTCGATTCGTGACCATCCATTCTTCCAGGTGGGCCGAAAGCCAGTCCGCGTAATCGAGCAGGAAATCTGCGATGGCTTTTTCCCTTCGGCCGCGCGCAAATTCCGCCGCGCACACCAGGCTCGCGATCACCGTTGCCAGCGTCGAAGGCGAGTAGCCGGAATTTTCCTCCCACCGTTCCTGCGCCGTCACCGGTCCGTGCAGGATCAAATAACGCGCCGCACGCGACACCAGCGTCCACGGATCGAACTGCCGAAGCGCGTCCGCCTGTTGTAATCGCCAGGCCAGCAAAATCGGCACCGCGACTTCATCGAGTTGGATTCCCTTCCAGTAAGCCTCGCCGTTGATGAAGCTGTTTTGTGCCATGCCGCCATCGGTTTCCTGCATGCACGCCAGCCAGATCAACGCACGCAACGGCGACTCCATTTGCCCACAGGCCAGGAGCGCGGTGGCGGTTTGCACCATATCGCGAGCCCAGACCAGATGATACCCGCCCCGGTCGGTGTCGTCTTTGGTATCACCCCAAGGAATGCTCAGCGACGCCACGAACGCGCCTTGAAACGTCTTGTCTTCATGGGCCAGCAAAACGCACTGGCTCAAGCGCAGCATCGAGCCGCCGTCCTTGGTGTGCGCGCTCAAATCAACCTTACCGCGAGTGCGCTGCCATTGGCTGATATACTTCGAGCGTTGGTCGGAAAAAGGAGTGGCGAACGCTTGCAGCAGGTGGGCCGACGCGCTGTGCGGAGTCCCTCCGAAACCGACGCCCAGCGTGAACTCCATCCCGCGCGACAAATCGACCTCGCCCAGCAAGGCGATGTTGCCGTCCGCCGCTTCTTCAAATTCCCAATCCATCTGGAAGTTTTCCATCAAGTCCTTCCAGCCATCGCTGAAGCCGACGTAGCCCACAGAGCGCCGCGTGAAATCAGGCGCGCAACCAAAGCACATATCAATGCCCTCGCGTTGTGCGCTGAAAAGTTTCCGCCCATCGGTGCCACACCAACAGGCCGAGTTGCCGTTGCCCGTGCCTTTCAGATGCGGCGCGAGCAGAGCGTAAAGGCGCAGCTTGCCGCGCAACTTTTCATCCACGATTTCCAGCCGCGTGCGCATCAGCAAAACCGGAGAGTGCGGGTCAACGATGATTTCCTTGACGAGGCGATAGCGGCCCTCGCGGTCGGAGTTCGTGAGCCGGTAAAGCAAAGTGTTTTGCTCCGGGTATTCGGTTTGGTGGAGCAGGTCGCACTTTTCCTCATGGCAAAAGGTTTCGCCGTCGGTGATGAGAAATTGCAGGTCGCGCGTGTTGGGCGTATCGACGTGCGGGAAATAGACCTCATTGACGATGCCGTGGCTCAGCGTGAACCAGACGTTGGCGCTGGCGGCATATGCCGTGCCGATGCCATCCTTGGCGCTGGAGGTCCAGCGCGGCTCGATGCCGGGTGCGCCAAAGGCGGTGGAGTTCTTATCCATGGGTCAAAGTTGTTCGAAGTTAAGCCTGCCCAAGAAAACTGGCATACAAGGTCATCCCGCCATCAATGAGGAGCGTCGTGCCGGTCACGTAAGCGGCTTCGTCGCTCACCAGATACAAAACCGCGCCCGCCACTTCTTCCGCCCGGCCAATGCGGCGCGATGGAATCAGCGCCAGCACCTGCTTGCGTCGGGTCGGGTCGTCGAGCCACGCGGCATTGATGGGTGTGGCGATGGCCCCCGGCGCGACGTTGTTCACGCGCACTTTTTTCTCCGCCAGTTCCAGCGCCATCGTTTTCATAAGCATTTCCAGTCCGCCCTTGGCCGCGCAGTAATGAGCATAGCCGCCCCACGGGATCGTTTGATGCACGGAGGAAAGATTGATGATGACCCCGCCGCCGTTCTCCACCATCTGGCGTGCCGCCAGTTGCGAGCAGAGAAAGATACCGCGCAAGTTCACCGTCATCACTTGGTCCCAATCCCGAACGGGCATTTTGAGGAAAGGGCTTTTGTTTTCGATGCCGGCGCTGTTGACCAGAATGTCAATCGCCCCGAACTCCTCAAACAGGCTGGCAAACAGGGTTTTAATCTCTCCCTCCTTGCTTACGTCCGCGTGGATGGCAATGGCCTTGCCACCGGCGGCTTTAATTTCGGCGACGATTTTCTTGGCTTCCTTTGGATGCGACCGGTAATTGACCGCCACCATCGCGCCCGCCGCTGCCAGCCGTCGCGCCACCGCTTCGCCGATGCCGGAACTTGCCCCCGTGACCAGCGCGCGGCGCCCGGTGAGAGGTTGCCCAGCGACTTTCATGGGCGAGTCCCCTTCCTGCCGGATTTCGCCGATTTCTTGTGAAGAGGATGCCCGCCGTAACCGTGGCGCTGCAGGGCGACGGCCTTGCCGGCGACGCTGTCCGGATCGCGGTAGCGGTAAAAGGCGAGTTCCGATTGGGCAATGACCGGAATCCACGCCTGCTTTTCCATGGCATATTCGATGGCCCATTTGACCTCCCGCGTGTCCTCCACGTAGCTGCTGAGTTCGTCGAGTTTATTTTCGCGCAGGCCGCGCTCCATCAGTTCGACCAGCCAACTGCGGATCACCGAGCCATGATTCCAGTTGTGAAAAAGCCCGGGCAAATCCAATTTGTAATCCGAGCGGGCCAGCAGATCGACGCCCTCAGCGATGGCCTGCACCATGCCAAACTCAATCGCGTTGTGGATGAGTTTCACGAAATGGCCTGCTCCGGCTGGCCCCGCATGAATCACTCCTTCGGGCACGGCCAGATCCTTCAAAAGCGGAGCGACTCTAGCAAACGCCTGCTTGTCGCCGCCCACCATAAAGCAAGCGCCGTGACGCGCGCCCTCAACTCCACCGCTGGTGCCAACATCGAGAAATAAGATGCCGCTGAGTTTGAGTTCCGCGTAATGCTGGAGGGAATCGGTCCACTTGGAGTTGCCGCCATCGCCCACTACATCGCCTCTCTCCAAACAACCTGTCAGTTCGGCGATCACCTGGCGGGTGGGGTCGCCGTGGGGCACGTAAATCAGGATGATGCGCGGAGCTTTCAACTCCCTGACAAGATCGGCCAATGACGACGCGGCCACCAACCCTTTCCTGGCCAGCGCGTGCGTTTGTTCCGGGCTGCGATTGTAGCCGACCACGCGCCAGCCTTTATCGATGGCTTGGAGAGCCAAGTCCCCGCCCATGCGGCCGAGGCCGATGACGCCAAACTCTTTTTTATCTTTTTTTTTGGACGGTTTTTTCGTCATGAATTTTCCTCCTGCTTCTTCAACGAACGATACTTGTCGCACCGTGCGCCTGCGTTTGGCCGCTCAGATTTGCTCGGGAGTTTTGTTCAGTCCTGCTGCCGCAATTTTTCGCCTTCGCTTTCTTTGAGGGAAACATGCGTGTCTTGGTTCAGACCCAAATCCTCCTGCCGGGCTGGAGACGATCCCTCGGGAGCCTTTCCCTGGTTCATTTCATAGGTGCGCCATTTAAGTTTCAAGTCCGGCCAAAGATGGCCGGGAGCTTTATAGCCAAAGGCGCGAAACTTCCCCGGAGTTACCTTGCCCTTGGCCTCGACAAATGCCGCGAACGTGTTCGTCCAATCGTCGAATTCCTTATAGACATGCGGTTCACTCGCGATGTCCTCCGCTTGAGCATCACTGTATTTTTTGCCGTCGCCGAATTTCACGTAACACCACAACGAATCAGGGACCTCGATTCCTCCGTAGCGACATTGCCACACCAAAGGCGCATACAAGTCGCGATCGTTAGCCGGTTCTTCGTGTGGGTCAAAGTAATCGGGATGGCGCAGTAGTTTCGGCCGTCCGGTGGCATCCAACTCGTCACCGCCCCCATCCCCGTAACAGAAAAATCCCGCAGTGCGTCCTTCGAGGTGGTTGAGGCTCAATTCTTCCCATTCCGCGGAGTGCTCAAGCTTCATGGCTAATTCCGGATTTTTGTGTTCGATCAATTCCTCCTTGGGATTCCCGCCGTTCATGCAAACCAAGCGGTCGAACATCAGTTTCAGATTCGAGGTTGGGGCATACCAGTTAATCGGGCCGATGATGGCCCAGGCGTCGGCGAGATCGAGCCGGCTGTAGAGGTCTAAATCCCACATCAAATCCGGTTCTTTTGAGTTCTTCGCCTCATAACAATTGCATGGCCAGACACACAGCGCCATGGCGGTTGAAACGCAGGCATTGCAGCTTTGAATGCGCGCCCGGCCAAAGACGTTTCCCAAATCCTCATAATCAATCTCCCATTCCTGCGGCAGCTTATCCGCCATGCGCAGCATCAACGTTCGCGCTTTGGAATCAACTCCAGGGCAGTTGTATTGCCGCCGATCTGACCCAGCGATAATCAAGACCCGGAACGGGCGTTTTTCTGGCGGCAGCTTGCCGTTCTCATCGTTGGGTTTCATAGTTTTCGAGTGTTTGCATTGTTTGTCTGCTGAGTGTTCGGCCCGAATCCGGACTCAAGCCTCGCAGAGATGGATTAGTTTCTTGTTCACAAACTCCAGGATCCCGAGCTTCGAGAGTTCCCGGCCATATCCGGAGTTCTTGATGCCGCCAAAGAGTAGTTCGGCTTGCGAGTTCGTGGGTTGGTTGACGAACATCATGCCGGTATCAACGGATTCCGCAATGGCCCGCGCGCGCTTTGGATCACTGGTATAAACCGAGCCTCCCAGCCCATAGGACGAATCATTCGCCAACCTGACTGCTTCATCCTCGTTCTTCACCACATACACCGTCGCGACCGGTCCGAAGATCTCTTGGTCGTAACGCGGCATCTCGGGCGTGACATCGGCGAGGATGGTGGGATTGCTTTTTATGGACATAGGATTGGTATTTCAGGGATTGGTAGAATGTCACCCTTCGGTCGTTCTCTCGCCGCGAGGAGGATAGTCTTCCTCCAGAACGAACTCCACGAACTCGATCACCTCCTTCAGGGCGGGTCGCCCCATGGGCATCGAATTATAAGCCGCATAATACAATGTCTGGTCCGGCCTGATCAGAAACAGACCAGGCTCCCCGAAGAAGTCCGGCTCTTCCTCCTTGATCGAAGCGGACACGTAGAGACCCCAGTCGTTCATTTGATCGACTGTCATGCCGTAACCAATTCCGAGGTCATCAATATTCCACTCAGCCCGACTATTTGAAGCCCGCTCTTGTGTGTCTCCGGAAATCGTGAAAACGGAGACCCCCAGATTTGAAGCGTCATCAAGCAGGCTGTTAAGCTTTTCGAGATAGCGTTTGCAGATCGGACAGTGGTAGCCACGGTAAAAAACAAGCATCAAGAACTTATCCGGATTCTGTTCGGTGAGCGACCAGTCGCCGCCACCGACCCGTGGGACCACGAGTTCAGGTGCTTTCCGCTTTGGTATCAATTTCATGGTTTCGTAGTGTTTAGATGCGTATCGAGGGAGTCGGCGTTTTCGATGAGACTTTCATTTGGATGGCCGTGAGGATCAACGCTTCGATCGCACGCTGCCCATCCCATGCGCCACAATCCAGACTTTGCCGGTGTTCTCGTGTTGAATCCCGAGACCCGGTTCGAAAACTCCGAAGTCCACGATAAACATGAACTCGTCCATGAACTTGACGTCGATCGGCTTGTTGAAACTTTCTGGTTCGATTATTTCCTCCAGGGTCCATCCGCGGTTGACTATAAAGTCGGTTACTTGGCCTGTTTTGCGATCCACCCGCACCACCTTGTAGCCAACGAATGTTTGCGCGCCGGTGATCGGCACGAAAGATCCGGTCTCGGCCACAAAGATGTCTCCTTCGAATTTGAACTTCTTATCCGTGGAAAAATCGAACTTGTTCGCCGAGGAATGCAGTTCAAACTGCGCGAAGGCACGCTCGACCGTGAGCGACTTTCGAAAAGCCTCTTCCAGGACAAACGGCGGGCAGGGAATACTGGTCGTGGATGAGGCACAGAAGAGCGGTTCGGTAACGGGCAAGACATTTCCCGTTTTCGGCGCGTGGAAAAAGTCCGGCCACCCGAAAAACTCCTCGCGCCCTCCGATATTCAGCACGAAGAGATCATCCCAATCGTTCGCGATGGGGCGCGATCCGAGCAGGACAAAGTTACCGGTGGCATTCTCTCCTGCCACCCCACGTACATCTGCGCCGTTGTTGGCGACAAAAAGCCGGGACGGGATCATCGGATCGATCCCGATTCCATAAGGATTCCGCAGTCCCCAACCTTCAAGTCGCAATGTCGATGCGGCATTCGGTGCCATCGGGTCGAAGGAATATACCGCACCGTTTCCCGCAATGATGCCATTCTGCGGTGATGATGGCGTCGCAGCTGGAATAATGGTGCCCGGGGCGACCGGTCCAAGCCCAAACGGGCTGAATGGAGCGGTCAACATCGACGCAGTCGGATCGAGAGGAAACGGAACCTGGGTGGCGAACGAAATACCATTCAGCACGAGCGGCTTCGCGGCGAAATCGTGGAACGCCGGGGCGCTTTGGAGCCATTGCGTCACGAACCAATTATCGGCCCCGACCACGCTTGAGTCGGTGGCCGTGCCCTGGGAAAAATACGCCCGTCCTGAGCGGTCGAAAATGATCTCGTTGCTATGATGATCCCCGCTGGAGGGAAGGTTCGAAATCACCGTCGCGAACGTGCCCGCGGGGTTCTCCGGTTTGAACTTCGAGATCGCTCCGACCTTCCAGCCGTTCACGCCCAGCTGCCGGTGCGTGATCCAAAGCCATCCCTTGTGGTAAGTCACATCGGTGAGCGGACCCAGCAAGCGTCCAGCTGACAGCATCTCTGCCGACAAAATCACCCGAGCGCTTCCGTCAAAATCCACCTCCTTCACCGTTAGCGGAATTCCGGGGAGATGGCCAGCTTCACTCACCCAGATTTTATCGACCGAGAAGGCGATGGCCGTGGGAAAATTCAACCCGGTGACCATTCGATGCAGGAAGTACCCGGGAGCCACCTCCACGTGGGAATTTAGCCCCAGGTTACTCTCTGCGGGCTCGGCGGACCGAGCTTGGATTGGAGACCAGATGGCCAGGGCCAATGCGAGTGCAAGGCTTGAACGGATGGACAGGGACGTATTCGTTTTGTTTTTCATATGCTTTTTTGGAGTCGTTATTGTTTTATTTTTCGGATCGGTTCGATGCCGTATTTAAGAAATCAACCGCATCGCAAATGACACGGAGGAAATTACTCAAATTACGCCGGGGGAAGCGGCTACGCTATGAGGTAAAACCCTACCGAAGACCGAACACACGACAGGCTGACCGCATTGCTTGGAAATTGCTTTTTGCAGGATGCTCCTGAAACAGCCATTGGGCCGGACCGGAGGACGGGGAAATGAGGTTTGGTACCAATCCCGAACGGGCATTTTAAGGAAAGGGCTTTTGTTTTCGGTGCCGGCGCTGTTGACCAGAATGTCAATCGCCCCGAACTCCTCAAACAGGCTGGCAAACAGGGTCTTAATCTCTCGCTCCTTGCTTAGGTCCGCGTGGATGGCTATGGCCTTGCCACCGGCGGCTTTAATTTCGGCGACGATTTTCTTGGCTTTCTTTGGATGCGACCGGTAATTGACCGCCACCGAAGCTGCCAGCCGCCGCGCCACCGCTTTGCCGATGCCGAAAGTTGTCCCGGTGACCAGCGCGCGGCGCCCTGTGAGAGGTTGCCCAGCGACTTTCATGGCCGAGTCCCCTTCCTGCCGGATTTGGCGGCAGAACTTTTTCGTTTAGGCGCGGGAACATGGTCAGTGGTTGGATTCATGGAGGGCTGTCGAGCCGTCACTTGGCTTGTTCGTTCAGCGACCAGTCGTAGTCGGTGTAGCGGATTTTAAAACCGTCCGTGGTGACCACCTTCCCCGGCCAGTAGGGTTTCAACACTGCAAGCACTGAACCGGATTTCTTTTCAAAGTCGCCGCCATACCATTTGAAGATGGGCGAGAGATAGACCGTGCGCTCGGTGGCGACGATCCGGTTCTTGGTGGATTCCGCGAGAAATTGTTTCGCCTGATCTACGAGTTGTCCTTCGAGGCGCTTGCCAACGTAAGCCTCGCCGCGCAAGGGCGGACAGCCTTGCGCAGCGCACACAAGCACGAAGTGCAATCGCGGCTCGGCGTAGTCCACGCGCAGAATTTTGTGTTCCACGGTGCTCAACGTGATTGTCTGGCCGAACAGCTTGACCATGGGTTGATCCCACGGACCTTTGAAGACGTTGCCGATGTCTTTGATGCTCTTGAGCGGGTAATTGTCAATGATGAGCCGGAGCGTGTAGGCATTGTAGGCGTTGCTCAGGAAGGCGATTTGCTGCGGTTCGCTCCACTTCTTGAATTCCGCTTTGCTCACTGCCGCAACTTGGTCAAGATAGCGATTTAGGTCTTGAGGATGCGCTTTCAACGCCGCGTAATCCACGCGCGCATTTTTTACGTATTGCTTGAGCACGCCATCGAAGATTGCGTGCGATTGGTCGAAGTCGGCAGCGGCCACGCGCGAGGTCAACGTCGCGCAACTCAACGCGATGGCGAATAGTGCCAGAAAGGTTTTTGAGGTTGTCATGTTTCTTTTCCTAGTTTGAGAGCGATGTGTAGTTCTGGAAATTCCAACTCCGGGCAACTTTTATTCGGCACGGGCGGCCATGCCGCCCGGCGAAGCGTTTCGCACGGCATTTGCGCAAGTGACGGTGTTCAGCGACGGTTCTTGCAGTCGGCGGCGCAGGAGTCCCTTCCCCCGCGCCATTCTCGACATGATCGTGCCGATGGGCAACTCCAGCACTTCCGCCATTTCCTTGTAGGAAAGTTCTTCCAGATAAAACATGGCGAGCGGCGAGCGATACTTTTCCTCCAACTGCTGGAGTGCGGCGACGACAAACGAGCCGTCAAGGTCGTCCGCGTGGCTGGGCGTAATCGTCGGCAGTTCCCATTCCGCCGATTCGACGGGCATTTTGGGAAAGCGCGTGGCATGACGCCGCCGCCCAAGGAACTGCCGATAAAGGGTCGTGAACAACCAGCTTTTCACCTTCCGCGAGTCGCGGATGTTCCCGCCTTTGGTGAGCAGGACGCGGTAGGTGTCCTGGGTCAAATCCGCCGCATCGCTTTCGTTACCGGCCAGGCCGAAACCGAACTTGTAGAGCGCCTCGTAGAACTGCTCGACGGCCCAAGTGTAATCCACTCCCGCCCCCAGCGCAGTGCCGCCGCTGGCCGACACTTCGATGTCTGGCATCAAAATTGTGATTTGATCCTTCATACCTGCACTTCGCGGCGAATGGCGATTCCTTACAAATAATCTCATGGCAAAGCATGACAGGAAGGCGGGCAGGCTCTATAGGGTGTTCACCCCATAACCTCGGCGAAAAGTTGAATACGATTTGAGCCGCGATGCCCTGCGACCAACAACTCGAACAGCGCGTCCGCCAATTCTTCGACTCGAAGCGAATCAAGCATGAGACGAAGCGCATGATGGGCGGGTTGTGCTTCATGGTGAACAGCAAGATGTGCGTGGGCTTCGAGAAGAACCGGCTCATGGCGCGAAAGGGATGTCGTCCGATGGATTTCACCGGAAGGCCCATGCGAGGGTTCGTTTTTGTGGAGCTTGCGGGGTTGAAGTCGGAGAAGGATTTGGGGTTCTGGTTGGAACTCGCGCTGGCCTACAACCCGACCGCGAAGAAATCTTCCCGGAAGAAAAGCTGAATTTGTCGCGGGCTACTTCGCCCGGTCGGCCAAAGCTTTTTCAATTTTTTCCTTGGCGGCGGGCGAAAGGGATTTTTCGACGACATTGACTTCTGGATCGGCGTAGTGGCCGACGCCCTCGTGCAAAAGGTGCATCTGATTTTCGTAACGACGGCAGTATTTGCACATGCTCACATGGAGACGGATGGACAGGCGCTTTCGCAATGGAAGATGGCGATCCATTCCGTCGGAGATGAGTTGGGAGATGTCCCGGCACGACGGTATCACGCGGACCATGAGGCGCATCATCGCATAATTAGCTTTCTGGAGAGGATTCAAAGGCATGGCAATTTGTCTCCGATCAGTGTTTCAGCCAATTCTGCTCCAGACAGAGCCGCAGTTGCATCCGCGCACGATGCAACAGCACCCAAAAGTTGGAAGGACTCACGCCCAACGTTTCCTGGATGCGTTCGGAATCGGTCGCTTCCATCTCGCGCATCACGAAGGCATCTGCGCAACGCGGCGGCAGCTTGGAGAGGCACTGCTTGAGGGCCGCCATGAATTCCTTGCGTTGCATCAGACCGGCGGCATCCGCGCCCCAATCCGTCGGGCCGGATTCCGGTTCGTGCTTCCACAAGCCGAGGTCATCGAAGCGTCCCTCCAGTTCTTCGGGCATTGAATCGTCGGGGTTGACCGTGCGTTCCCGCGCGAGGCGGCGGAAGTGATCCAGAACCTTATGCTTGAGAATTCCGGTCAGCCAACTGCGCTCCGTGGATTGGCCGCTGAAGCGGTCTTTGCCCTGAAACGCCGCCAGCAACGTGTCTTGAACCAGGTCTTCAGCTACGGTTTCGTTACGGACGCGGATGAGCGCGTAGCGGAACAGGTAATTGCCGTGCTGCTCGACCCATTCTTTAGGGTCGGACAATAACGGCCTGGAAGATGACACAGCCCGTCGCCCCGCTTCGGGTGGCGATGCAGCCGTCGTCAGTTCTTCGCTCATGAATCGAAAGAATAGAACTTCGGCGCGAAACTGGAAAGCGGTTTCACCGGCGGCGATGACTTGTGAAAATGTCGGCACTCACAGGTGAGAGACGCCAGTTCGCGATATATTGCGTTCGTGCTGACGCCTTGCACCGTCGCCCGTCGGTTTGGGCCGGTTGGTCGAGGTTGTTTGCTTGTCCGCCCCGTATGAACGGGCGGCTTTCCGGGCTGCGCTCCAAGCCGGGCACGCCCATTCCACTTTTCGGCGCGTGAACAAAATCAGCTCCTCAAGGTTGCCACAAGCTTTGATTTCGTCGAATTGGATCAACAACTCCAGACCGTTACCTCGATCCACCAGCATGGCGGGCAGACGACAATTCAACAGCGGATAAACAGCGCGAAATTCCGTGCGGTAATAAAAGTCCAATGAACATCCGAGCGATTCGAGAAAGTGCTTCCATGTCAATCGCATCCCCTGAATGTCATGCGTGTAGAGGCACAGGTGACATTCGTAAGTTGCCGGGGAAAACACGCGATGCGCCGTGGCCGCGATGGCATTGAACAGGCCATTGTCGGCGTTGTAAACGAACACGAGCTTCGGCGGCGGTTCCATGAGAAATGTTGGTTCGAGGCGGCGGACTTCAGTTGTCTCCTTCCAGTGCGGTGGCGTTCACTGCACCAGAATTTCGCAATTGCAAGAACCGAACGGATTGTCCGCATGACGGCAGGCAGTCGGATCATCCACCCAAAGGCCGTCCACGACCAAGCGGTATTGATGCGGCCCGGGCGGGAGCGGCACGCGCGTCCGCCATTGACCGGGAGATTCTTTGCGCAGAGGCAGGCTGTTGGTCGCCCACTCGTTAAAGTCGCCAGCCAGATGGACGCTTTTCGCGGTGGGCGACTCGAAGCGGAATTCGACTTCGCGCAGACTTTTGGCGGCTGATGGTTTGGTTGTCCGGTGATTGCGATGATTGTTTGGCATACTGCATGTCATTGTTGTTTTTTGAATTGGTCGAGAGTGTCGCGCCGGCATTGGTGAGGGCGCGCTCAACCGTCATGTGTGAGAGTGCCGAGACGGATGTGATATTCCGGCGAAGGTCAATCCGCTTTTGGAAATTCAAACGCGGTGGGTCGAAACCCAATACCAAACGCTGCTGGTGAAAAAGTAGAGGGCAATGGCCTCAATCAGAAGCGTGAGCGCGCAGAACCAAAGCCGGTCAAAAAGTCCGTGCGGGATGATGAGCAATGCCTCGACCGCCGCAAGCAATCCGAGTGAGTAAAACGTGTAGTAGTAGCCCTCGTGGATGACTGCCCCGCCCACAAAGAACAGCGTGACGTTGAGCATGATCAGCAGGCCGGTGAATCGGGAGAGATTGCCATGCAACACCACATACTGCTCCGCGTATTTTGCGCAGAGGAAGCCGCAGGCGTCCTTGATTCGCTGGCTCGCTTTCATAGTTGCTCATGCGGCACGAACCTCGTTGCGCTGCCGAGCCAAGACGGGACTTAACAACGGTGACAATTCGGTTTTTGTTCGCTTCGGCCACGCGTGCGGCGGCGTCAAAATCGCCTGCGAAAGTGATTTGTGGCACGAGCATGTTCGCTCGCGCTCAATGCGAGGGATGGCGTGCGCAAGAATGGCTTTCGCCTGTTCCGCATTGCGCCGGAGATTTTCGATCACGAGGTCCACCGTGACGTGCGCTTCATCCGGCTTCCACGCATCGTAGTCCGTGACCATCGCCATCGTGGCGTAGGCGATTTCCGCTTCCCGCGCACATCGCGCCTCGCCCAGATTGGTCATGCCGATGACGGCGTGGCCGGCGTTGTGGTTGAGGATGGATTCCGCCTGGGTGCTGAACGCCGGGCCTTCCATGTTGACGTAAGTGCCGCCGTCGTGAATACGAGCCTTCACGGCGCGGGCACTGCGCATGAGCGTCTGGCGCAATTCCTCGCACACGGGATGCGCGAAGGCGACATGCGCCACGATACCCCGGCCAAAGAACGTGTGCTCGGCCGATTTCTTGGTGCGGTCCACGAACTGATTCACGCACACGATGTCGCGCGGACGATAGCGGTTTTGGAGTGAGCCAACCGCGCTGACGCTGATGATCCACGACGCGCCGAGCTTCTTCATCGCCCAGATGTTGGCGCGGTGGTTCAACTCGCTCGGAAGCAGATGATGATTCCGTCCGTGCCGCGGCAGGAACACCACTTCGCGCCCGGCGACCTCGCCGGTCAGCAATTCGTCGGAAGGCGCGCCGAACGGCGTGTTCACCTTCACCCACTTTTGCCGCGTCAGGCCCTCGAGCTGATACAGCCCACTCCCGCCGATGATGCCGATGCGTCTTGCGGGCTTGATGGTCGGAGATTTCATGGTTGGGGATTCGTGATCAGCGCGGAGAGTTTGATGTCGGATTTTCCAATCATGGCATGGCACGAATTGCATTGGCTTTGAACGACGGGATACAAGGCTTTGACGGCTGTGCGATCATTCGCCAGCAGGGCAGAATCCAGCCGCCGGAGCGGGCCATCTTCAAACGCGGCCAAGAAAGGCCGCAAATCCAGTTTCACGCCCCCCGCGTTGGGGCGCATTGGACGCGCTTCGATGCCGCGGCGCACATGCTCTTGAACTGCCTGAGCGGCGGCCCGCGAAGCCGCCCAGTCAGGCAGCAGACTTTTTTCCTGGGAAAGAATCAAAGCGGTGTCCGCCTGCTTCATCTCCCGTTGGGTGGCCGTGGTGCAACCGCTTAACCAGGCCGTGGCGCAAACAAGAACGAGCAGGCGCCTCAAAGTCTTCCCTCCTCCAAATCGTAAACATCGAACCAAACATAAACCGGGCGGTTCTTGGGCACGACTTTTGGAATGTAGTCTTCAAGGAACTGCTGCACCTCAACCGGCATGTCGCACGGACGCGTTGCACGAAGCTTGTTGTTCCAAGCCACAATCTCAGGTCGTTCTTTGATCTTGGAATGTTGTTCAATCCAAGCGGCAACTTCCGCGTCCGTCGCACCGGTGGCGGCGAACGCTTTGAACTCGTCGGAAGCAATGCCGGTAAAACCCAGGAACTGATTATCAAGCGGACAATTGAAGTGGTATTCGCCCGCCGTACCCGCCACAACGGCCCGGCACTTGTCCAGCATCCGGGCGGCGATGACGAAGCCCGCGAGCGTTTCACGCGGACTGCGGGGATATTCCTTGGTGAGGTCTTTGGCGAGGAGCTTTGGATTTGTGTTCATGGATGACGATTCAACTGTGATGAGACATTCGGACTTGATGGCTTATTCCCGATTTCGCGCATCGCCCCTACGCTGGAAAGTGTCGAAACCACGTAGGGCACAATCACGGTGAGGCCCATGCGGAACAGCCGGACGGGCGGCAGTTCGCCGCGCAGAATGGCGTCGCTATGGTTGATGGCGATGAGAATCGAGCCGACGACCACCGCGTATTTAAGCGCGCGTTTGACCACGGAAGGTTTCAACGCGAGGGCGAGCGATTGTTTCATTCAACGACTCGCAGCCTGCGCGGCCTCCAAAATCTTTTTGGGTTCGAGCCGCACCTTGTAGTCGGGGTTGACGTGGGCGAAGCGAATTTTGCCGCTCGTGTCCGCAACGAACACCGCCGGATGCGGCAGGATGTGGTGATCTTTGCCCGAAGCGGCTTCGAGGTTGATGCCGTAGCCTTTGTATTTCTCGACCGTCGCGTCGTCCACCATGAACGCGACGCCAAACGCCTTCGCCGCTGCGGCGTCACTGTCGGAAAGCAGGCGGTAGTGAAGTTTGTCGCGGTCAGGCGTCGCTTTGAGTTTCGCGGGCTGGTCCATGCTGATGGCGAGCAACTGCGCACCGGCCTTGTTCAGATCGTCTTCGATGCCGGCCAGCGACTGCAAATGGCGGTTGCAGAATGGACACCAGTCGCCGCGATAGAAAATCAGCACCGTCGGTTTCTCCGACACCAGCTTGCGCAGGCTGACTTCCTTGTTTTCTTCCGTGCGCAATTTCACATCGGGAATGGCATCGCCGGCTTTGAGTGGGCTGGAATTCGTCTGGGCGAAGGCCAGTTGGGAAACGAACAGTAGAATGGCAATGAAATGTTTCATGAGTCGTGGCTTTGAATTGGTTTTGTGTTCGCGGCCAGCAACGCGCGCTTCACGCGCCGCCAGCTTGCCGACAATGTAACGCATGCCTTCACGCGAGAGGAGAACGGAATGTGTCCGGGCGAACGCCACAACACGCGGGCGGGGCAGGCATGGGGGCGCGGGCCGAAAACGCGACGGACAGGACGAACACCGCCGCCACGACGATGTAGCCGGTCAAAAAGACAATGGCAGCAAGAGTCAAGATTCTGCGCCGCTAAAAACGCGGCCAATCTTGGGAACGTCCGGGCGGGGATTTTATTCCACGAAGAGCGATCGCCGCCACGACCAGCCTCCGTCGCGCGGAATAGGAATAATGTGCGGCGGCAAATGCTCTCAACCATATGAACCTGTTCAAGCGACTTCGAGTCATGACCTTTCTCATGAATCTTTGGAAACCGGCGGGCGGATGGTTGGTCATCGCGCTTTTTGCCGCCGGCTGCGCGACCCAGCGCGGACCGCGCTCCACGACGTTGGACGCGTTCCTGTCGCACGTCGCGCCGCCGGCGGTTCGCGAAAAGCTGGTGACGCTCCAGCCGCTGACTCTCAACGAAATCACGAACGCACTGCGCCTGGGCGTCCCGGAGCAGGCGGTGCTCGATCATGTGGCGGATTCCCGCGCCGTGTATTCGTTGCAAACCGCCGACGTGGACCAATTGCGTGCCGCCGGGGCGAGCGATCATTTGATCAACCGCCTGCTGGCCACCCCTGCCGAAGTCCGCCGCCGGGAACGCGTGAGCTACGGCGGTTATCACTACCCGCATTATGGTCACGGCTATGGTCACGGCTATGGTCACGGCTATGGTCGCGGCTATGGTCACGGCTATGGTCACGGCTATGGTCACGGCTATGGTCACGGCTATGGTCACGGCTATGGTCGCGGCTATGGTCGCGGCTACCGCTGTTATTGAATTGCGGCGTGCCACGCTTTCACTCAACCTGACCGCATGGTTGCTCCCGCGTATTTTTTACCACCGATGAACAACCAAATGCTCGCCGCGTTGCTCGCCCGACTGGATGGCGGTTTCAGCGGCGTGCCAGGCCGGTGGAATTTACAGTTCGGCGGGCGCGCGCTTTACTGCCTGACGGATGGAACCCACGACCGGATGCGGGTGATGACCGTGGTGAGTGGCGCGGACGGCTTGGACGCGGCGGAACTGAGCCGCTGCTTGGAGGCGAATTTCGACCGGGCTCTTGATGCGCGCTATTGCCTGTCTCAGGATCGGCTATGGAGCGCGTTCATCCATCCGTTGGGCGCGTTGACGGTAAGCGTCACCGGTGGCACCACTGGATGATTGGATCATAAGTGTCGTAGGATGGCCGGCTATGACATCTATGACGGAGAGTTTGCCAGGGCCGCTGCTCAAGACGGACT
>Ga0163153_10003083_pt1 | contig 22865 bp, 21 predicted proteins | sample OliLakLV19MP6IB1_FD_148629 | JGI IMG/M metagenome (GOLD analysis project Ga0163153, IMG submission 148629) | Freshwater microbial mat bacterial communities from Lake Vanda, McMurdo Dry Valleys, Antarctica - Oligotrophic Lake LV.19.MP6.IB-1 | ecosystem: Environmental > Aquatic > Freshwater >...
TTACTACTTGAATCTAAGTCTGCAAAAAGTGAAAGATATAGAGAAAATATAGATGACGTGATCAAATCAAGTACATATTATGTTGGTGAATTAGAAAAAAGTCTTCGTCAAACCTTCAATAAAGATGTTATGGAGGCTATTATTACACTCAAGTTAGCTAAATATTCATTTTATAGGATGTTAACTGATTCAAAATTTTTTAAAGACATTAATGAACTGAACGACTCACAAACAAGTAATTCAAATATGCCCTCCGTATCCGAAAAAACCTCTTCAGTGAATGAAATATCTAAGGACAATAATGGTGATTTAAACCAAAAATAAGACCATCATTTGATTAAATCCAAGCTCATAAATAACAATAAAATATCTTTTGGTTTACCAATTTTTATTAGAGTAGAGTTTAAATTGTATTATCAAAAAGGCCCCGAAGAAAATGAATCTCCTATCTGAATGAAATTATTCTGGAAATATCTAAAACCCTATAAATGGCTGGTCATTTTAGCATTGACCCTCGCTGGAGTTGCACAGATATTGTCCTTATACGATCCCATCATCTTTGGAAATATCATCGACCTCTACGCTCTGAATCCGGGAAACAAACCCAGATCAGAACTGGTTAAAGGCGCTTTAAACCTTTTACTACTAGCTATTGCAATCGCCCGGCTGGACCTATCCACCAAAAGATTATAAAAAATGGGCTGCCCTGGTTTTTGAGTGGGCCAAACATACAGTAAGCCGATACGGAAAAACTGAAGTAGAATCCTGGTATTGGGAATTGTGGAACGAACCGAATATCAAATACTGGAGCGGAACGGTGCAGGAGTTTTGCAAATTATACGATTACACCGTCGACGCCGCACGCAGGGCATTGCCGACGATTTAAATTGGTGGCCCTGATGTCACCGGACCCCAAAGTGCCGGAGCGGCAGCTTTTCTGAATACTTTTTTAAAACATTGTGTTTCCGATACCAACTACGTTACCGGTAAGATCGGCACCCCATTGGATTTTATTGCCTTCCATGCTAAAGGTGCCCCCCGGATAGTAGGAGGCCATGTGCAGATGAATATGGGTACCCAATTGAGGGATATCGCCGCGGGATTTAAGATCGTACGATCCTTCCCCTCTTTAAAAAATCTTCCCATCATCATCGGTGAGTCCGACCCTGAAGGTTGCGCAGCTTGTGGTATGAAAACAAATCCGCAAAACGCATATCGCAACGGGACGATGTATTCGAGTTATACCGCTGTCTCTTTTGCCCGAAAATACTCCCTTGCAGATCATTACCAGGCCAATCTCCATGGAGCAGTCAGCTGGTCCTTTGAATTTGAAAATCAACCCTGGTTTTATGGTTTCCGGGACCTGGCGACCAATGGAGTGGATAAACCGGTGCTCAATGTTTTCCGAATGTTTGGCCTCATGTCGGGAAAACGAGTTGCCGTCAAAGGCAATCAGAATTATTCTTATGAAAAAATCAGGGATTCCAGTGTAAGGGGGACAGTGGCGGACATCGATGCACTCGCGAGTAAGGATGACCACTCGGCGGCTATCATGGTCTGGCATTATCACGATGACGATATTCATGCTCCGGATGCCCCGGTAGAAATCCACCTGTCAGGTCTGCCATCAAAAAACATACTCCTGCATCACTACCGGATAGACAGGGATCACAGCAATTCTTTTGAAGTTTGGAAAAAAATGGGGTCACCGGAATCACCTTCGCCAGAGCAAATCAAAATCCTGGAGCAGGCAGGTCAATTGACCTTGTTGACCTCACCTGCTTATGTAAAACCTAAAAACGGCATGTTAAAAATGAATATTGAATTACCCAGACAGGGAGTTTCATTATTAAAATTGGATTGGAAATAAAGATTCTACCTACCCTATCCCCTATCCCCTATCCCCTATCCCCATTATAAGATCTCCTGTATTTTTGCGCCATTATTTAGAGCTATAAAAAGTATTGATATGGACTATCTGGAAAAAATCATCAGGAATATAGAATTGCATTCGGTCGAAGGCATTCGGGAGTGTTTTGAACACGGAGTTTCTCCCAATACTCTTTTCCACAACGAACCTCTGATCTATGAACTGACCAGTGAGTATACCCGCTCGCCCCGGTTTAAAGACTGTGTCCATGCCTTTGTAGATCACGGGTTGGTATTGGAGGATAAAATTTTATTAGCCGTTTTACTGAATGATGCTGGTAGGCTGGATAGTTTGTTGAAGACAAATCCTGAATACCTGTCTCGCCGCTATACCCTGAGGTGTGCTTATACTCCTTTATACCAGGTCAGTTTATTGCACATCTGCGCTGAATTTAATCACCTGAGTTGCGCTCAAGTCCTGGTAAACTGCGGTATAGATATTAACGTCAATGCCGGGGTCGACGAATTTGGATTTGGAGGCCAAACTCCCATTTTCCACACCGTCAACCAAAACTCGAATCAATCTGCTGACATGATGGCTTATCTATTGTCTTTGTCCGCAGATTTAAAACTAACTGTGCCAGGTTTGATCTGGGGTAAGGGTTATGAATGGGAAACCCTGATACCCTCCGTAAATCCTATCAGTTATGCGATGATGGGACGTTTGCCTCAAATGCATAGAAATGAAATCACCACAGCCAAAACGGTATCGGAATTACTTAAAGTAGCTTATGGAATAAATTATACTTCACCCAATGTCCCTAATGCATATTTAATTCGCAATTAATAATCTTCAATTAATCGAATCAATCGTCAAATCAAATCAATCGAATCAATCGATCCGACTTCTCGGATCAATCGTCAATCAAACCATGCAATATCAAAAACTCACCGCAGGAGATATCATCATTGAATTTCACAACAATTGGTTGGGGGAAGAAACCGTAATCATCAATAGCCAGGTCGTCTCAAAAAAATCTTCTATTATGGGTGCCCATCACCCCTTTACCTTATTGGAAAATGGGAAGGAGGTGAAATATGTGCTCACCTCAAAAGTGGACTCAGCACTTCAGGTTTTTCTCGACCTGAGACGGAACCAGGAATTGATCCAGGAAAATATACCGGTAAAATATGGCAATGGTCCAAAACAGCCTAAAAACACTTTTAAGCAACAGGGTATCCTATACCTAAAAGAATATCAATTGGAAAAAGCAGTAGTTACCTTAAAACAGTCCCTTGATATCAGCCCCGAAGACCCCGAAATCCATTTTCACCTGGCCTGCGCATACTCTGTGCTGGAACAAACCCAGGGAGGATTTGAACGTCTGAAAAAAGCAGTGGCCTTAAAATTGCAGAATACTGAAATCATACTCAACCACGATATGCTGGCCTTTCTAAGGTTGCATCCGGCTTTTGAGGGTTTTTTACAGAGCAATTTTACAAACTTTGACATTAATTTGATAAACAGTAAGCTGGAATAAATCATCGAGTTCAGGGATAGCCGGGGATCCGTATCACGGAGGCGTGATCTGTACTTTGAAGGTCAGGAAAATGCTAAATTTGAAGATTATTCCCGGATAGAAGATTCATATATAAAAATCCCGGAATGCAGGTAGTCTCTACGTATGATGCCTTTATCTTAAAAATAGGGTTTACATGAAAAATAGGGTATTTCTATCTTTAATTTATTTCGTGTTTGTTAACAGCATTTCTTATGGACAACTTAGTGCAACTATCATACCTGAAAAAAGCTACATAAACACCACGGAGTTAAATCAAAAGCTTGACAGCATATTTAAACCCTTCCAGACTAAGAACTCGCCAGGTTGTGCTATCACCATTTTGTATAAAGGGAAATCAATTGCAAAAAAAACTTATGGCATGGCCAGTATTGAATTGCAGGTACCTTTTTCTCATGAAAGTGTTGTAAGTATCGGATATTCTGAAGCGAGGGAGTTTATTTCCATAGCTGCCGTTTTGATGGAAAAAGACGGGATATTTTCACTGAATGATAAAGTAAAAACGTTTTTTCCAAAATTACCAAATTGGTCAGATCCAGTAACCCTATGGGATCTTCTCAATCACCGCAGCGGTTTTGTGGATGAATGGTCAACACTGTTGTTGATGCATGGCTCCATGTCAAATCGGTTTGATAAAGAACAGTTTTTTAAGTTGTTATACACACAACCCGAACCTGAAATTGAACCCGGCATTGGATATATGTATTGTAACTCTGATTTTGGACTACTGAGATTAATCATGGAAAAAGCATCAGGCAGAAATTTGGATGACTGGATCAAGCAGAGAATATTCGATCCACTAAAAATGAATAATACAAGAATGCAAAAATCGGCCCTGGATATTGTTCCAAACCGCGCTGCTAAATATGAATTTGAAGGGGATCGATTTAAACATGATAATGTTCAAAAGACATCACCCGGAGGGAATTACTTTATCCTGACTTGTGCCAATGATCTTGAGAAATGGACTGTAGCGCTCAATGATCCGTCATCAGGGGTCCACGTAGCATTCAAAAAACTGCGTGAGAATGTAAGGATGATTCCAGGCAAAAAAAATCACTACGCTACCGGGCATAGTGTGGATACCATTAATAATCAGGAAGTCATTCTTCACGAAGGGGTCAATGGTGAAAATTATCTAAGCCGTATTCCATCCAAAGAATTGACCATTATAACCCTGGGAAACCTGGATGGCGAAAGTTTTTCCAGTCAAAATAAACTTATTCGTAATTATGTCCTGAACGCAAAGGAACCTGCGTTTGTCAAACCGGTTTTTGTAATAAATCCAATCCAAATTGAAGAAACAGCATTAAAAAAATACCAGGGCAAATACCGCTGGTTAAACCAGGTGTCGTGGCAAAGTTTTAATGAACTTAGAAAATTCAGCGACTTTTTCCTCGAGCAGGGTAAATTAAAATCAAGGTATAACGGAAACTACATTATTGAGCTAATTCCGGTTGGACCCGATCTTTTTTATTCGGAAGAAGCAGACTATGGTGTACAAATGAGGTTTATAAAAACCGGGGAAAATGGGGCGATGAGCGTGACTATTGAATATGATGATGGTTTTCCCGGTGAAACTATGGAAAAGGAAGTGACTCCCGAGTGGTTACCTACCCCCGAAGAGCTTAAAGGTTTTGCGGGCAGCTATTATAGCAAGCACCTTGATTATTATTGGAATTTCAATGTAAATGAGCAGGGTAAACTGGTTTTGAAAAGGGCTACTATGCCCGATGCAATTATTATACCGGATGGTGAAAACCAGTTTCATTATATTGCTGAAAAAAACCCTGGTGATGGGTTTGACCAATGGATAACATTCAATAAAAACGCTTCCGGAGAAATCGATGGTTTGACCGTATGGTCAGCTCGTGTAATGCACCATAGGTTTGATAAAAAATAAATAAACTAACGAGGGGAAAATCAGGAAATACCAGATCCTCCTTATTTATTAAACCTGCTCAGTAAGCTTGAATTTATCTGTCGCGCGGCCAAATATGAAGGCCAGGTAATCGTCGGGGTAACCGTTTATATCCTGCCTAATTATTACAGCACTAAACCAATTGCTTTTGCCTATGATATGGGAATACGATATGATTTCCAGCGAAAAGGAATTAGAAAAAAGCTCATTGGCCGCCTGGTTCAATATTGCAGAGAAAATGATTTTGATCATGCATTTGTAGAGGCTGAAACGGAAGACATCCATGCAGTAAATTTTTACAGGTCAACACCGGTGAGCAGCGAATTAAATGCAGTCCAATTTACATATTCGTTTGACCGCATTCACCAATACATCACATAGTCTGAAAATAATTGCACCTATAAGCCCTTGTTTAGATTTAACATCCGCGAAGGCCCAATTGAATCTGCTCCAAACCCAGTAAAATATAAAACCAAAAATAGCAAGTCAGAACTGGTCCTTAAACGAAAGAGATATTGGGTATTAACTCAACCAAAGTCAATGCCCGCTTAAAATACAAATTAGCCATCGAATCCGATGTATATCAGTGAAATATATAACTTCTGCCCTGTAATTATGTAACATTTTATTTTTTATAACTTTCATCTTTGTATTAGAAGATTTTTTTACCTACACACAGATGACAGTCCATGATGAAAAAGATAAACGTATAGTTAAACTGGTCATTGCAAATAAGGCATCCTCTTTTCTAAACGAGGAGAATGAAAAACGAGCCGCTGAATTAGACCTCGCAACTAAAGAACTGGATTTCCAAAATCATGAAAAAGAAAAACGGGCCGCTGAATTAGTCCTTGCAAATATAAAGAAACGGAAACGTGCAGCAGAGTTAATCCTTGCCAGGAAAGCGTTGGCGCTTCAAAATGAAGAAAAAGAAAAACGGACCGCCGAATTGGCCCTGGCGAATATCGAGTTGGTTTTTCAAAACCATGAAAAGGAAAAACGCGCTGGAGAGCTATTTATTGCCAATGAAGAATTGATCTTCCAAAATCATGAAAAAGAAAAACGGGCAGCTGAACTTAATATTGCAAACAAAGAGCTTGCTTATCAAAATTTAGAAAAAGAAAAACGGGCGGCCGAACTTATTGTTGCCAACAAAGAACTTGCCTACCAGAACAAAGAAAAAGAAAAACGAGCAGCCGAATTGATCATTGCAAATAAAGAGCTTATTTTTCAAAATCTTGAAAAGGAAAAACGCGCCGGCGAGTTATTCATTGCCAACGAAGAATTGATCTTCCAAAATCACGAAAAAGAAAATAGGGCCTCAGAATTAATTATTGCCAACAAGGAACTTGCTTATCAAAATTTAGAGAAAGAAAAACGGGCGGCAGAATTGAGTATCGCCTATACAGAACTTGCCTATCAAAACGAAGAAAAAGAAAAACGGGCGGCAGAATTGATTATTGCCAATAAAGAACTCGTCCTTCAAAACATAGAGAAAGAAAAAAGCGCAACGGAATTAATTCGCATCAATAAAAAGCTTAAAGCAGCACAGGATGATATTATTAAGTTGAACGAAGAACTGGAACAAAAAGTAGTTCTGCGGACTGCACAACTCGTGGCCGGAAACAAAGAACTGGAATCCTTTTCCTATACCGTTTCCCATGATTTACGCTCCCCGCTACGTGCTATTAGTGGCTATGCAAAAATTCTGGAAGAAGATTATGCCGGGAAAATGGATATGGATGGAACCAAATCCCTTAAGGCAATTATGCGCAGTGCAAAAATGATGGGTGAGTTAATCGATGATCTGCTTTCATTTTCAAGGCTGGGACGCCAGCAAGTACTGGTAGAAGAGTTGAATATGTCCATGCTTATTCGATCCGTCCTCGAAGAACTTATACCCCAGAACAGCAATACAATTGAATTCCATATGGAGCTGCTTCCACCGGCTATGGGCGACCATTCGCTGATTAAACAGGTATGCATTAATTTAATTTCAAATGCCATTAAGTATTCGCAACACAAATCAAAATCCATTATTGAAATTGGAGCCTATCCAAAAGTAAAGTATAATGATTATTATGTAAAAGACAATGGCGTTGGGTTTGATATGCAATACTACAATAAGCTGTTCGGGGTCTTTCAACGCCTGCATTCGCAGGAAGAATTTGAAGGAACAGGCATTGGCTTAGCTATTGTTCAGAAAATAATTCACCGACACCACGGGACCGTTTGGGCTGAATCAAAAATAAATGAAGGGGCAACTTTCTTTTTCAGCTTGCCCAATATTACTTGTCAAAAAATCTAACCTTATAACCAGATTAAAATTCTGTTTGTCGAGGACCGTTAGGATGGCCGCTATTTATGATCTGAAAACGTTAAAACGATAACCTAAATCCATACTGTCCAGAGTGTTGCCCATATGCGGGAATAGGTATACTTTTATTAAAATTACAACATGAAAAACGCCGCGATTATCCTCCTGTTATGCTCAATGATCAGCACAGGCTTTGCCCAGGAACTTAGGTTTGAGGTTCGCCCAACGTATTCGCGACCGGTAAATAAATATAAATTAAACGAAGCGACAACCCTGGTGGACATTAACCCTGGTTATCCTACCGCTTGGGTCACAGACTATGTCTCTACAGAACTTACCGTCACCAGCAATGGAAAGGTCATCAAAGCCACGGGGATCAATGCAACGTTGAGCACCGATCAAAAAAACATATTGGTCCTCGCCGACCTGGGTACAGACATCGTGGTGGATGTTAATTACCAATCTAAGAACTCGATCACCGGCCTGAAAAAACCGGACCAAATGCATTTTTCGATGTCCCTGATACCGGAAATCGAAGCCGAATACCAGGGCGGGACCCAGCTAATGACTCAATATTTAAAGGAAAATGCCATTGGTAAAATATCGGAGCTTGATGCTAAAAAGTTTGAGGGGACCGTCATAAAATTCACTGTCAATGAGGAAGGTGAAATAGCGAATGCCCGTATCTCCGCTGCTTCAGAAGATGAACACATTGACCTTTTATTGCTCGATGCAATTTCTAATATGCCCAAATGGAGGCCAGCAGCAAATTCTAATGGAACCAAAGTGAAGCAGGATTTTGTATTCAGCGTTGGTTTACCTGGTTTACGTGGTTGCTAAATATTTATGTTTCTGAAAGGGTATAGATACGCTCAATATCAGGGCTATTTTTTTCTTTTTATATTTTAATCCCATTTCAGGTATAATTTTGAGATAAGAATGACTGCGATGATCCCGCAGTTAATTGGACGATTTAGATTTGATTAATTTATCCGCCCATTCTAAAAAATACTTCATATTGGGGCTGTCGGTGTGTCCCCCATCATGTTGTCGCCAGGCCAGTTCCCCATCCAGCATACTTACATTGACCCCGGGTATTTTTTCCGTTTTATAATCATTTGAAACACCGAGATCCCTGGCACCAAGTAATTTATAGACAGGTCCCGCTGCAACGGCCGCCATATAACTTCCCTGATGGTCCAGCCATTTGGCATCCCCTTTTTCGGGAATACCATAGCTGATAAATACCGGTCGTGGTGCACACATGGCTATCAGCGCATGGGCATCTACCGGCAATTTATCGGCATGCATATCACCATACTTTCCTTCTGAAGCTCCATACTTTAGGTAGTTACCAGCCATCCAGTAATAGCCTCCACCGGTGAGGCTTTCAACCGCTTCTCCAAAATTTCTCCGGTGTAGAGTGGTCCCACCTTTACCCGAAGAACCGATCAGACCAAGTGCAAATCTGGATTCAAAAGCTAGGGTAACCAAGGCTGCCTTACCATACCTTGAGACACCTTCTATGCCGACCTGCCTGACATCTACCGCGGTATCTGTCGCGAGATAATCCATACCCCTGGCAGCCCCCCAGGCCCAAGCCCTCAAAGCACCCCAATCATCAGGTTTGCGTGGTTGTCTTTTGTTTACCAGTCCAATGATTCCCCGAGTGAGGCCTGCTCCATTATCCGCCTGTATGGAAACGGGATCGATATACACATAACCCCATCCATCAGCTATCAATTGTTGAGTAGAAGGTATGTCCTCTGCGACTGTGCTCTGAGGCTGAGGGAAACCTGATGACCCTATCCCTGCAGGGCGCACCAACGGACTATATCCGGGGTATTTATCCAAAATCGTTTTTATTGCCATATCCCTGGCAAGCAATTCGCACAGAGCATCATTGAGTTGATCAAAATCCTGGCGATTGGGCTGAATCGGATTGGGCAATACACTTGGACCAAACATCATAAGTACCGGTACCGGGCCCTTTGCATTGGCCGGAATAACCAGGGTAATTGAAATTTTGACATCAATCAATGGATAATCTGAATTATCCACCTGGCCAATTAATTGTTTGGCGATCACCGGAACTCTGCCAACAAATTCCCGCTCGGAAATAACTACTTTCCAATTGACTGTTGGAAGGTTTATTGGAAGCCGGCCATAGACTTCCCGCTCCATATCATCGGCAATTTCCGGGCGTCTTTCTTTCCAACATGATTCCGGTGTCGTCACCTTTTTCCCGTTTTTCAAAACTAAAACTTCTGGTAAATCCGGATAAGGGATTGGCTGTCGATTCATTGTAGTTGGCATGATTGGGTGCTGACTCATCACCACTTGGTCCCGGCCTGAGGCTTTTGATGCCAAGCTGGTCTATCATATTTTGACGATCCTGGTCTGCGGTAAAATTTACCGGAGGGATATGTTTAGGGGATTTTGGTTTTACATTTTGTGCAATAGAAATGAAGGATGTAAAAACCAGGGCATAGCTAATAACTTGTTTCATGTATTTACAAATTAATTTCTTTGGCGGATAAAAATATTAGTTGAAGTCCAGGGTGACTTCGAAGTCATCCCCTGACTTTAGGTATCATTTATCCGTTCTGAACGGGGATGCCGGCAACCCCTCTTTATTGTAAGATTAGCCCCAAACGGATTGTCGGCCCAGGCATATCGAACATCTAAAGGTTTGAGGATGTCTTCATGCCAGACGACAACGCTATTGTTTTCAATGCTTGCTTTGGCCTCGAACGAAGTTTTTATCCACTCATGCAATGGCAAACTGGCTTGGTGATTCTCCATCGTGAGGTCAACTTGAACAATATAAAAAAAGTGAAAAATAATTTGCGCAACTGATCAGTTGCTCTTATGTTTACAACCAAGTAATTGCTTAATAAAATTTAACCCCAAATGCGTAAATTAAAATTACAGATGCAAATGACCCTGGACGGCTTCATCGCCGGCCCCCATGGAGAAATGGATTGGATGAACCTCCACTGGTCGGATGACCTCAAAGACTATGTCACTAAACTGACAGATCCGGTAGACACCATTATACTCGGAAAAAACCTGGCTCAGGGCTTTATCCCACATTGGACCGAAGGTTTAGACCAGTCTGAGCCGTTGGAAGGTGCAAAAAAAATGGTGGAGACACCAAAAGTGGTATTCTCTAAATCTTTGACCAACCCGGAATGGGAGAGGACTTACATAGCCCGTGGAGATCTGGTCGAAGAAATAAATGCCCTGAAACAGAAAGAGGGCGGCGATATGATTGTTTACGGAGGGGGCCGTTTAGTCGCTTCTCTGATAAAAGAAAACCTGATTGATGAATTTCATTTATTTATCAATCCAGCTGCGATTGGAAAAGGTATGCCCATTTTTCAGGAATTAACCGAAAAACAAAACTATATACTCATAACTTCCAAATCATTTGATTGCGGAGTTATTGTCCTAATCTATATTCCCCATTAAAATGAGGAGAGATATATTCCAGGCCATCGCCGATCCAACAAGACGGGCCATTGTCACCTTATTGGCTGTCTCCGCGATGACACCCAATGCGCTTGCTGAACACTTTGATATTACCCGCCAAGCCGTTTCCAAGCACCTTCGCATTCTGACAGAATGCCAGCTCCTTAAACAGGAACATACCGGACGGGAAATTTATTATCAACTTGAAATCAACAAAATAAAAGAAATCGATAACTGGCTGGAACAAATCAGAAAGAACTGGGAAAGCCGGTTCAATCAATTGGATCAAATATTATTCACCATAAAAAACAATAAAAAATGAGTCATCCTCTGGCCATTGATTTTACTGTCATTAAAGAAAATAATACCATCACTGTAAAAAGACCATTTGCAGCAGCACGTACGTTGGTCTGGGATGCTTATACCAAAAGCGAGATCCTGGATCAATGGTGGGCTCCGAAGCCCTGGAAAGCCAGGACTAAAACCATGGACTTCCGGGAAGGTGGCCACTGGCATTATGCCATGGTGGGCCCCGAAGGACAGGAACATTGGGCCTGGGCCGATTTTAAAGACATCCAGGTTCAAAAAAAATCACGGGACTGGATGCCTTTGCAGATGCCGAAGGAAACATCAATAAAGCTTTGCCGCAATCCGTTTGGGAAGTAAGTTTTAACCCACAGGGAATATATACCCTGGTGGAGATCAACATTACCTACGGTGATCTGGCCCAACTGGAAGCAACCTTCCAAATGGGTTTTAAAGAAGGGCTGTCCCTGGCTATAGAAGGACTGGATGAGCTTTTGCCGTCCTATAAATTAAATCGTATCGCAAATTTATAAGTTATGGTAACAGACCGGCAGGTGTAGGTTATTGAAGTCATAACTAAGATTACTTATGTTTGTGACAGGGAGTAACGTATTAATTATAGAGAGTCAATATTCCATCAAGGGTATACCTGTAAAAAATATTTTAATCCTCTAATTTTATTCCGATGACAGAAGGTGTGGACATCAAGGTATCGTTAGAAGACTTAGAAAATCAAACAAATTTTACATTGCATTGTATTCATACTTAGGACGAGTATTGCAAGCGCCGCTGATGCTGGAATTTTTTCCCAATACACCCTCTCAACTATTAAAACTGGTCGTAACGCAATACACCCTTCATAAACCAGGGCATACCGGAATTTTTCGCAAATAATTTGGCCATGAGCTTTGGATAGCTCTGAAACAAATTATTGAAGCATAACCAATAACCTTCAATCCGGATTTTCCCTGCATTTATTGGTCGTCCAACCCGGAATTGGTATATCTCATTCCATTGCTCTGGCAAAACCCTATCCAATACAAGTCAGACATATTGATGATCGAGGTCATTAACCCAATAAAAAAATTGTATTACTATTGCTATGGGTCATCGTATTAGCCGCTATACTAAAAATGAAGAAAAGTCAACAACCTGATACCTGATACCTCTTACATGAAACCTGATACCTCTTACCTGAAACCTGAAACCTCTTACCTGATACCTCTTACCTGAAACCTCTTACCTGATACCTCTTACCTGAAACCTGATACCTCTTACCTGATACCTCTTACCTGATACCTCTTACCTGATACCTCTTACCTCTTACCTAACCACCATGAAAATCAATGTAATTTCATACTCATTTACCGGCAATAATGATCGGTTAGCCTCCAGTCTAGCATCAGCCCTAGGAGCAGAACATCTTAAAATAATCGAACCTAAACCCCGGAAAATGACCACCATTTTTATTGATCTTTTGTTTAACCGGACTCCTCCGGTGCAGTCACCTCCGGATAAAACAGAAGGATCCGATCTGATCCTATTCTTTGCACCCGTTTGGTTTGGGCAAGTAGCTACTCCCCTTCGGTCCTATTTCAATTATTATAAGACTATACCAACTCCTTATGTCTTTATTTCGATTAGCGGTGGGGCCGACGGCGGCAACCCTAAGCTGGCCAATGAATTAAAAAAACGAATGGGGAGGGATCCAAAAGCACTTATCGATTTACACATTGCTGATTTATTGCCCAGATCACCTAAACCAGAACGCAAGGACACCGCAGCCTATCAATTAACCGAGCGAGACCTATCAAACCTAACGGATGCCATCATGAAGACCTTGCGGGGGACAATCATAAAATGATAAAGGATGAGAATGATGTCATTATTACTATTAATCATATTGGTCATCCTTGTTTTCCTTTTGGGTTGGTTATGGGTAATGAGCCCGGGAAAAGCCTTACCCTTTACCGATGAAAACAGACAAATATTGCCTGGCAGCATCTCAGAAAAGATATTTATTGATATCAATGGTCTAAAGCAAGGTATGTTTATAAAGAGCAAGGATGCCGGGAATCCGGTATTACTATACCTGCATGGAGGAATGCCAGAATATTTTTTCACTCAAAGATACCCGACCGGTCTTGAAAACGAGTTTACTGTCGTATGGTGGGAACAACGGGGTTCGGGACTCTCTTATCATTCCAACATGGATATGGAGTCGATTACCACGGAACAATTAATATCCGATACCAAAGCAGTCACCCATTACCTCATCAAGCGGTTTGGCAAAGACAAGATTTATCTGCTGGGGCATTCCGGGGGTACTTTCACAGGTATCCAGGTGGCCGAACAGGCACCTGAACTATACCATGCCTATCTGGGTATGGCCCAGATGTCTCAGCAACTCAAATCCGAACTACTTGCTTATGAATACATGCTTAACCAGTACAAAAGCATGGGGAATCAAAAAATGATTAGAAAATTGGAAGCTGTCCCGGTTAGTTTAGCGGTTGGTACACCAGACCACTATCTCGCTTTGCGTGACGGGGCTATGCATAGCCTGGGCATAGGTACCACACGAAAAATGAAATCGGTGATCACCGGTATATTTTTACCCTCACTAATGTTCCGGGAATATACTTTAAGCGAAAAGATAAATTTATGGCGAGCCAAATCCCGAACCGGAGTCAGCACGTTGTGGAAAACTAATCTGGCTACCGATCTGACCTCAAAGGTAACCCAGGTTGATATTCCGGTTTATTTTTTCCATGGAATATATGATTACACCGTGTCCTATCCATTGGCCAGGGAATTTTTCGAGAAAATAGAGGCCCCAAGGAAAGGCTTTTATACTTTTGATTTATCGGCTCATAGTCCCATGCTTGAAGAGCCGGAAAAAATGCTGGACGTTTTGAAAAGTGATGTATTAAATGGAACAATTTTACTTGCCGATACAACTAGTGGAGCACAAAAGTAATTTCTGTAAAACGACTTAACATCCAGGATATTAATTTATAGTCCTGTTATGGGATTTTTCCGGAAATAATTCGAGTTGAGCCAGCACTCCGGAGTTCACTTTGAAGGTAGTTGATCACCGCCTCTGTCAATCTACCCGGCATCGCAGGCGTAAACGGACAGACCACATCCACTTCATAACCTCCATGTTTCCATTCATGCTCTGCCGGCAAATAACCCAGCCAGCCATTGGTGTATCCATAATAAAAAGTAAATGGAAAAGGTGAGCGATCGCGCACTTCATTCGAAATTTCACAAAATAACTCCAAAGGAGCGGACCAGATAGCGATGTCTTCATTGAGCTTTAGAAAACGTACTGGCAATCTGACCAGATGATCGCCGTTTTTTTCCGTGCGGGTATAAGAGCCCAGGTAGGAAGGCCAGCCTAACTCGGCCTTACGTGGACTTTCAACCGTCATTAAACTGGTAACTATTTTTACAGTATCCATGGTATACCCTATTCTTTTGTTAGCATCCAATATTTTATCGCCCAACAAAACCCTGAACTGGCTCAGGTGACCTGCCCGGGCATTTGGATAGACACTGTAAATCGGGGCAAGGTTGCCTGCCGCCCCATTTATAAATAGTGCAGGTACCCCGGTTTGTTGTTCTATATAATCAGACACTACGCCCGTGACATCCCCGCTGATCATCACATTTTGTTGCCCCAGTACCGTGCCATGAATGGGATAATTTATCAGGAGGGCTATCGGAGTTTTATCTAGTTTTTCGAGGCGGATGAGACCCAATCGCCGGTCTACCGGCCCATCCGGGTTGAGTCCGAGGGAAGCTTTGCCATCTATATCTAACGCTCTTCTATTGATATTAGCTTGTGAATGTCCCCACCCTACTCCCAATCTGGCCGGTTCAAGTTTTCTGCGCGCCTGTTCTATCCCATCGATCAGGGTTTTTTCAACAAAAGCGGTATAGGCCGTATCGACAGCATGTTTATACCGGTCACCCAGGAATACCTCCGCCAATCCGGGTACTCCAATTTCCGGTGCCGAATGGGTATGCGTTACAGTCCACCAGAAATTGACCGGTTGGATACCTAATTTTTTTTGAAGCATAGAAGCAACATGATCATATTCTGAAGGGGACATCAGGCAGATTTCAGTGGAGACCAGGAAAAACTGGGTAAGCCCATCATCCAGAACTACAATGCGGTGATAGATGCTGTCCTGAACCCCGGTGGATACCCTGGCTCCATATCCCAATAGTTGTTTGGGTTGATCCGGGGTGATATTTATTTTAACCACGGCAGCCCTGAATCCGGTTTGCGATTGTGCAAATGAGTTTATGGTGGTCAACAGAACTGGAAAAACAAACAGTAAATTCAAAGTTTGTTTTAGGATAATTGTCTTCATATAGTTTGGATAAGGATTACTTCTTGCTTGGGGTTTTGGTAAAATTATAGAGTTAATCCCTTCTATTCAGCAAGTGGATGGAATAAACTTTTAGCAAAGCCGATGCCTCGGCTCTATTCCCCCCGCTCACTCCTCGCTCTTTTTGAAAACCTTTCTAAAATCCTCCAAATGGCATTTTAAAAGAGAAGGGTATGGGGGTGAGTTTCAACTAATACCTGACAACCCCTATTTTTTCATCCCCATCATCCACTCTCGTCCAGCGTTTTCCACAAGGACCGTTTCAATATTTTTAGTATCCTGCAAGGTGATGTAAATACGTTTTCCGTCATTACCACCAAAAGCAATATTGCTTGGCTTTTTACCTCCCAAAGTGATTTCTTTCGTCAACTTACCCTCCGGCGAAACGATGGCTATTGTCCCCTTTCCATGCCGGGTTATGTACAAATTACCTTTTTGGTCGCAACGCATGCCATCCATACCAAAGTCGGGAAATTCGATGAGTAAACGTTTGTTGCTGATCTCTCCTTTTTTTGATAAATCATAGGCCCAGACCTTGCGCTGTGCAGACTCATTGACATAAAGTGTTTTTTCGTCGGGGCTGACTTCGACACCGTTAGCAGTACCCATTCCTTTTTCCAATAGAGTGACCTTACCGTCAGGATCAATGCGCCATAAGTTGCCCGTGCTCGCTTTCCAGTTGGGATCGCTGGCATATAGACGATCCCTGCTGTCTATGGCAATATCATTAGGTTGGTTCATACCAGGCTCATGGGCAAAAACGGTGAGCTGTTTGGTGGCCATATTGATTTTTAAGATATTATGATTGGTATAGTCGGCAATCATCATGTCCCCATGACTGTTGAACCGGATCCCATTACCAATACTGCCGTTCGGCAATTCTATAAACAGGCTGGCAGTGCCTGCGGCAGTAATTTTACCAATGGTACCCTGCTTTTCATAATTCACCGCATAGACATTTCCATCTTTATCCACTGCCGGCCCTTCCGCACCGGAGGTAAAACTATTGACAGGGGTGAATGACTCAGGAATAAATTTATCTTGAGCGTGTCCGGATTCTAAAAAAGTAGTCATTGCCAACGCAATTATAAAAAGGTGATTAAGTATCAACGGTTTCATTATTTTAAATTAAATCAACGGTAAAACCGGACCGTTTATCAGGCCAAGGTTTTGCAAAGGTACAGAATATAAATAGTCGTCGGAATGGACCATTTAAAAAGGAAACTCAAGAATTGGTTTAGTGATTCAGCTTATGATCAGATTGTCCATTGTAGCCTATACTGCTCAGGCGATGATGAAAGGATTTTTCTGCATTTAGTTGTAGTTTAGTCGGCCACTAGCCCATTTTAGGCAATGACCATATATTTTAAAAATTCTGAAAACAATCCTTTTTATGCTTAAAACCCAATTTATCTCTGACAAACCTTGCTTAATCGTTTTGATTTTAATGACCAGCTTGTGCCCTTTCTCTTCAGCACAAAAAAATGACCTGGGCAGGATCATTAGTATGGGTGCAGATAAAATAGAATCCAAAGTGATCGCGTGGAGACAGGATATACACCAACATCCTGAGTTGGGAAACCGCGAAACCCGGACAGCAGCCCTGGTGGCTAAACATCTGAAATCCCTCGGTATTGAAGTTACCACCGGAATAGCTATAACAGGCGTAATAGGCGTTTTAAAAGGAGCCAAACCTGGACCGGTAGTCGCCTTAAGGGCCGATATGGATGCCTTGCCGGTCTTGGAAAAAACCGGCCTCCCTTTTGCCTCAAAAGTCAAAGCCATGTACAATGGACAAGAAACAAACGTCATGCATGCCTGCGGCCACGATGCCCACGTAGCCATCCTTATGGGCGTTGCTGAGATCCTGAGCAGCATGAAAAATGACTTACAAGGGACCGTAAAATTTATTTTTCAACCAGCAGAAGAAGGGGCCCCCAAAGGAGAAGAAGGAGGTGCAGAACTTATGGTAAAAGAAGGTGTCCTGGAAAACCCAAAAGTAGACGTGATTTTTGGGCTTCACATGAATGCTCAGTTAGAAGTTGGTAAAATAACCTACCGGCCTGGCGGGATGTTTGCAGGCGTGAGCGATATGAAAATCACCGTAGTCGGCAAACCTTCTCATGGAGCGGAGCCATGGTCATCGGTGGATCCAATCGTTGTTTCGGCCCAGATCATCAACAGCTTGCAGACTATAGTCAGCCGAAACCTCAATATCACGAATAATGCTGCAGTGGTCACCATAGGATCTATTCATGGAGGTAACCGATCAAACATTATTTCTGAACAAGTAGAGATGCTCGGTACAGTAAGGACTTTTAGCAACGAGGACGAAACACTGGTGCATAATCGTATCCGGCAAATAACTGAAAAAACGGCTGAAGCTGCAGGAGCCAGGGCCATCGTAGAACTACCCTATTCCATTCATTATCCGGTGACCTCCAATAATATAAACTTAACCCATGCTATGTTGCCCACTCTGGAAAAATCGGCAGGAAAAGAAAATGTGATCCTCATACCGGCAGAAACGGGTTCTGAAGATTTTTCATTTTTTGCAGAAAAAGTACCAGGATTCTATTTTTATATCGGTGGCCTGCCTAGAGGGAAAGATGTCAAAACTTCTGCACCACACCATACTCCTGAATTTATTATCGACAACAGTGGTTTTAAAACAGGTGTGAATGCATTGTCTAACCTGGTGATCGATTATATGGAAATGAATAAAAAATGATATTCTTTTTTGCTAATTCCATGATAACAAGCAGAGTATACTGTTTTTAGTTTGATACAAAACGCCCCAATTCTGATGTCTTACTGCACAATAGGGCAATACATCAGATTCTGAAAATCTTTACCTTTTTTGGATAAAAACCATACCTTTCAAATTGTTGATTTTAGCTACTAAATTGACCCAAGGCAACGAATTATTATGAAATGGACCTATAGCATAAAAAACAAAATAACCGCCGCAACGGTATTATTTGCCCTTTGCCTGCTGGTACTTTTAAGCAATTACAATGACCGGGTACACACCCGTGAAGTGAAACAATCAATCAGTACCTTATACGAAGACCGCTTGCTGGTGGAAAGTTATATTCTGCATTTGACCAGCCACATCTATCAGATCAGAGAAGGGTTCTTCCGGGCTGATTCATCAGATCCAGAAATAATCGCAAAAAGATCAGCCAGGCTTGCTGCTATTAACAAAATAATGGAAGACTATGAAAAAACAAAATTTACTGAAGCGGAAAAAATTGAATTTGCGCGGTTCAAATCCCTATTCCGTCAGGTCGAATCCAACAGCAACAACCCTCAGTCTGATCTAAACCTATGGACCCTGGACGCCCTCGACGCATTATATAAACTATCCGATATTCAGATCGAAGAATCAACATCCATTCTGAGCCATTCCGAGCAGTTGTACCGAACAAGTAAAATCTCTTCCGATTTTGGGTTTGCCCTTGTCATTATTATTTTGCTCATTCTCCAGGCTTTGGTCTCTACCTCCAAAACATTTTATATCAGCAATAAAACCGACCCTGCAAACCTCAATTAATAGACTAATTAATGCCCGGGCTGACCGAATAAACCCAAGCATTAGGAGATTTTAATAAAAAATTGATATCAAATTTCGACGATGAATTTGGTTTTTCAGGATGGTTCAGTTTATTTTAATTTCATAGGGTGTAGGACGCACATTTTAGACACAGATGTCATGGCTAGCCGACAGTCGAAGCCGGATACTTTATTGGCTATTAACCTCAGGGTTAAGCCTGAGGTTAATAACATGTTACTGTTTGGGCTTCAGCCATGACAACAATTTTTTACTATATTATGTGCACGAATTCCTAGGTAAATTATACTGGTGTAGTCCTGCACCTTTAAAATTCCCAGCCAAACGAATTTAAATCTGTAATCGTAATTTAGTCGTCAATTTCGCAATGACTATATAATACTGATCTCGCTAAAAAATATTTTTTCCACCTTTGTTATAGGTCAGGACTTAAGCCTCAAAATTTGTCTGAGCCGGAATCTGATTAAAGGAGGAAATAATCATGAAAGCCAGTGTTAATACGAAATATGGACCACCGGATGTGGTCAGGATCATGGAGGTCAATAAGCCCATCCCGGGGGACCATGAAGTACTGATCAAGGTATTCGCAACAACCGTAAATCGCACGGATTGTGGTTTCCGAAGTGCTGAATATTTTATTTCCAGGTTTTTTAGCGGGCTGTTCAGACCCAAAAACCAAGTCCTGGGTAATGAGTTTGCCGGACAAATCGAAGCGGTAGGCAGCGGTGTGACTTTGTTTAAAATCGGCGATAAAGTCTTTGGATACAACGATACCAGGTTCGGGGCCCATGCTGAATACATGATCGTAGGAGAGCAGGATCCTCTAACCACCATGCCGGATCATTTGACCTATGAAGAAGCGGCGCCTATTTGTGAAGGAGGCCATTACGCTTTGTGTGATATCCGGGCAGCAAAAGTTCAACGCGGACAAAATGTTCTGGTCAATGCGGCCACCGGAGCCATAGGGTCAGCGGCTGTGCAACTGTTGAAATATTATGGCTCCAGGGTTACTGCGGTATGCCATACCAAAAACCTTAGCCTGATAAAATCACTGGGGGCTGATGAGGTTATAGATTATACCCATCAGGATTTTACACAAATAGACCAAAAGTTTGATTTTATATTTGATGCGGTAGGTAAAAGTTCTTTCAAAAAATGTAAAAACTTACTTCATCCCAAAGGCATCTACATATCCACTGAACTCGGTAAAAACGGAGTAAATATCCTGCTGGCTTTGGTTACCCCTCTGGCAGGTGGAAAAAAATTATTATTCCCTTTACCGAGCATTAACAAGGAGGATGTAAATTTTCTTAAGTCACTGGTAGAAACCGGAAAATTCAAACCGGTGATTGACAGGACCTACAGATTGGATCAAATCGTGGAGGCTTACCAATATGTCGAAACGGGTCAAAAAACCGGCAATGTCGTAATAACCTTAATAAATTGAAATGCAAAAAACGATTCCCATTCGATACTAAATCCCGGAGCGTAAGTACGTTTCATTGCAAGCTTACAGTAAAACAAAGTGTAAATTTAGAATCAATCAAAAGTTAAAAAATGAATATGAAATTAGGCGCATTTTCAATCAGTCTCCGTGTCAAAGACATTAAGGCTTCAAAAGAATTTTATGAAGCCCTGGGCTTTAAATTCTTTGGTGGGAATATTGATCAGCATTGGCTAATTCTTAAAAATGAATCCACGGTCATCGGTTTATTCCAGGGGATGTTTGAAAAAAACATGTTGACCTTTAACCCGGGTTGGGATGAAAATGCAAACAAATTGGACTCCTTCACCGATATCAGAGACATCCAGAAACAGCTCAAGGAAAATCATATATCCCTGGCGACCGAGGCGGATGAATCCACCACAGGTCCAGCCAGTTTAATAATCATTGATCCGGATGGGAATCCTATTTTGCTCGACCAGCATGTTTAGTAATTGAAAGATGTGGAGGGCGCACGACAGATTGCACTAAGGTTGAGGTTCGTGCGACTGTCCCGAGTCAATCCGAATACTCGGATCGGGATTATCCGACTCCTCGGATCGGTCGGGCTTTGGCAATAAGTGCAATTGTCGTGCGCCCGTTGTGGATGCAAATTTTGGATTATAACAAAATGTTATACTTTTGAATTAACAAAACCCTTAATGCATGAAAATTATTTTAAAGATCATGGCGGGAATTGCTATTCTCCTTGCAGTCATCCTCATTTATGTCCAGCTTGCCTGGAATAAAAAATATGAAGCAGCCTACCCTGAAATCTCTGCCAGTACAGATTCAGCCCTGATCGCCCGGGGCAAATACCTGGCATTTGGACCTGCTCATTGTGGCAGTTGTCATATACCTATGGACAAGTACATGGAGGTTGAAAATGGTTTGGAAATTCCACTCAGTGGGGGATGGACTCTTAAGATACCACCAGGGACATATACAGCGCCTAATATAACACCGGATACCGAAACGGGTATAGGAAGACTGACTGATGGGGAGATTGCCCGTACCCTGCGCTATTCCGTAGGGAGTGATGGCAGGTGTGTCATGCCCTTTATGCCCTTTCAGGGTATGAGTGATGAGGATTTGAAAGCAGTAATATCCTTTCTCCGCTCTCAAAAACCGGTAAAAAGTCAACTCGCGAAAAGCCAGGTGCCTACCCTGTTGGGCAAAGCCATCATGACCTTTGGCCTGATCAAACCGGAGATCCCAAAAAGCGGACCTCCTAAATCGGTAGCCATTGATTCAACGGCAGAATACGGAAAATATATGGCCAATTATGTGGCCAACTGTGTGGGTTGTCACACCAACAGGGATATGAAAACCGGTAAGTTTACCGGCATTCCGTTTGCAGGAGGCTTGCTGTTGGAGCCTGAAATACCAGGGGGCGCTGCTCATATGGGCCCAAATTTAACACCAGATGCTTCCGGGGTAATGGCCAGTTGGAATGAAGAAACTTTTATCACCCGTTTTAAAACAGGAAGAGTTTTAAAAGAGTCCCCTATGCCCTGGGGTGCTTTTTCTCGGATCAATGACCTTGAGCTTAAAGCCATTTACCGGTATTTAAAATCACTGGATCCAGTCGAAAATAAAGTCCCCAAAACTATTTTCCTTCCGGGAGAAAAATGGCCTGAAAATTAAAAAAGCATTTTGAATTATGCGCTAAATTCAAAATACATTCTGAATGTAAATTATAATTTTTATTGCCCTTTTAATTATTCCGGATAAACTAAATATTTTGGAAATAGATTAAATCTATTTATTCTTTAAGGGAAACGATCCGTAGCAGTTCAACGCGATGGCCTACTGACGAAAAATTTACATCATCAATTAATCTATTCGTCCCTAGACTTTGTTAAGCAGATGAACATTTACCTTTGGGGACCTGCAAAATGATAAAAATCCTATGGAACAAAATTTAATCAGAGGGCC
>Ga0163153_10003084_pt1 | contig 22862 bp, 18 predicted proteins | sample OliLakLV19MP6IB1_FD_148629 | JGI IMG/M metagenome (GOLD analysis project Ga0163153, IMG submission 148629) | Freshwater microbial mat bacterial communities from Lake Vanda, McMurdo Dry Valleys, Antarctica - Oligotrophic Lake LV.19.MP6.IB-1 | ecosystem: Environmental > Aquatic > Freshwater >...
CGCCAACTACACACTCAAATGTTGGCGCCACCACCGCCACGAACACGAAGGCCAGTTCACCCCGCCGCGGCGGGAATGACATCAGCGATGCGCGTTCGCACGCACAGTTGCCGGCATCGCATCGCGCGCGGGGTCGATGACGCGAGCATCGCGCCGGGGTGAGTCACTCGAATGCCGGGTGACGCCGGCGTTCGATCGGTCCTCCCGGCATCGGAAGGAGCGCCTCGTATTGGCTGTGGCGACCGGCTCCAGGACGCCGTCGTATCAAACTGCTACAGTTGTAGCAAGGTGATACCGAAGGAGACTGCGATGGCACCCGACAAGCCGACCCGATTCGCGACGGACCTACTTGAGTCTGCGGCGGTGGAGGGTGCGCGCCAGAGCCGGTCGGCCAAGCAGCAGCTCGACTACTGGGCGCGGCTGGGCCGGGCGGTGTCGATGCACCAAACCGCGGCCCGATTGCGGGTCGAGGCCGTGCTGGCCGGAACGATGGCACTCGCTGAGCTCGACCCCACCGAGCGGCTCGTTGCCAACTCGGAGATCGACGTCGCTATCCAGCAGCACGCGCAGGCGACGTCATACGGAGAGCTCCTGGCGGCGGAGGGTGTCACGGTCGTGGCGATCGACGACGATGGGCGACTCGTCCGGTACGAGCCTGACGGGACGAGCACCGTCGTCGAGTGAGCCGCCTCGATCTCGTCGTCGGTCCCAACGGCGCGGGCAAGAGCACCTTTGTGCGGCTCACGCTCGCGCACGAGGTGCCTGCGTCCGTATTCGTCAACGCGGACGAGATCGCACGACGGGAGTGGCCCGACGACCCCGTCGCGCATTCCTACGATGCGGCCGCGCGCGCGGCCGAGACGCGGCGGCTGCTCATCGAACAGCATCGACCGTTCATCGCCGAGACCGTCTTCTCGCATCCGTCGAAGCTCACGCTCATCGACGACGCCCGAGGCGGCGGCTACTACGTCGCCCTGCACGTCCTCATGGTTCCCGAGCCGCTCGCCGTCGCCCGCGTGCAGACTCGAGTCGCGGCCGGCGGGCACGACGTGCCGACCGAGAAGGTCGTCGCGCGATACCAACGTTTATGGGACCTCGTTGCCCAGGCGGTAGGCGGCGCCGACACTGCGAGCTTCTGGGACAACGCGCACCGGGATGGTCCCGTGCTCGTAGCGTTCTTCGAAGACGGCTTCATCGTCGGTGAACCATCCTGGCCGGAGTGGGCGCCCGCGGCACTCGTGACACGGTGGCCGAACGCGCAGTAGCGACGAGGCCGACGCTCTGACCCGACTTCGGCGGGGGTAGCGCGTAGGGCCTGGTGGGCGGGTCGGGCTCTGGACGGCGTCGGCTACTCGCCGCCCGGATCGGCCAGCGCGCGGTACGCGACGGCGAGGATCTCGTCCGCCGCGACGCCACGGGCCGACACCTCGAGTTGGACGCAGCGCCGAAGCACTACGTCGGCCGGATCGGCCGCCTCCACGGCGTCGACCTCACCCTCGTTGTCGGCGCGCCGCGTCTCGACCGGCACGGTTTCGTTCGGGCCGAACGGCCACCACGGCGCGACCGCCCATGCGTCGAGCGCATCGCGGCCGTCATCACCGGCGCGGGCGCGCAGCGGTGCGAGGATCTGTTCGCGGCTCCGCCCCCGCCAGGTCAAGAGCAGCCACGGATCGGCGTCGAGGCGGTCGGCAAAGAGATAGAGCACCGCGGCCACGTGTTTGCACGGGTTCGCAGAGTCGGGGCAACTGCATCTGGCGGCGAGATGCGCCCAACTCGACGGGAGCAAGTTCGTGCCCGCGGCCGTGAACACCGCTTCGAGGTCGGCGGGCACTTCACCCGCGAGCAGCCGCGCGACGAAGCCGACCCGGGCGACCATCTCGCCGTCGATCTCGTTCCATTGCGCGTCGGTGGGCGGCGCAGTCGCGATCGTCACGACATACGGCGTGCGGCGCGATCCTTGCACCTGGGCGAGGAGCATGCCCGCGCGCACGTCGAGCGAGACGACCTGACCCGAACGCGCGTAGCGGCGGCCTCGCGCCATGCGCGTACCAAGACCGTACGACTCGAGCAGTTCGACGAACCGTTTCGACCACCACGTGCCGGCCATCGCGCCGCGCTGCTTCGACGTCGCGAGACCGTCCGGCGCGGGGAGGGGCACCGACTCCGGGAAGCGTTGCCACGGATCATCCCAACGGCTGCGAGCCATCAGTCGTCGCCAACCTGGGCGCTGAGCGCGATGACATCGCGCAGGTCCGCCGTCGACAGCTCGGTGATCCACTGCTCGCCGCTCCCGACGATCTGTTCGGCGAGCGCGCGCTTCGATGCGATCATCGCGTCGATGCGTTCCTCGATCGTGCCCGCGCTGACCAACTTGTGCACGAACACCGATCGACGCTGACCGATCCGGTACGCGCGATCAGTGGCCTGATCCTCCACGGCGGGGTTCCACCAACGGTCGAGGTGCACAACATGCGACGCGGCCGTGAGATTGAGCCCGGTGCCACCGGCCTTCAACGACACGAGGAAGATCTCGGGCCCGTCGCCGTCTTGGAAACGCTTCACCATCGCATCGCGCCGCGAACGCGCGACACGGCCGTGCAACCATTCGACGCCGACGCCGTACCTTCGCCGCCAGTACGGAGCGAGCAGCTCTCCCCACTGCGCGAACTGGGTGAAGCACAAGACCTTGTCGCCCGCGGCGATGATCTCGTCGAGGAGCTCGTCGGCCCGTGTCAGCTTGCCCGACCGTCCGCTCAGCGCAGAACCGTCGCGAAGGAACTGGGCCGGATGGTTGCACACTTGTTTGAGTCGCATGATCCCTGCGAGCACGAGGCCCCGCCTGCTCATTCCCTCGGCCTGCTCGGCTTGCTCCACCAGATCGTCGACAACGGCCTGGTAGAGCGTCGCCTGCTCGCGGCTGAGCATGCAGTGCTCGGTCACCTCGATCTTGTCGGGGAGGTCGTCGATGATCGACTTGTCGCTCTTGAGCCGGCGCAACATGAACGGCGCGGTGATCTTGCGCAAGCGCTCCGTCGCCTGTTCGTCGTGTTCGCGTTCGATCGGGATCGCGAACCGGTCGCGAAACGAGCGACTCGAGCCGAGCAGCCCGGGATTGAGGACATGCATGATCGACCAGAGCTCCGACAGTCGATTCTCTACCGGCGTCCCGGTGAGGGCAACGCGTCGCGACGCGGGAATGCGTTGCACCGCGCGTGTCTGCGCGGCGCCGGGGTTCTTTACCTGTTGCGCCTCGTCGAGCACGAGCCGGGCCCACTCGACCCGTTCGAGCTCCTCGATGTCGCGCGCCACGAGCGAGTAGGTCGTCAGCACGACGTCGGCCCGTTTGGCTCGCGTCGCGAGCTTCGCCCGATGGCGTGTGAATCGATCGGGGCCGTGATGCGCGATCACCGTGAGGCGGGGCGCGAATCGTTCGAGCTCTCCTTGCCAGTTCCCCCACACCGAGACCGGACACACCACGAGCGTCGGCCCCGGGGCCGACTCGTCGAGCAGCGCCGCGATGAGCTGGGCCGTCTTGCCCAAACCCATGTCGTCGGCGAGGCACGCGCCCAACCCGAGCCGTCCGAGAAATGTGAGCCAGCCCGCGCCGCGTTCTTGGTACGGGCGCAGCTCGCCCACGAAATCGGGCGGCGTCGGCACCGGCGCGACCGTCGCGTGCAATGCACCGTCGAGGACATCGCCGAGCCAGCCCGTCGATTCCACTCCGCTGATCTCGATGCCCTCGGGCACCGGGAGACCGTCGAGCCCGAGCGCGGTGCGCAGAACCTGGGCGACAGTCGCGGTGCCGGTCGTGGCGAGGTGCGCGGTGACCGCCGCGACATCGTCCGGCCGTACCTCGACCCACTCGCCTCGCACGCGCACCAACGCCTGCTTCGCCGCCGCGGCATTCGCGAACGCTTGCAGTTCGGCCTTCGTGAGTCGATGCTCGCCGAGCGCCGCCTCCCAACGAAATGCCACCATCGCGTCCATACCGACGCCGCCCGCGACGACCGCGCCCGTTCCCCCGCCCGCGCGCCGGCTCGACGCTTTGACCCGCAGACCGAGACGCCCTCGTCGCGTCCACCACGACGGGAGGAGCACACCGACTCCGGCGTCGATGAGCGTCGGGACGCGGTGCGCGACGAGGTCGACGATCTCGGCCCCCGAAAGCGTGATCTCGGCCGGTTCCGCCTCGTCGAGCACCGGGGCGAGCTCGGGCGCCAGGCGCGCCAGGCGACCCAACGCCGCGAGCAGCTCCTCGACCGCGTGCGCACCGAACGGCGACCGGCCGCGCCACACGTCGCGGGCCGGCACCACGAGACTCGACTCGGTCGCGTCCTGGGCGAGAAGCTCGACGGTCCAGTCGTCGCCCGCCGCGCCGCGGGTGTCGGCCGGTTCGCGTACTCGCACGCACAATCGGATCTGCCCCATCGTCGCCGCGCCGGAGTGCACCCACCGGTGCACTTCCTGTTCGAGCGCGCGCAGCTTGTCGACGTCGAGCGAGCGAGCCAACCACGGATCGCGAGCCGACAACGACGCCAGCCACGCCTCCTCGACGGGACGCCGGCCGCCACGGCGCACGACCAGCTCGACGCCCGCCGCCACGAGCCGGGCTCGCACCGCTCGGTCGACCGCGACGCCAAGGCGACGCGCAACCGCGCGCTGCGCCTCGAGCGAGGACCCCGCGCACAGCGACGCGACCGCGTCGCGGTCTCCCGCTGCGGGAAGCGGCCACCACCAGGACCGCGCCCGCCCGTCGTCGTCGACGGAGATCCCCGGCACAACCCGGCCCGTCTCGGCGAAGCGGCGAGCGAGCGACTCGAATCGCTGCTCGTCCTCGGAATCATCGACATCGATCGTGTCGAGCGCGGCGGCCGCCCCCGACGCGCGACCACCTGATCGTGCGCCGAGGCGCCCGGCGCCCGTCACTCGTCGAGTGTCCGGCACGGTTGGGCGTTGCACACGTCAATGAGCGCGCCGTCGGTTTTGAGGAACTCCGAGACCATCAGCAGTACCTCGGGGACGTCGGCGGCTTTGCCGTGGGGGTCATCGCCTTCTCTTGGTGGCCCCAAAACGGCTCCACCGCGGTGGCACGGCCGTCGGGCGGCGCGGGCGACCGTACGCCCGCGCCGATCGTTCGCGCCAGGTTCTCGGTCGCGACGTTTGCTACCTGGTGGTCGCCGAACGCCTCCAACAACAGCACCGGCTTCGCGGGCGTGTCGGCGTACGGGTCGGCGGTGAGGTGTTGGGCGTAGCCCTGGTCCTCGCCCCGGTCCCACAGCATCTGTGCCAGCGCGAGGCCGATCTGCTGGTCGAGTTCGTCGGGATACGCCGCCTCGAACAGGGGCGCGAACTCGTCGAACTCGATGCTGCGGCGCAGCAGCACGCTGTAGTTCATGCCCGGCACCGCGAGCACGACCCGCGTCCAGTCCTGCGCGACCGCGCTCGCCGCGCCGCCGAGGATGCCGCCCTGACTCGCACCGAGGAAGAACACGTCGGAGCCGTCGAGCAACCCGGCCCCCGCGGCGTCCTGGAACGCGGGATCGCCCGCGAACCCGGCGTCGTGGCGCATGAGCCGGCCCAGGTACAAGAAGTTGAGATGACCCTGCTGGAGCCGATCGGCCCAGGTGCGGAACCGGCCCAGGTCGCCGAGCACCGCCGCCGCGTTCGGGACGTCACCGGCGGCCATGCCGATGAAGTCGGGTCGCGCAGAACGACACGTTCACCGTCGCCGCGATGAGCCCGATGTCGATCACCTGGTCGGCCGTTCCGAGCAGGCCGTGCCCGTACCGCGCGGCCCGCGCGGTGCCCGGCTCTGCGGTGATGGGAACGGTGCACACGAACTTGGCCGGGTACGTGCCGTTGACGGTGGGGGTGCCGTTCGGGTCTTCGTCGTTGTTGAGTGTCTCGCCCGGCCCGCCGGTGCCGGTCATGTACAGGGATACGTCGTAGGTGCCGCGCACCACCCGGGCCGCGCCCACCTCGGACGACTCGGTCACTTGGAACCCGGGCGGGTCGTCGCCGAGCGCGCCGAACGCGTCGTCGCGCATGTGGAGCAGCCGCTCGCTCAACGACTGTTCGCTCGCCACCGTGAAGTCCCACGCGAGGTACAGGTCGTCGCGGGCGACGCCGGCCCCACCGAGATCGGCGAACACCTGCTCCATCGCGTCGCGGCGGGCTTCGACCTCGGGGATGCCGGTATCGAGCGCGTCGCGGAACGCCCGGAACGCGTCGGGCGCCTCGATCGGCGCGCCCGTGTCGTCGACCAACGCCCGCAGCGCCACGACATGGCGGTTCCCCTCGGTGAGCGCACGCGCCGGTGTGACGATGAGCGCCTGGCGCGCCGGGGGAGAAGCCGTCGTTGCGGTTCCATTCCGTCGGGTCGACGGCCACGCCGTCGGCGTTCGCGGGCAGCGCCTCGGCGCCGAACGCGAGTTCGGCGAGACCGCGTTCTTGCTCGAACAACCGCGCGGCGTCGACGTCGACGTTACGTGCCCTCACCCACGATCACCCGGTCGTCGCGGCCAAGCTCCTCACCAACATCGCAAAGACGCTGTGCCGGGCGGCTCCTCAAGGCCCGGTTGATCGGCGGCCGGGCCGCGGTCCCGGCCCACTTCACGGCCGGTCCCGGCCCACTTCCCGGCCAGGCACCGGGGTTACGCGCGGGTGACCGGGCTCACTCGGACTACTTCGCTGATGCCCTTCAACGTGCGGCGGCGCAGGCGGCCGTAGGCGACGCCTTCCATCGGGCCGGTCGCATCGCGCACGGCTTCGGTGGCGAGCACCTCTCCCCCGCGGGCCGATTCGGTGACGCGGGCGCTGACGTTGACGACGTGGCCGACGACGTCGTGGTAGCGCATCACGAGCACTTCGCCGACGTGGACGCCGACGCGCAGGCGCAACGGATCTGGAGCGGTCTCGACGAGTTCGAGCCCGGCGAGCACGCCCGCTTCGGGGCTCGAGAACGTCGCGAGGAGCCCGTCGCCGAGGTGCTTGATGATGCGTCCGCCGCGGCTGCGCACGATCGGTCCGACCGCGCGCTGGTGATCGGCGAGCAGCAGGCTCGCGGCTTCGTCACCCTCGGTCGCGGTGAACGACGTGAAGCCTTCGAGATCGGTGAACACGATCGTGAGGGTGTCGGGGATGCCTTCGGGCGCTTCGTCGTCGGCGCTCGCCGAGAGGATCTGGATCGCGGAGAGGCCGAGCGCGGCAACCGTGGAAGGTCGCTGCTCGACCGAACGTTCGAGCCAGCGTTCGAGCACGTCGACCGGTGTCGCGCTGGAAATCTGTTCGTCGCCGGGATTGTCGAGCCACTCGCGCCTGACGAACCCGAGCTCGACCGCTTTCGCCATGCGGTCGGGATCGCGTGCGAGGAGTTGCGCCATGCGCCGCGACACGGAACGGCGCAGTTGATCCACGGTCTCCGCGCCCACCCGGCGCGCACCGCGGGCAGAAGGTACGGGCACGGCCGCGAACCTACAGCCGCTTCTGGACGCGCGTATCTGTTGCTGACGACAGATACGCGCGTCCGGAAGCGGACTGGCGCCCGACTACGCGGGGCGGATGGCCATGTCGACGGCGTGTTTGCCGTAGGTCAGGCCCGGTTGGCTCCCCAGGAAGTTCGCGTCGCCGAAGCTGAACACGCCGCCGTCGAGCGAGAGCAGGTAGTACCCGTTGCCGGTGAGCGTCGCCCGCAACTGCAGACCCGTCGGGGGCTTGCAGTAGCCGATGCCGGGGATACTGCCGTAGAACGGCACACCGAAACTGAACACGCCGCCGTCGAGCGCGACCAACCAGTACCCGCCGTGCGGTGAGGTCGACATCGAGATGATCGGTGCCGCGAGGCGCATGCCGCCGGTCGACCCGAAGAACGATGCGTCACCGAAGCTGAAGACGCCGCCGTCACCGGCGAGCAGCCAGTACCCGTTCCCGCTCGCCGTCGGAGCCATCGAGATGATCGGCGAGTTGAGCCGCTGACCGCCCATCGAGCCGTAGAAGCGCGCGTCGCCGAAACTGAACACGCCGCCGTCTTGACCGAGCAGCCAGTACCCGTTGTTTCCCGGTGTCGGCGCCATCGCGATGATCGGCGCGTTCAGCGCGCGCCCTTCCATCGATCCGTGGGCCCGGGCGTCGCCGAACGTGAAGATGCGGCCGCGACTGCTCAGCACGTAGTAGCCGCCACCGCTGGGCGACGGCTGCAACCCGACCGCGGTTTCACCGGCCGCCAGGAGCGGCGATGCGCTGCCGTAGAAGGGCGCGCCGCCGAACGAGAAGATGCCACCGTCGGCACCGAGGAACCAATAGCCCCGCGGCGCGGACGCGGCCACCGGTATGCCGACGGGGTTCGACCCGCGCCGGCAGATACCCGGAGGCAACGGATCACCACCGCTGTTCGGCGCGGCGTAGTGACGGGCGTCGAACCGGAACATCGGCCACGGCGGCGTCTTGCCGGGCGCCGGGATCGAGTACGCCTGGAGGCGCGAGAAGCGGTTGGGCGTGTCGAAACCCGAGACGATCAGCTTCCAACCCTGCGCGCCGAAGTTTCCGACGGCACCGGCGGCCTCCGACGACATCCACGTGTTGAGCGCCGCGATCTCGGCTCCGGTCGAGCCGTCGAGCACGAAGAAGCCCCAGTCGTTCGTGATGCCGACGTCGTTGACACCGTCGCCGTTCATGTCGGCGATGATCGGCGACGCCAGCACGGGTCCGCCCGCACCGGTGTTGAACCGCGGCCGCACCGCCCAATGGACAACGCCGTTGCCGCGGATGGCGCGCACGTATCCGTCGGCGCTCCCCGAAACCACTTCGGGGATGCCGTCGCCAGTCAGGTCGCCGAGCGCGGGCGACGAGTTGGTCTGGCCACCTGTCTGGATCGGCCAGCCACCCTGGTCGGAGCCGTCGCCGATGTTGAGCGCCCAGATCTTGCGGCCGTCGGGGTGGTGGTAGAAGTCGCCGCCACCGACGACGAGTTCCATGTCGCCGTCGCCGTCGATGTCACCGATAGCCGTACTCGAGTGGAACACGTCTCCGGTGCGCCGTTTCCACATCTCGACAACGCGCCCGTCGACGTAGTCGAGCGCGCGGTACTCACCACCGGCCCAGTCGATCGCGCCGCCCGCGGTCTGGTCCGAGCCGATGTAGATCTCCACGCGGCCGTCGCCGTCGACGTCGTACAGCGCGGGTGAACCCCAGGTCGAGTCTTCGACCATGTACGGGAAGCCGGGCAGTTCGTTGCAGTTGCGGTCGAGCGCGTGCACGTAGAGGTCCCAACCGCCGAACACGATGTCGGGGTACGTGTCACCGTCGATGTCGCCGAGCGAAGGCGACGAATACACGCCGTTGTCGTTGTTGACATAGTTGAGCGATTCGTGGCGACACTTGATCGAACCGTCGCGGCGGAACACCACGACACCACCGTTTTGGCGGTTCCATGTGGAACCCGCGCCGACGACGACCTCGTTGGCGCCGTCACGGTCGATGTCGCCGACCGCGGGTGTGCTGTCGACCGGCACCGCGGCACCCGGTCGCGTCGCCGCCGGTTGCGGCCACCCGGGCAGGTTGTTGCCGGTCGCGGCATCGAGCACGCGCACGTAGCCGTCCTGGTGCCCGATCACGATGTCGTTGACACCGTCGCCGTTCACGTCGGCGATCGTCGGCGACGAACTGCGGTTCCACCCCGCGGTCTGCTGGCTCCACTGGAGCGTCACCGCGGCATCGGCGGGCTCCGGGGCGACGAACGGGAGGAGGGAAGCGGCCAGCGCGCCGGCGACGACAGCAGTTCTGATTCGCACGAAAAACAACCTCGACAGGGGGGCGGGCGGCAGAAGTACTTATCGGCGACCGGCCCCTGCGGGTGTAGCAGGCCCCCAGCCGCGTTGCGACCTTTGGAACAAGGTGTACGGCACCGTCCTGAACTGGGGTTATGCTGGAGGGGTCGAGTACGGGACTGGCCCGGCTCGCGGTCCACCTCATTGCTTCGCTTCCTGACGTTCGGAGCCCCGAGGCCGGGCCACCGACGTACACACAACGGAAAGCGAACTGCGTGACCACTTCTTTTCGCGGTCTCGGCCTGCGGGCCGAGCTCGTCGACGCCCTCGCGGTAGCGGGCATCGAACATCCCTTTGCCATTCAGCAGGCAACCATCGAAGACGCACTGGCCGGCGCCGACGTATGCGGCAAGGCCAAGACCGGTTCGGGCAAGACGCTCGCCTTCGGCCTCCCGCTCCTGCAGCGGATCGTCGAGGCCAGGCCCGGCCACCCGACCGCCCTCATCCTCGTGCCCACGCGTGAGCTGGCGAGCCAGGTCGTCGAGGTGCTCGTACCGCTCGGCAAGTCGGTGAACGCGCGCGTATGCGCGTTTTACGGTGGCACGTCGCTCGACCGCCAGATGCGCAATCTCACCAAACGCATCGAAGTCGCGGTCGCAACTCCCGGCCGGCTCATCGACTTGCTCGAACGAGGCGTGATCGACCTCGACCAGGTCAGCACGCTCGTCATCGACGAAGCCGACCGCATGGCCGACATGGGCTTCTTGCCGCAGGTCGAGTGGATCATGCGCAAGGTCACCGGCGTTCGCCAGACGCTGCTCTTCTCCGCCACGCTCGACCGCGAGGTCGACGTGCTGGTGCGGCGCTATATGAACGATCCCGTTCGGCACGAGGTCGAAGCCGACCCGGATGAGGTCAGCGACTCGTTGCACCGGTTCCTCAAGGTGCACGACATGGATCGCGTGAAGGTACTGACGGCCATCGCCGCCGGCGTTTCCCGCACGATGGTGTTCGTCCGCACCAAGCGCGGTGCCGACCGGCTGGTGTCGCAGCTGAAGCGCGAGGGCGTCGTCGCGGCCGCGATCCACGGTGACCTGCGCCAGTCGGCTCGCGAACGAGCACTCAAGGACTTCACCGACGGGAACCACGCGGTGCTCGTCGCCACCGACGTCGCGGCAAGGGGCATCCACGTCGACGACGTCGACGTGGTCATCCACTTCGACCCGCCCGAGGAGCAGAAGGGCTACGTCCACCGTTCCGGGCGTACCGCCCGAGCCGGCAACACCGGCATCGTCGTGACGTTCGTGATGTGGGACCAGGAACTCGACGTCGAGAAGCTGCAGCGCCGCCTCGGCATGCGCGAGCCGATCATCGAAGTGTTCTCGAACGACCCGCGCCTGGCCTCGCTCGACACCCTCGACGCCCCCGCGCCCCGCCGCGCCGCCCGCGTCGGGTAACCGTGCGGGTTTACGATCGGGGCGTGATCGAAGTTCGCGCTCCGTACGACGGGACCGTCATCGGCGAAGTCCCCGAGTGCTCGCTGACCGACGTCGACGCGGCGGTGGCGAAAGCCCGCCGCGCGCCGCCGTTACCTCAGTGGCGGCGGGCCGAGATTCTCGACCGGGCCGCCCGGCTGCTGAGCGAGCGCACCGAAGAGTTCGCGCGCACGATCGCGCTCGAAGCCGCGAAGCCGATCCGCACCGCGCGCGTCGAGGCGCAGCGCGCCGTGTCCACGTTCACGTTCGCTGCGCTCGCGGCGCGCACGCTTGCGGGCGAGGTCGTGCCCATGGACGCGAGCGCCGCGGGCGAAGGCAAGCTCGCGTTCACGATGCGGGTGCCGGTCGGCGTCATCGGTGCGATCAGCCCGTTCAACTTCCCGCTGAACCTCGTCGCCCACAAGATCGCACCTGCGGTCGCGGCGGGATGCCCGGTGGTGTTGAAGCCCGCAAGCCAGACGCCGATGTCGGCGATCTCACTCGCGCGCCTGCTCCTCGAAGAGTGCGAACTGCCACCTGAACACCTACAGGTTGTCACCGGCGGCGGCGCCACGATCGGCAACGCGCTGGTCGAGCATCCCGACATCGCGATGATCACGTTCACCGGTTCGCCCGACGTCGGTTGGGACATCAAGGCCAAGGCGCCCCGCAAGAAGGTCGGGCTCGAACTCGGAAACAACGCGCCGCTCATCATCGAGCCGAGCGCCGACATCGACGTGGTCGCGCAGAAGGTGGCGGTCGCGGGGTTCAGCCACGCGGGCCAGTCGTGCATCTCGACCCAACGCGTCTACGTGCATGAAGACGTGCGCGACCAGTTCCTCGACGCGTTCGTACCGCTGGTCGAGAAGCTCGTCGTCGGCGACCCGCTCGACGAGGCGACCGACGTGTCGGCACTCATCTCGACCAAGGAGCGCGACCGCGTCGCGCAGTGGGTCGACGAGGCCGCCGCGGGCGGGGCCAAGGTGCTCACCGGCGGCACGGTCGGCAACGACGGCGTGCTCGCGCCGACGGTGCTCGCCGACGTCACGCCCAACATGAAGGTGTGTGCGCTCGAAGTGTTCGGACCCGTCGTCGGCGTCGCCGCCTACCGCGACCTCGACGAGGCGCTGCGCCTCGCGAACGACACGCGCTACGGCCTCCAGGCCGGCATCTTCACCGCCCGCCTCGACGACGCGCTCCGCGCGGCCCACTCGCTCGACTTCGGCGGCGTGCTCGTGAACGAAGTCCCCACTTTCCGCGCCGACCAGCAGCCGTACGGCGGCATCCGCGACAGCGGCAACACCCGGGAAGGGCCGCAGTGGGCGGTGCGGGAGATGACCGAGGAGCGGATCGTCATTATTCAGCTCTGAGGATTCAGCTCTGAGGATTCAGCTCTGAGGATCCAGCTCTGACTACCAGCCGGTAGCCTGGAACGCTGTGACGCAGACCAATCCGGGCGGGGATCCGCTCACGCCGGAGATCCTCGACACCCACGGCCAGCCCGTGCACAGCGACGGGCAGACCTCAGGCGGGCAGTCAGGGGAACTCGAAGGCGAGCAGGTCTCACGCCCGACCAAGCTCATCCGCATCGCCGCGATGGTCCGGGCCCTGCTCGACGAGGCGCGGCGCGCCCCGCTCGACGACGCCGGCCGCCGCTCCCTCAAGGCCATCCACGAGCGCTCGGTGCACGAACTCGAGGCGATCCTGTCGCGCGACCTGCGCGAGGAGTTGGCCGAGGTGTCGTTGCCGTTCAGCAGCGACACGCCCAGCGAGTCGGAGTTGCGCATCGCCCAGGCCCAGCTCGTCGGCTGGCTCGAAGGGCTGTTCCACGGCATCCAGGCAACGCTGTTCACCCAGCAGGCCCAGGCCCAAGCGCAGTTCGACGAGGTACGCGGGCGGCGCGCGCTCGAAATGGGGGGCGGCGAGAAGCCGCCCGGCGCCTACCTTTAACCCGTGAACGCCGAACCGCTGCCCAATCTCGGCTGGGAGCCGTCGTCGTGGCAGCGCTTTGCAGCGGCGCAGCAACCCGACTGGCCCGACCCCGACACCCTCGAAGCCGCGCTCACCGAACTGCGGCGCATGCCGCCGCTCGTGTTCGCGGGCGAAGCCCGCACGTTGCGCGCCGCCCTGGCCAACGTCAGCGCCGGAGACGGGTTCCTGCTGCACGCGGGTGACTGCGCCGAGTCGTTCGCCGAGTTCTCGGCCGACAACATCCGCGACAAGCTCAAGCTCATCCTCCAGATGTCGGTCGCGCTCACATACAGCACGGGCGTACCGACGTTGAAGGTCGGTCGCATCGCCGGCCAGTTCGCCAAACCGCGCTCGGCGCCGACCGAACTGCGCGACGACCTCGAACTGCCGTCGTTCCGGGGCGACATGGTCAACGACTTCGCGTTCGAAGCGGCCGCTCGCCGACCCGACCCGTTCCGCATGGTGCGCGGCTACAACCAGGCCGCGGCGACGCTCAACCTGCTGCGTGCGTTCACCAAGGGTGGATTCGCCGACCTCAACTCGACGCACCGCTGGAATCTCGAGTTCGTCCGCACGAGCGGCGCAGGCCTGCGCTACGAAACACTCGCGAACGAGATCGACCGGGCCCTGCGCTTCATGGCCGCGTGCGGCATCGACCTCGACGCCGAAGCACAGCTCCACGAAGTCGACTTCTACACGTCACACGAGGCGCTGCTGCTCGGTTACGAGGAAGCGTTGACCCGCAAGGACAGCCTCACCGGCGACTGGTACGACTGCTCGGCCCACTTGCTGTGGATCGGCGAGCGCACCCGCGCGATCGACAGCGCGCACGTCGAGTTCCTCTCGGGCGTGCAGAACCCGATCGGTGTGAAGCTCGGGCCCGACGCGACCGCGGACGAAGCGGTCGCGCTATGCCGGCGCCTCGACCCCGGCCGCGAGCCGGGCCGGCTCACGCTCGTGAGCCGCATGGGCGCGCCGCGCGTCGCCGAGGCGCTCCCGCCGATCGTGCGGGCCGTGAAGCGGGCCGGGCACCCGGTCGTGTGGGCGTGCGACCCGATGCACGGCAACACGTTCGTGCACGACAGCGGGTTCAAGACTCGTCACTTCGACGACGTGATGACCGAAGTCGAGTTGTTCTTCGACTGTGTCCGCACGCAGGACGTGTGGCCGGGCGGAGTGCATGTCGAGCTCACCGGCGACAACGTGACCGAGTGCCTCGGCGGCGCCGAGGAGATCCGGGGCGAAGACCTCGCGGGCCGGTACGAGACCGTGTGCGACCCGCGCCTCAACGCCCGTCAGTCGCTCGACCTCGCGTTCCGCCTCGCCGAACTCGTCCGGCGCTAAGGGGACGATCTCGGACTAATCGTCCGCGGTCGGGAAGTGGCAGAGGTACTTCCTCAGTTCGACCGCGTGGTACACGATGGGAACGAGACGCCCGTCTGCCCAAAGGACGGACCTCGAGAAAGACGAGCATGAGCGACGGCACGGCCAGCATCGGCGACCTCGGCCCGAACGCGGGTCTCGTCGACGAGATGTACCGCCAGTACCGCGAGAACCCCCAGGCGGTCTCGGCGGGCTGGCGCGAATTCTTCGAGGACTACACCCCACGGGGCGAACCCGCGCCCGCGCCGGCCCCCGCCGCGGCGCCGGCGGCGCCTTCGGCCAAAGCCGAGGCCGGACCGGTCCTCCTCGAGGGCGAGCACGCCGAACCGTTGCGCGGGGCCGCGGCGCGCATCGTCGAGAACATGGAAGCGAGCCTCGGCGTACCTACCGCCACGTCGGTGCGGACGATGCCGGCCAAGCTGCTCGAGGTCAACCGCCAAATCCTCAACAACCACCTCGGTCGCACGCGCGGCGGCAAGGTCTCGTTCACGCACCTCATCGGGTTCGCGGTACTGCGCGCGCTGCGCAAGGTCTCGAACATGAACTCGTCGTACGGCGTCACCGACGGCAAGCCGTCGGTGGTGCGGCACGCGCACGTCAACCTCGGACTCGCGGTCGACATGCAGAAGTCCGACGGTTCGCGCACGCTCGTCGTGCCGAACATCAAGGCCGCCGACACGCTCGACTTCGCCGCGTTTCATGCCGCGTACGAAGAACTCATTCGCAAGGCGCGCACGAACAAACTCGAAGTGAACGACTTCATGGGTACGACGGTGTCGATCACCAACCCGGGCATGATCGGCACCGAGCACTCGGTGCCCCGCCTCATGCGGGGGCAGGGCGCGATCGTCGGCGTGGGTTCCATCGCGTTCCCGGTCGAGTACGAGGGCGCCGACCGCCAGACACTCGCCGAACTCGGCGTGAGCAAGACGGTCACGCTCACGAGCACGTACGACCACCGCGTCATCCAGGGCGCCGAGAGCGGCGAGTTCTTGGCGCAGATCCACGAACTGCTGCTCGGCGGCGACAGCTTCTACGACGACATGTTCGCCAGCTTCGACGTGCCGTACGAACCGGCGCGCTGGGGGCGCGACCACAAGCCGCAGGAGAACTCGCTCGAAGCCCTCGACAAGGCGCTCGCAGTCAACGGACTCGTCAACATGTACCGGGTGCGCGGGCACCTCATCGCGAACCTCGACCCGCTGGGGTTGAAGGAACCGCACACACACCCCGAACTCGACCCGAACCACTGGGGTCTCACGATCTGGGACCTCGACCGCGAGTTCCCCACCAACATTGCGCACCGCCGCACCATGAAGTTGCGCGACATCCTCGGCGTGCTCCGCGACGCGTACTCGCGCTCGATCGGCGTCGAGTACATGCACATCCAGGAGCCCGACGAGAAGGCGTGGATCCAGGAACACGTCGAAGGCGTTCCCACACAACTCACCGCCGACGAGCAGAAGCGCATCCTCTTCGCGCTGAACGCCGCCGAAGCGTTCGAGCGGTTCCTGCACACGAAGTACCTGGGCCAGAAGCGGTTCAGTCTCGAAGGAGCGGAGACGCTCATCCCGTTGCTCGGGTTCCTGCTCGACGAAGCCGCGGGCGCGGGCATGGAAGAGGTCGTGATGGGCATGGCCCACCGCGGCCGCCTCAACGTACTCGCCAACGTCGTCGGGAAGTCGTACGGGCAGATCTTCCGCGAGTTCGAGGGCGAACTCGACCCGGACGTGCCGCAGGGTTCCGGCGACGTGAAGTACCACGTCGGTGCGACGGGTAAGCACACGGCGCCGACGGGCGCGACGCTGAACCTCACGCTCGCGGCCAACCCGAGCCACCTCGAAGCGGTCGATCCCGTCGTCGAAGGTGTCGTGCGAGCCAAGCAGGATCGCCTGCAGGACACGGCGCGGGCCAAGGTGCTGTCGGTGCTCATCCACGGCGACGCCGCGTTCGCGGGCCAGGGCGTCGTCGCGGAGACCCTCAACCTTTCGGAACTGCCGGGCTACGACGTCGGCGGCACCGTGCACATCGTCGTCAACAACCAGGTGGGCTTCACGACCGCGCCCGGCGCGGCCCGGTCGTCGGTGTACGCGACCGACATCGCCAAGGCGGTGCAGGCGCCGATCTTCCACGTGAACGGCGACGACCCCGAGGCGACCGTGCGTGTCATCCGGCTCGCGTTCGAATTCCGCCAGGCGTTCCAGAAAGACGTCGTCGTCGACATGGTCTGCTACCGCCGGTACGGCCACAACGAGGGTGACGAGCCCGCGTTCACGCAGCCGCGCATGTACGAGATCATCAGCAACCGCCGGTCGGTGCGAAAGCTCTACACCGAGATGCTCGTCAACCGGGGCGACATGACGCTCGAAGAGTGCGAGCTCGCGCTCGAAGACTTCCGCCACCGGCTCGAGGACGCGTTCGTCGAGACGCAGGCGCAGGACCACGCGCCACCGAGCCGGGTCGAACACGAGGAACAGCCGGCCGAACCGTCGTGCGACACGGGCGTCCCTCGCGACCGCCTCGAGGCGATCGTCGACACGCTGGTCACGTTCCCCGACGGCTTCACCGTGCACCCGAAGCTCGAACGCATCCTGAAGGCGCGGCTGACGTCGTTCAACGACGACAAGATCGACTGGGCCCTCGGCGAAGCACTCGCGTTCGGTTCGATGTTGCAGGAGGGCACACCGATTCGCCTCGCCGGCCAGGACACCCGGCGCGGCACCTTCAGCCAGCGGCACGCGACCGTTACCGACTACGTGACCGAACGCGAGTACACGCCGCTCGAACACATTCCCGGCGCGCAGGCGCCGTTCATGATCTACGACTCGGTCCTGTCCGAGTTCGCCGCAGTCGGGTTCGAGTACGGGTACTCGATCGCCGACCACGACGCGTTCGTGGCGTGGGAAGCGCAGTTCGGCGACTTCGCGAACGGCGCGCAGACGATCATCGACCAGTTCATCGTCGCGGCCGAGGATAAGTGGGGCCAGCGCAGCGGACTCGTGATGCTGTTGCCGCACGGCTTCGAGGGCCAGGGCCCGGAGCACTCGTCGGCCCGACTCGAACGCTTCCTCGTGCTCTGCGCCGAGGACAACATGCGCGTCGTGTACCCGACGACCGCGTCGCAGTACTTCCACGTGTTGCGCCGCCAGATGATCGACCCAAACCGCAAACCACTCATCGTCATGACGCCGAAGCGTTACCTCCGCGTCGCGTCGACGTACTCGCCGGTGTCGGAACTGACGTCAGGTGGATTCCGCCTCGTGCTCGGCGACCCGGCCGACCCGGCACCCGAGAGCGTGCGCCGGTTGATCTTCTGCACGGGCAAGTTCGGCCACGAGTTGATCGCCAAGCGCGACGAGACCGGCGCCCCGGCCGCGATCGTCCGGCTCGAACAGCTCTTCCCGTGGCCGGAGCGCGACGTCACGGAGTACTGCACGCGGTTCACGAATGCCGACGTGCTATGGGCGCAGGAGGAGCCGGGCAACATGGGCGCCCGCTACTTCGCCCGCCGCCGCATCGAGGAGATCGCCGACCGCCCCGTCGGCGTCGTCGCCCGCACGGCCACGCCCAGCCCCGCCACCGGCAGCTCGACAGTGCACGAAGCCGAGCAGCAGAGGCTCCTGGCCGGGGCCCTCGGCCTCTAGTCCGCTTCTGGTCGCGCGTATGTGTTGTCAGGAACACATACGCGCGACCAGAAGCGGTTGCCCAGGAACGCGTCGACGACCTGTTCGGCGTAGGCGTCGTCGACCGGGAGGCGGCGCACCATGTGGCGGTAGAAGAGCGGGCCCGCGAGCAGGTCGGCCGCGAGTTCTTGGTCGACGTCGGCCGGAAGTTCGCCGCGTGCGATCGCGCGGTCGAACGCGGCGAAGGTGCCCTGGCGGCGGGTGCGCACGAACTCCTCGTGCATCTCGGCGAGGTCGGGGTGGCGGCCCGCGTCGGCGACGACCTGGCGCATCGTGCGGCCGAGCACGCTGTGGTTCATCAACCGGCCCAGGCTCGTGGCCGCGGCCGTGAGGTCGCCGCGCAGTGAACCCGTGTCGGGTTTGGGCGCGAGTTCCTCGGCCACCACGTACGCGGCGGAGATGACGAGTTCGACCTTCGACGGGTAGCGCCGGTAGATCGTTGCCTTGCTTACGCCCGCTCGCGCCGCGACCGCGTCGACGCTCATGCCGTCGAACCCACGGTCGGCGTACTCGGTGAGGGCCGCGTCGTGGATCGCGCGGTCGCATTCGACGCTGCGCGGGCGTCCCGGGCCGGGTTTCATTGTTCGCCTTCCGCCGGTACCGGGACTTCCTCGCCGCGCTGTTCCAGCGCGTCGGCAGCACGCGCCGGCAGCCACTTGAACACGACGAGCGCGCCGATCAGCGCGCCGATAGAGCCGACGAGCACACCGCGGTGCATGCCTTCCATGAACGCGTCGCGCGCGACTGACGCGATCTGTGGTCCGAGGGATCCGGGCGCTTCCTGCGCAACTCTGAGCGCCTGCCCGAGTCCTTCTTTCGCGACATCGGCGGGTTCGCCCTCGACCCCGAGCCCGGCCAGCGAGTCCGCCACCCGCGATCCGTAGACCGACGCCATGACGCTCCCGATGATTGCGACGCCGAACGCGCCGCCAATCTGGCGCGTCGTGTCGTTGACGGCCGAGCCGACGCCGGCCTTCGCCCTCGGCAACGATCCCATGATCGATTCGGTCGCCGGCGCCATGGTGAGCGCCATGCCGAACGCGAGCGGGACCATGCGCCACACCACGTCGCCCCAATACGACGACCCCTCGCCCGGCAACGTCGCGAGCAACGCGAGCGAGAACGCTGCGATCGACAGGCCGGAACCGACCACGACCTTCGTGCCGTACTTGTGTGCGAGCCGTGCACTGTTCGGCGCGACGATGAGCATCGTCAGCGCCCACGGCAGCAAACGCACCCCCGCTTCGAACGCGGAGTAGCCCATGACGAACTGGAAGTACTGCGTCAGCAGGAAGATCGAGCCGAACATGGCGAAGAAGATCAGTGCGATGCCGCCGCTCGCCGCACTGAACCGCGGGTCGCGCCAGAAACTCGTGTCGAGCATCGGGCTGGCAACCGTGCGTTCCCAGAGCGCGAACCCGGCGAGCACGATGATCGAGAACGCGAAGACGCCGAGCGTCATCGGCGACGTCCACCCCTCTTCGGGCGCCTGGATGATCGCGTACACGAACGAGACGAGTCCGACGATCGACAGCAGCGCACCGAGCGGATCGAGCGCCGGCTTCGACGGGTCGCGCGACGTCGGGATGAGGAAGAACCCGGCCGCCAGCGCGACGATGACGATCGGGATGTTCACGAGGAAGATCGATCCCCAGTAGAAGTGCTCGAGCAGGAACCCACCGGTCGTCGGTCCGACCACACCCGCGACACCCGCGACTGCGGCCCAGAGCCCGATGGCCTTGCCGCGTTCTTCGGGCGGGAAGACGTTGGTGATGATCGAAAGCGTGGCGGGCATGATGAACGCGCCGCCGACACCCATGACGCCGCGGTAAAGGATCAGATCGCCCGCGGAGTCCGATGTCGCCGCGAGCAGCGAACCGAGTCCGAAGATCACCATGCCGACTTGCAGTGCACCGCGGCGACCGAAACGGTCTCCGAGACTCCCGGCCGTCAACAGCAACCCCGCGAACACAAGCGTGTACGAGTCGACCATCCACTGCAGTTGGCTGGTCGACGCGTCGAGCTGGGTCACAATCGTCGGCACGGCGACGTTGAGGATCGTGTTGTCGACGATGATCACGAGCAGGCTCATGCACAGCACGAGCAGGATCCACCACCGCTGTTGGTACGAGCGGCTCTCGCGGTCGAAGGGAACGAGCGCAGGTGAGGCGCCGGGAACAGCCGTCGTCATTTTCGATACGGTACCGTACCGTCTCGATTTTGCCAACTGGCGTACCTCAGGCAGACGCCGGCGGCCTCAGGTACGCCAGTTGGCGCGCGGGGTCAGCTCCGGAGGCGGCGGAGCCCAATCCAGCCCGCGGCCAGGCCAAACCCGATCGAGACGCCGGCGAGCACGCCGTGCACGACCTTGAACGCGGTGCTCTCGTCCTGGCCCGCCATGATCACGATGCGGCTGACCCACACGTAGAGGGTCCAGGCGCACAGCGCGATCAGCACCCAGGCAGCTCGGCGGCTCATGCCGCCGACGGTACTGCGCACATGGCTCCCTCGCTGCATACCAAGGGGCGGCTTCGCCGCGTCGCAGGACTTCGCTACGTCCGCACCTAGCGGGACGCGTGTTCGATCGCAGCGAGCAGCGCGTCGACCGACGCCGGCGACGCGTTCATCTGTGGCAGCCGCACGTTCGGCGACGCGATGCGCCCTTGCGCGTGCAGCGCCCCCTTGAACACGGCCGGGTTCGGCTCCGCGAAACCGGCGGCGACGATCGGCAGCAGCGCCTCGGCGTGCACGCGGCCGTCTTCGAGCTTGCCCGCGAGACCGCACTCGATCATCGCGACCCAGCGCTCGGTTGCGACATGAGCCGACGCGCAGATCGCACCGACTCCGCCCATGCACACGGTCGGGAAGTGGAACGAGTCGTCGCCACCCAGCACCGAAAAACCGGCGGGCGACTCGGCGAGAACCTCGAGCGTGCTGTGGTCGAGCGAACCAACGGCCTGCTTCACACCGGCAATGTTCGGCGTGTTCGCGAGTTCGAGCAGCGACGCCGTACCGAGGCCGCGGCCGGAGCGCGCGGGAATGTTGTAGAGCACGATCGGAATCGAACTCGCGGCCGCGACCGCCTTGTAGTGCTCGACGATTCCGGCTTCGGACGGGCGTACGTAGTAGGGCACGACGACCAAGGCGCCGACCGTGCCGGGCAGGTCGGCCGCGGCCTGCGTCGCCGCGATCGTGGTGCGGGTGTCGTAGGTCCCGGTGCCGACGATGATGCGGGCACCGCGGGCGGTGCACACGCGCGAAATCGTCTCGAGGACCGCCTGCTTCTCACCTGAGTCCAGCGAGCTCGGCTCCCCGGTGGTGCCGCACGCGACGATGCCTGCCGCGCCGGCCGTCAGATACTCCTCGCACAGGCGCTTCACCGCCGCCAGATCGACCGCACCGGCGGCATCGAAGGGCGTGATCAGGGGGACCCAAACACCCCGCAGGTCGAGGTCACTCGTCATTGGTACATGGCTCCCTCGCTGCGCCGTCCGTGGCTTCGCTGCGTCCGCACGCAGAAAGCCTACCTGGGGTTTGCCGCAATTCCTCGGGCCCTTTCGAAGACCGCGTCGAGCATGGGGGCCGTGAGCTTGCCGGTGAAGGTGTTCTGCTGACTCGGGTGGAACGAGCCCAGAATCGTGACCGGGCCACAGGGAACTTCGAGGCCGTGGGTGAAGCGCGGGCGGCGCGGCGGAAGCGCGAAACCGCCTGCACGCAAGGCCGCCCAGGCCGCTTCGTAGCCGAAGGAGCCGAGCACGACGACGACCCCGAGCCGGTGCAACAGCTCGAGCTCGCGCACGAGATAGGGACGGCACTCGTCGCGCTCGGCCGGTGTCGGCTTGTTGGACGGGGGCGCGCAGCGCACTGCCGCCGCGACGTAGGCGTCGATCAGGCGCAGCCCGTCGGCGAGCGAAACCGACTCGGGCTGATTCGCGAAGCCGGCGCGGAACATCGCCGCGAAGAGGAAGTCGCCCGAGCGATCGCCGGTGAAGACGCGGCCGGTGCGATTCCCCCCGTGGGCGGCGGGCGCGAGTCCGACGACGAGTACCTGCGCGTCCGAGTCGCCGAAGCCCGGGACGGGCCGGGACCAGTACTCCTCGTCGCGAAACGACGCGCGCTTCTCGATGCCCACCTGCTCGCGCCAGGCGACGAGCCGCGGGCACGCGCGGCACTCGGAGATCTCGCTCGCGAGCGTCTGCAGGCTGGTCGACGCCGGCAAGGGCATGGGCCGATCGTACGGGTACCCTCCGCCGGTGCGCGTCCTCCTGCTGGTGAACTCGACTGCGTCGTCGGTCACCGCCCGCACGCGGGTCCTGATCCGCAAGACGCTCGCCGACCACCACGACGTCGAAGTGGCCGAAACGTCGCGCCGCGGGCATGCCACCCGGCTCGCGCGCGCCGCCGCGAACGACGGCTTCGACGTCGTCGCGGTACTTGCCGGCGACGGCACGTGCAACGAAGCAGCCGACGGGCTCGCAGGCACGACCACCGCGCTGGCGCCGCTGCCGGGCGGGTCGACCAACGTGTACGCGCGCACGCTGGGGTATCCGAACGATCCGCTCATCGCGACCGATCGCCTGGTCGCG
>Ga0163153_10003085_pt1 | contig 22862 bp, 22 predicted proteins | sample OliLakLV19MP6IB1_FD_148629 | JGI IMG/M metagenome (GOLD analysis project Ga0163153, IMG submission 148629) | Freshwater microbial mat bacterial communities from Lake Vanda, McMurdo Dry Valleys, Antarctica - Oligotrophic Lake LV.19.MP6.IB-1 | ecosystem: Environmental > Aquatic > Freshwater >...
CAACGAACTCATGGTCTGCACCCTCCGCCGTTCCTTGATGCCGCCGAATCGTACCCGTAAATGTAGATTCCGCCCGAGAAGATAGACGGAGCAACCCCCGGTGAAGTTTTCCCGGTTAACGAAGAAATTCCGGGGCAAGTGCTGGCGAAAACAGTCCGGTGACACTAGCCCGTAGCGCCAGCGAGGGAGAGAGGACGACGGTGATGAGTTGGCCCGAACGCCAAGACGGCCAGTTGGCTATGTGGTTATCGTTGCCAGTCACTTATGGATAGATTGCTTGGCGTATTAGATTTGATCGACAGCCGCGTCAATTTCTCCCTCGCTGGCGCTACGGGCTGGTATTGGAATTGCCCGCGCGGCGGCAGACCGCGACGCGGATATCGCAGACGTTTGTATGCGTCGGCCCAGTCTTGATCAGCCCGCCAAGCGGCTCAAAAAAATGATAGGCGTCGTTGCGCGCCAAGAAATCCTCCGGGCGGCGTCCCGCCTTTAGCGCGGCGGCCAGCATCTCGGGATCCAACATGGCTCCCGCCGCGTCCGTTGGCCCGTCTTCGCCGTCGGTCCCGCCGGAGAGGATCGCCCAGCCTTCCCGGAGGTCGTTTAACAGTTCTGCAGCAGCCAGCACCAACTGTTGATTGCGCCCCCCTTTGCCGCGCAGCTCCGGCGCGACGAGCTTCACGGTCGGCTCGCCGCCGGTGATCAAGCAATCCGGCCCGCCCTGCGAGCGCATCCGCAGGATCATCCCGGCCAGATGGCGACCGACGTCCTCGGCCGGACCTTCCAAGGTCGTCGCCGCGTTCATCGCGTGACTATAGCCGAGCCGTTCCGCCTCGACGCCCGCCGCGTCGATCGCGGTGGCGTTATTGCCGATGACCAGATTCGTCACGCTCGTTTTGAACGGCCCGCTGGGCGAAGACTTCTTCCGCAGCGCGTCGAAGACGCGGGCGTCGATCCCGGCGGCTCTCGCATCGTAACGTTCGAGCACCGCAAGCGCATCGAGCGCGGTCGTCGTGTTCGGCGTCGTCGGGCCGGACGCGATCACGTCCAACGGATCTCCCAGGACATCGGAAATGATCAGCGAAATGAACCGCCCGGCCAGGCAAGCTCGCGCCAGGCCTCCCCCTTTGATCCGGCTGAGCGCCTTGCGCACGGTGTTTAATTCGGCGATGTTCGCGCCTGCGCCACTTAGATGTCGCGTCACCGCGAGTTTGTCCGCCAACGTGACGCCCTCGATTGGCGCTGGCAACAGCGCGCTCCCGCCTCCTGAGAACAGACCGATGCACAAATCGTTCGCGCCGAGACCCGATACGATCTCTAGGATTTCCTCCGCGCCGCGCACGCCAGCAAGTGTTGGCTCGTTGGAGCCGCCGGGGCGAGCGCCGTGCAGATGTATGCTACTTAGCGGCCGTACGCAATCGCTCGGCACATTGACCCAGCCGCTGAGCAGCGTCGTGTCGGCTAGTTCCGACCCGATAATCTCCTCGAACGCCGCCGCCATGCCAGCACCAGCCTTGCCAGCGCCGACAACTTTGAGGAACGGCACGTCGCGAAGATCAATCGGCTCCTCACCGATCCACAACAAATCTCCCTCGACGCGCACCGCTTCGCGCATCAACCGCTCGGAGCGCACGGCGTCGAGCCCGGCCTGCCAGATGCGGAGGGCGTCTTCACGCAACGAATTTCCAGAGCGGTTACTCATCCACCACTCGCAACATATCCGGCCATTGCGATTCCCGTTCCACCAGAAACTGCCCCAAGCTGTTCGGGCGCGCCGCGCAGAGTAATAGGCCCACGAGGTACGGCACGCTCTGCGCTTCGAAGCGGCCGCAAACGCTCGACCAGGGCGTCCCTTTACCGGCGTCGCCCGGCAGGCCGACGTTCACCGAGAACTGGTGCAAGAAGCCTTGCGAGCTGAGTTGCGCGGACCAAACCTTGATCGCCGTTCGATGCGCTTCGGCGACGGAGGCCAATCCGGGCACGACTTGATCGATGATCTCACCGATTTTGTCCGCCGCCGGCTGCACGGCCCCGCGCCCGACGGGCGCGAGGACCAGCAGCGCGCACCGCACGGGTACGTTATAAAGTCGCAGGCTTGGCCCCTGCTCCGGCGGTCCTTCCGCCGGCAGCGCCGCGACATTGACCTGAAGCGTCGGCGGGGCGACTTCCGCGACGCGCCGCCGCCGCCGTTTGATCCACCATGGCGCGACGAGCACGAGCGCCAAGAGCGCAACCGCGCCGCCGATGGCAATGATCGGTAGCCAGAGCGGGTTTTCGGCGAGCTGCGCAAGCATGACGTGCGGATGCAAATTCGCGTTGTGAACGACGGCGAACAATCCTCATTCATAGCACAGACGTCCCCCACCTCGGCAGGGTTGGCACACGAGAATCTTGCCACATTTTACGATTACCTTGGTTGAACTACGCACCCCGCGGATGTTCAATGCATCAAGCCAGCGGCGACCACGACTAGAAGTTGCCGTATCGGTCGACTTTCAACCTGGAGAGATGGCGTCATGATTGCGCTTATCCAGCGGTTGGCGATTCGCCAATCCGCTACTGTTTTCTTGGCTGGGCTGCTGTCCGCCACCGCGAGCTCAGCGGTCTCCGCCGCCGACATCACTTGGAACGGCGGCGCCGGGAACTGGAGCACCGCAGGAAATTGGAGCGGCGGCGTGCCGGTCGCGGGCGATACGGCGATCATCAGCGCCAATGGCAATCCGCAGATTACGTCGAACGTCGGCGAATTGAGCATGATCCAGGTTGGCGGGGCGGAGGGCGCCGCATCGGTCACGATGACCGGCGGCAACTTGATTTCCCGCGGTCTTGGCGGCGCCGGCGTGCCGATCAACGGCAGCATGAATCTGGGACCGGCGGCCGGCGGCAAAGGCACCTTCAATATGCAAGGTGGCACGCTGCAGTTCGGCGAGGATAACGCACCCGGAACCAATGACGGAGGCGACCATGGCTGGGCGTACATCGGCGGCTCCGGCGGCAATATCTTCGGGGGCGGCGGCACCGGTACGGGCGAATTCAATCTCTCGGGCGGCGAAGTGACCTTCGTCCAACGCATCATGCTGGGCTATCGCGGCTCGGGCGTACTGAATCAAACCGGGGGCACGTTGATCGCCAAAGGCAACAATGCCTACAACGATGCCATCGGCCTGGGCGACCAAAATGGCAGCACGGGCGTCTACAATCTCAGTGGCGGGACCGCCGAATTCACCGGCGCCTTCCGCGTCGGCAATTGGGAAGGAAGCGGCGAGGTCAACATTAGCAACAACGCCCAGATGAATGTTTTCGGCGAATTGAGCGTCGGCTCCGAAGCCGGCGACGCAGGCAACTCCGGCCTTGTGAATCAACAAAGCGGAGACGTCAGCGTCGGCAGCTTGCTGATTGCCCAGAGCGGCACGTCAGTCGGAACGTACAAGATTTCCAGCGGCACGTTCTACGTTGAAACCTCAAGCGAAATTGGCCGCGATGGCGACGCCGAATTCGTGCAAACCGGCGGAATCGTGGAGTTGTTCGAGCCGGTGATCGCGGTTAACGCCGATTCCAATTCCGCCTACCGCTTGCATGGCGGCACGCTGGATCTCGCCTTTAGTGCGATTTCATTTGGGGCGGGACAGGGCACATTCGACTTCCAAGGGGGCGAACTCCGCGCCGCCACGAACGTCAAGTTTTCGCTCCTCAACGCCGGCGGGGCGATCAGTCCTGGCGAAGCGGTCGGGGAAACCATCATTGAAGGCGATTACACGGTCACCAGCGTGAACGCCGCGCTCAACATTGAACTCGCCAGCACGAGCAGCTTCGACGAGTTGTCCGTCACTGGCGCCATTGACCTCGACGGGATCCTCAACGTCTCGCTCCTCGACAACTTTTCACCGACCCTGGGAAATACGTTCACTTTTCTGACGGGGGCCAGCCTGAGCGGAACCTTTGCCGACGCGAATTTCCCCACGCTCGGCGCCGGCCTGGGTTGGGACGTGATCTACAATGCGAACTCCGTGGCGATCAAGGTCGTCGAACAGACCGACGTCCCGGGCGATACGGACGGCGACGGCGACGTGGACATCACCGACTTGAACAACGTGCGGAATAACTTCGGCAGCGCCGGAAATCCGGTGCTCGGGGATACCTCGCCATTCGACGGCGATGTGAACATCACAGATCTGAACAACGTCCGCAACAACTTCGGCAACGGCGGCGCATCGCAGTCGGTCCCGGAACCGAGCGGACTCGCGCTGGTCATTGCCGGCGCGGCGGCGCTTTTTGCCGCCGCCCAGGCACGGCGAAGAATTTAGCCGCTCGCGACGTCGTCTAACATGCCGCCCGGTGTCGAACTTTTTTCGTCGCCGGGCGGCTTTATTTCGCCATCGTCGACTTTTGCTCCGTGAAAAAGGCGTTCGTTCGCGGCGGCGGGCCCAGTTGGCAAGTGGACGGGCCTCGTGCCGGAGCCAAACTCCGAAAATTCATGCTTCGTTGGGGCTGCTGCAATTGAGCTGTTTTTTGCGCCGACTAAATTGTTAGCAGTGAGTGTTTAGATCATGAGTAAAACACTACCGTTTCGTTAGGGGATCAGTTATCCTGGGCGGGCACACGCACTTACGCCTTCGCCTATCTCACCACTTCGGGCGTTCGCTTGTTTAAGCTAAGTCCCACCAATACCAAGTTTTACGACTACTTCGACCGGGCCAGCGACGTGCTGGTTCGCGCTTCGTCGCACTTCCTCGCGGCCATCGACGCCAGTTCCGATCCCAAGATTCTGGCCGAGGAGATGACCACGCTGGAACACCAGTGTGATGAAATCACCCATGAAGCCCTGAATCTGCTCCATAAGTCCTTCATTACTCCACTGGAGCGGGGGGACATTCGTCGTCTGAGCATTTCGTTGGACGATGTCCTGGACTGCCTCGACGACGCCACGCGACGCATCTCCCTCTACGACTTGAATCCTGCCTCCTTGCCCTCGGTACGCGGTCTGGCGCAGGTGCTGGTGAAGACTACGAAGGCGGTGCAGCAAGCCGTCCATGAGATCCGCTTCCTCCGCAAAAGCACCTCGATTCAGAACCACTGCATCGAGGTCCACCGTTGCGAGGATGAAGGGGACCGGATGTATCAGCTCGCCCTCGCGGGCTTGTTCGCCTCCGGGATGGAGCCGCTGGAAGTGGTCAAGTGGAAGGACATCATCGAGGACCTCGAAAACGCGATTGACGCCTGCCAGGACGTTTCCCTGGTGATCGAGGCGATCATCCTCGAACACTCCTAGCGCACGCCGCTCCTCCATTTCCCGAGCGACTGCGAGCGCCAGACTCCCTGCGGGCGAGTGCGGCGAAAGTTCTTGCGGCAAAACCCACCGAGACGGGATGAGACCCTATGCCGGACTGGCCCCTGCTGATTGTCTTGACCATCGTCGCCGCGCTGGCGTTCGACTTTATCAATGGTTTTCACGATACGGCGAACGCCATCGCCACGGTCGTTTCGACGCGCGTCCTCTCGCCGCGTACCGCCATCCTAATGGCGTCCGTGTTGAACTTCGCCGGCGCTTTGTTGACCACGGGCGTAGCGAAAACTGTGGCGAGCGGCCTGGTGAATGCAACGTCGATCAATTCGCTGGTGGTGCTGTCGGCTGTGATAGGCGCCATCATCTGGAACCTGATCACCTGGTACTACGGAATCCCCAGCAGTTCATCGCACGCGCTTTTCGGCGGCATTTGCGGCGCAGCGCTCGCCTTTGGCGGTCCGGATATCGTGCTCTGGCGCGGCGTGGTGACCAAGGTGCTGATCCCCATCGTCGCCTCGCCGCTGGGCGGATTCTTGATCGGCCTGATCGTGATGAAGGCGATCTATATCCTCTTTGCGAACGCCAATCCCGGCCGCGTCGGCAATATCTTTCGTCATTTGCAGGTATTTTCGGCCGGGCTGATGGCACTCAGTCATGGGAGCAACGATTCCCAGAAGAGCATGGGCATCATCACGATGGCGCTGGTCAGCCACAATCTACTGGCCACCAAAGACCCGTCGAATCCCGACATTCCGCTCTGGGTAATCCTGTCGTGCGCAGTGATGATGGCACTGGGTACCTCGATGGGCGGCTGGCGGATCATCAAGACGATGGGGCACCGAATCATCCGGCTGGAACCGGTTCACGGCTTCGCGGCCGAAACGTCGGCCAGCGCCGTGATCATGATGGCCGACTACTTCCACGCCCCGATCAGCACCACGCAGGTGATCTCCGGCAGCATCTTCGGAGTGGGCGCCTCGAAGCGGCTCTCCGCCGTGCGGTGGGGCGTGGCCGAACAAATGTTCGTCGCCTGGATGTTGACGCTCCCGGCGTCGGGCGGATTCGCCGCCGTGATCTACTACGTCCTCAACGCCCTGGGCGTTAAGTAGTGCGCTCCGTTGGCCCGCCTTAGGGGCGATAGATCGTCCAGCCGAGCAGCAGCACGGCCACGGCCAGGGACGTCCCGATCGTGTACCACTCGACGAGCGCCAGGGGCGCTTTGTCCGCACGGTCCCGTTTCACCAACGCCATCGCAGTTCCTCCCCACGGTCTCGGCCATGTCACGCAAAGATCACTCAAGCGTATCCTTTTCGCAGTCGGAATATCCTTACTTATCATGCTCGATGAACGGTTAAAACCCCATTTCTTTTGCGAATCCGGCAGTTTATTGGCCAGGCGGCCATCCTTTAACCTGCGTAACTCGCCGATTCCACACGACCGGCGATTCGGACATTCATCGACAATCTGCCAGCGCCGGTTGAGCGAAGTCGCCCGATCCGGGAAATAAGTACCAGAACAGGAGCCGACAGGCTTCGGCCGTTTGGCCTCACGGGTGGCCGCATTGGCACAGCTTGACACCGTCGACCTGCCCGTTTTTACTTATTGGTGTCCGTTTGCGGTTCCAACGGGGAGCGATCCTCGCCAGACCCTGCCGTAGAACGGTCTTTCCTTCCGCCCCCCTGGGCGGTTGCCAGCCCGAGAGACCGGCCGCGAACACTTGCCCGATGCCTCCAAGGAGATTGTCTGCATGAAACGGTTCGTGTCGTATCTGTGCTGCGCGGGCGTCGCGCTGGCGCTGTTGGTCGGCCCGGCGGCGGCGATTCCGCCGTTCTTCAATGAGTTCAAAGCCAAGTACGCCGACCCCGATGGCAGCGACGAGCAAAAGGCCCTCGCCGAGCAAATCGAAGGCATGAAGCAGATGCAACGCTGCAACATCTGCCACGAGGGCAAAGACAAGAAGATGCGGAACGCCTATGGCGAGGCCTTAGCCGAACTGCTGGACAAGAAGGAAGACAAGGACAATAAGGAAAAGATTCAGGAATCGCTCGACAAGGTCGCCGAAATGAAGGTCGACCCGGAAGACGAGAAGTCTCCCACCTACGGCGATCTGCTGAAAGAAGGCAAGTTGCCGGTCGAAATCAAGGAAGAAGCAGCCGAATAGGCCGCTTCGCAACAGAGCCACGCGCGACAATCATTCGGTCGGGCCGAGAGCACTTGCTCAGGCCCGGCCTTTTTTTGGCTTGCGTGGTCGTCGTGCCGGCCGTTCCGCTTCTGGAACGGTGGGCAGGCCTTCCGGCCGGTGTCGCAGAATCCAAAACGCGATGCACTTCACTAACGCGACGCGGTCCACCGGCTTGGTCATGTAGTCGTCGCAGCCGGCGGCGAGACACTTCTCGCGTTCGCTTTGCAGCGCATGCGCCGTGAGCGCCACGACAGGCACTTTATTTCCCAAGGCCCGCAGGATTCCTGCGGCCGTGTAACCATCCATCTCCGGCATTTGCATATCGAGCAGCAGGAGATCGAATGGCGCGACTGGGGCCAATGCTCCTTCGAGAGTTCCGTCGACCGTAAAACTCTCCACCGCCTTGCGACCGTTGTCGACCAGCGTCACCGTCGCGCCGGCCCGTTGCAGGATCAAGGAGATCAGCCGTTGGTTGTCGAAGCCGTCTTCGGCCAGCAGCACGCGGCATCCGATCAAGAGTTGCACCGAGGGGTTCGATGCTTCATCGCTGCTCAGGTCCGCTTCAATGGCCGTCGCGACGAGTAGTTCCTGAGTGGGAACGACCATCCGGACGCCTTCCAATGTCCCGGTGGCAACCGTGACGGTGAAAGTGCTTCCTTCGCTCGGCGCGGAAATGACGCTGATTTTTCCGCCGAGCATTTCTGTGAAACGCCGCGAAATCGCCAGACCCAGGCCGGTGCCGCCGAAGCGCCGCGTCATCGACGTATCCGCCTGGGCGAATTCCGCGAAGATGCTATCCAGTTGCTGCTGCGTCATGCCGATGCCGGTGTCGCGGACCATGAACCTCAGCAGCGGGTTTTCCGCGTCGCTCGCATCCAAACCGACGTTCAGCGTAACGCCGCCGACCTCGGTGAACTTGATGGCATTGCCCACCAGGTTGACGAGCACTTGTCGTAGCCGGGTGGGATCCGATTGGATCGTTTCCGGAATCGGGCCGTCCCAGGCCACGTCGAGCGAGAGTTTTTTTGCAGTCGCGCGCACCTGCATCAGCGAGAGCACGTCCCCCACGACTTGCAATGGCGACGTCGCAATTCGCTCGAACGTCATCTTGCCGGATTCGACCTTCGAGAGATCTAGAATATCGTTGATGATCGCCAGCAGGTGCTCGCCGTTGCGCTGAATGGTGCGAATTGCCTCGACGCGACGGGGCGGCGCTTTGAGCAGATCGCCGTCCTCCATCAACAGGTCCGCGAATCCCAGGATCGCGGTCATGGGCGTACGGATTTCATGGCTCATGTTGGCCAGGAATTCCGACTTCGCCCGGCTGGCCGCCTCGGCCGCGTCGCAGGCCTGTTCCAATTCGACTTGCGTTTCCGCGCGGCGCTCAATTTCTTGCGAGAGCTGACTGGTCCGATCGGCGACACGCTGTTCCAGTCGATTGTGACTCTCCTGGAGTTCGCGTTCCGAGCGCTCGACGTGCTCCAGAAGACAGTTGAACGCACCCTGCAAGCGCCCCAGTTCGGCGTCGGCCTGATCGCCAACGCGAATTGAAAAATTGTGTTCGTTGGTGATCCGACCGGCGGCGTCGGTGAGCGCGATAATCGGCACGGTAATGCCTCGCTGCAAGCGATGCGCCAACAACGCCACGAGCCCCAACGCCGCCAGCGACAAGCAACCGATGATCTTGACGAAGTCCAGCAAGCCGGACCAAAAGCGGGTCAGCTTGGCGTGAACGTAGAGATAGCCGGTCAACACGCCATCGTCGCGAATGGGGTGCATCAACTCGAGATTCACGACCCGGGAAGATCGGGCGCCGGTAAATTCGATGGACGTTGGCAGTGCCAGTCCCGCCGGCGCGCCGAGACTGCGATATTCCGCCAGAGGGCGCCCGTCCGCACAAAAAAGCGCAGCGCCGACGATCGTCGGTTCCTGCTGTAGCGTCGCCAGCAATTCCTCGCCGGCAGCGACGTCTTCGAAGGCCATCACGCCCCGGCTATTGGCCGCCACGAGGCGTGCGAGCGACTCCAGCGACTGGACCTGTGTGGCCCGCATCGACGCGTACTGGTAGGCCACGGCCCCGCAAGCGATCAACACCAGCGCCGCCGCGGGGGGCAGACAGGCCAGCAACATCAATCGACGACGAATTGTGGTACCGCGCACGCGCCCATTCCCCGAGGTTCCTACAACCATAGGGCATCGCTGGCGCAGCGGTCGCAAGCGTCGATCAATTCCACGGCGCCGCGTCTCACGCGCCCAGCAATCGAGCTACTTTCAGCGCGGTGAGCTGCGGATCAATCCGTAATTTGCAGGCTTGCGCGGCTGGCACGTTAATTTCGAATTTGACGGTGGCGCCATCCAGGAAAAAGTTGATGTGCGCGCCTTGGTTTCCCATTTCGGCGCTTTCCGTTACGACCAGTACAGCCGTACCCTGGAGTCGCTTGATCAGCTTGCTTTGCTCGTCCGGCTTTACTTCCGCGGTAACGACCAGCACGTGGTAGCTCGCCGGATCATCCGGCTTGGCCAACTGGGTGACCTCTAGTTTACGCCCGTTGGCCGTCCGTTTCATGGCCACATTCTGCAGTGTGGCGGTCAGGTCTTTGCTTCCAAAAACCGCGATCACGAGGGGAGCTTCAGGCCCGGTGAAGGCCGCGTCGGGCCATGAAACGAATTTGCAGAAGCTATAGAGGTAAACTCCCTTGAGATTCAGCTCCTGCTGGCGATTGACCACGACCTGCCGCGCGCCCAGGGCGCTGCGACCGATCCACGAGCTCGCCGCGGCGGCGCACATCCCGCGCAGCCAGCTGCGCCGACTTACGCCGCAATCGAATTGAGCCTGAAATCGCCGCACGTCCACTCCCATGCCACCGCTTATCACCGCTGATCGTTAATAGCGCACCGCCACGCCGCCATAAATCTCACGCTGCACTTCCGTCGCCATCGTGCCTAAATACGGATCGTCGCCGAATTCCAAATGTGCGCTGTCCAACAAGTTACGGCCGACGACATAGAACTCGAACGTCGATGTCGGATACCAGGCCAACCGCGCGTCCATCACCAGGTACGACGGCACTTGTTGGCCCGGCAAGTTGTCCACGTAGCGGCCCATCAGGTCAAACTCCCAGTTGTTTCCCAGGTCGTGCGACGACTGCACGTAGAGGCGATTCCGCGCGCTATCGCCCTCGCCGAGAATGTTTAGGTCCATGCGTAGGAACGTGTACGCGGTAGTCAATCGCCACGTGTCGGTCGCCTGGAAGGTGACCGCCGGTTCGAAGCCATAGCCGATACCGCTCCCATCGTCCGCTAACGCTTGTCCGGCAATGTAAGCGGGAATGGTCGGATCGACGCCGAATCCCGCAGGCGCCGTGTTTCGCAGGTGGCGATAGTCATTCAGGAACAGGGCCAAGTCCCAAGAGAAGCGGTCCGTGGGCTGCGCTCGCATGCCGATTTCATAGGCCACGACTTGCTCGGAACCGATATCACGGTTGCCAAAAATCCGGGGAAACACCGGGACCAAGGGTCCTGCCGGCGGCGGAAACGGCGCGAAGGCCGCTGGGGCAGTAGTCAGAACGACGTCGTCATCCGTCCGCGTCGGCGTCCGCACGGCGCGCGACACCGAAGCCCAAATCGATTGCCGTTCGGTCGGCGTACATAGTAATCGTACCGTGGGTTGCAATTCGAAGCCGGTGTAGTCGTTGTGCTGGAATTTCGCCCCGCCGGTTAGGTACAAGAACTCCTCGCGCAACGTGATCTCGTCCTGAAGGAAGTAGCTGAACAAGTCGTCCGCGCGCGACGAAGGCAAGAACTGAATCGGCACGCCGTCCGCCGGTTGGAAGAATGCATCGCGCGTGTTGCGGTATCCACAACCCCAGATGATCCCGTGCACGTCGCCGAGCCGAAACCGATGTTGAAAATCGAAATCGACGGTGTCGCGATTTTCTCGGAACGGCACTTGTTCCAAGCTCCGCTCAGTCCGATCGTAGTACGTCTGGATCGTCCAGTCCGAGTCGTCGCTCAACTCATGCGTCCAGCGCAACAAGTTATTGAATCCGGCCAGGTTCGTGCGTTCGTCGACCTGGCGGAAGTAGAACGGCGGGGCGGGGCTTTGCGGCGTGAGTGTCGTATAGGCGGCGCGGCTGCCCGCGTTTCCACGATAGGCATCCCCTTGTAACGTGACGAGATCACAGCAGGTAGGATTCCAGTCGACGCGATAGCCGCCGCGCCCGCTGCGCCAATCGTCCGCCGCACCGTCGGGGTCGAGACCTTGATCTCGCTCGAACCATTTTCCCCAGAGCCGATAGGTCGCGTCGCGCGAGAGCTTACCGCCGTACCGAAAGCCGCCGTAATTGCGCTCCTCGGTGCCGCCGCCGGCCTCGCCGAACATTCCCTGCGTATCGCGGGACGACTTCGTGAGGATGTTGATCACGCCATTCACGGCGTTTGCGCCCCAGACCGTGGCGCCCGGACCGCGGATGACTTCAATCCGTTCCACGTCTTCCAATAAGACGTCCTGCACGTCCCAGTAGACGCCGCCGAAGGTCGGCGTATAAACCGTCCGCCCGTCGATCTGCACCAGCAGCTTGTTGGCAAACTGCGTATTGAAGCCGCGAATGCTGATCGCCCATTTGTTCGCGTCGACCCGGGCGACCTCGACGCCGGGGGCCATCCTTAAGGCGTCCGGAATGTTGCGCACTCCGCTGCGCTGGATCATTTCATTGGTAATGACGAACACCGCGGCCGGAGATTTGCCGACCGTGCTTGCCTGCCGGCTGACGGTGGAGACTTCCATGTCCAAGGCAGGCGCCTGGCCGACACTGACTTTGGACAGCTGCGAGACATCCTGATCCGCGGCATTCAGCAAGGAGTCCAAATCGCTGGCGTCCGGCGCGGCAGGAGCCGATGCTTCCGACGCGGGCGGCGCTTCGGCAGCTTCTTGTGCCGACGCCGGGCCATGCATGGCCATTGCGGCGATTGCCGCCGCAACAAGCTTCTTCCATGAAATTCGCGCAGCGGCGCCCATGCGATGCTCCGTCATCGTGGCAGAATCTGCATGCCCGCGTCACGGAAAAATGTGACGCGCAGGGCTGGGGGTATCGGGCGTTATCGGCGACGCGACGGCCGTAGCTAGATCGCTCACCTCGCGCACCGCATGACCGGACTTCAGCTCAAATCCACGGAACGTGCATGATGTCGCTGGTATTTGTGCTACGAACCCCTACGTTCCGGTTCGGGCGGCTGGATTTTTTTTGTTCAACACCGCCTGACTAAATCGGTCACGACCTGGTCGCCGTGCTGGATCGATTGTCCGTAACTCTTTATATACAAGTCGCTTACATCGCGATTAGCAAGCGTCTTGGAGGCCGTAGTCGCGGGGCCAAACTCGGATCGAGCTCGTCGAGGAAATTCCGAATCTTCCTGACTTTTAGCTTGGCTAGCCTGTTGGCTGTGGGTAAACTGATGGAAGTCAGGATATACCGAATTTGACGGCCCACGGTCGAAGCCCACTTGAAACGGCAGGAGAGACATCAGTGAAATTCAGCATCAAGACCCTTAGCGCCGCGTGTTCTATCGCTTTGCTGGCGTGCGCGATGGCATTGCCCGCCTCGGCCGCTGCGTTGGCGCCCGGCGACGCGCTCTTTGGCGAAGTCGTGACGCTCCCGGCCGGTGCGCCGGTGGCCACGCTCACCTCAGGTTTCAGCAGCGGCTCCTTCAGTGGCTCGCTGACGTCCGATGTCTACGACGAAGGGCTCGGCGGATTGACTTTTGTTTATACCCTCACGAATGACGGCGTATCGGGCCCGAATTCGATCGGCCGGCTCTCGATCAGCGAGTTTTTCGGGTTCGACATCGACGAAGCGGGCTATGACGTTGCCGTTGGCACCGTCGCGCCGGCCTCGATCGACCGCAACCCGGCGGGTGACGTTGTCGGTTTCAACTTTGTGCCGGTGGGAACGATTCCGGACACCGACTTCCTGGCTCCGGGCGATACGAGCGCCTCCTTGATCCTGCGGACGTCCGCCACGGCTCACCAGACGGGCGGATTCGCGTCGCTGATCGACGGCGGCGTGGCCACGACATCGGCCATCGTTCCGGTGCCGGAACCGTCGACCGTGTTGCTGAGCTTGATCGGCGTCGCGGGCGCCGCGATCTTCGCTCGCCGTCGCAGCTAAGCGAATACTACAGACGAACTTCAAGAACGCCGAGCGAAAGTCGCTCGGCGTTTTTTATTGCGCACCGCTCGGGTGGCTTTGTTGATAGATCGCTTCCAACAGCGCCGAGACGTCTTTGAATTTCTTCTTGGTCCCGAGCGCGGTATCCAGCAAGCGCCGCGCTTCGGCTTCGCTGTGCCCCAACTGACGTAGCACGGTGAACGTGTCGGTCACCACGTCCGGGGCCACGTCGCCCAGCGTGGGATAATCCCGCGCCACCAACAGCGCGAACTTGGGCATCCGTCTGCGCAGCTTGGCGATGATTCGCTCGGCCGTTGCGCCCCCGATGCCCGGCAGCGCCTCCAGGCTCTTCGAGTCCTGCTCTTCGATCGCCGAGGCGACATCTCGCACCGGTCGGACCATCGCCCGTAGCGCTTTCTTCACGCCGACGCCGTCGACGGAGCAGAACAGATCGAAGAACTCGCGCTCGACTTCACTCAGAAAGCCCACCAGCCGCGGCGTCAGCCGGCCCTGCATGGGGTTGCCTTCCAGGTATTCCACCGTGTGCAGGCTGATCTCCTGGCCGACGCTGGATTGCAACTGCCGGCGGGCGAATTCGGGGATCAAGACCTCGTACTCGAACGCGCCGATGGCCAGCGTCAAGTCGTCGGTGCCCAGTTGCGTCAGTCGCCCGGTGATTTTAGTAATCAAACGACGTGCTTCCTGTGATAGTGGCAAAGCGCGATCGCCAACGCATCGGCGACATCGGCTGGTTCCGGTAGTTGGTCGAGCCGCAGTTCGCGCTGCACGGCCCGTTGGACTTGCTCCTTCGGCGCGCGGCCGCTGCCGGTCAGCAGCTTCTTGACTTGCGTGGCACTATAGCTGATCACCGGCAGGCCCGCCTGGGCGGCGGCCAGGCAAATCACGCCGCGTGCGTGTCCCATCAGAATCGAAGTGCGCGGACGCTTGTAGTGGCTGTAGAGTTGCTCAATCGCCACCGCGGCGGGCCGCCAAGACTCAATGACTTCAGTGACGCCCAGGTGTATCTCGTGCACCCGCGCGGTAAGCGATTTCTTGGTCACGCCGCGCACGACCCCAGCCTCGCACAACTTCGGTCCCGCCGCAGCAAACTCCAGCACCGCGTACCCCGTGATATTCAGCCCGGGATCAATGCCGAGGATGCGAGTTGGGACGAGAACCATTTTTCACCGCGGAGGCGCTGAGACGCAGAGGGAGGAATTGGAGAGGCTGGCCTGCCGCAAGCATTAGCGCCGAAGACAATGCTGTCGCTGTCATTAGTCCTTTAAATCATCCCAGTTGTAGCCATAGCCTTTCTCTCGCAGCGCCTTCACGCCCGAATTCTGGAAATCGATCTCGCCGTTCGGCTTGTACTTGATCTCGTCCTTTTCGAACAACGCAAATGGATTGAACGACCACTTTCCGTCGTCATAAGAACAACCGGAGCACGACACGAAGAACAGTGCGAGTGCCAGTGACTTTGTACGCATCGTCAGCCTTCCTTGCCAACGTGTGAACCAGCGATTCTCAATCTCTACTTTCGCGACGTTTTGGCGCATTTCGCGGTTATCTCTTTACCGACCACTCCGTTCCTGTGGGTCGGTCTTCGAGGATGAGCCCCAGTTCCGCGAGGTCTTTGCGAATTGCGTCGCCCAGGGCGAAGTTCTTATTTTTCCGGGCGTCGGCGCGGTATTTGATCATCAACTCCATCAGCTTGCCGACCAGCCCGTCGTCGTCGCCAGACGAGGCCTGCGGCGCTGCGCGGAACAGGCCGAGTGTCCCGGCCAACTCGCGCAAAACACGTGCGCCTTGCTTGAGCGCCGCGATGGCTTCCGGCTTGGCGCTGGCCGCGGTATCGAGTTTCTCGTCGTCGCAGAACTTGTTCAAAGCGCGCAGCAGTTCGAACAGATCGCCGATCGCCCCCCCGGTGTTGAAGTCGTCGTCCATCGCCTCGATAAACCGCTGGCGATGTCCCTTGAGCGCTTCGCCCAGTGCGCCAGCAAACTGCTGTTCGTCCCCTTCAGACCGCTTCGCGACCAACGCTACGCGGTAGAAGTCTTCGCCTGTCGTGCGCTCGTAGCGCTTGAAGAAGCGGTAAAAAGTATCCAAGCCGGTGCGGACTTCCTCAATCCGCTCATTGCTGAAATCGATCGGTCGCCGGTAATGCGTCGACAGCAAAAAGAAGCGAATCGTTTCGCCGTCGAACTGCTTCAGCAGTTCGCTGAATGCGCTCGCGCCTTTCGATTTGCCGATTTTGCCCGCTTCCTGCGCCGCCTGATCGCCCACGGCCGTTTCGCGAGTGTTGCGTCCGCCGAGCTTGCCGACCTCGCTAGACGCTTGCATCAACCCATTGTGCATCCAATATTTCGCCTGTGGCCGGCCGTGGCAGCATTCGCTTTGCGCCACCTCGTTCTCATGGTGCGGGAAGATCAGATCCAACCCGCCGCCGTGAATATCGAACGACTCGCCGAGCAACTTGCGGCTCATCGCCGAGCACTCGATATGCCAGCCCGGACGGCCTTCGCCCCAGGGGCTCTTCCAAGCGGGTTCGCCAGGCTTGGCGCCTTTCCACAAGGCGAAATCGGCCGGCGAGCGTTTCCGCTCCGCCATGTCGCCCCCTTCGCCGGTCAATTGTTCGACCGAGCGCCGACTCAGCTTGCCGTATTCCTTGTCCTTGCCGACTTCGAAGTAGACGTCGCTGCCGGATTGATAGGCGAACCCTTTGTCGATCAAGGTTTGCGTCAGCGTGATGATCTCGTCGATGTTCTCGGTGGCCTTCGGAAAGTGGTCGATCGTATCGACGCCCATCGCACTTAAGTTGTGCTTGTAATCCGCCGTCATCTCCTCGGCCAACTCGGACATCTTCATCCCGCGCGCATTCGATTCCTTGATCAGCTTGTCGTCGACGTCGGTGATGTTCACCACCCAGGTGACTTGATACCCCGAGTAGACGAGATATCGCTTCACGGCATCAAAGATCACCGGACCCACCATGTGCCCAATGTGGCTCGGCTTGTAGACCGTCGGCCCGCACAGATAGATGCCCACCTTCCCCGGCGACACCGGTTCCAGCGTCTCCTTCTGTCGGGAGAGAGTGTTGTAAACACGCAACGTCGGAAGTGCGGAAGCGGCGGGCATATCGTTCAGGTGTGGGAAAAACGGTTGTAAAGAAGCACTGACTATTTTCAACCCCGAAGGGCTGGCTGACTATTTTTAGCCCCGAAGGCGTGACAGACTATTTTCAGCCCCGAAGGGGCGGCAGATAATAGCCAGGGGTGCCAACCCCTGGAATACGATTGCCACCAATGCATTGAGCCCCACAGGGGCGACACTCAGTTCGACATGAACTACGATTCGGCCCTCCAACTCTGGTTTCGAGCTACCGGACAATTTTATGCCTCAATCATTCGCCGCTATGTACGCCCATCTCGTATTCAGCACGAAACAACGCGCACCGTTGATCCGCGACGAAATCGCGTCGAGGCTTTATCCGTATTTGGGAGGAATCGCAACATCGTCGAAAGGCGTGCTCATCTGCGTCGGCGGCATGCCAGACCATGTACACCTGCTGGTTTCGCTGGGCCGCGAATCCTCTTTATCGGAATTGCTACGCGAACTGAAGGCTAACTCGTCGCGTTGGATACATGAGACCTTCCCGGACCAAAAGTCATTCGCCTGGCAGAGCGGGTACGCCGCGTTCAGCGTCAGCCACTCGCGATTGTCGGATGTCAGGGCGTATATCGAAAACCAGGCGGAGCATCACCGAGTCCGGACGTTTCAGGAGGAGTTCTTGGAATTGCTCCGGCGTCACGATCTCACGTTCGATGAACGCTATGTGTGGGACTAATCTTGTGTCACCCCGTTGGGGTTCAGGATAGGTGCGTTCGTGTTTTCCTGTCGCCCCGTTGGGGCTGATTCGGCGACACGAATGCGTTTGTTTTCCTTCGCGCCCCTTCGCGACTTTCGCGGTTCACTTCGGTCTGAGTTTCTCATAACGACGACTCCAGCAATGCCACGCATTCCGCCGTGATGGCTTCTTGGCGGCCAATGGGGCCGACGCGCTCGCCGGTCTTCGCCTTGACGTTGACGCGGGACGATTCAATTCCCAGCAACTCCGCCAAGCGCCCTTCGATCAGCGGTTTGAACCGACTCAGCTTGGGTTGCTCGGCGAAGACGATCGTGTCGATGTTCACTACTCGAAACCCCGCTTCGCCGACGCGGTCCAACGCCAGCGACAGCATCTCGCCGGAATCACGGCCGCGGTTCGCGGGGTCGTTGTCCGGAAACAACTCGCCGATATCCCCCAGCCCCGCCGCCCCCAGCAGCGCGTCGGTCACGGCGTGCAGCAAGGCGTCGGCGTCGCTGTGCCCGACCAATTGGTGATCGTGCGGAATGTCGATTCCGCCCAGCCGCAACGGCCCGCCCGGCGTGAGTCGGTGCGTATCGTGCCCAATGCCGACTCGCAGGCGTGTCGTAACTGCTTCCGCCATCACAGCTTCCACGTCGAAACCAGGGTTCGCCTCGCGGCCGGGATTATACCGCTCCAGCCCAAAACTGACAACGCGAGCCAATGGCCGCCCCCCAAGCATTCCGGTATCGTGATACGCACCCTCGACATCTAAACACCGCCTGCGCCACTGAAAACGGATCACTGAAAACACGTTGTTGTGGCCGGTCTCTCGACCGTGCCACGCGCTTGGGATCGTTTCAACACATCTCCCGCGCCGCTGAAAACTGAACACTGAAAACTTCAAACTACTCTCCCCATGCCTCTGATCGAAATCAAAAACCTTGCCAAGAGCTATCTCGTCTACCAGAAACAGGAAGGCGTGATGGCTTCGCTGCGCGGACTGTTTCACCGCGAGTACCGCAATGTCGAGGCAGTGAAGGGGATCGATCTCACGGTCGAACAAAGCGAGTTCGTCGCCTTCTTGGGCCCCAACGGCGCCGGCAAAACGACCACGTTGAAATTACTCTCCGGCGTCATCACGCCCACGTCCGGCACGGCCACGGTGATGGGCTTCGTCCCTTGGAAGCGTGAGAACGCCTATCGCCGGCGGTTCGCCCTGGTGATGGGACAGAAAAACCAACTTTGGTGGGACCTGCCCGCCCAGGAATCGTTCCGGCTGCATCAGCAGATCTATCGCATTGACCCGGAGTCGTACCGGCGGACGCTCGACGAACTGGTCGACCTGCTGGGCGTCAGCCGATTGCTCGCGCAGCCGGTGCGCGAGTTGTCGCTCGGCGAGCGGATGAAAATGGAATTGATCGCGGCCCTGCTGCACTCGCCCGACGTGCTGTTCCTCGACGAACCGACGATCGGCTTGGACGTCGTGGCGCAGCACAACATCCAGCTGTTTCTCCGGCACTACCAGGAAGAACGCAAGATCACCATCTTGCTCACCAGCCATTACATGAAGGACGTCGCCGCGCTTTGCCGGCGCGTGGTGATCATCGCCCAAGGGCAGATCATGTACGACGGCTCCCTGGCCGGCATCGTCGACCGTTTCAGCGGGCACAAAGTGATTTCGTTGCAGTTCGGCGGCGACGAGGAATTGCCCGACAACCTGGAACGCTACGGCGAAGTGCTGGAACGCCGCGCCCCGAAAGCCAAATTGCGCATTGACCGGACGCAGGTCACGCAAGTCCTGGCCAGCATTTTGGCGAGCCACGCGATCGAAGACGTCAGCGTCGAAGACCCGCCACTAGAAGACGTCATCGCCGAAATGTTCTCGCAGGTCGACGACCGTCTTCGCCAGAACAGTCGCGATACTGAAGCGCAAATCGGAGCGACGCGCTAAACTCACCGCTTAATCGTGCAGAACGGTATGGCGTCACGGACTTCGTTCAATTCATCGTCGCTGAGACGGCATCCTTTCAGCGTGACGCTACGAAGATTCGGGACGTCCTTGAGGCAGAGTATCCCGGACTTTGTGAGTCGCTGGGCGCTCAATTGGAGCGACAAGTGTGTTCTGGGGCGGATTGCCGCTAGTTGTCGCAGCCCCTCGTCGTTGAGGCCATTGTAGGGAAGCGTGATTTCTTGGACTTGGTGCAGCAGCGACAAATGTGCCATGTCATGAACGCTGAGCGGCATACCGCCGAGTTCGAGATTTCGTAGCGACGGCATTTCGGCAAGTGCGACCAAGCCCGGTCCGGTCGTGCCTATATCGCGAATGTTCAGCTCTCGCAGATTCGCGTGTCCGCGAAATGCTTCCAACCCTGCCGAGGTCACGCGAGTGTTTTCAATGCTGAGCGAATCAAGGCTCTTGATTTCGGAAATGGCGGCCATGCCTTCGTCGCTAATGTCGTCACTGTCCAAATCTAGGCGCTTCAATCCGCTCAGCACCTTCAAGTGTTCAAGGCCGGACGTAGTAACCCCCGACTGAGTTAAATCAAGCCGCGCTAATTCGGGGCAGTGACGCAAATACACAAGTCCGGCGTCGGTGATCCGCGTTCGATTGAGACTGAGACTTTCGAGCCGCGTCTGATCGACCAATCCCGCGAGCGCGGCATCTGTAATCCGCGTCTCGCCCAGACTCAGCGACGTCAATGTGGTCGCAGAAAGTATCTTGAGAACGTCGTCGTCCGTTGCGAGTGTGCCGCCTAATTCGATCTGCTTGATTGATTCAAAGTATTCGCCACCGAGCTGTTCGCGGAGCCAGATCGAAACCGCCGATTTCCCTTCAATGGGTTCAGTATGCCCGCCCGCATACCAGAGTTGGCCGCCGAGCGCGTGAATTCTCGCCACAATCTCGCGCTGCCGCCGAGCATCGTTGGCCACTTTTGCCAACACCACGCCGATCAACAAACTCCCGACCAAAAGCGTCCGCAGCCCAAACTGCGGCCGCCAACGACGCGCCGGCCGCTGTGGGACTTGCTCGGGCTGGGGAGTTGTCGAGTTCATTCCGTCAATTCTCGGCGATCGCCGGCCACATCGCAATTCCGCCTCTCCGAATTTCTCGTATCGAGAATAACAAAAGCCCATTGCCCCGCCTTGCCCGTTCCTCGGCAATCGCATATGCTTATCCGCATATGAAGACCAAGCGGGCGACCTTTCCGATCGATCGCATGTTCCGCGCCTTGTCCGACCGGACCCGGCTCCGGCTGCTGTCGCTCCTGATCGGCGGGGAACGCTGCGTTTGCGAACTGGTCGAGGTCCTGGGCGATTCCCAGCCCAAGGTGTCGCGGCACCTGGGATATCTGCGAAGAGCAGGCCTCGTCACCGCGCGTAAGGAAGGCCCCTGGGCCTACTACACCCTCGCCGAATCACGCAGCGCAGTACATGCTAAGGTCCTGGAGTGTCTGGCACAGTGCAGCGTGGAACTGCCAGACCTGATGCGCGATCGTGACCGACTGAAACGCTGCTGTGGAAAGAGCGGGAACTGTTGCTGAGGCGTTTTTTTGTGGACTAGACATACGCCTAGGCATATACAATGATTCGATCGAAATTGCTTCTGAAAAGGAACCATTCATGTCGGTAGAACACGCGGTTCGCTCCAAATACGGTCAGGTGGCCACGAGCGGTCTTTCGACCGACCACGCCGGCGTCAAGTCCGTGGCCGAGGCGTTCGGCTACTCGACTGGCGAACTTGCCTCGATTCCCGCCGAAGCCAACATGGGGCTCTCGTGTGGCAATCCCACGGCCTTCGCGAGCATCAAACCAGGCGAGGTCGTGGTCGATCTCGGTTCCGGCGGCGGGCTCGACGTGTTCCTCGCCGCACAGCGCGTCGGACCGACGGGCCGCGCGATCGGCATCGACATGACCCCTGAAATGGTCGCGTTGGCGCAGCGCAACGCACAGCAACTCGCGCCGGATCAACGCGGCAACGTCGAATTTCACCTGGCAACGATCGATCGCCTGCCGTTGCCGGACGCCTCGGTGGATTGCATCATCAGCAACTGCGTGCTCAACCTGGCCCCGGACAAGCCGGCGGTCTTTCGCGAGATGGCCCGCGTCTTGAAGCCCGGCGGTCGCGTGGCGGTGAGCGATATCGCGCTCAAGCAGCCGCTCCCGGAAGCCATCAGCGCGAACCTGATGGCTTACATTGGCTGCATTGCCGGCGCGATTTCGATCGAGGCCTACCAGCAAGGACTTCGCGCGGCTGGCTTCGCTGGAGTCGAAATCCGCGACAGTGGCGCCGACCTCAACGTCTACGGTCAGGTCGAGGGACAAAGCGGCTGTTGTTCGCCAGCGATGTCGAGTCAACCAGGCGCGCTGCCCGTGCTGGGCGAGAGTTGCTGCGGCGGTTCACGGCCCGAGGCGCACAGCGAAGTTCACTCGGATCTCGCCGCGCTGCTCAGTCAATACGATATCAACGCCTATGCCGCCAGCGTGAAAATTTACGCGGTCAAACAGGCCTAACCCACGGAGCACTCCATGTCGTCGCGCAAGCGCGTCCTCATTCTCTGCACCGGCAATTCCGCCCGCAGCCAGATGGCGGAAGGGCTTTGGAATCACCTGGCTGGCGAAACCTGGGAAGCGCATTCCGCCGGTTCGCGTCCGTCCGGCTACGTGCATCCGCTGGCAATCGACGCCATGGCGGAGATCGGTGTTGATATTTCGGCGCATGACAGCAAGCATGTCGATCACTTCGCGGGCCAATCCTTCGATCTGGCGGTGACCGTTTGCGACAATGCACGAGAGTCCTGTCCGATCATCCCCGGCGCCAACCAGTCAGAACACTGGCCATTCGACGACCCAGCCGCCGCGACGGGCGCCGAAGAAACTCAGCGCCAACGCTTCCGCGAAATCCGCGATCAAATCCGTACGCGCATCGAATCGTGGTTAAGCGCGTGAGGATACAACGCAGCGAAGCCAATTGAAACGCGGAGTCGCGGAGACGCAGAGTAGGGAGCGGAAAGAGAGCGGCGTAGGGCGGGCCGTGCGCGAATTCGACATCTTGTTCTTGAACGCCGCGGCAAGTTCGTATGCCGAGTTGATTTCAAAGGTAAGGCCCGCCGAGGTCAATCACGGCGGGCCTTACTCGTAGCACTCACAGACAATTTGTTTTCGAGCAGCGCTTCCAATCCAACAACGCCCGCCGCGCGCGCGGCCCGCCCTACGCATTCTCGTCCCTCCCTCCCTCTCCGCATCTCTGCGGTTCAAACTTTTCCCACTCCCCCCTCCGTGTTCTCCGTGCGTAACCGTTCCCGAATCGGCATGGTTGTTGGGCGTGGTAGGTTGAGGGGGTGTGCTTGAACTTGTGCTTCCCTCGGTGACGGCCATGTCTCGAAC
>Ga0163153_10003086_pt1 | contig 22861 bp, 24 predicted proteins | sample OliLakLV19MP6IB1_FD_148629 | JGI IMG/M metagenome (GOLD analysis project Ga0163153, IMG submission 148629) | Freshwater microbial mat bacterial communities from Lake Vanda, McMurdo Dry Valleys, Antarctica - Oligotrophic Lake LV.19.MP6.IB-1 | ecosystem: Environmental > Aquatic > Freshwater >...
ATTCCTACGAGGTGCTGATCCACGATCAAAGCCGGGGCCGACAGTTAGTGGCGGCGGTGGAGCTTGTCAGCCCGGCGAACAAGGATCGTCGCCAAAGCCGGCGCGCATTCGTGACGAAGTGCGCCTCGCTGCTGGAGCAAGGGGTGTGCGTGTCGATCGTGGATTTAGTTACAACTCGTACAAGCAATCTGTACGTTGAAACGTTGACCCAAATCGAACGAGCGGACCCGAAATTCGCAGTGAATCCGCCGGGGGTTTATGCCGCCACCTGCCGCTGGCATCGAATCGGTCACGACAGCGGGCCGCGCAACCGCTTGGAAGGATGGGCGTATCCGCTTGAGATCGGCCAGCCGCTACCGACGCTGCCACTGTGGCTAGCCGATGATTTGGCAATCTCTCTGGAGTTGGAACCCAGCTATGAAGAGACTTGCCGGGTGCTGCGGATTAGGTGATCGAGTCGGCGCTATTTTGCGGATAAGTGCAGGACATGTCCCAGGCCGGCTGATGGGCTGACCGTGGAGCGGCACGTTGCCGGTCGAGGGTCAGCCAGGTAGGATGGGCCGTAATGTAGGAGCGGCGTCCCGCCGCTTTAGGGTGCAGCGAGGGGCTTCGTTCACGATATCGACTGTGGGGAAATAGGGGTGTCGATTTTCGGAGCGGTGATGTCCGGGGCGTAGCTCAGCCTGGTAGAGCGTCTGGTTTGGGACCAGAAGGTCGCAGGTTCGAATCCTGTCGCCCCGACTATTTTTCAAAAAGAGCCCTTCGACGAGAACGTCGAAGGGCTTTCTCATTGTGGGGACGAGAGTTGCGTCTTCGAGACAGCAGTTCAAAAACACGATTTCGAGGATTCGACGCTTTGCAGCGTAATCGGCGGTAAGCCATTGGCTCCGTAGCGTTTGCGAAAGTTCAAAAACTTTCGCCGCCAACTCGGCCGTTTCATCGTGGGAGCGGTCCAGCACGTCCAGTTGCAACTTGATCGAGGCAAGCCGATCACGCATCTCCGTGTGCTTGCGGGCAAACGTCGTCTCGTCGATCTCATCAGCAATTCGCATGTTGAGCAGGCGATCCTGCTGGGCGACGATCAGCGTCTCCTGACGTTGTAGCTCGGCCCGTTGTGCCCGAGCATCTTCCTGGGCGTCGCGGGTCTGCGATGCCAGCACCAGCCGAAACCAGTCGCGGACGTTTTCGTCCTCCACCCGCATCTTGTCGAAGATGGCCATGACCTGGACTTCGAGTGCGGCTTCCGGGACACGGGTGCGCGGATGGCCCGGCTTCGTGTAGTAGGTGCAGCGGTAGTAGGTGTAGTAGCGCTCGCCGGTCTTGGTCTTCTTGGTAATCCGCTCACCCGTGATCGGGTGACCGCAATGGCCGCACTGGATCAACTCGCCCGCGTAGGTGATCGAAAGCGATTGATAGATGTGCCCACCGAGCAGTGCCTGGACCCGATTCCAGGTTGCCCGGTCTACGAGCGGCGTGTGCTTGCCGGGATACCACTCCCCGCGATACTCGATGTCGCCGATATAGGCCCGATCCTTGAGGATGTTGTGAACCGAACTTCTTGGGAACTTCGGCATTGAGGCTCGGAACTGCCGTCCCTCTTCCGCGAGTTTTTCGACGAGTGTATCGAGCGTGTGGTTTTCGTATGCGAACAGGTGGAAGATGCGTTTGACGTTTTCGGCGGGAATGGGATCAGTCTCGACCATGCCGCGACCGTCCTTGCGGATGTTGCGGTAGCCGTAAGGTCCGCGAGTGACGAACCAGCCTTCCTGCACGCGACGGGCCAGGCCCTCGCAGACATCGACCGATTGCTGTTCGGTGTAGAAGCTGGCCATGTTCGCCAGCGTCCGCCGCATCATGCGACCGGCGGGCGTGTTTTCGGTCGGCTGCGAAACGGAAATGAACGGCAGGTCGTATTCCGACTCCAGCCGTTCGAGTTCGACGTAATCGAAGAGATTGCGTGCCGCCCGGTCCACCTTGTAGAAGAGCAAGCCGTCAAGGATGCCCGCGTTCTTCTTGGCGTAGGTGACCAGTTCGCGGAACGCCTTGCGTTCGTCGCCCTTGCTCGCGGTCTCGGCGATGCGGAGGAGCTTGACGATTTCGCCACCGGCCTGCGTCGCATACCGCCGCAGAGCATCTTCCTGCACTTCGAGGCTGAAGCCTTCGCGTTCCTGTTCCCGGCTGCTGACCCTGGCGAGCGCGACGAAGCGTTTCATGGCGGCGACCCCGAAGACAATGCCTGATACAACCGACCCACCGACTGGATCATTGTAACGGCTTCTTCGGGCGAAAGTAGCTCGGCGTAGTACGGCTGCCAGACGCGAATCGTCGCCTCGATCAGCTCTAGCGTGATCCAATCCGGCGTCCCGGCCGGGACGATGCTCAGGAGAGCAACCGCCTCGACTTCGCAATCGTTTTTCTGATTGCCACGGGACATGAAAGGCATCCATCGCCTGAGTGCTGAAACGGTTTGAAAGACGTGCGAGCCGGGCCGTGCGGCCCGACTCGCCGGCACGTCACATGATCGGGTAACGAAAGCGGATTATCGGGACGGCAACAAGCCTTCCCGCTGGTAGCGCAGTAACTCGCCGTGCGAGATGACCCACGAGGCATGAGCGCCACGACCGCTGTCTTTCTTCGCGGCATTGATGCGACCGTGACGGCACCATTCCCGGCAGGTGAATTCCACGCGCCCGACGATTCGGGCGAACTCCTCCGTGGAGTACCATTCGCGGACGGTCTGCCGTTCGACCAGCACGGCAAGCATGGCCTCAATGCGCTCAAGCTTCGCTTCAAGGGACATCGTGACACCTCAGTTTTTCACGCTGCGGCTGGTCACCATCGCCAGCCTGATCGACCGATTCACGAGCAGGAGCAGATTCGGCCAGCATCGCAGGCGCCGCACCTTCCTGACCGGCAGTTCCTTGCCGCTCAGGTGTGGCTTCGCCCTGTTTGGCGGCGGCTTGGCGGTCCATGAACACCATAATTCCTGCCAGCACGCCCACGCCGATCCCCGTGATGATGAGCACGGCCAGCACCAAAAAAACGCCTGCCATGAGGGCCGCGAAGAAGGCCTCGATAGTGAACGGGGCGAAGTGTGCGGCCAGGCAGATGGCAAGCATGGACATTCCGGCGCACACCGTTTTCCCGACCAGATCGTCCGGCCAGAATCCCGTTTCATCGAGCATATCTCGCCATAATCTCAAAATTTCTCGCCATAAACGCAGCATGGCTGCACCTCGCTTTCAGCTCGCACCGGCATCGCTGCCGTTGTCTTCCGATTCAGTTGGTTTCGACGAGGTGATCGCAATAAGCACCACCTCGAACGTCACTATCGCAAGCAAGAAAATCTCCATCATTGACTCCCGTAAAGAAGGCGGCGCGGGCCACGCCGCCCGATGGTCAGTTTGCCAGCAGGTAATTCTGCACGTAGGACTCGATCACACGCCGCGTGTAGATTTCCATGTCTTCCAGCATCATCCGCTTGTCGTCGTCGCTCATGCAGGCGACCTGCTCCGGACGCAGGTTCTTGCATTGCTGGAAAAACTCAGCCGTGCATTGCTCGACCGTGCGAGCCACCTGCTTCTCGTCGAGAATCCGGGGCTTCCAGCCGAACACACGAAATGCCAGCCCCACCCACAGGCTTTTGAGAACGGCGAAGACGATTCCCATGATGAGAACGGTCACAAGCATGTAAACGAGTTCCATTGCTTTCCTCCTTGAAAATGGCGGGGGCCGGACGTGGCCCCCGCCGGTAGTGTTTCGCCGGTTACTTCAACCAGCGGCCGATCATGCTGATGATGCCCTTCTGGGCAGCACCCTTGATCTCGCCCTTGCTGTCGAACTGCCCGAACAGTCTGCGGGCGGACCAGATGCCCACACCGACGAACATGAGAGTCCAGAAAACCGATTCACCGAAGGATGACGCGAATACCATGACAGAGCTCCTTGAGATGGGTTAGATTCCGTGGTTACATTTCTCTTCCGATGTCACGCTCGTTGTTTGCTTCCAGCCCGTGCTTTGGGTCTTCGTGAGTGCCACGCGGGTACATCACGAACGCCGAGCCGTTGAAGATGGCAGCGGCCAGTTCGTGCGCCCCGTGCGCACCCATTTGCTTCAGTTCGGCCCCCACGTCCTGCAAGATGTCCTTGAGGGTGAGGCCAGGAGCGATGGCTTTCACAGCCTCTTTCACCCCTTCGACAGCCGCCTCGATGGCACCCATTGTCTTTGGGTCTTCCTTGAGGCGATCAAACAGTTCCCGCGTTTTCCTCGACATGACGATCCTCCTTTACTTGAAGAGCCAATCCTCTTGGACAGGAGCGCCCGGTGCGCTCCCACCCACATCGTTTGCCATCCCACTCAGCAGCGCCGCCAGCATCCCCGCCAACAGCAGCAGGCACACGGCGTCCACGAACGACCTGACCGCCGGCCAGAACCGGCCGGGCTGTTTGAGCGCCCCTTCGTAGTAGCGAATCAGCGTTGTCCAGATCGGCGGCACGCCAGGGGTGAAGGTGATGGCCGTCCGCTCCGGCAGGGCCATCACCTCTTCAGGCTTGAGCAGCTTCCGTCCATGCTGCTGCCAGTTTTCACTGTCGTTGGATGAGTAGCTGTAATTGCCATCGTGCCCCGTCTGCCGGGACATGCCCGAACTGGTTCCGCCGCTATTGATGACGATGGTCTCCTCGCCGAGCCGGTTGCTGACATACTCGGCCGTCTCGTTGTCGTTGACGCCGAACCAAACCGTTGTGCAGTTGCTCAACAGCGTTTGATCGCCGCCCTCCGGAAAACACTTCTTCAACTGGCCGAGCGATTGCCACAGAAAAAGCAGTCGCACGCCGTACCCGCGAAACTTGTCCACCGCGTCATCGAGAGCGTCCATGTGGCCGAGGCTCGCCGCCTCATCCAAAACGAAGCTCACCTTTTTCCGGTCTTGAAGCCCTCCCCGCACCACCGCCCTCAGCAGCGAGCCGATCCACATCCGTAACAAGGCCGACTGCGCCCGCATGTGTTCCGGCGGCAGGATGAGGTAGACCGTCACCTTGCCTTTGAGCAGGTCGGCGGGATCGAAGCTGCTGGCCTTCGTGCTGTCGGCAACGGACATCGTGTCGAGGAACCGCATGAAGCGATTGGTCGTGGTCAGCGTCGAGCCGAGTTCCTTCTCCTTAAATTGAGTAAGCTGATGCCCAAGCCGTGAAAGCATCCCGTCCCAGGCATCCGAAGCCTGCATCAGCTTGATGATGGCCTCCATCTTCTGCTGGTCGGTGAGCAGCATCCGGACGGCCTGCAATGAACGGTCCGAACCTTCCCCGTAATGCACCACCGCAGCGACCATCGCAGCGATCCACACTTCGGCGGAATCTCCCCAGTGCGGGTCTTTCTCTTGCCCGGTACGAATCACCAGCGCCTCAGCGAGGTCGCGGCACTCATCCAGTGCGTTCGGAGTGTCCGCCCCGATGAAGTCCAGCGGGTTGAAACTGTCCGGAGTTTGCGTCACCACTTTGAACGGGTCGAGCAGTACGACACGGTGGCCCATCGCCCGCCGCGCTTTTGCGGTAATGCGGGCGTTCTCCCCTTTGAAGTCCACGACGACCATCGAATCCGTGCAGGTCAGCAGGTGCGGGATGACCAGCGAAACGCCCTTTCCGGCACCGGTGGGGCCGAAGACCGCCGTATGCACCGCCTTCGACAGCGTGACCATCTGCGGACACTTCCGGCGGAACCTGGAAAGGAACTGATCGCAGGCGACTACTGACGCGATCCGGGGATTGAACAGCGGCCACACTTTCAGGCTGCGACTGGTCTCAATCCGCCCGATGATGAGGCCGTTACCGTCCAGCATTCCCTGAAGATCGGAGGCATCGGCCCATCTCGCTGTACCGAAGGCCGTGTAGCGATAGCCGCGTTTGGCCAGCGCGATACCGGCCCCGATGGCCAGTGCCACCCACGCCCACGGGATCATGATGGTGAGCATGATGACGCAGTAAGCGGCAAGCAGGACAGTGGCGATGAGCGCGAATCGAGTCAGCTTGTACATGGTTCCCTCCATTAGTTTTGCGTCGGTCGGAGCTTTCGTGGCTGCTCCCGCGGCGCGTCATAGTTTTCCAGTCCCGCCTTCACTGCCGAATAGGTTTCCTCCATCGCATCCCGGAATTCCTCCGGGCGCAGGAGGTTCTGGAAGATGTCCAGAATCGCCTTGCTCAGTGCCATCGCCACGTCGTGTTTCAATTTCTGGTTGTCCATTACCCGCTTCCTTGCATTCGGTTGATTGAGCGGCTTCGGCCTGTTGCGCGATTCGTTCTTTCAACCACGAAGGCATCAGCAGCCACAGCCCGACAACACGCAGCACCGGATACAGGCCCCAGACGATCAGCAGCCCTGCCACCAGCGCCATCAGTGCAGCACGCTGGTCCATGTCGATGGCCTCTTTCAGCTTCTTTTTGTTTTCCGGCTTCTTCATAGTTTCTCTGGGGTCGTCATCGCCGAAGAAATCCGCATCCTCCGGTCGTGCCGGGCGCAAGCTGGTGTCTGCAATCGCAGGTCCGGTGTTGACCACCTGCTCCTTGATGCCAATGGCCGTGTCCGACAGCTTGTGTGCCGCTACATGGTCCCAATAGGCCGGGGTGAGTAGCGCCAGCCCGACCAGAATCCTGCACAGGCTTTTCATGGGCGTTTCTCCTTCTTCGCCTTGTCCCTACAGAGCCGCTCGAACGTTTTGGCACATAGCCCCTGCTCGCTGGCCTTCTTCGCTTCCTTGACCCATTCCTGAGCAGCCTCGATGGCTTCATCGAGGCTGATGTCAGCGCCGCTGATCTGCACGACGGCCCTGCTCATGGGGCACTTGATGCGGGCGACCCTTACCGCTTGCTTGCCGACGTTGCGGGTTTTTCGCCCGGCCTGCTCGATGGCGTCCCGGCTGGCACCCGACAGCTTTCGTGCCAGCATCCCGGCTTGTTCGGGTTCGGGCAGCTTGCTGATCGCGTAGCAATCGCTGATGCCGAGTTTGCCGTCGGCCAGAGCTTCCTGAACGGCGGGGATACATTTGCCGGGCGACAGCAGCCGGGTCACCATTGACGGATCGAGGTGCAGGTGGTCGGCCAGGTCTTTCATTTGCCATGTGGGGTTGCCGCGCATCAAGTCGGCGCACAGGAGCCATTTCCTGTGGCTCGTAAGGTCCTTGCGTTGCAGATTTTCCGCTGCCCGGATGAGCCTGAACTGCGTGTCGGGCAGTGAGGCGGGGTAGATCTTCACCTGCAAGGTCTTGATTCCGACCGCCTCCGCTGACAGGTGGCGGCCATGACCGTAGATCATCCGGCCGTCTTCCGTGGCGCCCACCGCCTGAAGCTGGCCGTTTGCCAGCATGTCTTCGCCTCGTCTGCGAATCTCCTGCTGGTCGTCATGCCGGGCCAGTTCCCGCTCATCCGGTTTGAACCAGCCGAGGGGCTTCCATTCGGTGGGCAGATCAAAGATGTCCAAAGGTTTCGCGGTCAGCATTTCGCTTCTCCTTTTCCACAGAACAAGTCGGAATCGCTCCCCTTCATCAGCTCGCCGGAGCAGTGAAGAAGAACGCCACGTCGCATCATCAGAATCCGTTCAAGCCCAAAAGCGTTTTCGCCGCGTTGCTGGAGCCGCCCGCCCGCATCGTCGTCGAGCCGCCTGGCAGTGGCGGTTCGATTTTCGTAGAATCTCCGAACTGCCTTCGATCAGTTGCTCGCCAGAAAATGCCTTTGCGTCCCGGATCGCCTTGACTGAACGAATCCTAAACGAGGCTGCCGGAAGTGGCTCCGCAGTTTGCCCGCAATCTCAGCGAAAAGTCGGGGAGTTGATGCTTACGCGGTACTACCACATCGATGTGAATAAGCTCGAACTCTTGCTCGTTCAAAAGGGGTGGGCGGCAAGCGAAATCGCCGCGCGCGGCGTGTTTTCTCAACGCCGAGTTGAGCAACTCATGCAGGGAGGCCGTGTGTTCAGGACGAACCTGAAACGGCTTGCGGACCTTTTCGAGGTCAAGCCGGAAGAGCTTATGCTCTCACAACCACATTGCGAGGACACGAATACCAGAGAGGAAGAACCTAACATCAAGAAAAAGGCGGAATTCTCCATCAACCTCTGTGACATGCCTGACAGCTTCGACGAGAACTCGGTACTGATTCAAAACTTCACAAGCTGGCTCAAGCAAATTAGCTCACAGGACCCTACTTTAGTAGACTATGATGATAACGAAGGCCGTGTCGCGATCACCGTTGAAATCCCTGCGAAGAGCCTGGTTAAAATATATCTTGCCCTAGTTACTGCATCACGATTGCAACATTGTGTTTTTACAGATCTCGTGTATTCGCCTTGGAAGAGGCTGCTGCGACTTCCCTTACTCCCCTTTATCGAGAATATTCGATTCCCACATGATTGCCCTCTGGAGCCGTTCCGAGGCAAAACGTTGCGATCCGCTGATGGTTTTGAGCCTAAAGAACCAATAGACTGGGACAGCATTGCACCTGACAATATGCCCTAGAATCCCAATCATCTCAGTAAACGATTCGCGAACACGTTTCGTTCGCAAGGCGTTGCGACTCATTCGGACGGCTAGCCGCTTCATCGACCTTGTGTTGGTCGCCGCTCCGCTCATGCTCTGGCGAAAGTAGCGAGGCTTTCGGAATCTGTGCGAAGCCAGCCTGGAAGGATTCGCCCGTCGCCTTCACGATGCCCGCCCGTTCCAGCGCGGCGAGCATTCCAGCGTTCTCGGAATAGTCCTTGATGAAGACCTGCCCCGGTTCGAGAGGCTGTCGTTCAGTGAATTCGACCAGTGCGACCAGCTCGTGGCTCTGATCGACACGCTGCAAACACTTCTTGGCAGCAGCACCGACATATCACCTTCGAGCATTGAAAACGGCGACAATGCACTCCTCACGCTGACGATGGACCGCGAGCACTTGCTGCGGGCATTCCTCCACGCGTTCATCGACTCGAAGCTCACAAGGCCACGCGCAACGGGAACGGGCGTAACCGTCGTCGTTTCGTCCGAACCACTTGCGGAACACGTGAGTGTGCCTCATTGCACGCCGTTTGCGATAACGCCTAGCCTAGCTTGAACTCCAAACGCGGTCACGACTGCGCTCATTACTTTCATGTTGACAAATGCGGCAGCGTGATTTAGTTCTTGAATTAAAACCTACACATATCGCACACCTTATGAATAAACCAATGACATTAAACCACCTCACAATGTCTGTTAGTATTTCAGCGCGATGTAACTACCAGCTTCGCCAGGCGATAGCACTAGGGCTACATTTCATTCCCGGCTCGCGGACTCTGCTTCGATATGCGCAAAAGATTGTTACCCACCTCAGCAACATTGATAACGCTTTTACACAGACGCGCGTATTCGAGAAGAGAATCGCCGAGGGGCCCAACGCCTCTCTAGTACCACAAGCGTTCGACTCCGGATTTGGATACGGGTCCGAGTTTCGGGAGTTAGAAATCGCTGACCACTACCGAGAGCAGTTGATCCAGGGCAACTGGGATGACCAGAAGACCGAATCGGGGGATTTGTACGATGCGGTCATCCCGTTGCTCGGCCGCCACATCGAGTCCATGGCAATCCAAAAGGTTTTAAACTTCGGAGTGTCATATGGACATGTCGATAGCAAGCTTGCAGGTCAGTACCCGCATGTTCAGTTTACCGGTATCGATCGGTCGTCTTTGACTAAGTTTTATAACGAGCAATTCTTCAACATACGGAACCTAGAATTTGTCGCAGGCGATGTCTTCGAGTGCATTGTAAACCGGACCTGGAGCAATTCGCTCTTCTTTCACATGAGAACACTCACTTGCTTACCGCAGGAGTTCGTTGAAGACCTGTACGCCCGATGTTACCGAGCCGGGTTTGAGTGCATTATCGGTGCAGAGCAATGTGGATTGAGCTGGCAGACCGGAAAGCCCTATAGCTTTTCGCTTTCAAACCAGAAGAGCGTCGTGTTCAGAAATTATATGTTCATTCATAATTACCCCGGCTTGCTGCAAGCTGCTGGTTATCGCATGATCGAAGCACGCCTTCTCAAGACCCGTCATCCCGATCCAAACTTTCGACTCCTCGTATTCGTAGCTCAGAGAGCCATCTAATAATTGTCATTTGTTGGTCGCCATTTGCACCCATCTGAACTCAGTCCGTCGCGTTCACAACAATCCGGTGCGGTGTAATCTCTTGGGATGAGAGATGAACACGTCGAGGACGCACCCGGAAACGATCCTATAGATGATAACCTTAAGTCCACAACTGTTCCCAACGATTCTAATGTTCAATCATGATAAGAAAGGCAATGCTTGCGATCCACCGTCGATTACGGTACGTTCGGATTCCACTCAACATTCACAATGCTTCAGTTGCGCTCATGACATCTTCAAACCCAGACAAGCCCCTTAAGTTGCCAGATGTTAGACTGAGCCCGGAGCAAATCACGCGACGCGATCAAATAGCTAATGACAATTTCGAGTCACTTCAGAGAATGATACATACCTTTTACCAGACCATGAAGGCGAGTACGCTCTTATGCAGGACGGGAAGGTAAAGGGCGTCTTTACTACTCTAGTCGATGCAGAGCGTGCAGCGTTCTACTTCTTGCCAAGAAACATTCGTCTTATTTATCCCACCGACTATTCCATTCATAGAATTGTGTCCCCGCTAGCCGATGCGACGTAAATGCTACCTAACCGTTAAGCGTGGCATCGACATAGCCGTAAGCTCAACAGTTCTCATCCTATTTTCACCCCTGCTGATTACCCTGGCAGTGCTGATTCGTGTCGAAAGCTCCGGCTCTCCTCTTTTTTTGCAACTTCGCGTAGGACTTCATGGGCGATTGTTTTCCATTATAAAACTGCGATCCATGATAAAGAACGCATCCGCCTTAGGCTCATATCAAACACAGACGAACGACCCGCGCATCACACGCATTGGTCGCTTGCTCCGTGCTTCCAGCCTTGATGAACTTCCGCAACTCTGGAATGTGCTTAGAGGTGATATGAGCTTGGTTGGGCCGCGACCTGATACCCCAGCGCAGGAGTGTAACTACACGCCAGCCGACTGGCACCTTCGCTGCGAAGTAAAGCCCGGCATTACAGGTCTAGCGCAAATCAAAGGGCGCAGCCAACTCTCTCCGTTAGATAGAACACACTATGACCTATATTATGTCGTCAACCAATCGTTTGGACTCGACCTCCGAATCTTTATTGACACCATTCATATCGTCTGTCTCTCGAAAGGAACAAATTAAGCGACTGAGGTCACCTTTGGGTGCTACTTAGAAACTACATATATATGACTCTATTGCATATTTATGGCACTTTGCTAAGTATGGGTAACTACATCGTTCTGGACAATGGCTTACACGAAACATCCTTTATCCCATTCGACATCTATTTGGCTCGATCTATTGCGAGGCCTCAGTGCTCAACTCGTGCTGCTGGGCCACCTTCAATTGCTGAACACCCTGACAGGTACACCTTATTCCTTACCGGGTGTTCAGACTATAGCAGTCATTGTCTTTTTCATCCTCTCCGGGTTTTTCATCACACGTAGTCTTCGAGACAAGCTGCATGTCTCCGGCTATGATTTTGGTTCGTTTTTCATTGACCGCTTCAGTCGCATCTATCCGGCATACTTCGGCACCCTGTGTTTTGTCGCTATCGTAGACTGGTTCTACATTGAGCATTATCCGGAGGGATATGAATCGCAGGGTTGAGAAACGTCATAAAACTCTCGCGCAAGCGCTTCACCGATTTAGACGCGATCATTCCGGTTGGCGTCCAACGGTGCGGATGCCGCCACTGCGCTGGATCGTACTTGCTCTTGCTCTGACGCCATTGCTGGCGCTGAGTGCGCCGCGATTCCGAGAGAAAGCGATGGCCTTCGTGGTTGAAGAAATACCAAGCTTGTACCCTTATTACCAGCATGGTAGCCAGACTGGGGTCGGCACCCAACTGTCGTTTCCCAACACAGAGGCACTATTTGTGGCGCTTAGTTCGCCGAAATACAGCGAGAAAAGCAATTCGCGTGTGTATCTGCTTGGCAGCGATCGTAGAGGCAAATACAACCTGGTGGCTCAATCCCCTTCATTGCCCAAAGAGGTGGACCCTCAGGGAGTGGCGGTCTTTAGAAATGAGCTGCTCATAGCAAATCATCAGGGGCGTTCCACATCTATTGCCATATATGATTTGGGTGCGGCGTTTTCCGGCGAACTCAAAGAGATTGGCAGGATACCCAATTTGCCGAGTCCCACGAGCGTAACGATTCACGGTAGCAGGCTATTTGTAACTTGCTACGGCAAATACTCCATGCGCGGCCAGGGCATCTACGTGTACGAGAAGGATGATTCAGGGGCCTGGAAGCAAGTTCAGCGATTTGGATATCGCGACCTATTTGGACGAACTGCTCTTAGCCAGGATTATTCCAAGTGGCCAGATCTTGGACCAATTTCGATGACTGTCGATAACGATATAGCGTATGTATCTAACATGCATTCTGGTAGCGTGCTCACCGTGGATATGCGTATTTCACCTCGAAAAGCGGTGATTGGCCGTCTGGCTGGTTCTCACTCGAAAGTCTATTACCCTCTAGGAGTTGTCATCTATCGTCACAAGATGTATGTAGCGGAGCATATTCATAACTTTATGGCCGAGTACGATTTCAAGAACGGTATTGTTGGGCAGAGTCCCGAACGCGTGTTCACTGAGCCACGCGACGTGATGAATCTGTATGGGTTACTCGCCGATAACGGGAATATTCTTGCCGCGAGTCTTTTGCCAGCACAGATTTATGTGTTTCCCATTGCTGGTAACAGGACACGGGAGCCATCTGTAATCATGTTGCCAGACGGTGCAACAATCACGGCTTTGGCAAGGGTAGCTTATGCGCGTCCTTAGCTGCTTTGTGGGATTAATGTGTCTGGCCGCGTCATCTGTTTCTGCGGATACCGTCCCCAGCATGGAGCTTAGAAGCATATTCCTGCATGGGCGGGAATATCCTGGAGCGAGCCACACTCTCCATTTGCAACTGGCATCCGAGTCCGGTAGCGTGGATGCTGACACGCAGCTCTCATCCTTTGGCGAGCACGTGTTTGCTAAGCCGCTTCTGGTTGCTGGCCCAAACCACTTTAGTTTGTCGATCAAGGAGAATGGTGGCCCGTTGCTGAATATTCGGATAAAGATCGACGGCAGGAATATCGAAACGATTCCTCAATGCAGGCGTTTACACGACCTAGACAAAATCTTTCCGTACAAGGGATTTAGCTCTTACGTCCCACGAGGCACTATCGTGATCGGTTGCGAGACAAGACTCGGACTGATTGAGCTTCAACTCCGTTGCCGTAATGAAACGGCTGCGGCGGCGTGCGGCTCGCTGGGAGCTTCACAGGGCGTTGTCGGGCCGATTCCAGCCGGGGCGCCACACTAGATGTACTGGTCATTGCGCGAATGCCGGGGCGTTCTTTTGTAGCCACTCCTTCACGGCTTCTTGTGTCTCGAACTCCGCCACCTGGATGCTGTCGATGGTTGGCCCCGTCTCTCCCACTTGCCGGATGTCCTCTTCTGTCATCTCGCGTATCCAAACCACCCGGTGCCGCTGAAGCCCGCCCGTGGTTAGATTGATGGCTCCTTCACTCAGTGGCTTGTCGAGATTGCTCCCCCGGATCAGTACGAGATAGACCAGATCCCCGGAGAATTTCAGCAACAGCCCTTCGGAAGGGTTGTACCGCCAAGGGCCGAGCCAGCCGTAAGGAAACCAGACACTGTTGCCGTCTAGGAAGCGGAACTCCACCGCACCGGGCAAGTCGCGGATGCCCCGCAAGTAACCGAACGCCGCACACGATCCTTCCGCTTCGTCAGCGTCCGGCTCTTTCTTTGGTGGTGGAGCGGTGTGTCCTTCCGGATGGAGGATTCCCTGCAAGCGATTCCGATAGGTCGGCCTGTCATCGGTCATGGTCCATTCCCCTTACGGCCACACCGTCTCTGGTGACGCCCGGCTGGAGCGAGTCGTTGCGTGCAGCGTATACGCCGTGCCCGCGTGCAAACGCCAAACGCTTCATCATGCCGTTCCGCAAAGTCTGCTTCGTTTGCGTCGGCGTTGAAAGCTCTGTCGCCGACATCGGATCGTCGGGTCGGCAGATCGCTTTCAAAAGCTCGTTCCGGTCGTTCGTGAATATCTGGGCCTGCTCTTTCCCCCGCGTCAACGCGACGTAAGCCGTCCGTTGATACGTCGCGGGGAAGGACTCGCTGGACACGCCGACAAAAACCTTGTCCACCGTCACGCCCTGGCTGGCGTGACTGGTCACGACGTACCCGTGCGTCAAATGCCCGAAATCCCGAGCGATGATCCAGCCGTGATCGACAACAATGTCGCCCCCCTTGGTGAATCCCTGGACGGTCAGGAGCGACCCGTTGCTTAAGCGATGCTTGCCGTCCTTGGTCTTGCCGCCCGCCGTGACGCGCACGCGGTCTCCGGCGGCCAGAGCGAACTGCGTCGGGCGATATGCCTCGAACCGCTTCGCAAGTTCGGTCGGCGGATTCGCCCCTTCACCTACGATCAGGCGCGATCCCTTCTGGTAACCGGGTGCATTCTGGTGGAACTGAAGCAGGTCGCCCGCGTCATATTGGGTGGCATCCGCTTTCTGGGCATCCGTCAGGTGGGCCGCGATCCATCCCTTGACGATGTGTTCTTCGCCGAGCTTGCTTTTCTCTTTCAACCCGGTGCGAATCGCATCCGTGATCCGTGCCGCTTCGGCGTGCGTCGGCGACACGACGAGTGCCGACTTGGGCTGGTCGCCCTTTTTCTTCTCAGATACCGCCGAGAGGTATGCGTCGGCCAACTGCTTGTAACGGTCGCTAACGGCCACTTCCTTGATCCAACCGAGCTTGTCGAGTTCCTCGAATCCTTCTTCCGTCCTGCCTTCGCTCAGCGCCTGTGCCGCTTTCTTGTAATCACCCTGCTGGCGTAGGATGTCCGTCACCTCTGCCACCTGCAACCCCGCCGTTTCTTCGAGCAGCTTCAGCGGTTCACCGGCAGTGACGCTGCGGTGCTGCCGACGGTCGCCCACGAGAATGACGCGGGCGTTTACGGACTGAGCTACGTCGAACACGCTGAGCATGTCGCGCGTGCCGAGCTGGCTGGCCTCATCGACGAGGATGACGCCGCCCCTCGCCGCTTCCTGCATGGCCGAGTCCTTCATGAACCGGGCCACGGTGTCGGCCATTTTGAAGCCTGCTTCTTCGCGCAGCACTTCCCGGCTGGCCTTTACCGACTGGGCCAGGGCGACGACCGGCCGACCGGCTTCAGCCAATGCTTCGCCGATTTCCTGTTCGAGTGTCGTTTTCCCCGTCCCGGCGACACCGCGGATAATCATCACGCGGTCGCGAGAGCCGAGGACGTGCCGAACAGCGGCCTTCTGGCCGTCATTGAACCACTCCCGCGAGCACGGACGCTCCGGATCGCCAAGTGGCCTGCAACGCCCGCGTCCCTGACGGGCGAAGTCGATCAGTCGCGATTCCAGCGCCACCATTTCTTTTGTGGTCGCCATCTTGCGACCGGCGACATCGCTGCGGATCAGGGGGCGCTCCGCCATTTCGCGAGTCACGCCCTCGACCGTCACCGCACCGATTCCGCGTTTCAGAGCTTCGGTAAGCAGCTTGCGCTCCGGCACCACCGCCTCGCGCACGAAACTATGCTCGACGGCGTGATCGACGGAGTAGCCCTCTCCACGCTCGGTCCGTGCAAATATGTTTTCACGCCGGTGAACCGCTGCCAGCGATTTACGTTCCTTGTCGGAAAGACGTGCGTCCCATTCTTTACGCAGTGAATCCCAGCCAAGTGGCTTGCCTTTCTTTTCGCGGGTCTCGGCCCCGAGTTCCGCTTTGCGGTCGGGATCGGTGATGCCTTTTTCCTCAGCCAGCTTCTCGATCAACGCCGTGCGCCGCGAGAATCGTCCCAGCACATCCGCCGGAATCCCGGCAATCTCGAAATCGTCCCGCTTGCGAGCAACGCCAAAGCCCAAATCCTGAAGCTTGCCCGCGAGGCGGACACGGAATGCCGCCTGGAAGTACGGGGCATCCCGCTTGAGTTCCCGGAACTGGCCCGCTTTCCAGCGGCTTTCCTCTTCGTCCCAGGTTGTGTTGAACACGAAGACATGGGCGTGCAACTGCGGATCGGGGAGACCGTCAACGGGCCGTGACGTGGTGTGGATGAACTCGGCCCAGGCCATGTTGCCGGTAGTGCGGTCGGTATCCTGGAGATTCCTGCGAATGCGAGTCTTCATCTCCGCTTCCATCTCACGCATCGTCTCATCAACCGCCGCACGGAACGCACCCAGAATGTCCTGGTCGCCGCTCAAGGCGTACAGCAGAGAGACGGATTTCGGTACGGAGAAGGTGAAGTCGTACCCCACCGTCCGGTCGGAACGTGTCCGCACCGTCAGCGGTTCTCCGGTCCGTGGGTCGAGGTTGTCGCACAACCGCTCGAAGGAAAACTTGTCAATGGTCCCTTCAAGACCAAGCCGGGATGCGCCCTTGCCGCCCCAGGAGCCAACCAGCTCCTGCCCTTCGCTGTAATAGTCCGCCGTCGCGTAGTAGCGTTTGGCGTCCTTTGCACTATCCTGTTGCGTGATGCGGATCATGCCTTATTTTAGACTATCACACTCGCGTTAACGAAATGTTAACGACTCCTATGTAACCCGCACTCACCCTCAGTTTGCCGAGATTGAGCTTTCCCAAATGTCACCGACGCACCACCGCAATGCCACGCATAGACATTGCCAGGCTTTTCCGCACAGCGATATTTTTTGGCAATTCTTGAAGGAGCTTGATGGACACCTGGTCGCCACTCGGGTTCCTGCCATGACCACTGGCTCAAAGCCCTGAAATGGCTACCGGACCATGTTGAGCCGCAAAACACGGCCAAATGGCCGTGTTTGTCCGGGTCAACGGCTGCGTCTGGACATTCAACCACCTCAAATGCAAATACCTATTCGTCGAACGTCTACATTTTGTGGCTCTAAGTCATCTAAATAACTAAACCACATGCAAAACCGCATCATTTTTACACATTCTCTTTCACATACATTATTTCTTAGCCATTATCTTTTGTAATATCAATGCGTTAGCTAATACAGCATCCGAACCTAAATCCAGTAAACGACCACACGCACATGCGTTAAACGCCACTGAAACAAGCACATTTTGATTGACCGCCAAGTGAAATTGACTTACACATAACTTACACAGTATTTCACACTAAATCGTCATTATTGATTAGGCAGGGAAGCCCAGGATGCCAGAACACCATGAAATGATGGGAGGAAAGCTTCATATCTATCGCCGGGAAAACAGCAGCTACTGGCAATGCTCAACCTACCTCGGCGGCAAGAACTGGCGAGTCTCCACGATGGAGGAAAGTCTTTCACACGCAAAAGACTTCGCTGAGGACTGGTATCTTGGCCTGAAAGTCAAAGACCGTTTGGGCGAGCTTAAAGGCGGAAAGACGTTCCGACTCGCCGCTGACAGGTTCCTTGTCGAATACGAAGTTATCACCTTTGGTGAACGCAGCCCGAAATACGTGGAAGGCGTGCGCGACCGGCTACGAGTTCACCTGCTTCCCTTTTTCGGCGACAAGGCTCTTTCGGAGATAACACCGGGATTGGTGCAAGATTACCGCATCCATCGGGTGACATCCCGCAAGGATAAGAAGACGGGCGAACCTCTCCGGCCGTCGCGGAGCACTCTTCAACAGGAATTGGTGGTCCTCCGGCAAGTCCTGAAAACTGCCAACCGGCAAGGCTGGTTACCGTATCTGCCCGACATTTCAGCACCTTACAAGATGTCTGGCAAAATCACCCATCGGGCGTGGTTCTCGCCCGAAGAGTACAAGCAGCTTTACCAGGCAACTCGCAAAAGGGCCCAAAGCCCAAAGAACCCCCGTTGGAAAATGGCGTGCGAGAACCTGCACGATTATGTACTTTTCATGGCAAACACTGGGTTGAGGCCGGACGAGGCTGCCCGCCTCGAATTTCGAGACGTTGCCATCGTTACCGATGAAGCAACGAGCGAACGCATCCTCGAAATCGAAGTACGCGGTAAGCGTGGCGTGGGTTACTGCAAAAGCATGACCGGCGCAGTCATGCCCTTTGAGCGGTTGCGGAAGCGCAAGAAACCGCTGCCAAAGGACCGAGTCTTTGGGAAAACCCAACGTGACCTGTTCAATATCATTCTGAACGAGCTTGAATTGAAGGTTGATCGGGACGGAAACCGCCGCACCGCCTACAGCTTGAGGCACACCTACATCTGCCTACGCCTGATGGAGGGCGCAGACATTTACCAGATTGCGAAGAACTGCCGTACAAGCGTTGAGATGATTGAGAAATACTACGCATCACACATCAAGAACACGCTGGACGCGGCAGCTATTAACGTCCGGAAAAACAAGCCAAACATAAGCAAAGCTGAGCAGTCCTCATCCGTTGAAGAAGACTGAGGGCGATCCATCGAAACAATAATTGTTGGCTGAAGCATCCTTCACGGCTATAGAGGTGAATTGTGCGGGTGTGGCGGAATTGGCAGACGCGCGGGATTTAGGTTTCCGTTCCCAAAAGAGTATCGGTTCGAGTCCGATCATCCGCACCATCGCCTATCGGGAGTTTGGCCCATCCGTCTCACGCCGACAGGCGAATGTAACCCATCTGTGTGATCGTCATGGCACGTCACCATCCGGCCAACCGAGTGTTTCTGGACTCCGCTTTTCTCCCCGCCCCTTTCCAGGCACCAGGCCGATAATCGGCCCTTTCCAATTGTTTCGTTTCGCCCTGAAAACTCCCTGATCGTCAAAGGCTTGACCCGAGACATTAAAGCGTTGTGTTAATCCGGTCATCCAAGTCGTCTCCCCTTCCTGCTTCGATCCAACCCCTCCTGTGGCCTTATTACTGGCACTGTGAATCAGCCGCCGGGCCGGGCAAGCGGATAATCGGTTCCCCCTGAAGGTCGCCCCCAATTTTCCGCTTGCCCGGTTCGCTGCGCTCGCTTCGCCCCGGACTAGAGCCGATTCAGTGGCGTGCCGTAAGGCCTCAATGGTGGGGCCGGAAACAAAAGAGAAGGAAATCAACATGTCACAACCAGCACACAAAATCCGCTTCGGCGTCCTGCAAGTCACGATCTGGAGAAATCACGGTGAGAAGGGCAACTGGTACAGCGTCAATCCCACACGCGGCTACAAGCAGGGCGATGATACCTGGAAAGAAACCGACAGCCTCGGGTCCGACGATCTGCTGACGATGGCCAAGCTGCTCGACCTCGCCCACACCTGGATCATGCACCAGCAGCAGGCCGACGCCAAAGGCCGCAAAGAATCCGCTCAGGCAGCAGCCTGAGTTGGGTACCGGTGGGTGGTTCGCTGCCCACCGGTTTCATTTTCAATCATCAATTCATGGAGTTACTTATGACCAATATTGACATTACTACGACTCAACCCCAGCTCATCGCTGTTTCAAGGCTTGAGAAATCCCCACTCAATGCCCGCCGCACCGTCCGGCAAGACGGAATCGGCGAATTGAAGGCATCCATCCTGTCGCACGGGCTGATGCAGAACCTCGTCGTCACCGATGCTGGCGACGGCGCGTTTCTCGTGATTGCCGGGGGCCGCCGATTAGAGGCGATCCGTTCGCTTCAGGCCGAGGGCAAACTGCCACCGGATTTCGCGGTGCCATGCCAGATCGTTACCGAGGCCCATGCCCTGGAAATGAGCCTAGCCGAAAACACCGTCCGTCTGGCCATGCACCCGGCCGACCAGTTCCAGGCTTTCGCCGAACTGATCGACAAGGGACAGACCGCCGCCGAGGTGGCCGAGCGGTTCGGAGTCGAGGAAAGCCTCGTCCACAAGCGCATGAAGTTGGCTCGCGTCGCTCCCGACCTGCTTCATGAATATCGCGACGAAGGCATTACCCTTGAATGCCTGATGGCCTTTACCATCACCGACGACCACCGCCGACAGATCAAAGTGTTCAAATCGCTTCAGGACTGGCAGAAGGACGATCCCAGCGTTATCCGCGACGCACTTACCGAGAAGATGGTCGATGCTTCCAGCAAGCTGGCCCGCTTTGTCGGGCTGGACGCTTACACGGCTGCGGGAGGGATTAGCAGGACCGACCTGTTCAGCGAGGAGGTCTATCTCGAAAAGCCAGCATTGCTGAACCGGTTAGCCGAGAAGAAGCTTGACGGCATCCGCCGGGAACTCGAAGCCGAAGGCTGGAACTGGATCGAAATCAACCCCGAGCGTGACTACACGCTCGTCAATCGCTGCACGCGGATTCCGCCGCAGCTTATCGACGCACCGGCCGAACTTCTCGCCTTCAAGCAGCAACTTGACGGCGAACTGGAGACCATCGAGGCGGCCCTTGAGGATACCGAGTCGGATGAGTTGATCGACCAGCAGCAGGCGGCTCGTGACCGTCTGGACGAGGTGGAACAAAAGCTGGCGGCTTTCGTCGGCTTTGAAGCCGACCACAAGGCGTTGGCTGGCTGCTTTGTTTCTATCGGCCAGGACGGAACGCCGTTCATCGACAAGGGACTGGTCAGACCGGAGCAGCGCAAGCAACTGGCAAAGCTGCTGAGGACGGATGGCGGCGACGGCGAGCCGGACCGGGCCAAGCCAAAAAACCCACTGACCGAAAGCCTCCGCCGCGAGCTTGCAGCCGACCGCTTACAGGTTGCACAGGTGGAGATCGCAAAGCATCCGGCGATTGCCTTGGATCTATTGGTGTTTCAGGTGGCCAGCACGATACTCGACATCCCTTCTGCCGATGACGGTGCCGACGTGCAGTTCAAGCGCCCTCGCCTGCATCCATCAAGCGAGAAAGAACCGACTGCGGCTGGCGACGCTCTCGCCGCGATCGCGAAGTCCCTTCCCGCCGCGTGGTTCAAGCCGCGATCAGAAGCCGCCCGGTTCGATTCATTCCGTTCGTTGCCCGATACAGCCAAGCTGGATTTGCTGGCCTATTGCGTCGCGTTGACCCTGAAACCAAAGCTGGCCCCCGCCGTAGGCGAGGATGCCACGGCCTACGATGTCGCCTTGTCACTGACAGAGGCCGACATGGCCGGCTACTGGCGGCCGACCAAGGGTAACTATCTGGGCCGAATCACCCGTGAACAGTTGCTTGGAATCAGCCGCGAAGTCCTTGGGGAAGCATGGTCGCAATCCCGAGCGGGCGAAAAGAAAGCATCGCTCGTCGATCAACTTGACCGGGCCTTTTCCGATCCTGAGAAGCATGGCCGGACGCCAGACCAGGTGGAGAAGCTGAAAAGCTGGCTTCCGACCGGCATGGCCTTCGGCATCGCCGAGTGTCCGAAACCGGCCAAAGCCAAAAAAGCCAGGAAGGCGGCATAACCAGCAACCGGGCGGGTGGAAACACCCGCCCACTCTTGGAAAGGATTCCAACCATGACGATACGCACTGACCTCTATACCCGCGTTACCAACGCCATAATCGCCGACCTCGAAAACGGTGTCCGCCCTTGGCTCAAACCGTGGGACGCCGAACACGCCGCCGGGCGTATTTCCCGACCCTTACGAGCGCTTGGCCAGCCTTACAAGGGCATCAACGTGCTGATGCTCTGGGCGTCGGCCATGAGCCATAACTTTACCGCCCCCATCTGGATGACCTTCAATCAGGCGAAGGAACTGAAGGGCAACGTCCGGAAGGACTCCAGGGGATCGCTGGTCGTCTATGCCAACCGCATCACCAAGACCGAGGCTGTCGAAGGCGGCGAGGAGAACGCGCGCGACATCTACTTCATGAAGGGTTACACCGTCTTCAACGTCGAGCAGATCGAGGGACTCCCCGATCACTTCTACGCCACTGCCGCCCCGCAACTCGACCCGGTGCAGCGAATCGAAATCGCTGACCAGTTCTTCGCCAATACCGGTGCCGACATCCGCCACGGCGGGAATCAGGCTTACTACGCCTGCGCAGCGGACTATGTGCAGATGCCGCCCTTCGAGGCCTTCCGGGACGCCGAGAGCTATTCCGCGACGCTCGCCCATGAGCTGACCCACTGGACCAAGCACCCCCGCCGACTGACCCGCGAATTCGGGCGCAAGCGGTTTGGCGACGAAGGCTACGCCCAGGAAGAACTGGTCGCGGAGATTGGTGCGGCCTTCCTCTGCTGCGACCTTGGCATCACCCCCGAGATTCGCGAGGATCACGCCGCGTATCTCGATCACTGGCTGAAAGTCCTGAAAGACGACAGTCGCGCCATTTTTAAGGCGGCTGCCCACGCCCAGCGTGCCGTTGACTTCCTGCACGGATTACAGCCCGGTAGAGAAGGCAGCCAGACTCTTGAATCGGGAGTTCAGCCATGACCGGCACCGTTCGCTTTCCGCTTGGCCAAGTGGCCGTCACGGCGAACGCCAGTTTGCGGCTGGCTATCGAAGAAGTCTTGACCGCCTTGCGTCGGCACGCTTCCGGCGATTGGGGTAATCTGTGTCCGGAGGACACGCTGGCGAATGAATCCGCGGTGCAGCAAGGATGCCGTCTGTTTTCGGCATACGGTGAGGGCCAGCACCGCTTCTGGATCATCACCGAGGCTGATCGTTCGGTGACAACGGTGCTCCTGCCCGAAGACTATTGACCGACTCATCGCCGGGTCCGTTCCCCTCAATACACCGAAGCTCAATACAGGGGGTGAATCCCCCACGGAGTAAAGGATGCCCTCCGGCGTTCGGCGCGGCACCACCCTAGCTTCCGCGCTCCCAAAGCCTCGCTTGTGCAGCCAGGGAGACCCTCCACGCCGCCCGTCCTTGACTCCGTTCCCCCCTTTCCATTTAGGCTTTCGCCCCCCCTTCCGC
>Ga0163153_10003087_pt1 | contig 22858 bp, 15 predicted proteins | sample OliLakLV19MP6IB1_FD_148629 | JGI IMG/M metagenome (GOLD analysis project Ga0163153, IMG submission 148629) | Freshwater microbial mat bacterial communities from Lake Vanda, McMurdo Dry Valleys, Antarctica - Oligotrophic Lake LV.19.MP6.IB-1 | ecosystem: Environmental > Aquatic > Freshwater >...
CACCGGCTCCGTTCCCGCGCAAGGAATTCGTGTGCTGCAAAAGACCGCCGCACTGACCACCTGGCTGTTCGTGGATCTCGTGGACAGCGGGCGGCTGGAATTGGAAACGCGCGATGCCGGCGGACAGGGCGGTGCAACGGTCAGTTCTGGACGCGTGTCGCTGGGCAACTGGAACCACGTCGCCATCGTCTGCGACCGCGTCACGCGGCAGGCGCGCTATTTCATCAACGGCGAACTCGACAGCGTGCTGCCACTGCCTGCGTCTTTCACCAACGCGCTCGACATCGCGGGTGCTCCGCTGGAGATCGGGAGCTGCGGCTTCAATTCCTTCCAAGGCCGTCTCGACGAACTCCGCATCTACACCCGTGCGATCACCGCCACCGATGTCGCGGCACGCGTGCAGGGTTCCTCCGGCTGCACGAATTGTCCCGCGCCTCCGCCCGTGCTCTCCCCGTCCGTGGCCAGCGTCGTCACCGGACTTTCGCAATCCTTCACCGTCGTGGGCGGCGCGGTTCCTTTCACCTTCTCGTTCGCGACGAACAACTCCGGCGGAACGCTCGGCGCGCTGAACGGCGTCTATGTCGCCGGAGCGGTCGCGAACACTATCGACACGATCCGCGTCACGGACTCCCGTGGATTGAGCGGAACCGCCCGCATCACCGTCCTGCCCGCCGCGACGCCACGCCCTGACCTCGTCGTCCAAGCCGTCACCGCACCTGCCAATGTCACGCCCGGCGTTTCCTTCCCGGTCGTCTGGACGCTGACGAATTCCGGCGTGGGCAACGCCGTCGCGCCGTGGCAGGATTTCGTTCTCCTCTCCGCTGACGCCGCCATCGGCAACGACACGTTGCTCGGAGCGTTCACCATTACGAACAACCTCGCCGCCGCCGGCAGCCTCCGCGTCACGCAGATGGTGACCGTGCCGGTGGAAGGTCCGGCGGGAAATCTCCGGCTCGTCGTCGCCACCGATGCGAACAGCGCCGTCATCGAACTCAGCAACACGAACAACTCCGCTCTCTCCGCGACGCCGACGGTCGTTGCGAAGACGCTGACGCTTTCGCTCAATCTCACCGATCTGCGCGAAGACGCCGTGAATCCTGCCGTGACCGCCGTGCTCCGGCGCAACGGCAGCCTCGCGGGCAGTCTCACCGTGAACCTCGCCTCCAGCGCGCCCGATGAACTCGCCGCGCCAGCGAGCGTCCTCATTCCTGCTGGTCAGTCTTCCGTCAGCTTCACGCTGCATGTGCAGCCCGACGGCGTGTTCGACGGCCCGCAGTTGGTCACCGTGACCGCCACCGCCGCCAGCCATGTGGACGGCGTCGCCACCTTCACGGTGCTGGACGCCAACACGCCGTCGCTCGGCCTCCACTTCGGCGTTCCAGAAATCACGGAAGGCCAGTCCTTCAATGTCATTCTCACCCGTCCACTCGCCGCCGCTGGCAGCTCGATCACCGCCACGTTGAACGCTTCCGCGCCCGCGCAGTTCGTCACGCCCTCCACGGCGACGTTTGCGGCCGGCCAGGTTTCCGTGATCGTTCCCGTCCTCTCGATCAACGATTCCCAGATCGAACGCTCGAACTCCTACACCTTCACCGTGCAGGCACCGGGCTACTCGCCGGCCGCCGCCGCGCTGCCGGTTCTCGACAACGATCTGCCGGTCGTGACGCTCACGCTCGGAGCCGCCAGCGTCAGTGAAGGCGCTGGAGCCAACGCCACTGCGGGAACTCTCGTCCGCGTTCCTGCCGCCAATGAACCGCTCACCGTCACGCTGATCAGCGGCGACACGAACATCGCCCGCGTGCCCGCCAGCGTGATCATTCCTGCGGGCCAGGCTTCCATCACGTTTCCCATCGCGGTGACGGACAACGCTGCGGCGGACGGCGCGCACGCCGTCGCGCTCGGTGGTTCCATCCGCGAACCCGGCTCCGGCCAGGTCGTAGGCGAAATCATTCCGGTCGTTCTCACGGTCACGGACAATGACGGCCCGACACTGACCGTCGCGCTGCACGCTGAAGCCGTCGGCGAAGGCTTGAACCCCGCCACGGTTGGAACCGTCACGCGCAACTCCAGCACCAGCACCGCGCTCACCGTCCAGCTCGCGAGCAGCAACACGAACGAGGCGACCGTTCCGCTGTCGGTCGTGATTCCCATAGGCGCGACGAGCATCGCCTTCCCCATCACGAGCCGGACCGACGGCACCAACGACGGCAGCCAGTCCCTCACCATCACCGCCAGCGCGCCGGGCTTCACCGCCGGCAGCGCGCCGCTCGTGGTGACGGATTCGGACTTTGTGGATCTGGTCGTCAGATCCGTCCGCTACAACACCAACGCCGCGACGTCGGAAAACATCGACGTGATTTATCGCATCGAGAATCGCGGCACGCGCGAAGCCGCCGGCAGTTGGTCGCAGCGCGTCTTCTTCTCCACCGACGCCTTGGTCGGCGACGACATGCTCGCCGCGCAGAATGATTTCAGCGGCGTGCTGGGCGGCGGACAGTTCTTCGAGCAAAGCGTGCGCGTCCGGCTGCCCAACAAGGCGGGCCGCGTCTGGGTCGTGGTGCAGACCGATCACGCCAACTCGATGGCGGAACTGCTCGAAGGCAACAACCTCGTCCTGTCTCCCGACGCGATCTCCGTCATGCCCGCCTACACGGTCAGCGTCGCGGCGGACGTGGAGATCGCGCCCGGCGGAACCCCGGTTCATTTCACCGGCGTCGCGCTGCGTCCGAACCAGACGCCCGCCATCAACGAGGTCGTGCTCGTGACTCTCGAACTGCGCGGCACCAAGCGGGAGTTCCAGGCCGTGACCGGCAACAACGGCGGTTATGCCATCACGTTTGTTCCGCTGCCGGGGGAAGGCGGCCAGTATCGTCTCTCCGCCGGACATCCTGGCGACCCGAATCCCCTGCCCCAGGATCAGTTCACGCTGCTGGCATTGCGCGCCGGTTCGCCGGCCCGGATTAGTTTGCTCGAAGGCGAGAGCGCTTCCAGCACCGTGACCGTGCAGAACCTCGCGGACGTTCAGCAGTCCGGCCTCACCGCGACGCTCGTGGGCGGTCCGACCAACGTCACCATCCTGCCGAGCCTCAGTGCGAACCTCGTGGCGGGCGACGGCTCCGTCACGCTCGCCTACGCGGTCACTGCGCCGAATGGCATCAGCGGCAGCAGCTCGTTCCGCATCCGCGTGGCGAGCGCCGAGGGCGCGATCACGGACATCAACGTGCCGCTGACCATCGAGGCGAAACGCGCGCGGCTCGTCGCTTTCCCCGGCTCGCTGGAATCTGGCATGAAGCGCGGCACGCAGCGTTTCGTGGAGTTCGCCGTCACCAATGTCGGCGGCCTGCCGACCGGCCCGCTGCAACTGCTCACTCCGAATGTTTCCTGGCTGAGCATTCCTTCCGGCAGCACCATTCCGCCGCTGGCTCCCGGCGCGGGGACGGTCGTTTCCCTCCAGCTCACGCCGCCCGCCGATCTGCCGCTCGGCGCGCACAGCGGCACCATCGCGATCAACTCCAGCAACGCCGTTCTCTCCGTGCCCTACACGTTCCGCTCGCTCTCCGACGCCATCGGCGCGCTGCGGGTGATGTCCGTGGATGAGTTCACTTATTACGCGGAAGGCGCGCCCAAAGTTTCCAACGCCGTCATGCGCCTCACTGACGCCGTGACCGGAACCGTGCTGACCACGAACACCGGCCCGACCGGCGAACTGCTGCTGCCCGCCTTGGCCGAGTCGTACTACTACATTGATGTCACGGCGGAGAAACACTCCTCGTTCCGCGATCTCGTGCGGCTGGAGCCGGGCACCACGAACCTCGTCACCGCGCTCATGGCCCGTCAGAGCGTCACCTACACCTGGACCGTTGTGCCGATCCAGATCGAGGATCGCTACACCATCACCGTGGAAACGGTCTTCGAGACCGCCGTGCCGAAGCCGGTCGTGACCATCGAGCCGAACATCATCGACCTCGCGAACTTCGTCGGGACCGAGCAGCAGATTAACCTCACCCTGCGCAATCACGGCCTGATCGCGGCGCAGAACACGAAGCTCAGTTTCCCCACGCATTCACGCTGGAGCTTCACGCCGCTCATCGGCGATGTCGGCGTGCTGCCCGCGCAGAGCGCGCTCGTCATTCCGCTCACCATCCGAAAGCTGACCAGCCTTGAGGCCGCCGCCGGAGTGATCACCGCCGCCGGCACCGGCGACGCGTGCAGCCTGCCTGCCAAGGTGGAATGGGACACGCCGTGCGGCGACACCGCGATTCACAACTCCATTTCCCTCGGCATCATCAGCATGATCCCCGCGTGCGGCGGCATGGGCAACGGCGACCCCGGCAGTTTCAATTCCGACATCTGGGATGGCATCGGCGGCGGTGGCGGCGGCGGTGGCGACACCACTGATTTGCGGGCGACGCAGGACGGCGACCCGATCTTCCGCGACGTGCCTTACAAGTGTGATGCGTGCGAGCAGGCGCGCTTCAACTGGGTCGTCCTCCACTGCTTCCCGAAGCTCATTCCCGGAATGGACTGGTACGACGCGGCCGGCGATCTGGTGGGAGGCAGTGCCCGCGCCGCCGCGGCCGGCTCCATCCTCACGGCGGCGGGTGGCGTGGCCGGCCTCAAGCAATGTCTCAAGGAGGAAGTCGATCTCTTGAGCGACGACTGCCGGGATGCGGCGAAGACGGCGCTCGAAGGCGACTCAAAGGGCGCGGTCAGCAGCGCCGGCGATTGTTTCCAGATCCCCACGTGTCTTCCAGGCGGCGGCACCTTGATGTGGGCGATTGAATGCGAGATGGAACTGATGGAACTCGAAGAATGCAAGGGCTGCGGTCCCGGCGGACTTCGCTCCGCATCGGACGGAGTTTATTCGTTCATCGATCCCGTGATTCCTCCCTTCGACAGCGCGGCTCCCCTGCTGTTGTCCGCACTGCGCGCGCACAAGACGCTTCGCCCCGCTGAATACTTCTTCGGCGACCGGGCCTGGCTCGACGCCACCAACGATCTCGCGGCGAACGCCGCCTGGACGACGAACCTTCGCGCCGCCTTGAAGGCAAATTCCCCGGCCGGCGCAGGCATCCACGCGTCCGAACGCGCCACGCTGCTCAGCGGTCCCCTGCCCGTCCCGTTGTCCGCCGCCACCAGGTTCATTGACCGCATCAATCGCACGATTGACTACGGAACACGCGGCATCACAACCGTCGCCCAGGTGCCTGAAGGCGAAAGCCGCAACTTCATCGCCATGAACGAATTCTCCCGGCTGATCGAAGAAGCCCGCGTCGCCAAAGCGGCGATTCAAGCCGAAGGATTCGACAATCCGGTGGACTCGTTCATCACCGCCAACGTCGAGTATTTGAACCGTCTCTCGCAAAGCGGCGGCGGCGCGGTCTGCGCACGCGTCAAGGTCCGGCTCGATCAGGAGGCCGTGCTCACGCGCGACGCCTTCAATGCGCGGCTCGAAATCAGCAACGACACCGAGGCGCCGCTGACGGAGTTCGCCATCGACATTCGCGTCCGCGATGATCAAGGCCGCGAGACGACCGGCCTCTTCCAACTGCGCGCGCCGGAACTGACCGGCATTGGAGCCATCGACGGCACCGGCGTCGTTCCTGCGCAAAGCGTCGCGCGCGCATCGTGGGTCATCGTCCCCACTTCCGAAGCCGCGCCCGCCAGCACCACGCGGCACTTCGTCAGCGGCACGCTGCGCTACCGGCAGAACGACGTGCTCGTCAGCCTGCCGCTCGCGCCCGCGCCCATCGACGTGCTGCCGAACCCGAAGCTCGTCGTGAAATATTTCCACGAGCGCGACGTGTTCAGCGACGATCCGTTCACGCCCGAGGTCGAGCCGGCGATTCCCTATTCGCTCGCCGTCATGGTGGCGAACGAAGGCTACGGCATCGCGCGCCAGATGCGGATCAGCTCCGCCCAGCCGCAGATCGTCGAGAACGACAAGGGGCTGCTCATCGACTTCGAGATTCTCGGCAGCCAGGTGGAGAACCAGCCGGGCTCGCCTTCGTTGACCGTGAACCTCGGCGACATCGGGCCGGGCACGAACGCCATCGCGCGCTGGCTCCTGCGCTCCACGTTGCAGGGACTGTTCATCGACTACAGCGCGACCTTCGAGCACATCGACGGTCTCGGCGACAAGCGTCTCTCGCTGATTGATCGCGTCGAGATTCACGAGATGATGCACATCGTGGCGGCGGATCGTTCGTCGGAAGACGGGTGACCGGACTTCCTCGTGAACGGCATCCCGGACTTCGACGATTACCCGGACACGCTGCACTTGAGCACCGGCGGCACCCAGCCCGTCGTTGTTTACACCGAAGGCACGCCGTCGAATCTCGTCACGCCCTACCAGCCGACCACGACGCTGACCGTGCCGTCTTCGCCGGGCTGGGCTTACTTCCGCCTGCCCGATCCCGCGAACGGCAGCACGCATCTGGTGAGCGTTCGCCGCGCGGACAATTCCGAAGTGCCGTTGCAAAACTTCTGGGTGACGGATCGAACGTTCCTCGGCCTCGGTCTCCCGCCGCGCCGCGAGTTCCGCCTGCACCTGCTCGATTACCAGCCGTCCGGCCCGTACACCTTGACCTACGAATCGGCCGCGACTCCGGCCGACCTCATCCCGCCGGTCAGCCGCGTGAATGCACTGCCCGCCAACAGCTCGGCGGATTTCGCGGTGACATGGGACGGCTCGGACGTGGGACGCGGCATCGCGGCGTTCGATCTGTTCGTCAGCGAGAACAACGGTGCGTTCACACGCTCGCTGACCGCCACGCCGCTCAAGGGCCTGGTGTTCTGCGGCCAGCCCGGCGTGCGTTATGGATTCTACTCAGTGGCCATCGACGCCGCTGGAAATCGCGAACCCGCACCCAGCGCGCCCGACACCGGGACGCTGGTCTCCATCAGCAACCGGCCTCCAGTGCTCGTCCTGCCAGCCAGCGCAACCACCGATGAAGGCGACACGCTCGCCCTCAATGCCGCCGGCACCGATCCCGATGCTCCGGCGCAGGCGTTGACCTATCAGCTCCTGTCCGCGCCCGCCGGCGTCACGCTGAATCCGAACAGCGGCGCGATCTCGTGGGTGACTGGCGAAGGCAACGGCCCGAGCACGAACCTCGTGCAGGTCCGCGTGAACGACAACGGCGTACCCAGCCTCAGCGCCACGGCGAACGTCACGGTGTTTGTCAACGAAGTGAACCAGCCGCCGATCCTCGATTCGGTCCCCGGCCAGATCATCAACAAAGGCATCCTGGTCACGATCCCGTTCGTCGCGCGCGATTCCGATCTGCCGGCGAACCGCCTCTCGTTCAGCCTCGGTTCCGGAGCGCCCGCCGGAGCAAGCATCAACCCGACAAACGGCGTGTTCACCTGGCGGCCCGGCAACGACTTCCCGGCGGGCACCAATCGCCTAACGGTCTCCGTCTCCGACAACGCCACGCCGTCGCGCGGACTTCACCGTCGCCGTCGGTTCGACCAACGTGCTCGGCGGCGAATCCAACGCCGTGCCCGTGCGCCTGACGAGCGGCGTCGAGCTGCGCGATCTCGCCGTGGTGTTGAACCGTTCCGGTGGCCGGCTCGACAGCCTCGCGCTCGGCACCTTCGCGCCCGAAGTGACTTCCGCATCGCTCGAACCGGTCAGCAGCAATGCCTCGCGGCTGCGCTTCCAGTTCGCGGGACTTCTCTCCGCGAGCAATCATCCGCTGGCCAACCTGCGCTTCGCCGCGCCGACGAACGGGCCTTCGACCATCGTCACCCTGACTCCGACGAATGCAGTCGCGACGGACTACGCGGGAATCATTCTCAGCCGCTCCGGTGAAGTGCCGGGTCTCGTCGTCGTCATCAATCGCGAACCGGTGCTGCTGGGCCGCGCTGCTCCCGGACGCGTGCTCCAACTTTACGGACGCCCCGGCCAGAATTACGCGATAGAATCCAAGCCCGGTCTGACGATTTCCGCGCCGTGGGAAGAATGGAACCGGTTCACGCTGACGGATCGTTTCATCGACATCGACGTGGAAGCCTCCGCGCCGTTCTCCGTGTTCCGCGCCGTGGAAACGGGAACGGGCCTCCGGCTCGCCGCGCAGAAACAAGGCGGCCCGGTTTTCCTCACTGTGTCTGGCGAGCCAGGACCGGGCTATCGTCTGGAAGGCGCGACCGTGCTGCTGCCCGTCGCCAACTGGCACACACTGACCACCTTCACGCTCAGCAATGACAACCAGGTGTTGAACCTGTCGCCCACCAACCTGCCCATGCGCTTCTTCCGCGTAGTGAAGCCGTAAGAGGTGGCTGATGACGTTCCTTTGAGAATCCCAACGGGATTCCGTCAATTAGCCCAGTTTGCCGAGTCAGAGTTCTCCAACCTCAACGGGGTTGCGGCACCGATGACGATGGCTTTGCCACAGCCCCTTTGGGGTAGGAGAGAAATCCCCCGATTTTTTCCAGCGTAGCTCGTGCCGCAACCCTTGGGCTAATTGACGGGATCCCGTTGGGATTCAGGACGGCGGGCGACGAGCTCAGTCCACGAACATCAGCTCGTTCGCGAGCAGGATGACCTGGGCGTATTTCTCCCACGGACTGAGCGCGCGCTTCTCCGCCGGCTTGATGGGTCCGCTGAAGCCGGACTTCGCATTCCATTCGCGAACGTCGTCTGGAGTAACGGCTGACGATTCGGAAGTCATCTTCACCACCGGCGACCAGTGGAATGAATCGAACTCCACGCTCTGACGGCAGTCCGCCACGAAGTCGATCAACTCGCCGCGCTTCACTTCGACCCGGTCGAGCTTCACCGGCGTCCGACTGTTCTTCGCCGTCCATTCGCCAAGCAAACCGCTGCGGCTGGAAACAATGCGCGCGCGCACGCCGTCGCCCCTGTCGCTCGGATGATTCAGCTCGCCGCCCACGCGCAGCGTCCCGTCGCGCGGCGCGCGCCAGCGCCGGATTGCCGCATGATTCAGGTCGTTGCCGACATGACCGCCATCGCCATTGAGAATCACCCAGCCCAGCTTCGCGTCCGGCAGATTTGTGCCGCCCTGCCACGCGTAACCCGTCCAATGTGGCAGCGGCGTGAAACTCTCGATGCGCTTCCCTGCCTCATCGAATGTGCCGAAGCCATAGCTCCAGGCCGGACCTTCGGCTGGTTTGGACGCGACGTTCTGCGCGGCGATGAACTGCTGCGCGAGCTTCACCTCGTCCTTGTCTGCGGCGCGCTGGAAGGCGATTTGGTAAAGCTCCCGAATCTTCTGCTCGTCCGTGGTCAGCGCCTTCATCTCGGGCCGAGCGAGCAATCCTTTCGCCTGATCGATCACGAAGGGGCTGTTCATCAGGAAGAGCGCCTGCTGCGGGACGGTGGTGCTGAAACGCTGCGGGCTGGTGGCGTCCGGGCTCGCGAAATCAAACGTGCGGAACAGGCCGGGCAGGTTCTGGCGCTCGACGAATCCATAGACCGTCCTCCGAACCGTCGGCGGTTCCGTGGTCATCTCCACGCCGCGTCCGCCCTCGGTCAGATCAAGATTGCCAGAGACAGCGAGCAGCGTGTCGCGCATCGCCTCGAAGTCCAGCCGACGCCGGTTCATGCGCCAGTAGAGCTGGTTGGCCGGGTCCACCTTCGAGCCCTTCGCCTGGTCTTCGCTCATCTGCTGATAGCCGCTGGAGAGCATGATGAACTTGTGCAGCTTCTTGATGGACCAGCCGTCCGCCATGAAGCGCGACGACAAATAATCGAGCAGCTCAGGATGCGACGGCGGATCGGACCTCAGGCCGAAGTCGCTCGGCGTGCGGACGAACGCGGTTCCGAAATGATACATCCAGACGCGGTTGACGAAGACGCGCGCCGTCAGCGGATTGCTCCGGCTCGCGATGGACTCCGCCATTTCGAGACGACCGCTGCCGTTGGTGAACGGCTTCCGGTTCGCGCCGGCAATGAGCTCGAGAAACTGACGCGGAACCTTGTCGCCCGGCAGTCCGGGATTGCCGCGCTTGAAGACGACTGGCTCCATCGGCGATTTGTTGTCGAGCAGCGCCATCGCGCGCGGCGGAGCGCCGGGATGCGTCGCGTCGAGCTCGTCCACCTTGCGTTTCAACGCGCGAATCTTCTGCTGCACCGGCGTGTCGGTGAAGCGCTGAAGCTCGCCGCTGTCCAGCGACATGACCGGCGTATCCGCCGCGTAAAGCACCTGGCGCAACGCCTCGCGGTCCGCGTTGACCAGGGCTTTCGCTGACGGCGTATTGGTCAGCAAGATGCGCCATTCCAGATCGACCTCGGCGAACAGCTTGTTCAACCGGCCCGCAACGTCCTTGAGCGACGCCGGCGTTTCGCCTGCGAGCAACTGTTCCGCAACCACAGGGTTGATGACGTTCGTCGGGCCGGGAGCGGTGAAGCCGGCGGAAACTTCCTTCGCGCGTGCGGCGAAGTTCGTGCCTGGCAGCGCGGCGAACGCAAACCACGGCGCGAAGATGGGATGCGGCTTCGCGCTCCAGTCTTTGATCGCCTTCATGTATTGGCGGGAAAGCGACGGCTGAAGTTTGCGCTCGCGGACCAGGGCTTCCTTCTTCTCCTCGTCGGTGACCGATGAGTCGTGAATGACGAGCAGGTAATCGCCGACCTGGCCGCGAATTTTCGTCCGCACCGCGTTCTCGTTGTCGCGACGATAGCCCTCCAGTTCTTCCTCACGCTTTTTCCGTTCCGCCAGGAATTCAGGATACTCCTTCGGCATCGACGCCGCACCGAGCAGCGGCTTTTCCCCCGGCTCATTGCAGGACGCGAACACGCCGTAGAGCGAGTAGTAATCCTTGGTCGGCACCGGGTCATACTTGTGATCGTGACAGCGGGCACAGGCAACCGTGAGGCCCATCGTGCCGCGCGTCACAACGTCGATGCGGTCATCGATGATGTCGGGCTGGTTGTTCAGAAACCGGCGGCCAAGCGTCAGGAACCCGAGCGCCGCGAGCGGCCGCTTGTCTTCGCCGAGCGGCAGAAGATCCGCCGCCAGCTGCTGGATCAGAAATTGATCGTATGGCAAATCTTCGTTGAGCGAACGAATCACCCAGTCGCGGTAAGTGTAGGAATAGGGATAACGCCGCTCCTCTTCAAAGACGTAGCCCTTGGTGTCGGCATAACGGGCGACATCAAGCCAGTAACGCGCCCAGCGTTCGCCATAGCGCGGCGAGGCGAGCAGCCGATCCACGAGCTTCGCAAAGGCATCCGGGGAACGATCCTTCTCGAACTCCGCGACCTCCGCCGCCGTCGGCGGGAGGCCAAGCAAGTCATATGTCGCGCGGCGAACAAGGGTCAGCCGATCCGCTCGTGGCGACAGGGACAGCCCCTTCTCTTCCAGCTTGGAAAGGAGGAACTGGTCCACCGGACTTTGCACCAGCTTCTTGTTTCGCATGGTCGGAACGGGCGGGTCTTTGACCGGCTGAAACGCCCAGTGCTTGGCGGGCTGGGTTTTGAGCTTCGAGCTGGCAGTTGTTCCATTACGCGGGTCCGGCGCACCCATCTTCACCCACGTCACCAGCGACTCGATCTGGAGATCGGAGAGCTTCTTGCCCTTGAGCGGCATTTGGAGGTTGTCGTCGTGATGGCGGACGGCCTTGATGAGCAGGCTTTTTTCGGGATCGCCCGCGATGATTGCCGGGCCGGTGTCCCCGCCTTTCAACAAGCCGTCGCGGGTGTCGAGCGAGAGGCCGCCCTTGATGCCCTTCTCCGCCTCCGCGCTGTGGCAGCCATAACAGCTTTCGATCAGCACCGGCCGGATGTGCTTCTCGAAATACTCGGTCCCGGACGCCTCCGAGGACAGGCCGCTGGTCGTGGGAGCCAGGACCGTCAGCGCGACGAGACAGGCAAAGGTATCGGGACGCGTCCAGAAACTGGAGAACGCGGCGAGAATGGCGGGGCGTTTTGAGAACTTCATGTCAGGCAATGGACTCGTCACAAGCGACTGGAAACCGACGCTTTCCACACCTTGTTCCTTCAACCTAAATCCGGCGCTGAGCCCACGCGGAACGATGCGGTAGAGCCTGACTGCCGCGGCAACCCCGCCATGAAGGACATGGGAATCAAGTGACGTGCCGCCACGCCACGCCGAGCGGCGGACGAGCCGCACGTCCAGATTTGGAACTCAGGTCAGACCGCATTCACACCTTGCCGTAGTTTTTCCTGAGCACCTCGGCGTTGTAGCTGCGGGTGATGCCAGCCGGTGAATGAATCTTGAGCGACCCTTTCACGAACTCCACCACCACGCCGGTGTAACCCTCGATGTCCACATGCTTGCCATACGCGCATTTCGGGAAATCAGGCTGGCGCGCATACTCATTGATCAACAGAACGGGCGCGGTGAAATCCGGGTTCTCGATATAAACGCGCGCCGGCTTCGCAGGTTCCTCCTCCACGTCCGGCTCCGGCTTCGGCTTCGTCCTGGGGACGATCTGCGACCTTTCCATTCTCGCCATCACCGTCGCCACAGCCGGCGTGGCCGTTGCGGGCAGCATTTCGGGTTCAGGACGGATGACCGTCGGCGCGTACAGCGTTTTCAAGCGATGGACGTTGAACCTCTGCGTGATGCCCTCAACCGGACGCACCTTGATGGAGGAGCCGATGATCTCCACCACGACGCCTGAGAAACCTTGGATGTCCACGTACTCGCCGTGCGCGCATTGCGGGAAGTCGGCCCGGCCGGCCAACTCGCCGATGGGCTGAGGTGTGCCGGAAAAGTCCGGCACAGTAATCGCCGTTCGCGTGGATGACGGCGGCGTGGTTTCGTTGGCGGGATCCGATTGAGTTGGTGACGACATCAGTCTGGCATCCTTACCGCATGCGCCCCGAATGGCGAATGCTTTTTCCGAGAATTGCAGCACGTCGACACCATCTGCACACGGGAACCCGATTTCAGTGAACGCTCAACCCGCCTCGCCTGCGGCATAGGATCAGGTGAAGCGCTCATTTAGCAAAATCTCTACTTGCTGCATGTTTCCATTGATCTCACCCGAGATACCAGAAGGCGCGTAGGCAGCCAAAGCCAGCAGTAACCTCGCCCGCTCCACGCTTGAGCTGTACATGTAGCTCAGGTCTCAAGCGGTAAACTGTGGCTGCCTTGCAATCCTCTCAAGAATCTTCGTCGCCAGAGCTTGGAAATCGGCAGCAGCCTCTTGAACGGCGATGGCATGGTTGCCAATGGCTCCGTCGCCGGGGGTTAATTTGAAGATGGGCTTGCGCGCCTCCTGGCCCATTTGAATCAAGCTGCGATAGTGCTTGAGCGTGGCCAGACAGTTCGGATCGGTTGAAGGAGACATCTCAATGCTTGGTTGTTGCTGCACACTCTCACGATAAATCCCAGGCACTCGATTAACCCAGCGGTCATAAGCTTTGACAGGGCGGCTAAGACGAACGCTGTGCTGCTGGATGATGTAGCCCAAGGGCCGCATTGAAGCCTGTGGCAGTGGGAAATCAAGCTGGAGCGGGCGTTGCAAGCGTTGTGTCCATTCCATGCGCCAGTCGCGCAGTGTGGGGCCAAGATTTTTCAAACCTTGAAGGGAGAACAGATCCGCTCCCAGTGGTATGACCACATAATCCGACCCGATCAGTGCGGAACGATTGATGGCACCGAGGTTCGGTCCGACGTCCACGAAAATGATGTCCGCGCTGACTCGCTTGGCGACGAGTTGACCTATTTGCCAAAACGCCGTGAGGACACGAAAAGACCGATACGGATCGTTGCCCAGACTGTTAGGCCACTCTTGCGAAAGTTTTTCTTCAAACCGGGCCAGACCAACATCTCCAGGCACAAGATGGAGCCGGCTGGAGATAGTGGAGAGCACCGGCTCCATCAGGTCGCCAACTTTGGTCAGCGGCTGGACGGCCTTGTAGATCGTCGTTGGACCGGTTTGCGTTTCCCATAGAGCTTCCAACTGCTCTTCTTCCAGAAAGCCTGCAGTCAGGTTCGCCTGCGGATCAAGATCGAGCGCAAGGACGCGCTTCCCCATCTCGGAAAACATCCACGACAAATGATAAACAAGGGAAGTCTTGCCGACGCCGCCCTTGTTGTTGAAGAAGGTGATGACGGGAATGCTCATGACTTCTTGCGCACGATCGCGAGGACCGCAGATGGGAACGCCTCTTTCGGAAAGAGGATGGGGGGATTGCCGTTCTTGCGGAGTTCCGCCTGTGCCGTGGCGATGCCAACTCCGAACCGCTGCACAAATCCCAGCACCTTCATGGCTTCAGCCACATGAGGATTACGGTAGTCAGTGATTCCGGGGAGGCCGAAGTTTTCGGCTGTCACCGTACCGTATGGTCCGCCGGGACTGTGAATCTCAATTCGGTCGTCAAACCAGTAAACACGGACCGGAGCATTGGTGCCCTCATAGGCGCGATGCATGATTGCATTACGGGTGAGTTGCTGGAGCGCAGCGCGTGAGTATGGAGCAGTCCGAGTTTCAGTGGAATGCGTGGTGATGTCCACGGCCATCTCATTGTGGGCGCCAAGTTTCTCGTCCAATCGCCGGATGATCTGGCCGAGGGGGCCATCAATCGCAGCTTCATCAACAACCGGGTCAGACCACTTTGTGCCTCTGATTCGCAGGAACTGAACATACGCGCCCGGCAACCAGTCACGCGGAGATTTGCCGAGCACCAACAGCCCCAGCACGGTGGGGATTGGATTATCCACCTGGGCAATCATGCGACAAGCAGACAGACGTTGTTCGTAAGACCGCGCGTTAGCCGCAAGAATGTCCGAGGCGAAAGCGTTTGTCAGATATTCACTCTCAAACATCACACGGCTCAAGGCGTCCAACGTGCTTGAGGGCACAGGCTGGATGTCGAAAGGAAGGTCGCGGTATTTGCGACGCTCATTGAGGATGCGTTCATCCTGAACTGTTGCGATGCCACGTCGGGGGCCGAGTCGTATCCAAATTCGACCGTCGTATAGGACGGGTGGCGCGTCTGCGGGTTGCACTGTAACCACCGCTATCTCCGCACCCTTCAAAAGTCTTTTCTCAACCGTTATAGTTGGAGGAGGCAGGATTTTGCCATCCGTCTTGATCGAGCCAAGGGTCTGAAGCAACTCATCCGTGATCAGAAGGTTTAATGGCGTGCCATTATCCCTGACGCCGACTAACAAGACGCCAGGCTTCCGATGATCAGAAAGGTCATTGGCGAAAGCGCAGATGGCTTGCCGTCCTTTTTCTGGTGAGTCACCTTTCCAAGTCTCTTTTCGCTCGACCAGATCAGACTCTGTGTCGTCGATGAGTTCCATCAACTCATCGTCCGTGTAGCGCATGATCGTGCTCATCTGCTAGCCAGTCTTGGCGATGAAGAACAATTCTGCCAGCAGTCAATTGAACTTGTCGCAATGCTATGCCGCCCTCAATCAGAACTTGTTCTTCCGATACGCGCCCATCGCCGGGGCGTCCGGATTCACCTCGGGACCGAAGTAGCGCAGCGTCACGAGCGGCTCGGTCTCGCTCGTGTTCTCGAAGGTCACGCCGGCTTTCGCGCCGTCCTCGGTGCAGAAATATTCGTCCTCAGTCAGCTCGTTGAAGCGGATGAGCTTCGGGCTGTTGAGCGGCTGACCGTTGATCTTGCCGTTGCCCTGCACGCAGATGAGGCCGTACGCGCCGGTGTCCTTGATCGTGCATTTCACGCCGGGCTCGACCGTGAGCTCCTTCGCGGTGAAGAGCTGTTCGCCATCCACCTTGCCATAGACAATCCAGCGGTCCACGAAGCCTTCCTTGCGCGTGTCGGCGACCGGGACGGGCTCAAGGTAATGTTTGTCCTTGAAGTTCGGGTCCACGTTCTTCTCCCAGTCGAGCTGGTCCACGATGAAGTCGATGTCCTTGTGCTTGTTCTTGGGCATGTCCTTCACGAGGAGGGACCACGGCACTTCGCGGCCTTCGACGAGGTTTTGATACATGCCGAAGACGTCGCTGCCCCACTGCGGCTCGTAGGTGCAGAGCGATCCGGGCGCGTGAAGAATGCACGGATCGATGAGCCAGCCGGTGCCGGGCTTCAAGCGATACGCCTTCGAGAGATCGAGGATGCCGTTGTCGCCCTTGTTCCAGTTCTCGATGCAATTGCGGACTTGCGCCTTGGTCGTGCCCGGCTCGAAGCCCATGAACGTGTAGGGAAAGTTGTTGCCCACATTGTTGTGCTGCGGCGGGAAGTAATACGACTCCGGCTTGCCTTCCTGTCCGACGAGCTTGGCCTGCTTGGCCGACTGGTGCATGTGATGCGGGATCGGTCCCATGTTGTCGAAGAACTTCGAGTAAACGGGCCACTTGCCATACTTCTTCCAAATCGCCTTGCCGACAAGATCAGCGCCGCAATCGTCCACCGCCTGCTTGAGCGTGAAACGTTCCTTGCCCACGACGCAGTAGTTCAAGCCCTCATCCGCCGCACGGCCTTCGTTGGCGGTGACGGTGGTGGAGGCGAACCAGCGTTCATCGATGCCGCCGCGGTTCAGGCCGTAGGCGTAAGTGTCGTCGGGGTGAAGCTTGATGCGCAGGCCGGGCTGGAGAAACGAGCGCGGCACCCAGGCGGGCGCGAGACGGAGCAGGCCGCCGGTGCGGGAAAGTTCAGCGCCGACTTTGGCGGCCGTGCTCGACTTGATGGTCTTGAGTTGATTGACGGTGTTCATGGGATCGTTAAGTCAGACCTGACAAAAGGGCGTTGTTAAAATTTTGAGCCATGCGATGACGGGCCAGAGCTAATCAAAAGTCTCGGAGCCTGTCATGTAGAAGAATGCACTTGAGCCTTGGGCTGTTTGCATGTGTGCGCCGGCCACGCCTCGGCGCCTGGAAAAGATTCTTTGTAACGCTTTCCAAGGATTCCCGAAGTAAGGGGTGAACTCAATCTTCGCAGGACGCCTGGCGAATCAGGCGGCGAGGGGCGGGCAGCCGATGCTCTGGCGAGCGGACTCTTCCGTGTGGAAGAAAGCCCATGCTCAGCCGGCTGGAACAACATCAACCAATAAAACAGGAGTCATCGAGTATGAAAACTCAGCAGTCATTTCGGTTCAACAATGCGCCCAAGGCATCGTGGTCGTTGTGTGTCGCCATGTTGGCGCTCAGCCTCGCCGCAGGATTCAGCAACGTCGCTCAAGCCGCCGTGTTCGACGTGGACCTCACCTCGTCACGCTTCAGCCTGTACACTGATCCCTACAACGGGAACGTCGTCAAGCTGGGCGGGTTCTCCGGCATGGTGCCGGTGCCGGGACAGGCCAACACGTTCTACATGGTCACGGATCGAGGGCCGAAGCCCGGCTTCGTGAATGCCAGCGGGACATCCTTCGATGTCTTCATCCGGCCGGACTTCGGCCCGCACATCGTCAAGGCACACCTCCGCCCAGACGGGCGCGCGATCATCAGCGAGGTGCGGCCGCTGCGGACCTGGCGGGGCGAGCGGATCACCGGCCTGCCGAACACCACTCCGGCAACCGGGTTTGGCTACGATGTGAACTTGAACCTCATCGGCAATGGTCTGGATGACGACGGCATCGATGCGGAAGGCATCACTCTCGATCCGTGGGGCAACTTCTGGATCTGCGAGGAATATCGTCCGAGCGTCCTGCTGGTCGCCCGGTCTGGACACGTCCTATTTCGGTTGTGCCGGAAGGGACTCTGACGGGGGCGGAGAAAATTCCCACGTTCGACGTGCTGCCGGGCATCCTGACCAAGCGTCGGAACAACCGCGGCTTGGAAGGTATCGCCGCCACCTCGGATGGGATGATCTACGCCGTGATGCAGCGCCCGTTGAACAACCCCAGCCAGACCATCGGCAACGCCAGCCGCAATGCGCGGATCGTGGCCATCAACCTGCGCGCGTTGTATCATCCCTGCGATGAACCAGCGGTGCGGCAGTTGATCTATCGCACCGAGGCCAGCACCAGCCCGGCGAACGTCCTGCTCAGCGACATCTTCTCGCTGACACCCTCGACGTTCCTGGTCTCGGAGCGGCGCACGGACAAGCTGTTCTCGATCGACGTCGCTGGCGCGACGGACATCACGGCGCTTGAAAATCCGTATGGCACATTGGTGGCTGATCCCACCAAGACCATCGAAATGCTCGACGACGTCGGGCTGGCGGCGCTCGGCATCACGACCGTCGCCAAGACGGTGGTGTTGGCATCGCTCACGGCCATCGATCCCCTGCTCGCGACCTGTGAAGGCGTCTGCGTGGCGGGCGGCAACATCGTGATGACGCACGACAACGACTTCGGTCTGCTTGACGCCGTGGCCCCGGCCAACCCGAATCCGGACGGTCCCTTTGTGGAGATCCCCCTGAGCGGCAACCCGGCCAAGATCTTCACGGTACCGTTGCCGTGAGGATTCGAGCCACGGCCATGACCGGCTGAGAGCAGCCAGTCACGGCTTTCAACAATCCACTGCCGGCGAGGAGCGGCAGTGGTTTCTTTGAAAACCACAGATAGGACAAAGTATGAACGTCAGAGCAAGACGGCATCTTGCTTCATGAAATTGAAATCATCCAAGGCGCGTTCGTGGCAATCGTTGCGGTGGCTGGATGCCGGACTTTCAAACATGACGCCGGAGGAGGTGGAGGCGGAACGGCGCGGGCAGTTCCACTGGAACCCGAATGTAACGGTTGATCGGGGCGGAGATTGGACGCCACAGAGCCGCCCGCCGGACTATCAAAAGCTGATTCAAACCCCCAAAGGAGGACGGCGATGAAAGGAAGAACAGACTTATCTGATGCCCGGAGTGCGCTTCACTTCCGCCCCCAAGCCAGCCAGAGGAGAGCAACCAAGGCGAGCGCCACCGCGGCTGCCATGATTACATACTTTCCTTTCGCGCAAGCCGCCGGTTGACTCTCGGGGCTTTGCTGCACAGGTGCGACGGGTTTGCGCTGCGGCAGATCGGTTTGCCGGAACATGACGGTCGGTTCGTCCTGGCCGGACGGCGAACCGGCATCCAGATGGTTCGAGGGATTCTTCGGCGCGGGTTTCTCCTGCGCCCGCCTTTGGTCACGCACGGCTTTGGCGTGCGAGTGAATGGCGGTCATGGAGGAGGCATCCGTATCGTCCGAGGCCAGGTCAAGTTCCAGCCGGGCTTCCACGGAGCCGAAGCGCACCGTCTGCCCGGACTTTGCCTGCGACTGCTTGTTCAGCCTCACACCGTCCACGAAGGTGCCGTTGTGCGAGTCCAGGTCGCGGACGATGACCTCGTTGCCGTTGACCAGGATTTCACAGTGCCGCGCCGAGACCGTGCTGTCGTGGATGACCAGGGTGTTCTGTTCGCCGCGGCCCACGGAGGTTGTCTCAATGTTCAGCTCGTAAATCCGACCGGAGAGTTTTGGGTCGGTGAAGATAAGTTTAGCCATGTGAATTGAATGGTGGTTAGCGCCCGCCCGTCGGCGGAGTGGGGTTGGTTGGAAATGGGTCCGGCAGTCCGTCGAAACGCGCGGCTTTGCGCAGCGCCTCGCGCAGCGCGCCGAAATAGGAATCGTCGATGGCGGCCGCTCCGGTGAATGGCTCATCCAATTCACAGGTGGCAGGCTCCTGCTCCTGTCCGTCGCCTTGCTGCCTGTCCAATCCGACGAGCGCCTTGCGGAACTCGGCAATGACGCTGGTGTCCAGACCTGATCGGGCCACAAAAATTTTCGGCGTGGCCGAAAAACTGCCCATCAACGTCAGGCCCGGTGGTTTGTCCTTGTCGAGATAGTAGCGCCGAAGATGCATGGCTCCGGCATCGAACTTGCCGGTCAGCACGGCATCGCCGATTTCCCGGTTGATGGCGCGAGGGACACCGTGGGCGGGTGGATGGGATGAGGTGACCTCGAAGCTGGTTGTCGAAGGGATAGCTGAAGACGTTGAGCGGGTTGTTGTCGCTGAAGCCGTAGCCGTCCAGGTCGAGGTCGTCGTCACCAAAGTTGGTCAGCTCCCAGAAGTCCGGACCTTTGAAACCTGTAGCCGGGGCAGTCGCCTCCGCCATCACCTCGGTGATGGCCAGTTGTGCATGCGCCTCCCAGCCCATGCTGCTTGCGAGCAGCAGGGCTGCAACGATACTGTTGAGCGTCTTCATCTTTGCTCTTTCATCGAACCCCAACCATGGAAACGCCGACCAGTCCAATCACTTCCTTCCGGCAAACGTCCGTTTCGTTACTGGAAATCTTTCGTTAACTCTCCCGCAAAGCCGCCTGGAGATGCGCCAGCTCCAGCTCCACCTGTTCCAGGTCGGCAACGGTGTCCGCGATCACGCAGCGGATGAGCTGGCGGAACCGCTCGCGGAAGCGAAAGACCAGCACCCGCGCCGCGCCCTCGTTGCGTTTCAATTGCGCGCCCAGCTCCGCGAAGCTGCTCTCGCCATCGCCGGTCAGGTAAGGCTGTGCTGCGGTGAAGATCTCCGTCATGCCCGACCGTTCGTATTCCACCCGCAACCGCTGCATCGCCTCGCTGAGCACGGTCATCGCCCACCGACGGTCGAAGAGCTTTTCAGGCGTCAGGGTGGAGGACGGTTCATTCACATAGAGTCCCTCGGCGGTTTCCTCGTCGATGGAGACAAACTCGACCTTCCCACCGCGCCGGATCACCTGCTCCTTCTCGTGCTGGTTCAGCAGAAAGTTCTTCAACGTGCCGAGCAGGAACGAGCGAAAGCGTCCGCGCTCCGGGTTGGCCCGCTTCAGCACGTCACGCTCCAGCAGGTAGGCGAAGAATCCCTGGGTCAGGTCGCGCGCCTGCTGCCGGTCGCGCCCGCAGCGCCGGATGTAGGCATAGATGGGATACCAATACTGGCGGCAAAGTTCCTCCAAAGCCGGCTGGCAAGACGAGGATGAGTCCGATCGAGCAGCGGCAAACACCCGGCTCCAAAGAGTGTTCTCGAATCTCCCGGCTCCACCGGAAGCAATCGAAGCATTGAGTTTCGGCCCCGCCATGTGTGTGCATTGATTATTACTGTGAACGTCATTGAGTAAACAACCCTGAAAACGGGCGGAGTGTGGAGGGCGCATCGATTCGCCCCGGCTCCCGACGAACAGCGTCCGATGTACACGACAAAGCCCGATCCCCTGGCAAGAGTTCGGGCAATGAACGCCGAGTTACTTCCGGGTTGGGTAACGCCAGACCCAGTCGCCGTCCTTTTTTTCCGGACCACGACCGGAGGCGAGGAAGGCCAGTTCGCCACTGTCATCGCTCTCGTTCCAACCGACCGAGTAGAGGAGAAACTGGCCGTCCGCCGTGCGTTCGTAATGGAGCGGTTTCCCCGTGGTGACATCATGCGGAACCTGCTTGAGCCAGCGCGGCGTCAAAGCGGCCAGCGTTTCGGGAAACTGTCCGCTGGCGAGACGATGCCGTTCCAGAGCGCAGGCGGTGATGGCCAGGTCCACCGAACCTTGCGCCGCCGCCAGCTTGAAATGAACTCTGCTCAACAAGGCAGCCAGAAATGCCCTGGCGAAAACCAGATGGTTTTTGAGCGCATCTTCATTGTTCCCCAATGCCTTTGACATTTGGTGGACCTGCTCGTCCACGACGCGCGGAGAAACTCGCCGGCCCGCCGGGTCGAACCCCTTCAACAGTCCCTGATCGAACATCCGGTTGTAGTTCCGTTGCTCCTGATCGAACCAGTCGCGCGGAGCTTTCACCAAGGCACGGTCCGCCTCCTGCCACGCCTCCGTCTTGCCTTCCGATTCCAGAAGCGACAGCAGATAGCCCGGCGTCCGCTTGTCGCGCACGAGGCCGATGGTCACGTTGCCCCAGACTTTCTCCGACTCCAGCGCGTGTTTCAAATCCGTGATGAAGTCGATCCCTTCGAGCTTCTGCTGGAGCTGCTGCAACTGCGCGTCCGTCCACCGGCGTTCCGCCAAGCCTTCCCAGATCGGCTGCATGGTGATCTCCAGACACGCCACGCGCACGAGCTGCGAGATGAGGGTGGGTTCGTCCTTGGACGAATCAACGAGCCTCAGCATGAGCAAGACGTCTTTCAAAGCCTGTTCAGAGCGGCCCGCCGCCAGTTCCGCCGAAGCCTTTAAGCGCAGGAGCTGACAGGCCTGATTCACAAAGGTCAGGTGCGGCAGCAGTATGCCCCAAGGGTTTTCCCAGCTGTAACGGATGTTGAAGCGCGAGTACGGGCGCTGCCGGGCGGCCTGCAACTCGGCGAGCACCGGATCGTAGGGCTTCAATGCTTCAAGCACGAAGAGCGCGGCCTGGGCATTGGTGGCAGGGTCTTTTGTTTTAGCGGTGTAACCTGCAGGCTGCCAGAGAGTCAGCGCAAAAGGAACAATTCGTGAGCATAAACTCCCGCTCAGGGTCTTATGGATTCAAAACGAAAGACCCTGGCATTGGTGGCAGGATCGGGCTGATCGGAAACGGCAATTTCGTCACGCGCGTCGGACGGGTTCAAGACGTTCTGTGATTTCTCGAAAGCAGTCTTCCACGCGAGCATGTCCCACACGAACCGCCCAGTCTTCCGGCCTTCCGCAGACTCCGCCAGCGTCGGGATGCGTCGGGGCCATTGGTCGGCGCGAGAAAAGTCATCAGGCCAGCGGCTCCTGCTTTCCTGGATGGTCGTTTTGTCCATGTGCAACGCGAGGTACGGCGTGGCCGCGAAGTTCTGATCGTCCGGCACGGGCGGCGGAATGAGCTTCGCGGCAATGGCCCGCTCCGCCTCTGCCGGCACGGACGAAGCGTTGCCCTGCGCCTGCAAGGTGCGACGGTTCTCCAGCGCGAACAGGAGAACAACCAGCGTGGCCAGACAGGCGACGGCGAACAAATACTTGGGCCACTGACGCATGCTGAACATCCGGCGATACAGTGGTGGCTCCGTGGGCATGGATTCTCTGGGATCATTCATAACAGATTCGGTTTGGGTTCGGTTTAGACTTTGGAAGGCGACAGGCCTTCACTGCGCGGTCCGGTTG
>Ga0163153_10003089_pt1 | contig 22856 bp, 18 predicted proteins | sample OliLakLV19MP6IB1_FD_148629 | JGI IMG/M metagenome (GOLD analysis project Ga0163153, IMG submission 148629) | Freshwater microbial mat bacterial communities from Lake Vanda, McMurdo Dry Valleys, Antarctica - Oligotrophic Lake LV.19.MP6.IB-1 | ecosystem: Environmental > Aquatic > Freshwater >...
GAGTGATCTCGGGGTACTGCGCAACAGGGAGCAGACCGACTGCAATTCCGCCGGCGAGTGTGACGATGACCGAGATTACAGCCGCAAAGATTGGCCGCGAGATGAAGAATTTAGCCACGGCGCTTATCGCTCCTGGGAAGTACCACGCCGTTGAACCTTCGAAACCACCGAGTCGGCCGGCTTTGAATCGCCCACGGCGGCCTGTTCGACCGGCGGGGACTCAGCAACCGGCGGAGCGGCCTCCGCGAGCTCGGCTTCGACTTTTTGCCCCGGCTTGACTCGCTGCAAGCCTTTGACAATCACCCGTTCGCCCGATTTAAGTCCGGCAGTGATGACGCGCATCTCGTCGCGCTGCCCGCCGAGCGTAACTGTGCGCCGCGTGGCTGTGCCGTCGTCGCCCACGACATAGACGAATTTGATGTTCTGGTCGGTTGCCAGCGACCGTTCCGGAACGAGCATTGCTTCGTACGGCTTGCTGACGGGAACTCGCACCCGGACGAAGAGACCGCTGACGAGCGCGCGATCGTCGTTTTTGAAAACGCCACGGATTCTGGCGGTGCCGCTGCTCGCATTGACTTCGGCCGAGGCAAAGTCGAGCTGGCCTTCGTGCAAAAACTCCTTTTCGTCCGCCAGCTTGACGAAACAGGACATGTGCTGCTCGCGCAAGCTGCCGGGCGCCGTTTCACTGGTACTGGATCGTTGCCGCATATAGCGGAGCAGTGATCGTTCGTCGACGTCGAAGTAAACGTACATGGGCTGCTCTTTGACGATCTTGGTAAGCAGCGTTCCGGAGCCCATTCCGCCAGAGAGAAGATTCCCCTTCGTGACCAGCGCTCGGTCAATGCGTCCATCGATTGGCGCATTGAGCACGGTGTATTTCAGATCGACGGCGGTGCGGTTAGCGTCGGCCTGAGCGGCGGTAATCTGAGCTTCCTCCTCTTGCACGGCTGCGACCGTTTCCTCGTATTCCTCCTGGCTGACGTTTTTTGACTTCACCAATATTTCATTCCGGGCAAGCTTCGATTTCGCCAACGCGAGCTTGGCTTTGTGCAATTCGACGCGGGAAAGGGACTGCTCATGGATCGCTTGGTACTCGTCAGGCTCGATCGTAAAGAGCGTTTGTCCTTCCTTCACAAAGTCGCCGTCACTGAATTCGACCGTATTAAGATAGCCGAACACCCGCGCGCGCACTTCGACGGCCTCTGACGCCTCCGTCCTGCCGGTGTATTCGTCTGAATCGTAGATCTCCTGCGCAATGACGGGCGTTACCGTCACCTTTGGAATCGGTTGGGCTTTGGTTTCCGGCTGAGCGCGGTTGCAGCCTGGTGCCGCGAGCGAGGTAGCAAATAGCGCAGTGCCCACCACGAATGCCGTGATTCGACTCTCGATCATGATTTGCTCCGCACAAAGGCAGCTCTTGCATCGTCAGCAGCTGTGCCGATCAAGCCAAAGCCCAAGACGTTGGCCTAGCGCGATGCCTCGACGAGTATAGCATCACGATCGTCGGGTTCGATTGCCAATACGCCGCTTTCCAATTGACAAACGCCATCGTTTTCAGCTGAATTTAACTGATACTCGTCCAGGAGGTTGACGGCGTTGGGTTAGTCTATGCCAGGCAGAACGACCGAACTAGCCCCCGCGACGATGCCGATACCACCGCCCCCGACGCTGTCCGAAAGTCCACGCGCGGTTGAACTGAGTAGCCTGTGGGACGCGTCTCTGACGCCGATGCTACAGACTTAGCAGTAAGTCCCCCGTTGTTGCATCAAGCCGTACTTATTCATCGGCGTCGGAGACGCCTCCCATAGTCTCTCTGCTTGCTTGCGTCCCGCCCGGCCCTCAACGACAATAGCCCTGGCCAGGAACACTCGGGGTCAGCACCTTGGAATTGAGGAGACGCACGTCATGCGCCCATATCGCGCTCGCTGGTTCGCCTTGCGCGCCGCCGCTCCGTTGCTCTTTTGCGTCGCGTTGGCGCTCGATGCTTCCGCTGTGTCGATCACTGCCGAACGCGTCGCCAACAACCTATCGCGCCCCGTCTATACCGGTTCGCCGGCCGGCGACAATGGCCGATTGTTCATTGCCGAGCAGCACACCGGCATTATCAAGATTCTCGATCAATCCACCGGCACGATCAATCCGACGCCGTTTCTTGATCTCGGCGGATTGGCGACCGGCAACGAACAAGGCTTGCTCGGCGTGGCGTTTCATCCCGACTTCGCCAACAACGGCAAGTTCTACGTAAGCCTGACAGTTAGCGGCGGCGACACCGAAATCCGCGAGTATCTGGTCGGCGACGATCCGAACGTGGCCGATCCGAACAGCGGCCGCTTGGTCATGGGCTACGATCAGCCGTTCTCGAATCACAACGGCGGCTGGATGGATTTCGGCCCCCATGACGGCTACTTGTACATCGCCTCCGGCGACGGCGGCGACGGCAACGACCCGGGCAATCGCGCGTTGGACATCACCGATCAGAAGCTCGGTAAGCTGCTGCGGATCGACGTCGATGGCAACGACGGCCCCACGGGGCAGTACGGTATTCCGGCCGGCAATCCCTTCGTCGGCGCAACCGGCGACGACGAGATTTGGGCCTTCGGGTTGCGCAATCCCTGGCGCAACGGCTTCGACCGCGAGACCGGCGATCTCTACATCGGCGACGTGGGACAAGGCCAGCGCGAGGAAGTCAGTTTTCAGGCCGCCGATAGCGCCGGCGGCGAGAACTACGGCTGGCGCGTGATGGAAGGCACGTTCTGCGCGAACGGTAATCGCAATCAACCATGCGACGATCCGAGCTTCATCGGCCCGATCCACGAATACAGCCATGTCGGCGGGCCGGACGGCGGGTTTGTGATTACCGGCGGCTATGTCTATCGCGGCGAGGCGATGCCGTTCCTGGACGGCGCGTACTTCTTCGCCGATTTTGCCACCGAGCAAATCTGGACCTTCAAGTACGACGGCGAAACCAAAACGGACTTCCAAAACCGCACCAACGCGATCCATCCCGACACGGGCACCGTCGATCAAATCTCCGCGTTCGGCGAGGACGCCTCGGGGGAACTGTACATCGTCGACCTCGGCGGTCAGATTTACAAACTAGTCCCGCTCTGGGGCGACACCGACGGTGACGGCGAAGTCGGCATCGCCGACCTCAACAACGTCCGCAACAACTTCGGCGGCACGGGCCTCGGAGACACGAACCTCGACGGCATCGTAAACATCGTCGATCTGAACAACGTGCGCAACGACTTCGCCGCCGGACCGGTGGAAAGCGTGCCGGAGCCGGGCGCGGCGTGCCTAGCGTTGACGGGACTGGCCGGCCTGGCTGTGCTTAAGCGTCGTCGCCGTTAATCTGCGGAAGCATCCCTTCCGAACTTCGCCGCGTAGGCCAAGGCTTGCGCGGCGAAATCCAGGCCGATCTCGTCACCAAGCGCCGCGCGGAGCATCGCCGTGATCGACCCCATCTGGCCGCCGCCGATAGCGTGCAGCTCGAACGATCGGGCGTGCAGGATGCCGATGCTGGTCGACGTGACGAACATCTCGCCCGCCTCGCTCGCGCGATCAACGGAGATGTCGGCCTCCTCTGCGGGGATGCCAAGTCTCGCAGCAAGATGTAAAACCACGTCGCGAGTGATGCCCGGCAGGATGTTGCGCGACGTCGGCGTGATTAGCCGTCCGCGTTCCACGCAGAACAGGTTGCCGCTCGTTCCCTCGGTGAGGTAACCGTCAGGATCAAGCAGCGCGGCCATCGCGCCTGGGGATTTTTCTCGGGCCTGCAAGTTCGCTAGTTGAAAATGCACGCGGCTGCGGAACTTGATGTGCGCGTCGAGCAGCGAAGAGGGAATCGAGCGTTGCGCCGGCACGACCAGGTCGACGCCACAGGTATAGCTCGGCGCCAGTTTGGCCAGCTTTTCGTGCATCGGAAAGCAACTCACGAGCACCGTGGGCCGCAGTTCCTCCGGCGCGAACGCTGCGCGAAAATCATCCGCTGGGCCGCGCGATACGTTGTGGATGATGTTCCAATCGACGTCGTCCGCTTCCAGCGGACGATTCCGCTCCAGCGTTTCGAGCGTGATGCGCTCCAAATCGTCGATCGAAAAGCCCGGCTCGATCCGCAAGGCTGCGAGCGAGCGTTGCAGACGTACCAGATGGTCCCGTAGCCGATAAGGCCGCTGCCTTACGGTCCGCGTCACCTCGTAAGCCATGTCCCCCAGCAACAGCGCCGAGTCATAAATCGACAACCGGGCCCCATGTTCAGGAACAAACCGGCCGTTGAAATAGACGATGCGCGACATGGGGGTATTGAGAATGTCGAGTTTCTAAATCTGAATGTCGAATCAAATCCGAATGTCGAAATTTCGAATGGCGATGGGGGGTATGCGGCACGGCGCTTGAGTGGCGAAATCATTCAATCATTCGTCATTTGAACTTGATTCGACATTCAGATTTAGAAATTCGTCATTCACCCCTTCCCCTCAGCACTCCCTCCACCTCCGCTCGCGGCACGTCCTTCACCACCTCCACGTGTCCCAACCGCGTAGGCAGCACGAACCGAATTTGCCCGTGTTCGGTTTTCTTGTCGAGAGCCATCGCCTCGAGCATTTCGTCCACGCCGAGTTCCGGGAGTTCGACCGGAAGTTCGAGCGCCGTGAGCAACGCATGTTGCCGGGCGGTGAAGTCCGGCGGCACGCGCTTGAGTCGCTCCGCGAGCTGCGCGGCGCAGTGCATACCGATCGAGACCGCCTCGCCATGCAAATACGTGCCGTAGCCCGCCAGCGCCTCAATGGCGTGGCAAAACGTGTGGCCGTAATTGAGCACCGCGCGGAGGCCTGTTTCCTCGCGTTCGTCCTGTTCGACGACGTCCGCCTTAAGCCGGCAACAACGCGCGACCACATGCGTGAGCACCGCGGCGTCGCGTTCGCGCAATTCCGCGACGTGACTCTCCAGATACGCGAAGAACTCCGCGTCGAGGATCACGCCATACTTGACGACTTCCGCCAGCCCGGAGCGATAGTCGCGCTCCGGCAGCGTGGCTAGCGTGTCGATGTCGATCAGCACGCCATGCGGTTGCCAGAAACAGCCGACCATGTTCTTGGCGCGTGAGAGATTGATGCCGACTTTGCCACCCACTGAGCTGTCGACTTGCGCCAGCAACGTCGTGGGGATCTGCACAAACGCTAGGCCGCGGGCGAATGTCGCCGCGACGAATCCGGCCAGATCACCGACGACGCCGCCGCCGACGGCCACCACGACGGTCCGCCGATCGGCGCCGCGTTCCAGCATGGCCTCCCAGAGGCCTTCCGCCACTTCGGCCGATTTCGATTCCTCGCCGGCGTCAATCACCAACGCGCCGACGTCCAACCCGGCGTCGGCCAGGCTATCGGCGATCGGCGTCGCGTGCGGCTCCATCACATTGTCGTCGGTGATCAAAATCACCCGCGACACTTGCGCGCCCCGCGCGGCGACCACTTCCTGCACCAAGCGCGGCGATTCGCCGAGAATGCCGGCGCCAATCTCGATCGGATAGCTGCGTTCGCCCAGGGCGACGTGAACAATCTCAGTGGCGGTGGACACGTCGGCGCCCTGGTGATGAGGAAGAAACGGCGACGGCCGGCTAATTGAGACGCTCGACGTCGGCCTGGGTGACAGTGATTTGCCGGCAGAAACCGGTGTGCATCCGCACGTAGTCCAGGTCCGCGGCCTGCTGGGGCGCGGCATGGAGCTTTTCGCTCAGCCGGTCGCGGTCCGCTGCTTCCCAATCGTCATAGGCGTCCGGCCAGACGGTTTGGGTTTCCACCACCAAGGCTTCGCGGTACGGATCAAATGCGTTGGCCATTACGTGCTACCCAATGCGAATGTCGGCGTCGCGCCGGTTTCGTGATGTCGAAGCAAAAAGTATACTGGCCCCGGAGTCCCCGTGACCAGGGCTGGAGGCCGACCGATGATGCCGGGCGTGACGCCGCTGCTGGGTATCAAAGTACTCGATTTATCGCGCGTCTTGGCGGGCCCGGTTTGTTGCCAGGTATTAGCCGAGTTGGGCGCCGACGTTGTCAAAGTGGAACGTCCCAGCACGGGCGACGACACCAGGGCTTGGGGCCCCCCTTTCGTGCCCGACGGCGGACCGAGCGCCTATTTTGCCAGCGCCAATCACAGTAAACGTTCGCTGGCGCTCGATCTTTCCCAGTCAGACGGGATCGCCGTGCTGGAGGATTTAATCCGGCGCGCGGATATTCTCGTCGAAAACTTTCTGCCGGACGCCGCCGCGAAGTACGGCCTGACGCCGGCCAGGCTCACCGAGCTCAACCCGTTGCTAGTAAGTTGCTCGATCTCCGGATACGGCCGCACCGGGCCCCTAGCCGATCGACCCGGCTACGATTTAGTGATCCAAGCCACGTCGGGATTGATGTCGATCACGGGCGAGCCGGACGGCGCGCCGATGAAAGTCGGCGTAGCGATCGCCGATGTCATCACCGGTCTCTACGCGGCCATCAGCACTCTGGCCGGCCTGTTCGCCCGGATCGCAGGGCGCGGCGGCTCGGCTTTCGATTTATCTTTGTTTGACTGCACGCTCGCGAGCCTGGTGAACGTCGCCCAGAGTTCGCTCGTCACCGGCCAGCGCCCGACGCGTTACGGAAACGCTCACGCGCAGATCGTGCCGTACCAGGTCTTCGCGACTAGCGACGGACATTTGGTGCTCGCGGTCGGCAACGATGGTCAATGGCGGCAGTTCTGCCAGGTGGCCGGCCAAGCGAACTGGGCGAATGATCCCAAGTTCGCTACGAACCCGGCGCGCGTGGAACATCGCGCGGAGTTGATCGCGCTCATGCAACCTATCCTCGCCACGCGCACGACGGCGGCGTGGCGTGAACTGCTCGAACCCACCGGCGTGCCGCACGCGCCAGTCGTGCCGCTCGATGTCGCGCTCGCCGCGCCGCAGACGTTGGCGCGAGAGCTGGTCGTGCCGGTTCGCGACGGCGCTGGACGCGAATATCATGTACTTGGAAGCCCGATTCATTGGCACGACGAACCGCGGCGCAAAGTCGGCGCGCCGCCGGAACTGGGGGCACATACCGATGAAGTATTGCGCGACTGGATCGGCTATGACGCCGCGCGGATTCAAACTTTGCGCCAGTCGGGAGTCGTCGCATGAGTGACGCACCCCGAACCGTCTCCGGCAAATGGATGATCCTCACCGCCTTCGGCCTAGCCATCGCGATGTCCGTGGGAGCGTGGCTCTTCCACTATCGCCAGCAGCACCGGCCAATGGAACTCTGGGGACCGGCGGCGGCCAAGCTGATCGCCCATGGCAAGGAAGTCCAAGCTTGGCGACTATCAACGGACGACGAACCCACGTCCGCGGACGTCTTGGAAACCATCACCCTCGACGGGCAACGGCTACACGTCGTCGAACGCCGCGACATAACCAACGCGCGCGGCTTGGTTCATTTCCGTAGCGGGCTGTTGAACGCAAATTGCTTCGATTGGAACGCCACGTCGAGCGAGTCGGCGGATTGGCAATACGCGCTGCAATTTGGCGAAACAGACGAGCGTGCGACGATTCTCTTCGCCCCGGAAGCCCAGCGCTTGCGACTACTGGAAAGCGGAGCAGAGATCTCCGTCGCGCCCATCAGCGAAGGCCTGGAATCCTTCTTGAAGGAACAATTCGTTCCACCGAGTGACTAAAGTAGGAAGGTCGATGACGACATTCCGCGATCCACCGCGCCTCTGCGCCTCCGCGGTGAAAAAAAAGTCGCGGACCTAAGCGATCTCGCGGAATTGAATGTCATGCAGCCGGCCGTAGAGCTCGCAGCGGCGGAGGAGTTGCTCGTGCGTGCCGCTGTCGAGGATGTTGCCGTGGTCCATGACCACGATGCGGTCCGCGAGCGCCAGCGTGCTCATCCGGTGCGTGATGATGATTGTGGTGCGATTCCTGGTGAATTGCTCCAGCACCTGGTGGATGACCTGCTCGCTTTCCAGATCAACCTGGCTCGTGGCTTCGTCCAGGATCAGGATCGGCGGGTCGCGGAGAATCGCCCGGGCCAGTGCGATCCGCTGGCGCTGGCCGCCAGAAAGTTGACCGCCGCGGTTGCCGACCTGGGTCTGATAGCCGTCGGGCAGGCGCTCTTCGATAAAGCGGTGGCAATGGGCGCGCTTCGACGCGGCCAGCACTTCGTCGGCCGTGGCCTGCGGCGAACCATAGCGAATGTTGTTGAACACCGTGTCGTCAAACAGCGTCGGTTCCTGGGTGACGAGCCCGATTTGCTGTCTTAGCTCGCGGCGGCGGACCAGCCGCAGATCGACGCCGTCGAGCAGAACGGAGCCGGCCGAGGGATCGTAGAACCGCGGCACCAGGTTGGCGAGCGTGGTCTTGCCGCACCCGTTCGGGCCGACGATGGCGATCCGCTCGCCGAACTGGATCTCGAGCTGGATATCGTCGAGGACGCGTTTCCCCGCGGCATAAGCGAAGCCGACCTGGTCGAAAGTAAGCGTCTGACGATGCCGCGGCAAACGGCGCGGCGTCGGCGTATCGACAATGGCCGGCGCGCGATCAATCTGTTGATAAATCCGATCGGCTGCGGCCGAAGCCCGCTGCATCCGGCTGAAGATTTCCGACAGCTTTCTCGCGGGATCGCTCACGCCGGCCAGCAACCCATAAAACAACGCCAGGCTCGTCAGCGTGAGCGGTTCGTCGCACATGCGGATGCCAAACAGGTGCGTCGCTCGGTTGATCACCAGGTAAGCCCCGGAAAGGAGCGCCAGGCAGATAATCGTCACGCCGATCATTTCCGTCAGCGGGTGCGTGAGCGAATCGTACCGGGCGATCTTCGCCGCCTTGCGATAATAGTTCTTACAACTCTCGTGAAAGCGGCGGCGCTCGTAGCGCTCCATCGTGAACGCTTTCACCACCTTGATGCCGTCGAAAGTCTCGGTCAGCAGATTGTAGATCTGCGACATCTCCTCCATCGCGCGGCGGTTGGCCCGCTTCAGCGCCTTGGCAAGTTGCCGCACCAGGATCGCGCAGAGGGGCGCGGTGATCAGCGAGAACAGCAGCAGTCGCCAGCAAACTATGCCAGCGCCGATCAAGCAGACGATCATCTTGAGCGGTTCGCGGACTGCCTTGCCGAACAGGTTTTCGAGCCCGTTGGAAAGACTTTCCATGTCGTAGGTGAAGCGGCTCATCAAGTCGCTGGCGCCGTCCTCGGAGAACTGCGACAGGTCCATTTTCAGGCTGTGCCGAAAGAATTCCTTGCGCAAATTGAAGATGGCGAGTTGCGCGAGGCGATTGACTAGAATCGCGTGCAGCGCCAGGAACACGCTCTTGATCGTCGTGCCGATCATCAACAGCGCAACGACCAGCACGAGCGTGCGGAAGGGATCGACGGGCAGCCAGCGCTGGACGTAGGGCTCGATCCGCTGGTAGTAAGCGGCCGATGCACGCGCATCCGCCGCTTCGGCCTCGTGTTGCGCGATCTCCGCCAGGCGTTGCTCGCGCTGCTCAGGCGATTCGCCGGCCGGCGCGGCGGCAAGTTTCGCCCCCAGTGCGGCTTGCTCCGCGGCCTTCGACTCGTCTTCGCGAATCTCGTTGCGGACCCAATCGTGCAGCGACTGTTTCTCGAACGCCACCTGCACGAACGGGGCCACGGCGCCGATGTTGCCGCCCCAAAGCACGCCGACCATCAGTGCACAAAACACCGATGCGGCGAACGTCCATCGATAGTGGAGGGCAAGTCGAATGGCCCTCAGAAAATTTTCCATCGTCGCAAGCCGTCCCTGGCTGATCTGACAAACCGGGCAGTTTGTAACAGAAGCCCAGGGGGCGACCAAGGCCGGAAATCTCGCCGGACACTTTAGAAAAGCAATGATTTTCGCCGTTAAGCCCAGGGAAGGCCCTCGGAGACTTTTCTATCACCATAGTCAATGGCGGCCTTCCCTGGGCTTGGAATAAGCGATGCGATGGAAGCCTTCTCTCGTCTCGCTAAATCGCCAGCACTCCGCAGCTTCCCGGTCCGCGCACGAAAAAACCCTCCGGGCCAGAGGGCTCGGAGGGTCGAAAAAAGGCGTTGAAAGTTGGTGGACTACAACATGAGGTTGGGAGGAATAGTTCGTACCAAAAACTCACGCTGGCAAACATCGGAGGAGCGGGACCAGGTCATTCGCAGCGGCCGACCTTTAAGGCGGCAAGCGGGTGTGAGCGGCGCTGGCCGTCACACGCTGTGCCGGCAGGCAATCGGCCTGCCAGGTACGGGGCCGCTCGTCGTGGGCCTAAGGCTCGGCTCCTCCGACAAAACTGTCCGGCGGACTCTGCACGGCAGCCCTCCTTTCGAATTCAAGGATGCGGACGACAGGTATCGCACAACACACTCTATCGTTATCAGAGCGCCTCCCCCTCCGTCAATTAGATTCCGGGTTTCTCACCAAAATTCTTGGGGGAATATGCCCTCCCCTGATCGGGTCATAGGCGTTGGGCAAACTTCGCCGGCAGGAAATCAAGCCGACGTCCATTCGCCACTGAATACTACGCTTCTGGCGGCCCGTCGGCGCGTGAATTCCACCGTCGTTTTGCCTCGGCAATGTTGGCTTCAATTTGGGCAGCGTCGTGCGGTTGTTCCGCGGCGGTCGTGGCCGGATAGATCGACGCGTTGTAGGTGCGATACGTCTCCATCCGCAGTTGTGAAAGCATGTGGTGCCCGCGTCGACGCTCGCGTTCCGCGCGCAGCGCCGCGAGATCGATGGGGCCGACGACAATCCGGTCGCCGCCGCCTGGTTCCGCTTGCGCGAGGATGCGGCCGTCGTAGTCGACAACCATGCTGCCGCCTGGCCAACTGAACGGCGGATAGTTTTCCAATCGCGCCGCTTGGTTCGCGGCCACGACGTAGGCCATATTCTCCAACGCGCGGACGCGATTCACCAGCGTCCACCAATCGAGCGGCTGCGCCGTACCCCAGGGATCCATATAAGCCGAAACGCGAATCAACACTTCTGCGCCGGCCAAGGCGAGTTGGCGAATCGCCTCGGGGAATAGCCAGTCGTAACAAATCGCCGCGCCGAGCCGCCCGATTTCCGTTTCCACGACGGGATAGATCGCGTCCGTGTATTCCGGCAGATCATGCGGGCTGGTGTGCAGTTCCCAGGGAATCCAAGTATGGACCTTGCGATACTTCGCCAGCAACCCCGTGGGACCGATCAAACACGTCGTATTGAACACGTGCCCCGGCCACGCGCGATCGACTTCCAAGAAGCTGCCGGTCTGAACGTAGACTCCCAGCTCCTTCGCGCGGCGCACATAGGCATCCGTATGTTCGCCAGGCAACTCGACGGCCAGCCGGTCGCGCAACTCCGCGACGCTGGCGTAGATTGGCGCCGCATGGGCGAATTCCGGGAAGACGATCAACCGCACCGGAAAGAACGGCTCATAACCTTGCACCGCGCGATCGACCATCGCCAGCAGATGTTGCACGCGCGCCGGGATTTCATCGCGCGACTGGGGATTCGGCAGGTCGAGCTGGCACGCGGCGGCGTAGTAGCGATCGCAGTTTGGCATGCCCTCAGGTTACTGCATCGGCAACTTGCGTTCGAGGTGCTGGCCGTCGCGCAAAATCGTGACGGCGACCGAATCGCCGCGCCGGCGCTCCGTGAGGCCGTAGGCGATCAGGTCCGTTTCGCGCCAGCGCCGAATCATGCCGTCAAATTCGACGATGATGTCTCCCTCCTGAAAACCAGCCTGCTTGCCGGCCGCGTGCTCGCCGTATTGTCCGACATACTTCACGCGGAGGGCCAACTCGACCTGGCTCAATTTCAGCTCGGTCCGCGTCTCGTCATCGAGGGATTCCAACACCAAACCGCCCGTAACCATCCGGCGCAGGTCCCAAGTCGTCACGCGCGAGGAAATGTCGGACTTCGCCCGCCAGTTCTTGGCCAGCGGCAAGGCCAGCGTCAACGGCATGTCGTCGCGTTCCAATTCAACGGCGACTTCAAGTTTGTCGCCGGCTTGGTCCAGCGCCCATTTGACGTCCGCCAGCGAAATCACCGCCTGCCCGTCCACGGCGATTAACCGGTCGTCCGGCCGCAGCCCGGCTTGTTCCGCTGGCGACCCCTTCGTCACGTCGGCCACCGTCGCGGAGGTGTTCGGATCGAGGGCAAAGCCCAATGCCGTGGTGGCCGGCCAGGTGAATAGCGTTTCCAGCGGAATCGCCGCGCCGCGTTTGCGGTATTCCAGCCGCTCCGCCTCGCGAATCTGGTGGCAATGGATGCACATCCGCGTTTCCAGTTTTTCGACCTTGGCGAACTCGCGGTACTTCTGCAATTCCGGCAGATCCTCCGGTAACGCATAGCGCGGCTTGCCCGGCGTCTTAGCGGCCAGTCGATCGCGATTGCGGGGATAGCCTTGGTGTAGTTCGAGGCCCTGCCGCAACGTGTCGGCAAAGCCTTCCAACGACATCTCGGTTTCCTGCGATTCCGTTTCCGGGCGCGTGCCGTAGCGGCCGTAGATCGTCCGATCCGCATTCAGCATGAACACGGCGAAGCTCTGATCGAAGTCGGATTGAAACAGGCTGAGATCGAGCCCGTTCGTCTTGATCACCCGCACGCAGACAAATTGTTCCAGCAGCGGCTTGATCCGCGGGTCTTCGTGCGCGACCTGCTCGTCGAACACCTTGCAGGCCTCGCAAGGGACACACCGCAGCACCACCAGCAACGGCTTGCCCGACTTGCGCGCCTCGGCGAAACCGCGTTCCAGGTCGTTGTAATACCATTGTTCCGAGGACTCGAACGCGGCCCGGTCTTCGTTCAAACGCTTGGTCCGTTCGTCCTGCGCATGAACAGACGCGTTCGCAACGAGCAAGCAAATCGCAGCGAGCACGATAGAGCGCATGGCTTGAACCCTTGGCGACGAGATGAGCAAGCGGAAAATGCAACACGCGCAGCGAACGCGGAACACCGAACGGCGTCCTAAGAATCATGCGGCAGGCGCCCCGGCGTACCGGCTGGCGAGCGGCGCGATTACCGCTCGCGGAACGTGATTCGACCCTTGGTCAGGTCGTACGGCGACAACTCGACTTTGACCCGATCGCCGGGCACGATGCGAATGAAATTCTTGCGCATTTTTCCCGCGACGTGAGCGGTGACGACGTGGCCGCCGTCGATGGTGACGCGAAAGCGGGTATTCGCCAACGCTTGCGTCACGACGCCTTCGACTTCGAGACCTTCTTCTTTTTGCTTTTCTGCCATAGGCTTACAGCGCCCTCTGTGACCGGAACTTGCCCCGCGACTCGCCCGCCGACGGTTGGCTCAAATATTGCGAGATTCGCGTATCTTATACTTTATAGCACGTTGCGTAAACTGGTGCGGCTAGGCCAATAAGGGCAATTGAATCCTCTCCGTCCCACTTCCGACTTCTGTAGCCGAGGTCTGTGACCTCGGCCGCGCTGTCCACGAACGCACCATTCGCCCTGCGCCGGGATCCGCGACGACGATTTATTGGGTCGCCGTGTCCTCCCCCCTATAGGTCACAGACCCCGGCTGCAGAAGGCACATTCGCGGCGCCGACTCGCTTTAGAGCAAATCGCCGGGCCTCCGGTACAACGAAAGCCGCATTCACGCCGATCCCCCCGACCACTACAATGCCAGGGTTGAGGAGCCATCCTCACAGACGGAGCGTCGAGGGACTGACTACGGAGGGGGTCTGGGCGGGTGGAGACCAAGCTGCGCATCGACATCTTGCGGCAGCCGGACGATGAAACGTGCGGCCCGACCTGTCTACATGCCATTTATCGGTATTACGGGCTGGAGTTGCCGCTCGACGCCTTGATCGCCGGCATCCCGAAACTGGACGATGGCGGCACACTGGCGGTCTGGCTGGCGTGCGACGCCCTGAAGCGCGACTACGCGGCGAAAATCTTCACCTATAACCTGCCCGTGTTCGACCCGAGTTGGTTCGAACGGGAACTATCCGCGGAGGAGTTGGCGAATCGCCTGCGCGCCCAGATGGCGTTCAAGACGAAAAAGCGCCGTCTGCAGTTCGCGAGCAAGGCCTACATCGAATACTTGGAGCACGGCGGCCGGCTGCGTTTCGAGGATTTGACGACCGCGCTTGTCCGCCGGTATCTCAACACCGGCCGGCCAATCATCACGGGGCTCAGCTCGACGTACTTGCATCGCTCGTGCCGCGAGTACGGTCCTGAACAAATTGACGATGACATCCGCGGACAACCCGCCGGTCACTTCGTCATTCTTGCCGGTTACAACCGTGAGACCCGCGAAGTGCTGGTCGCCGATCCGTTGTTCCCGAATCCGTTGTCGGAAACCTGCGAGTACCTCGTGAGCATCGATCGTGTGATTGGCGCCATCTTGTTGGGCGTGGTCACCCACGACGCGAACCTCTTGATCATCGAACCACGCACGAAGCGTCGGACCCCGGAACATGCCGATTCTGATCGTAGTCAATAACGTCAAGGAATGGCCCTTCAAAGTCGAAGGGGCCGAAGTGGTCGGGGCACGCTCGTATCTCACCAAGCCGGAATACGGCGAGATGCGCGGCGTCAAACTCCTGAACCTCTGCCGTTCCTACCGCTACCAGAGCACGGGCTATTACGTCACGCTGCTGGCGACGGCGCGCGGGCATCGACCATTGCCGGATATCACCGCCGTGCAGGACATGAAGTCGCAGACGGTCGTGCGGATGGTGTCCGATGACCTGGACGAACTGATCCAGCAGAGCCTGTCGCCGATCCAGTCCGACAAGTTCACGCTGAGCATCTACTTCGGCCGCAACCTGGCCAAGCGGTACGACAAACTCTCGCGCGAGTTGTTCAATCTGTTCCACGCGCCGATGCTCCGCGCGCAGTTCACGCGCAACGGCAAATGGACGCTGCGCAACATCACGCCGGTGCCGGTGGGCGATATCCCCATGCAGCACCGCCCGTTCGTGTTCCAGACGGCCAACGAGCATTTCGCCGGTCGCACCGCGGCGTTCAAAAAGAAAACCGCGCCGAAATACGACCTGGCGATCCTCACCAATCCCGACGAAGAGTTGCCGCCGTCGAACAGCAAGGCGATTCAGAAGTTCATCAAAGCCGCGGAATCAATGAAGCTCGGCGCGGAACTGATCACCCGCGACGACTATGGCCGCATCGCCGAGTTCGACGCGCTGTTCATTCGCGAGACGACGCAGGTCAACCACCACACCTATCGCTTCGCCCGCCGCGCGGCGATCGAAGGGCTCGTCGTGGTCGACGACCCCGAGTCGATTATGAAGTGCTCGAACAAGGTCTATCTGGCGGAGTTACTCGCGCGCCACAAAGTGCCGATCCCGCGCACGCTGATTGTCCATCGCGACAACATCGAAGAAATCGGCAGCCAGTTGGGCTTTCCGTGCGTGCTGAAGCAGCCCGATTCCTCGTTCTCGCGCGGCGTCGTCAAGGCCGAGAACGAGGAGGACTTGGCCGCGCAATGCGAGGAATTCCTCGGCAAATCCGACCTGGTCGTCGCGCAGGAATTCCTGCCGACCGATTTCGATTGGCGGATCACCATCTTCGACCAGCGCCCGCTGTTCGCCTGCAAATACCACATGGCGCCCAAGCACTGGCAAATCCGCAAGAGCGAGGGCCCCGGCAAGCATGAGTACGGCAAGGTGGAAACCATGCCGGCCGAGCTCGCGCCTCGGAACGTCATGCGCACGGCGCTCAAAGCCGCCAACCTGATCGGCGACGGCCTCTACGGGGTCGACCTCAAGCAATCCGGCAAGGAATGCTACGTCATCGAGGTGAACGACAACCCCAACATCGACTCCGGCTTCGAAGATTCAATCCTCCGCGAAGAACTCTATCGCCGCATCATGGAGGTGTTCCTGGAACGGATTGAAAGCCGGAAGGCGGGGCTGGCGAGGGCGTAACAGGGCCGAACAATTGGTTGAATGGGAATCGTCTATGTCCCGCCTTTTCGAGCATTTGCGACGCCTTGTTCGCGAGGAACGCTATGTTATCGGTCAGCATGCTTCCGAACGGCTGGAACTTCGCGGTATAATGGAATGGCAGGCCGTCGTAGGGCTCGAAGACGGCGCATGCTTGCGTGAGAATCAGGATTCGCAGCCCAATCCAACGGTGGAAGTTCGCGAAATACTGCCTGACGGGACCGAGTTCAAGGCTGTATGGGCATACATGCAACGGAGCGACCTTGCGAAATTGGTAACCGTTCACTTCTTTGATGTGGATTGAGCAATGCGTATTGCTGGCGAACGAATCAAACGAACGCGGTTGATCCAAACGGATCAATACGTCGTAGCCGTTGAAGTGGAAATGGTCATTCCGCCGGACGACCCTAGCGAACCGTGCTACGAGGCTGAAACCGTGGAGTTGCTGCGCGAGGTAAAGGAACACGCTGAGCAAGGCGACTTGGCGTGGCTGACGCAGCATGGCAAAGTCTATGCGGCTGTAGGGGCTGCATAGCAACGAACGAAGCGGGCATTGCTCAAAATGCAGTGTCACACAATGGATTATCCATGGCCCGACGAATTCGAAGGCTTCGTCGAACTTCTCCGCCGAAGTGGTCTGGCGACCGAGCGGGCGGTGGGTGAACTCGTTGAGCGCTATCGCAAGAATTATCTTCCCGCCACCAGGTTGCCGGACACGGTCACTGCCTTCTGTTCGTTTCTGGTCGCTGAGAATGTATTGACGACTTGGCAATGCACGAAGTTGCGCGAATGTCGGTACAAAGGCTCTCGCGTCGGTCACTGGCTGTTCTTGGATGAACTCGGCGGCCGCACGAAAGAGCGTTTGTTCTTCGCCCGAGATGAACGCGGATTGGGTCACGCGATTCTGAAAGTCATACCCCAGGATGGGCCTGTTCCCGTGCGGTTTGAAGTGGTTCAACGATTCGGTTGATACGACGTTGCCGCCTGGCGCAGCTCTCACCGCCGATGCCAACACGCTTATGCGGCAAAACCCGCCCCCAGGGGTCCAAAACTTCCCCCCTGCCTGATATTCTAGAGCTAGTGGCAGTTGCGCTCCCTTGGCCGGGTTTGTTGGCATGTCGCGTTTGGGTTGGATCTTCGCGTTGGTCTGCTTGCTGGGCGTTGGCCGGTCGGGCTGGGCTGCCGATGTTGACCCGGCGGATTTGGAATTCTTCGAAAAGCACGTCCGACCGGTGCTGGTCGAACGCTGCTATGAGTGCCATTCCGACCAGGCGGACGAACCGGACGCCGGGTTGAGGCTCGATTCCCGCGACGGCGTGCTGCACGGCGGCGAAAACGGGCCGGCGATCGTTCCCGGCGATCTCGATCAAAGCCGCCTGCTGCGAGCGATCTCGTACAACGACGTCGACCTGCAAATGCCGCCCGACGGTAAGTTGCCGGACGAGGCGATTGAACACTTGCGGGAATGGATTCGCCGCGGCGCGCCTTGGCCGGAAGAGGCCGCTGCACCAACACCGACGACGGAGTCCAAAGCCTCGTTTGACTTGCAAGCTCGCAAGCAGACGCATTGGGCGTGGCAGCCGATCCAAACCGTCGAGCCGCCGACAGTAAAAAACAAATCCTGGCCGCGCGGAGATGTGGACCGATTCATCCTTGCCAAGTTGGAGGCCGCCGGCATTGCTCCGGTGGGCGAGGCCGATCGCCGCACTTGGTTGCGACGCGTGACGTTCGATCTGATCGGCCTGCCGCCGACGATCGAGGAAATCAACGCGTTTGTCGCGGATGCGTCTCCGGAGGCGCACGAAAAGGTCGTCGATCGCCTGCTGGCGTCGCCCCACTTTGGCGAGCGTTGGGCGCGGCACTGGCTTGACCTGGTGCGCTACGCGGAGACGAAAGGGCACGAGTTCGATTATGCGGCCCCCAACGCCTGGGAATATCGCGACTATGTGATCCGGGCTTTGAACGCCGACGTTCCTTACGATCAGTTCGTCGTCGAACACCTGGCGGGAGACTTACTGCCGGAACCGCGATTGCATCCGACCGAACGCTTCAACGAGTCGCTCATCGGCACCGGATTTTGGTTTCTCGGTGAGGAACTGCATTCGCCCGTCGATACGCGGCAGGACCAGGCGGATCGGTTCGACAATCGTATCGACGTGATGTCGAAAACCTTTCTGGGATTGACCGTGGCCTGTGCCCGGTGCCATGACCATAAGTTCGACGCCATCTCCAATCGCGACTACTACGCGCTGTTCGGCTTCCTGGAAAGCAGCAGCGGGCGACTGGCGCGGTTCGAGACGTTGGAGCAGGATCGCCAATTGGCTGTCGAGTTGGACGCGATCGATCGCGCAGCACAGCAACCGCTCCGCGCCGCGGCGGCGCTGGCGCTACGTCCCACCGTGGAACGGCTCGACGCCTACTTGTTGGCCGTGCGCGATCTGTTCGCTGACGAATCTCTGGTCGTGGATGATATCGCGGCGGAACGCGGGTTGGACGCGCGGGTACTTCGCGCCTGGGGACGGCGGTTGACGAACGCCGTGGACGACGACAACGATCTCTTCCACGCTTACGCGCAGGCGATTGCCACGCCGGATCAAGTTGCCGAAGCGCCCACGGCTAGCTGCGATGAAGTGACGCCGCCTTCCATCGAGATGATCGTTGATTACTCCCAACTTGCGCCGGAAAAATGGCTGCCGGACGACGTGAGTTACGGTCTCGCGCCGCGGTCGCCGGGATCGGTAGCCATCTCGCGCGGAACAACTGCGCCGCGCATCGAGTTCGCGGAACGAGGCGCGGCCGTGTTCGATCCGGCCTGGGACGTGCGCACCTTGGCGGCCGAACATCAATTGGAACCGGGCGCGGTCGGCAACGTCGTGCGGCCAGGGCGGACGCTCTACACGCCGAATTTCACCGTGCAGGGTAAAGTTTATGTGCTCGTGCGCGGCGTTGGCCAGGTCTATGCGACCGTCGACCAACACGCGCTCATCGCAGGCCCGCTACATGGCGTGCTCGTCGGCGGGTTCAATACCGAAGGCGCATGGCGTTGGGTGGAGCGCGACCTGAGCGAATACGTCGGCCGCACGGCACACCTAGAATTCACGCCTGCCAAAGAGCAAACGATCGAGGTCAGCGCCGTGGCGCAGGGAGCGACTCCGCCAGCGCCTCTGGAAGATTCATTAGCCGGCCTGGTGCCTGTCGACGCCAGCGCCACGCCGGACTCGATGGCCGCGGCGTTGCGCAATCGCTTTGCGGCGTTGCTCGCTCGGCTCGAAGATGCGAGAGCGATCGACGAAGAACACGCCGCTCACGACGCGCGATTGGCGAACTGGGCCCTTGCGAATCCATCGCTGTTCACGCCTGACCCCGATGCCGCATTTGCGCCGGTCGCTGCGCTGGCCGACGATTGGAAAGCAAGGCGAGCGCAGGTGCTGGCGAGGATCAAGACGGAGTCGCGCCTTTGCATGGCGATGCAGGACAACACCGGCGTCGATGAACACGTGTTCCTGCGCGGCTCCTGGAAAAACCTGGGCGTCGCCACGCCCCGTCGCGGGCTCGAAGCATTGTACGGCGACGCACCACTGGCGACCGGGTCCGGAAGCGGGCGTTTAGAACTGGCGCGACAGTTGACCGATGCCAAGGCGAATCCGTTGCTGCCGCGCGTGATGGTCAACCGCGTATGGCATCACTTGTTTGGACGCGGCATCGTGGCCTCGGTCGACAACTTTGGCGTGATGGGCGACATGCCCACGCATCCGGAGTTGCTCGACTATTTATCAACGAAATTCATTCACGACGGTTGGTCCATCAAGCGGTTGATTCGCGAACTCACCTTGTCGAGCACTTATCGGCTGGCGTCCGGAGGCGAAACGGTCGGGCCGCCGAGCGATCCGCAGAATCTCTTGCTTTCCCGCGCCCGTGTCCGGCGATTGGAAGGAGAGGCCATTCGCGACGCGATGTTGCAAATTTCTGGCAGCCTCGATCGCCGACCATACGGGCGATCTGTTCCGACGCACTTGGATTCATTCATGGAAGGCCGCGGACGACCGGAGAACAGCGGCCCGCTCGATGGTGCGAATCGGCGGAGCATTTACCTCGAGGTGCGCCGCAACTTCCCCTCGCCGATGATGCTGGCGTTCGACACGCCGATTCCGTTTTCCACGGTCGGGCGTCGCAGCGTTTCGAACGTGCCGGCGCAATCGCTGGTAATGCTCAACGACCCGCTGGTGCACGAATTGTCCAGCCGTTGGGCTCAGACAATCTGTTCAGAGGTCGAGGGAAACGCGGATCGAATCGGTAGCATGTACGAGGAGTGCTTCGGACGTTCGCCCACGGATTCCGAGCGAGCGCAATGCGAAGCCTTCGTGAACGAGGCTGGCGAGAACGCCTGGAAGGACCTGGCGCATGCACTTTGGAACGTGAAGGAGTTCGTCTTCGTGAACTAACGCCAACACCAGCCCGTAGCGCCAGCGAGGGAGAGCGGACGTCGTTTTCAACGCAAAGTTGACACTCTCAACGACGTCGTCTCCTCCCGGCTGGTGCGTCCGACCGGTATCGAGAATCGATCCAACATTGACCTGAATCATGCACTGCCGCCACTACATCCCGACGCCGCACTCGCGCCGCGAAATGCTTGCGCGCTGCGCGAACGGGTTCGGCGCGATGGCCTTGGCGGCGCTGTGGGCGGATGCATCGCGCGCAGCTAACATGTTGCCGCACAATGCCAACCTGACGGCGCTGCATCATGCGGCCAAGGCCCGTAACGTCATTTTCCTCTACATGGACGGCGGGCCGTCGCAGGTCGATACGTTCGATTACAAGCCGATTCTGGAGAAGCATCACGGCGTCGATCCCAGTACGTTGTTCAAAGTCGAGCCCACGCAGTTCGATAATGTCGGCGCCATCACCGCTTCGCCCTGGAAGTTCCAGCAACATGGCCAGTGCGGCGCCTGGGTGAGCGACTTGTTCCCGCACGTCGCGCGACATGTCGACAAGCTGGCGATCGTCCGCTCGATGGTCGCGCAGTTTCCGGAACACACGAGCGCAAACTACTTTCTTCACACCGGCACCGGCATCCAGGGTCGCCCGAGCATGGGGGCTTGGACCAGCTACGGCCTCGGTAGCGAAAACGCCGAGTTGCCCGGGTTCATTGTGCTGAATGGCGGGCTGATTCCGCCCGGCGGCATCGACAATTTCAACAGCGGATTCTTGCCGGCCGCGTACCAGGCGTCGATTTTCCGCAGCGGCGATCCGCCGGTGGCGAACATTATTCCGCGGGAAAAAACGGCCGGGGAACAGCGCCGGAAACTCGACTTGATCGCCGCGCTCGACGGTGAAGCGCAAACGCGCCACGGCGCGCAGCCGGAAATCGAAGCGGCCATCGCAAACTACGAGACCGCGTTTCGCATGCAAACCGCGGTGCCGGAGTTGATGGATCTCTCCGGCGAGACCGCGATGATGAAACGTCTCTACGGCATGGAGGCTGGTTATGAGCCCACCCGTGTCTACGCCGCGCAATGCCTGTTGGCGCGCAGGTTGATCGAGCGCGGCGCGCGGTTCGTCGAGCTAACCTGTCCCAAGACGAACGGCAACGATCGCTGGGACCAGCACGCGGGATTGAAGCAAGGGCACGAAATGAACGCCCTCGCGGTCGATCAACCGATCGCGGCGCTCTTGGAAGACTTGCAAGCGCGGGGATTGCTGGAATCGACGCTCGTCGTCTGGGCGGGCGAGTTTGGCCGCACGCCGTTCGCGCAAGGGGACGGGCGCGATCACGATCCATTCGGCTTCACCATTTGGCTGGCCGGCGGCGGCGTGCGGGGCGGCACGGTGTACGGCGAGACCGACGAGTTCGGCTACAAGGCGATTCGCGATCGCGTCGAGATTCACGATCTCCACGCCACGATGCTGCATCTGCTCGGCGTCGACCACAAGCGCCTCACCTTCCGTTTCGGCGGGCGCGACATGCGCTTGACGGATGTGCATGGCAACGTGGTGGACGGAATCCTGGCCTAGGCCGGCGCGCAAGACACAACGTAAAGAAACAGTGATTCACGATGCATTGGCGCGCCATCTTCGGTTTACGCTGTCCCCGTTGCTTGCGGGGCAAGGCCTTTCAGTCGTTGCTCGTGATGCACGAGCATTGTCCCGAGTGCGGGCTGAAGTTCGCGCGCGAGCCTGGCTTTTTTCTCGGGGCGATGTACTTCAGCTACGGCCTCGGCATTCTGGCGTCGCTGCCGATCTGCGCGGTGATGTTCTACCACGAGTATTCGCCCTGGGCGATCTTCGGCGTGGTGATGGCGCAACTCGCGTTGATGTCGCCCCTCTTGCTGCGCTACTCACGCGTGGCCTGGCTGCACTTCGATCAGCGGTTCGATCCGCGCTAACGTCTTTCGGCACTGACGCCGAAAAGCCCAGGGAAGGTCCTCGAAGACTTTGCCAATTGCAATGACTCGGGATGACCTTCCCTGGGCTTAGTTTCCACGATCCATGCTTTCTCATTCCGCAGCCAGTCGGTAGCCGACGCCGAGTTCTGTCAGCAGATAGCGCGGCTGCGCCGGCTGGTCTTCGAGCTTTTGCCGTAGCGCCGCCATAAAGACGCGTAGGTATTGAGTTTCATGCGCACTGCCGGGTCCCCAGACTTCTTTGAGCAACTGGCGATGCGTCATCACTTTGCCGGCGTGTCGTACGAGCAGCGTCAATAGCTTGTATTCGGTCGGCGTCAGATGCACTTCGCCGCCATGCACGGTCACGCGACGCGCCGCCTGGTCGACGCACAAGTCGCCGACCTGGAACACCGCCGCCGCATCATCTCCCGCGGTGCGCGCCGCGTGCCTCAGGGCGACGCGCACGCGGGCCAGCAATTCTTCGATGCCAAAAGGCTTAGTGAGGTAATCGTCGGCGCCGGCGTCGAGGGCGTGGACTTTGTCCTGTTCCTGCCCTCGGGCGGAGA
>Ga0163153_10003091_pt1 | contig 22844 bp, 28 predicted proteins | sample OliLakLV19MP6IB1_FD_148629 | JGI IMG/M metagenome (GOLD analysis project Ga0163153, IMG submission 148629) | Freshwater microbial mat bacterial communities from Lake Vanda, McMurdo Dry Valleys, Antarctica - Oligotrophic Lake LV.19.MP6.IB-1 | ecosystem: Environmental > Aquatic > Freshwater >...
TGTTCCCAGGTCAGCTCGCCGGGATATTCACGCGCGTCGGAGTCCGAGTAGCAGTGGATGCACTTGAGGTTGCAGCGGCGCGTGATGTTCCAGACGACGATGGGCCGGCGCTCGGCAGCGGAGCGCGGCGCGCCGTGGCCCTGCCCGTAGCGCAGGGCGTCGGCGGGTTGGGAGAGGCCACAGTAGAGCTTGGTAATGTTGATCATTGCGCTGTCAGCATGGTGGGGGCGGCTGGTTGGTTCCTTGACGAGGATCAACTGCTTTGCAACCGAGAGCCGGATATCACCCGCCGGTGATGGCTTGGAACTGGCGGGCGTCGAAGGCTTGCATCGTCTCGGGCCGCACGTTGCCGGTGGCAGCCAGTTCCGTGAGGCAACGCAGCACTTTGGTTTCGCTATCGGCGCTCAGGATGAGCACGCCGTCATAGGCACCGGCGGTCCAGTATTGGGCTTCAACACGCACGCCGCTTTTCGCGGCGGCCTTGGCGAACGCTGCGGCGCGCGCGGCGGATTTGCTGATGGCGCTGGCACCCTTGTCGGTGAAGCGGAGCAGGCTGATGTAGGTGGGCATGGGATTTTGGTTTTGTTGTTTTGGTTCGGATGAAAATCTCGTTCTCCTGCCACATGGTGGCGCGTTGGCTTCCGGTGTCGCTGGATTGGAGCCGATTCATCGTCGAGAATCATGACGCAGCCGCAGGATCCAGGCACACCATCGATTGGCGAGCGCCAAACGATTCTTGCTCCTCGCGCAGCGGCGCGGGCGTCCTTGGCTGATAATTGCACAGCGGTTCCTCACCAAGGTAATCGCCGGTCATGGCGTAGGCGCGGGCGCGGGAGCCGCCGCAGATGGTTTTGAACTCGCACCGGCCGCACTTGCCTTTGAGCAGGCTCGGGTTGCGCAGTTCGCGGAAGAGCGGGCTGTGGCGATACACATCCAGGAGTTCGTCCTTGCGGACATTGCCCGCCGTCAACGGCAGGAAACCGCTCGGCTGGATGTTGCCGATGTGCGAGACGAAGACGAAGCCCTTGCCGTCATTGATGCCGAGCGGGGCGCGGGTCGGTGTGAGTTTCGTTCCTCGCGTCTGCTGCAACCCCACGCGGCGGTAGTGCTGGCCCTCGGTGGTCTTGATGCCGTAGGACGCGGTGAGCGAGAGCTTCTGCACGCGCTCGAACAAGTGTTCCATCTCTTCGGCGGACAGCAGATCATCGACCTTGCCGCGTCCGGTCGGCACGAGTTGAAAGACGCTCCAGAGCGCCGGGCGGATCTCGTCGAGCAGCGCGACGAACTGATCAAACTCACCGAGGTTCTGCCGCGTGAAGGTGGTGTTAATCTGAACCGGCACTCCCGCAAGCGCGGCGTTGGCGATGGCTTCCATCGTCCAGTTCCAGGTGCCCGGCACGCCGCGGAATTTGTCGTGTGTCTCGCGGCTCGCGCCATCAATGCTCAGGGAGATGCGCTGCACCCCGGCTTCCTTGAGCTCGCCCAAATCCGCCCGCGCGAACTCCGGCGTCGCGCTGGGGCTGAGGCTCACGCGCAAATCACGATCGGTCGCGTAGCGGATGAGCGTTTCGAGATTCTGGCGGCGAATCGGATCGCCACCGGTCATGACGAAGAGCGTCGGACGACAACGGGCGACTTGATCGATGAAGCGGAACGCCTCGTCGGTGTTGAGTTCCAGCGGATGGCGGCTGAGGTTCGCTTCGGCGCGGCAATGGCGGCAGGCCAGGCTGCACGCGCGGGTCACCTCCCAGATCACGATGAACGGCCGGTCGTCGAAGTCGAATTTCATCAAGCACACATTGAAGACAACCGCGCCGGACTGCTTTGACCTGCATCAAGCCTCTGGCGGGTCGCACCGCGATGAAGCGTGCTGCCGGCATCTTGCCGGCAGAGATTGTGGTGGACGTTGAGCCAGCACCACCCTCTGTTAGTGGAGGGACGATCAATCAATCGCCCGCCGAAACCGTCAAACACCTCACCCAGCTTCTTCACCCATGAGCATGCCTCCGATCAGCCAGTTCAAACGGTTCGACGTGCGACCTCTGCTCAAGCGCGGCGATGAGCCGCTGCCGGAAATCCTCAAGCGCGTCCAAGCGCTCGATACGGGAGAGGGCCTGATCGTCATCGCGCCGTTCCTGCCCTCGCCGCTCATCGAGCTGCTCGGCAGCCAGGGTTTCCAGTCGAAGATCGAGCGAGGCAATCCCGGGAGCTGGATCGTTTACTTCTGGCGCGATGGAGGCTAAGACGGTCGCCGACATGACGACCACGCTGGCCGAGTTCAAACAAATTGGAATCGCCAACGCCCTGCGCAGTTGCCAGCTTTTTGCGGGCGTGTCCCAGCTTGAGTTGAGCGCCATCGCTGAAATCACCGTCGTCAAGCCGGTCCCCAAGGGCAGCTACCTTTTTCATGAGGGCGATCCTTCCTTCGGCTTTTACATCGTGCAGACCGGTGCCATCAACGTGCACCGCGTCAATGCGGTCGGGAAGGAGCAGGTCATCCACGTCTTCCGCGCCGGCGAATCCTTCGCCGAAGGCACCCTCGCCACGGACAAGGGTTATCCCGCCGATGCCCGCGCTGTGGATGAGTCTCAAGTTATGCTCGTGCAGAAGTCCGGCATCCTTGCACTGCTCAAGCGCCAGCCCGAGCTGGCCCTGCGCATGTTGGGATCGATGAGCGCGCACCTGCGCATCCTCGTGGCGCAACTCGAGGACCTGACCTTGAAAGATGTCGAGACGCGCCTGGCCAACTGGCTCTTGAAACGCTGCCCCGATTCTAACAGCAACAAGCCGGTGAAAATCGTTCTCCCCATGACCAAGCGCGTGCTCGCGTCCGAACTCGGCACCGTCAGCGAAACCTTCTCGCGCACGCTGGCCAAGTTCCGCGAACAGGGGCTGATCGACGTCAAAGGCAAAACACTGACGTTGGTTTGTCCGGCCAAGCTCGCCGCGTTGCTCCGCAAGAATCTCGGGGAGTGATCCGGGTGAGGCCCGCAGTTCGTTCGTGAGTGGACTGTCACCACGCGAGGCCACGCGGACGAGGCGTCCGCGCTCCGCTCCATCTTCACGGCATCGCGTTGCGATACACGTCCTCAACGGCCCAGAGATTCTGCGGCGTGAGCATCTGCCCGAAGCGCAGGTAACGCGCGCTGCCATCGGCGAAGACGAAATCCGAGCCGCCGGAATTCTTCGCCGTGGCCGAGTGGCGGCTTTGTTCCACTTCCGTGAAGTCGTTGCCGACTCCTTCGAGCATGTCCATGTAGAAGTGGCCCGAGGAATTCTCTTTCTCACCGAAGACAATCGTTTCGCTGGGCTGCTTGATCATCTGCTCGCTCATCGCCTTGCCGAGGATGGCACCCATGCTGAAACCGCCGCCCATCTCGACTTGAAAGCAATCGTTCCAGCCGTTCATGAGATAACTGCGCAGCGCACTGTCCGCGTTCGTCACGTTGACAGACGCCACCTCGGGCCGGTCCGTCGGGCAAATCAGGATGCGCGTGTCCTTGTAGCCGTCTCGCAATGCCTCCGGCCAGCGCGGCGGATTGCCGGTGGTGCGCGCCGGGAACTTTCCGTCGTTATCGTCCACGAACATCGTGCAGGCCAGGCCCAGTTGCCGCTCGTTGTTCACGCACGCGATGCGACGCCCGGATTCCTTCGCCCTGCTCAAGGCCGGCAGAAGCATCCCGGCCAGAATGGCAATGATGGCGATGACCACCAGCAGTTCAATCAGTGTGAAACCGCTCCGGCCCCGGTTCGCTCGCGCGTTGGACTGTGGGGTATTCGCGGTGGACTCAGTTCGTTCAACATTCATTTTCATAGCAACTTCAATCGGTCGTCACGGGAAGATGGACGCGGGCGAATGCTCGCGTCGTTTGACTTCGGTCAAGGGTTGCGGCAATCCACAAGTCGCTCCGCCGCCGTTGACCTGCATCAAAGCTCCCTCCTTTTGACCGGACGGGGTTGCTGGAGCAGATGCGCGCCGTCGGCCACACCCGGCTCATCGCGCTGGATGCCTCCTGGTATTTCTCGTCCCAATCCAAAAACATCCATTGTCCCAACTGTTCCTGCCTCCGCCACGCGGACGGAACGACCACGCATTTTCAAAGCGCCATCACTCCGGTCCTCGTCAGCCCCGGTCACTCGCAGGTCGTGCCGTTGCGCCCGGAGTTCATCACGCCGCAGGACGGGCAGGCCAAGCAGGACTGCGAAATCAACGCCGCCAAACGCTGGCTGGCCGCGCATGGTCTGAACGCGGCCTCAACCTCCGCCAGCCCGGCAACCGCGCCCGCCCGCTCAACGAGGTGCGCGGCTATTTCCCCCCACCCGCAGATCCCCTCCTGTCCACGGCCTCTCAAAATGAGAACGGCTGGGCGTTGGTGAGCACCTCGCGCGTCTGGTCCACAACTTCGCGCATGACCAGTTGCGACATCTCAATTGTTTTGAAGCCCAATGGATCAATGTCCCGTGCATAAACCGCGTAGGTGCTCACAAAAACGGGCTTGCGGAAGTAGATGGCCTCCCGAAACGCGTTGCCGAATCCCTCATAGTGGCTGGGATACGTCACCAGATCGGCGTGTGTATACAGGTCGAACAGGGTGTAAATTTTGCCGTCGTCGGTCGTGCCGCGATGCTGCCCGACACGCTCCGCGATGAAGCGCACATCTATTTTCGCGTCCTCAATGCGATCCCGCATCAGCTTGATGTAATCGTTGCCTTCGTCGCCAGCGGGATGGGAAATCACCAGGTTGGCGCGCGGATCGTTGAGGCGGCGGACCAGTTCGATGGCGTGTTCGATGCCTTTGCGGGCGACGACGCGGGTCGGTTGCAGAATGAGCCAGTCCATTTCGGCCAGCCCGAATTCCCGCCGCTGGTCGCGGTTGTAACCGTCAATGCCAGGCGCGGGCGTTTCGTAGTCGAGCACGTTCGGAATCATCGCCGCTGAACGGCTGCATTGGCGGGCCATTTCTTTCTGCGCCATCGAATTAATGACGACGTGCTCCACGCCGGGCAACGCGCCCGGAAAAGCCGCGCGCAGATAGTCGTTCACCGCGCTGACGACGAACCGCTCGCGCTCCCACGCGAAGTCGTGATGATGCGCAACCGTTGGCAATCCCGTTTCGGCGATCACCTCAGTCATGGCCAGCCCCAACGGAACGTGCATCGGGATCGCCAGAATGTTTTGTGGGATGAGCACTGCGATTTTGAACTTTTCAATGAAGCGGGAGAGTTCGTTCTTCAACGAATTCTTGTTCGCGTGAATTTTATCCGTGACGGCACGCGAGCGGGTGGTGACACCGAACAGCATGGACTGGAGCACGGCACTTGCGGGTAATTGAAATAAGCGAGCGGCGCGTGACGGCTGACGGCCGGCGGTGTATCAGGCAAGCTGGCCATCCAGAATGACTCTTGCCCAGGTCGCCAAGAATGTGCGCCCACTTCTTCGCTTCGAGCGTGACGCAGTCCTTGCCGTGAAAGCGGGTGGAAACAAAACCAATGCGCTTGGGTGCGTCTGCCGTGAGAACGCATTTCTTCATGGCAACATGCTGCCGCCGCCGCGCCCGGATGGGAAGTCGCGCTAGTCGTTTCACTGAGGGCCGCGTGGGAGCGCCGCCAATGGCCAGCACGGCGGGCGCGCGTTATCTTCAAGGAAGAAAATGAACATCAAACAACATTTCTCCTATGGTTGGCGATACGGGCTGGCGGGGCTGACGCTTTCATCGGCGGGCCTGCTGGCGGCCAACGCGCAATCCGGTGTCAATGCCGGGACAAATTCGCTCGCCGCAACGACCAGCACACCCGCGTCTCACAATGTCTGGCTCACCTTCGGACTGGATCGTCTCGAATGGTTGCAGTTTTCCTGGCTCGGCAATCCGCTCTGGCAATACGTCGCGTCGCTGATTTTTATCGTGCTGGCTTTCTACGCCGCCAAGTCGGTGGATTTCATCTTCCGGGTGCAACTCAAGCGGCTGACGGCCCGAACCAAGAGCACGGCGGACGATTTGCTGGTGGACCTCGCGCGCGGGCCGGTGAAGATCATCACGTTCGTCATCCTGCTGCATGTCGGGCTGCGCGTTTTTGCCTGGCCGGAATGGGCGGCAGGTTTTATCTCCAACGCGCTCACCATCGCCGTGGCCGCTTCGATTACTTATTGCGCCCTCAAACTCGTGGATGTGGTCATGGGTGTTTGGCGAAAGCGGATGGAATCGTCAGAAAAAGCTCTGCTCGACAAGCAGTTGTTCCCGGTGATCAGCAAGAGCTTCAAAGTGTTTATCATCATGGTCTCGACGTTGGTTACGACGCAGAATCTCGGCATGAACGTCACGGGCTTGCTGGCGTCGCTTTCGATCGGCGGACTGGCGGTGGGCCTGGCGGCGCAAGACACGCTCTCCAATCTTTTCGGCGCAGTCGCGCTGTTTGCGGACAAGCCGTTCCGCGTTGGCGACCGCGTTCAACTCGATTCGATTGACGGCACGGTGGAAGCCATCGGCCTGCGCAGCACGCGCATTCGCAATCTGGACGGGCATCTCGTCACCGTGCCCAATCGCACGATGGCCAACGCGAGCCTGACCAATGTCAGCAAGCGTCCCAACATCAAAACGGTAATGAACGTCGGCGTCACTTACGACACACCGGCGGACAGGGTCGAGCGGGCAATGGCCATCATCGAAGAAATCTTCAAACCGCATCCCAAGACGGCGGACCTCATCATCAGCTTCAACAAGTTCAACGACTCGTCACTGAACATCCTCGTCGTGCATTGGTGGAACAGCACAGACTTCAAGGAATACCTCGCCGGTTTCCAGAAGCTGAATCTGGAACTCAAGCGCCGCTTCGACGCCGAAGGCATTGACTTCGCCTTCCCGACGCAGACGGTCTATGTGAAGAACGGCGGGCCAGCCGATTCGCCGTTGCCCGCAACCGTCACCAGCTCCACGATGGCAGCATGAACAACGCAACCAACTCGTTTCTCAACGTCGTCCACGTTGTCCTCGCCTACCCGCTCTTCACGCTGGGCGAGCGCAGTTTCACGGTGGCGCTCGTGTTCAAACTGCTGCTGCTGTTCACGCTCGTGCTGGGCGCGGAACATGTGCTGCGCCGCTTCTTCACCAAACGATTGCTCATTCGAACCAAGCTCGACGCGCCGCTCCAATACGCCATCGCCCGCATCAGCGGCTATCTTTTCATCTTGCTCGGCTTCTATGTCGCCTTGACTGCCGTGGGCCTCAACCTGAGTTCACTGGCAGTCGTGGCGGGTGCGGTGGGCATCGGCATCGGCTTTGGTTTGCAAAACATCATCCACAATTTCGTCAGCGGCATCATCATCCTCGCCGAGCGGCCCATTGCGCTGGGCGACCGCATCGAAGTCGCGGGCGTGGCGGGCAGGGTTTCAAGAATTCGTTTGCGCAGCACGGAGATCATCACCAACGACAACATCTCCATCATCGTCCCCAACTCGGACTTCATCACGCATCCAGTGACCAATTGGAGTCACGGCGATTCGCGCGTGCAAATCCGCCTGCCAGTCGGCATCGCCTACGGCACGGACGTGGAGAAATTGAAAAGCGTCTTGCTGGAAGTGGCGGCGGAAAATGTCAACGTGCTCAAGTCGCCCGAACCGACTGTCTATTTCGACGGCTTCGGCGACAGCGCGCTGCTGTTTGAACTCGGCGTGTGGACTTCCGCCATGACGCACTCGCCGCGCCGCGCCGCTTTCGCAGCGAACTCAACTTCGCCCTCGAACGCAAACTGCGCGAGAGCAAGATCGAGATTCCCTTCCCGCAACGCGACCTGCACATCAAGTCGGGCGCGCTTGTGGTGCAAAACAATCCGGCGAGTCAGAACCCTTCGAATTGAATTCTCATTCCGGCAGCCCGCACTCTTTCTCGAACTTGTTGATCTTCTCGCGCAGGCCGGACACGAACAGCACGTCGTGCAACCCCATCGTGAGGCCGGGTGTCGGTTCGAGGGCTTCCAGTCTTTTGTTTGGGCCGGGCCGGGTGAGGAGCACCACGTTTACGCCATAGCGCTCGCGCAATGCGGATTCGGCCAGCGTCTTGCCGTGCAGCGGCGGGCCGAGGCGGATTTGAGCAAGCTGGTAGTTTCCGCACAACTCCTGTCGGTCGCTGCCCGCGTTGTCACGCAGGCGCTCGGCCAATCGATAGGCCATGTCACGCGTGGGCAGCACCACGAGGTCTGCGCCGAGCTTTTCCAGCACGGTGGCGTGCTTGGCATCGATCGCGCGGCAGACGAGCCGCTTCACCCTGAGTTCCTTGAGCAGCAGTGTCGTGAGGATGCTGCCCTGCATGTTCTCGCCGATGCTCACGACCACGGCGTCGGCCTCCTGCACGCCCGCTTCCTTGAGCGCGTTCTCGTCTTCGGCATCCATCTCGACGGCGTGAAAACCGTCATGCACCAAGTTCTCCACGCGGTCGGCGTCCCGGTCGGCCAGGACAATGTCGATGCCGAACTCGGACAGCCGCGAGGCAAGGTGCGCGCCAAACCGGCCTGCGCCAATGATGAAGATTCGTTGTGCCACAAAGTTTTTCTTTAACCCAGCGCCAGTTCCTCGCGCGGTTGCCGGACGAGCAACGGGCTGGCGGGGCGCGCGAAATAGACGGCCAGAACGAGGGGCGCGATGCGGCCGGTGAACATGAGCGCGATGATAACCACCTTGCCCCCGGCGGTCAAAAGCGGGGTCACGCCCGTGCTCAAGCCTACCGTGCCGAACGCCGACACCGCCTCGAAAATCACTGCCAGCCAGTGCTGGTGCGTTTGCGACGCGGGATGCCCGTCCTCGAAGATCATCAGCAATCCGATGCCGACCACCACGCACGCGACGCCGAACAGCGCGATCATCGTGGCGACGTAGGAAACCTTCGGCGGCAACCGGCGATTCAAGAATTGCACCTCATCGTGCCTTCGCAATGCGGCCCACGCCGTGAGGAGCAGCACGACGAACGTTACCGTTTTGATGCCGCCCGCCATCGAGCCGGGTGCGCCGCCAATAAACATGAGTCCCATCGTGATCAGCAATGACGGAGGATTCATCTGCCCCACGTCCACCACGTTGAAGCCCGCTGTGCGCGACATGGCGGAGCGAAAGAAAGACCACGATACTTGTTCGCTGAACGTCGCATTTTGTAGAGTGTGATGGGCTTCAAAAAACCAGAAGGCTATCCCTCCGACGAGCAGCAACACCGCTGCGGAGAGGAGCGAAAGCCGGGTTTGCATCGTGAGCCGACCGCGCCGCCGGGGATCGCGCCGCCAGAAATAATAGAAACGCAGATTGATCAGCGTCATCAGCCCGATGCCGCCGAGGATCACGAGAATTGACACCATCGCGAGAATCGCCGGGTGCTCGCGCCAGTGCGCGAGGTTGTCCGGGTAGATCGAAATGCCCGCGTTGCAGAACGCGCTGACGGAGTGGAAGACAGATTCCCAAAGCGTTTGCCAGGTGTCGGCAGAGGGATTGGCGCGGGACATCAACGTGAACAGCGCCACCGTTCCCGCCAGTTCGAGGATCACGACAAACACGCAGGCGTAAATGAACACATCGAGCGGACGCGCCTGCTTCAACCGGCCCACTGTCGCATGAATGGTTTGTTCATCAGAGAGCGAAAGCCGGTTGCCACTCACAAGCACCAGCGAAAGGCTTGCGGTGAAAATGCCGAGACCGCCCGCCTGAATGAGCACCAGCAGCACGGCCTGACCGAAACCGTTGAACGTCTCCGCCACGTTCACTGTGGTCAGTCCAGTGATGCACGTCGCGGACGTGGCCAAGAACAACGAGTCAAGCCAGGCGAGAGAGTGGCCGGGGTTGTGCGCCCACGGCAGCATCAAGAGCACCGCACCCACGAGAATGATCGCGACGAAACCCATCGGCACGAGGCGCAAGTCCACCTGCCGCCGGCGCGGCTGGAACGTGTCCGCTGACGTTGGATTGGGTGCGGGAGCTGTCAATCGAGGCGACTGCTCATGGAATGTTCGGGTAGATGTTGGTGAAGCGCGGTTTGGTCACGTGACGTTTCCTGGGTGCTTTGGATTTCACCGAAGAGTTCGCTTTCACGACCGGCTTGTTCTTTTTCTTCACCGGCCCACGCCGAACTGACGCCCCGACAATCGCGCCCGCAGCCACGCCTACCGGCCCGGCAATGACCCCGCCAATCACCGCGCCCGCCACGGCTTTTATGACTTGCCGTCTCGCGTGGCGGATTGATCGAGTCTTGCGGTCTGCTGCCGCTTGATTTTCCATTTTTGGTTGTGGTTTTGTCTTTTTCATAAGCATTTTCCGCTGGTCACATTTTTCCGTGGCGCAGGATGGAGATGAGCAGTCAGAACCCCATCAAGCCCGCCAAAAGATATCCGACAATGCCGACGACAGAAACATCGCCCCGCATCGGCGGAACTTTGGAGCCGATGATGAGCACCGCTACGACCAGTGCAAAGGAGAGCCGGTTGGTTGAACGCTCAAAAACATTCGTGGCCGGTTCGAGTCCCGCGTGGTTAAAGGTAATCTTCGATTTGCCGCCTTTGGTTTGCGCGAGCACCCGGCGGATGTCCATCGGCACTTCCCGCAGAAACGTGGCTGCCCCGCCGCCAAAGGTCAGCAGTTTGCGCAGCATCCGGCGCGGGCTGACGCGGTTCAGGCGGACCTGCTTCATGAATGGCTTGGCCTGCTCGATGAGATCGTGCTCCGGGTTGAGCCGCCGTGCGTGCCGAGAGAAGCTGTCCAAATTTGACGAACGCTGGCCCAAGTTGCTCGAAGGCGCGGCGCAATTTTTCCGGCTGCGAGAGTTGGGCGATGGCTTCCTGTTCGGTGTGAGTTTTGCGAGACGTCCATCGCAACGCGCTCGGCAGCGGCAGCCGGTTTGCCACGTCCTCGCATCCGTATTTCAAAAAAACGCCGACGATGGTGCGGTAGCGTTGCGCCTGCTGATAGGCCGCGCCGATTTTGCGGAAGCGTTGGAAGAGCATGAAGGGGAGTGGGCGAACTACGCTCGCTTCGGCAAGCGCCGACGGGCCGGCTGGTGGTCGGATATTTTAACGGCGCTTTTGATGGAGGTCGGCACTTGATGCGCCGGTGAAACGGCTGGCGTCGAAACCGGCGGGGCAATTGGCGGCGCGATCACCGGCGGCACGCCGCTCCCTCGCACGGGCGAGGTGAGTTCCGCCTCGGCATGCACCCAGAATTCCTTTTCACGTCCAATGGGGCGGCCGGCCTGTTCCCACAAGGAGTAAGCACGTTCGGCGATGGTTTCATGCGGTGGTGCGTTCTGGCTCATAACATTCCTTTCATTCGACGGTGAATCCGACTTTCAAAGTGACCTGCCAGTGCGCGATCCTGTTTTTGTCAATGTCCCCGCGCGTTTCGGTGATTTGAAACCAGCGCAGGTTCTTGATGGTCTTGCCAGCGCGCTTGATCGCGGTGTGGACGGCATCCTCGATGGACACGGTGGAAGTGCCGGTGAGTTCGATGAGTTTATAGACGTGGTTTTTCATGGCGTGTGGCGGTTGTTTGTTCATGGCTGTTGACCGGCTGTTCCAGTTGCCGGTTTCGCGGTGGCGCGTTCGCCCGCCTGCTGGTCGAGCAGGAAGAGGCCGTTGGCATTGTCGCCCGCGAGTTTCAATTTCGCGATCATGTCCTGGACGGATTTTTCTTCCTCAACCTGCTCGTCCAGAAACCAGCGCAGGAACGACACGGTGGGATGATCCTTTTGCTCACTGGCGAGGTCGTAAATGCGGTTGATGAGCGCAGAAACTTGCTCCTCCTGTTGCAGGCTCTTCTCAAACGCCGCGAGGGGTGATTGGAAATCGCCCGTGGGCTGAGCCAATTCCAGCAGCACCACGCGCCCGCCCCGGTCGCACAGGTAGCGGCGGAATTTCATCGCATGGCCGAGTTCCTCCTGGCCTTGCAAGGTCATCCATGCGGCAAAACCGCCGAGGGATTTGTGTTCAAACCATCCGGCCATTGCCAAGTAGGCGTAGGCGGAAAACATCTCGTGGTTAATTTGTTCGTTGATGGCTTTCTTGATGTCGGGATGCAGTTTCATATTATTATTTTATTAAATGTTAAGGTGCGGGAGAAGACTTTCACAGTTTGATTTTCAGACCTCCAACAACATCCGTGTGGGCGATTCGACCGCTTCCTTGATGCGGCGCGTGAACAGCACGGCTTCACGGCCATCCACGATGCGATGGTCATACGTGAGCGCGACATACATCATCGGACGAATGACGACCTGGCCTTGCACCGCGACCGGTCGCTCCTGAATGGTATGCAAGCCGAGGATGCTGGATTGCGGCGGATTGATGATGGGCGTCGAGAGCAGCGAGCCAAACACGCCGCCGTTGGTGATGGTGAAGGTCGCCCCTTCGAGTTCGTCGGGCTTGAGTTTGCCGTCCTTCGCGCGCCCGACGAAATCGCCGATGGCTTTTTCCACGTCTGCGAAGCTCAGGCGTTCCGCGTGGCGCAGCACAGGCACGACAAGGCCACGTCCGGTGGCGATGGCCACGCCGATGTTGAAGGTGCTGTGATAGACGATGTCGTTGCCGCGCACTTCGGCGTTGAGTTGCGGAAACTGTTTCAAGGCGGCCACGGCGGCCTTCACGAAAAAGGACATCAGCCCGAGCTTCACTTCATGCCGCTTCTCGAAAGCTTCCTGATGTTCGTGCCGCAGCCCCTGCACGGCGGACATGTCCGCCTCGTTGAACGTGGTGAGCACGGCCATCTGCTGTTTCGCCTCGACCAGCCGACGCGCGACGGTGCGGCGCAACATGCTCATCGGCACAATCTCTTCGTCGTGATCCGTCGTCGCGGTGGCGGATGTTTCTTCGCGTGCCTGTGGCGAAGTTTCCTTGGGAGCGGAGGCTTTGGCGCCCGGCTTGGTCTCGCCTGCTTTTACCTCTGCAACTCCACCTGCGGTAGAAGCAGCTTTTTCTTTCTCCGGCTCAGTTGCCTCGGGCTTTTCGGCCTTCGCCTCGACAGTCTCGGTTTCAGCCTGCGTGGATTCCTTTATCTCTGGCGCGCTTGGTTTCTCCGCACCGGCCTTGGAGGCGGCAGGTTTAGACTTGGCCTGCGCGGCTGGCTTCTCGTCCGACTTGGCCTTCGTCGAAATGGCATCTCCAGCGCCGGCTTCCAAATGCGCGATGACTTCGCCGACCGGCACAGTCGCGCCGGCTTGATGCAAGATTTTGCCCAGCGTGCCGCTTTCCGGCGCGGGCAATTCGAGTGTGGTCTTCTCGGAATCAATCACGACCAACGGCTCGTCCTTTTGCACCGCATCGCCCTCGTCCTTGAGCCACTCGGCAATCTGCACTTCGGTGATGGATTCACCGACTTCGGGAACTTTTATTTCGATGCTCATTAGGTTGTCCCTTCGGGGTCGTCTTTGTTCTCGTCTTCATCATCGCTTTTGGTCTCCTTCACCTTTCGGTCGCGGGGCGGAGCAAACAACGCTGCCGCGTCAGGCTCAGGATCACCGAATGCGCGGGCGATGAGTTGCGCCTGCTCCAGCTTGTGCGCTTTGCCTGAACCGGTCGCGGGGCTGGCGGATTCCGCGCGGCTCACCAGGTCAAACGGAAAGCGGTTGAAAAGCTTTCGGCCAAATCGCTCGTGGAGGTAGCGCCACGCTCCCATGTTCGAGGGTTCTTCCTGAATCCAGAAAACGGGTGCCGGGTCCGTGTAAGGCTCCAACGCCTGCTCCAATAATTCGGCGCGCAGCGGATAAAGTTGTTCGATGCGGATGATGGCCGTGTCGCTGTGGTTATGTTCTTCGCGATGCGCGGCGAGGTCGTAATAAATTTTCCCGGTGCAGAGCAACACGCGCTTGACGCCATCGGTAGCGGCGGTGTCCGGCAGCACCCGATGAAACTCGCCACTCGCGCACTCGGCCAGTGGCGAAACGCACTTCGGATGGCGCAGCAGGCTCTTGGGGGTGAAGACGACGAGCGGCTTGCGCCATCTGCTCAGCGCCTGTCGCCGGAGCAGATGAAACAATTGCGCGGGCGTCGTGGGCTGGGCGACCTGAATGTTGTCTTCGGCGGCAAGTTGCAGAAAACGCTCGATGCGCGCGCTCGAATGTTCCGGCCCAAGTCCCTCAAACCCGTGCGGCAGCAGGAGCACGAGGCCGGAGAGCCGACGCCATTTGTTTTCGCCGCTCGTGATGAACTGGTCGAGGACGACTTGGGCCGCATTCACGAAGTCACCAAACTGCGCTTCCCAAAGCACCAGTCCGTCCGGGCAATCAAGGCTGTAGCCATATTCGAAGCCGAGCGCACCGGCTTCGTTGAGCGGGCTGTTGCAAATCTCCACCGGCGCTTGCCCGTCAACGACGCCCTGCAACGGCACGGTCGGAAAACCGTCCTCGTAGTCATATAGCACAGCATGACGATGACTGAATGTGCCGCGCGCGGTGTCATGCCCGGTCAACCGGATGCGCACGCCCGTCGCCGCGAGACTGGCTAACGCGAGAATTTCTGCCGCGCCCCAATCGAGCGGCCTTTTGCCGTCGGCCATTTCCCGGCGGGCAGCCAGAACGCGTTCCAGTTTCGGATGCACATGAAACGTCTCACGCACAGTGGAAGCGCGCCGCAGCCAGTCTGAAAGTTGCGCCGTGTCCACGCCCGTGGCGGGACTGTATTCCTTGGGCTCTGGACCACCCCAGTAAGGACGCCAAAGCGCGGATGGCTCGGCGTCGCTTCTACAGCCGTCGGCGGCGCGTGCGCTCACCAGTGACTTCTCCAGCTCTGCGCGGCGGTCGAGGGCAATTTCGTCCGCCTCATTGCGCGTGAAACCGTCATGTTTGAGCAGATGCTCAAGATAGGAATCGCGCACACTCAGACGCTTGCTGATGGCGCGATAGAGCACGGGTTGCGTGAAGGAAGGCTCGTCCGTCTCGTTATGCCTCAGCGGCGATAACCATACAGGTCAATGAACACGTCCTGCTGAAACTCCTTCCGAAACTCCAGCGCCAGCGACACCACCTGAGCGACGGCCTCCGGGTCTTCGCCGTTGACGTGGAAGATGGGCACTTGAAGCATCCGCGCCACGTCAGTGGCGTAGTCGGTCGAGCGTCCCTCGCTCGGACTGGCGGTGAACCCGATCTGGTTGTTGACGATGATGTGCAGCGTGCCGCCCGTGGCATAACCTTGAAGGCGGCTGAAGTTCAGCGTTTCCTGCACGATGCCCTCTCCAGCGAACGCGGCGTCGCCGTGGATGAGCACGCCCAGCACTTGACGGCGGTCGCGGTCACCGAGACGGTCCTGCCGCGCACGCACGCGACCCAGCACGACGGGGTTGGCGAATTCGAGATGGCTCGGATTGAAGCACAGCGACAGGTGCAGTTCGTGACCGTCCGCCGTGCGCCATTCGCCGCTGTGGCCGAGGTGATACTTCACGTCGCCGCGACCGAGCCATTGTTCCGGTTCGTTGTCGGCGAAGCTGCGAAAGATTTCACAGGGGCTTTGCCCGATGATGTTCGCCAGAATGTTCAGGCGTCCACGATGCGCCATGCCGAGAATCACTTCGCGCACGCCTTGCGCCCCGGCTTGTTCGAGCGCGAGGTCGAGCAATGGAATCACCGTCTCGCAGCCTTCGAGCGAAAATGTTTTCGCGCCGACGAATTGCTTGCGGACAAATTCTTCGAACACCACCGCGTCGGTCAGGCGGGTGAAAATGCGAAGCTGTGCATCCCGCGACATGGCGAGCCGGTTCTGCGTGGACTCCATTCTCCGCTGCAGCCAGCGCCGCACCGCCACGTCGTCAATGTGCATGAACTGCGCTCCGATGGACCGACAGTAGGTGTTGCGCAGGCGCTCGATGATCTCGCGAAAGGTGAGCGGTGTGTCGTAGGGCAGCGTCTCGCAACCGGTGAGCAGGTCGAGTTCGCGTTCGGTGAAATGGTAGAAATCCAACTCCAGCTCCGGCGGCGCCGGACGCGGCGCGCCCAGCGGGTCAATGGCCGCCAGCTTGTGCCCGCGCACGCGGAAGTTGCGAATCAACTCATTGAACCGTTCGTGCAGGCTGGCGGCCAGCGGGTCGAGTGGCGAAGCCGATGAGGTGTCGGATGTGGCGTCGCCAGGGTTGAAAACATTGCGGGGCTTGAAAGACGGCCCTGGCTGCCAGCGTCCATTCCCTGGCTCGCTGACCGCTCCGCTCTCGAATAACCGCCGCCATTCCTCGGACACCGCCGCCGGGCCTTCCTCGAACGCCGCATACATCTGCTCGGCATAATCGAGGTTGTGGATGCTCGCGTTCATTCGCGTCAAAGCCTAATCACATCTCCTTGTGAGGGTAAAACGGGTGTGAGTCCGTGCCGCTTGCGGATAAGCTGGGCCAGCGGCTCGCGCCCTCGCGCCTCGCCGTGAGTCAACACCACTTGGGGCTTCGACGGCGCGAGGCTGGCGAACCACTTGAGCAGGGCGGTTTGGCCGGCGTGGGCGCTGAAGCCGTTCAAGGTGTGGATGCGCGCCTTCACGGCGATCTCTTCGCCGAAAATCTTCACGGTCTTCGCACCATCCACAAGTTGCCGGCCCAGCGTGCCTTCACCTTGGTAGCCCACAATCATCACAGCCGTATCCGACTGCCACAGCCCATGTTTGAGGTGATGGAGGATGCGTCCGGCGTTGCACATGCCCGACCCGGCCATGATCAGGCACGGGCCGGACACGTCATTGAGTTTCATGGAATCCTGCGGCGTGGGAGTCGGTGTGACTTGACGCTGGCTATGCGCGATTTGACAAGCGGTTTCCATGGCTTTGGCCTCGTCGTCGAACAGGTCGGGATGGGTTTGATAAATCCGCGTCGCCTCTATGGCCATCGGGCTGTCGAGATAAACCGGAAAGGGCTTGAGAGTGCCCGCGCAGAACAACTCGTCGAGATGATAGATAATCTGCTGGGTGCGACCGACGGCGAAGGCAGGCACGAGGATGCGCGCCTTGCGGTTCACGGCGGTCTCAATAATGGCGCGGAATTCCGCGAGCGTCTCCATCAAGGGTTTGTTGTCGCGGTCGCCATAGGTGGATTCCATGAAGACGAGGTCCGCGCGTTTGAACGGCACGGCGTCTCGGATGATCGCCAGTCCCGCCGGGCCGATGTCGCCGGAGAAAACAACGGTCTTGGTCTTGCCCTGTTCCTCGACCGTCAACGCAATGCTCGCCGAGCCGAGCATGTGTCCGGCGGGCGTGTAGTGGGCGGTGATTCCTTCCGCGACGCGCACCGGCTGATCAAACTCGGCCTGGCGAAAGCGTTGAACCGTCTGCTCGACTTCCTCCGCGTTGTAGAGCGGTTCGAGCAGCGGTTTCCCGGAGCGCTCGCGTTTGCGGTTCTTTCGTTTGATGTCGTAAGACTGGACCTTGGCCGAATCGCGCAGGATCAAACTGGCAAGGTCGCGCGTTGCCTCGGTGGCGTAAATTTCACCCTGATAACCGCCCTTGAGCAGGAGCGGCAACCGTCCGACGTGATCGAGGTGGGCGTGCGTGACCAGCACAGCATCGAGTCCGTTGGCGAGCAAACCGGACGGAAGGACATTTTTCGCGTCCTGGTCTGCGCCCCCTTGGAACATGCCGAAGTCCACCAGCACGCGGGCGCGGGCGGTTTCGACGAGATAAGCCGAGCCGGTGACTTCACCCGCCGCGCCGTGGAGTGTGATTTTCATGGTAATGTTTTTGAATCATTTCATTTCACCCGCGCCTTTGAGCCGCATCGCGCTGGAAACCCTCCAACCGCCGATCCGTCGCGCCGCGAGAGTGGCGAAGATGACCAGCGCCAGCGACGTGGTGAATTTCCAAGCGATGAACTTCACGTCAAGGACGCCGGGATGTTGAATGCTAAAGATCAGCGCCACGACCAGCAGCGCGCCGCCGATGATGAGTTTGATTTTCATGTTGGTGTGGTATGACCGGTTGGATTGCCAAGTCGGGTTTACTTCCCAAGCGTCTTCCGGAACTCGGCATAAGCCGTCGCCATCCGTTCGGCGGACGCCGGATCGCCGCGCGCCAGCAACGTGATGAGATCGTCTCGCTGGGCGAGCAAGGGTTTCAAACCCTCGGACGCGCTGGTTGGCAGCGCCGAGCCGATGCCGCGATCCAGTTCCGTGTTCACGAGTGTGAAAAAGTTGCCCAGACCTTGGCGTGCCGGTTCGTAATCCCCGCGACGAGCATCCAGTGCCGCATCGGCGAAAGCGATCTGGATTTGTTGCAAGCGACCAGTGCGCTCGGCGCGAAACAGCTCACCGTTTAGCCGGCTGGACTTGAGCCACATGGGGACAAAGCCCACAAGGAAAACGCCCAGCAGCACGGCCACTGGCAGCCATGACGGACGCTTTTTCGCGGCGGGTTGGGGCGCCTTCATTTCAGCCGATGGTTTACCGGCGGGTTTAGATTCTTCGTTCATGATTCACCTTTCGCTTTGAATTTGTCGGCAGCCTTTTTGCACGATTCGCTCAAATCGTTCCACGCTTGCTCGACTCCGCCTTTCATGGTTTCCCACGCGCCCTCGCTGGCACTGCCGAGTTCCTTCAACTTCGACTTGAGCGCGGCGATTTTTTCATCCGCAACGCCGAGTTCCTCGTAGGCCATAATTTTGCCGTCGGCCACGGCTTGCTTGGCCTTGGCTTTCAGCACGGCCAGACGGGCGCTTTGTTCTTCGAGTTGGGCTTCGATTTTTTGCCGGTAGGCGTCTTTCACGCTCATAGGTGTCGCTTTCTTTTTTCTGCTTGAAACAGCATGACTCCGTCGGAGAGTGATTGAAAGTCGCGAACTCCCCACAATCGCCTCAGTGAAACGCTTATTCAGAACGGCCAGAATTTTGGAATGAAATACGCCGCCAGCGCGCAAAACAGCAGGTTCAACGGCAGACCGACTTTGAGGTAGTCGCTAAATCGGCAACCCCCCGCGCCATAGACGAGGGTATTTGTTTGATTCCCGATGGATGCACTCGCGCAACACTTTTGGAATTTCCGGCGTGACGAACAATTCAAGCGTGAAGTTCATAAACACTCCGTCCAGACCGGCGTCAAGGTAAGGTAGTTGGGCTGCGTCTTCACAACGAAGCCGCGCGCGTTCCAGCAACCCAGCCTTGGTGAGATGGGTCTTGGCCAGCTTGAGCATCTTGTCGGATAGATCAAGGCCGAACACCTTGCCCTTCGGTCCAACGGCCTTGGCCAGCGCGACGAGACAGTGTCCCATGCCGAAACCGATTTCCAAAATGCTTTCACCTGTGCTGGCCTTCAACATCTCCAGCCCGGCTTTGCGCATCGGCGTTTCGCTGGCGCTCGGACAGCGCGCGTCATAGACGCTGCTGATTTTGTTGTAGAAAGCTCTGGTTTGAGCCTTCGATTGAAAGACGCGGAGAACCATCTTACTTTCGCACGCCGCATGAAGGTCGGACTCGATTCACTCGAAACAAAGCATTCAGACTGAATTGCGGCATCATGCCTTGCGTGATTGGGCTTCATAATGGGCATTCCCCCGTTTTCGTTGCCGTTTTGCATCCGGCGGGTCGGCGGCCGCGCCGGGCGGCAGGTGTTTCGGCAAGTCCAGGCGTGCCACACCGATCCGGTTGTCGGCCATCCCGTAATAAACATCGAAGCGATCCGGCGTGCCGAGATCGTCGCGGCGATCAATGCCGGTGGGGAAGACAACATTGGCGACGGTTCCACGGAGTTCTTCGGCCGACTCTGGTGCCAGCACCGGTTCCGGCGAGCGGTAAAGAATCGTCTGCGGATGCGCCTTCGAGAGCACCATCACGCCGGCGGAATAGCAGAGACGGCGACCGTCTTTCTAGGGTTCTTCAGACTTGCTCACGCCATGGTAAAGGACCAGCCAACCGTGCCGGGTTAGAATAGGCGGAGTGCCTCCTCCGATTTTTAGCTTCTCCCAAGGCGACACCGGAGTTGCCAGTCGTTGATGCGAGTTGAACAAACCGGGACGATGCGCCGCAAAGCTCCTCGGCGGCATCGGACAATAGGAAATCCAGATGCTTTCATGCTCGCGATCCACAATCCTCGACTCGCCCTCGCACGCAGTTTCTTCGGGGCGGGTGCCGGGGAACAGCGGACGATGGAGCATCGCCAACTGCATCTTCCCGGCGTGATTGGGAATGGCGACAGGGAAGATGCTGGCGTCCTTGTTGTCCACGTAGACGAAATCAATGCCTTGAAAGAGTTCAAAGGTCGCCAGCCCGATCCGCTCCCAGTGAAACAAATCTTCCGACATCGCCAGGGCGATTCGCGGTCCGCTCGGCGAAAGGGCGGTGTAAGTCATGACGTAATGCTGGAGCGGCTCGACAAAAGCAACGCGCGCATCCTCGCAGCCACCGCCACCACCGGGCAGCCGCTCGTAGTCTGCCTCCGGCTCAAGCGCAATGCCGAGTCGCTCGATTCCGCTCGGATCACCAGCTTCGTTGAATTTTACGCGGGCGATGCCGATGCGTGAAAAGTTGCCCTTGGCGACGAGCCGTGGGAACAGGTAGAGCTTGCCATCAGGGCCGCGAGCGGCGGCCGGATTCAGAACACCTTCAACTTCGTTGAGGTTGCCCGGCTCCGGTTCCATTAACATTCCCAAGCGCTGTAATTGAAAACTGCTCATCAGGTCTTCTCCTCATCAGGTTTTGTGGGTTGATCGGCACCCAGACAGGCGACGATGGCTTCAATCACCCGCTTCGACTCGTTGGGATCTCTGACCCGGATGGATAGCACACCGGTTTCTTTGGCGGGATAATCGTTTCCGCCGGGGAACAAGGCGTCGCCGATAAAAATCATTTCTGGAATGGCAATCCCAAGGATGTCCCGGAGTTTTCGAATCCCGTAGGCTTTATCAATGCCCGGCTTGGTGACATCAACGGAGGTCGTGCCGCCCAGGCGAACGGAGAAATCGGGGATAAGCTTATCGAGGAGCGCCTTTATTTTCTTCCGCTTGGTGAAGTCGGCGTCCCATTTTTTCTTTTCTTCGATGGGCGCCTGTTGTCCCAAGGCGGAGAACGCAACTGGCTGCCCCGGTCCTCAATGGCCTCTCCCCAGATTTTTTTGACCTTGAAGCCCGATGATGCGAGCGCCTGCTTTAGCGAACTGATGATCTTCTTCTTTTCCGCCACGGTGAAATCTTCCGAATAAATCTTTTCCCAAACCTTTGCGTATCGGTAGAACTTGGTTCCGCAGGTGGGAGGGAGCGACAGATTCTTCAGGCGTTTGTCATGGGGAAGATTGGCGAGCAATTGCTTTTCAAACTGCGGCCAGTCGCCGCCGGAAATCACCGCCACCTTCACAATTCCCAGCAGAGCGCCGAGCAGTTTGGCCATCTCGGCATCGAGAGACGATTTGCTTTCGGCCAGCGTGCCATCCAGATCAACAACGATGAGCTTTTTCATAGGTTAGTTGGACTCCGGGAGTGAATTTTCCAACTGCGGTCCATCGCCGACGTGGCTGGGACGGTCATCGCGGTCGCTCAACAGCCGGGCTTCGCCGATGGGGCCATCACCGGGCAGCAGAGCGGAAAGCAGATTGGCCAAACGCCGCCCACCCCAGAGCCGATATTGATAGATCGGTTCGAATCGCAGTGGATACAGGGAGGGGTGGCTCATAAAGCTTATCCTTTCGCAACCGCGCCCACGCCAGTTCTTGTTCGAGCCGCCGCAGTCTTCTCCAATGCTTCATATCCAGAAATCACGTCGAACAGTTCCTCATCAATGCCGTCCTGACGCAAACAGTGAAAGTCGCCGTGCAAGGTCTCCAACAGTTCATCAATGTTTTTGTCCGCGCGCTGCATGGCCGCGAGGCGGCTCGCGTTCTCGCTGGCGAGGGATTCGGCGCACGCCCGGAAGATCGAGACGAAAAGGTATTCGCGGATGAGCGCCCGCAACGTCTCAGAGACGCCTCCCATGACCTCGGGCAGGCTCTTCGTCGGCCAGGGAAGCTCGGCCAGTTTGCGACGCCAGGTTTCGTCCAACGGGAGCAGTCGCTGACTAATGGGCTCATAAACCGGTCCGGATTTTGGGCGATTGTAGAAAAGGTGGAGTTCGGTGACTTCACGGCGATCTTGATGCGTCTCGTGCTCGACGAGAATCTGCCCGACGAGTGGGGTGATGGTCTTGACGGAATTCGGCACGGCAAAGAGGCCGGCCAACGGCAGACCCGCATCCGCCAGGCGGGAATGCACGCGTTCGCCGACGGCCCAGACTTGGGGTTTGCCGGGCAGTGCGGCGAGCGTCTTCACCGCAAAATCAGCCACCACGTCGTTGAACTGGCCCACCAGTCCCTGGTCTGAACCGAATACGACCGCGCCAATCGTGACCGCGTCTGTTTTACCTTTTCGTTCCTGCAACAGGGCAGTCGGCTCGCTTTCTCGGAAGCACGCGCCCAGGCCCAGTTCCACGGTGCGATAGTAGTCGCCCAACGCGCGCACCGATTTCTCGTATTGTCCGATGCTCGAAGCAGCCAGGGCTTTCATCGTGCGAACGACGGATTGGAGATCGCCGGCACTGCTGATTTTCCGTCGCAAGCTCTCCGTGGTGTCGCTCATGAGTTTTCCTTGGCCTCCGAGGCAGGTTGCGGCTTGGGGTCGGATTTGGTTTCCTTTGGAGCGTCAGTCCTGGGTTCGTTTTTATTCCGGTGGTTGGATTCCGACTCCGGTGCGGACTTCTTCGGTTTGGGCTCTGATTTTTCCTCACCCTTTGATTCAGCTTCGGATTTCTTGTCGGTCTTTTGGTCGGGCTCGTCCGCTTTCACTTCCGGCTCGGGCTGGAACGGCGCAAGTGCTTGTCGCGCGAGTTCAATGATCGTTTTGCGATCCTCGTCGCTCAACTTCTTGGCGGTTTCAAATCGTGCGGCCACCTCCGCCGGAATCTTCGCTGC
>Ga0163153_10003093_pt1 | contig 22840 bp, 12 predicted proteins | sample OliLakLV19MP6IB1_FD_148629 | JGI IMG/M metagenome (GOLD analysis project Ga0163153, IMG submission 148629) | Freshwater microbial mat bacterial communities from Lake Vanda, McMurdo Dry Valleys, Antarctica - Oligotrophic Lake LV.19.MP6.IB-1 | ecosystem: Environmental > Aquatic > Freshwater >...
CTTTTAAGTAGTGTTTTCTGTATAAATTTTAAATCAAAACACTTAAAAGCTTCGTTAGATGATATTTTTGTGGAGCTACAGATTGAAAAAATTTCTGACCTTTCCTTTTACTCTATTTCATACACCCTCTCTGAACTTACTAAAGATCCAGTTTATTTGTTAAATTTTTGTAATAATGATAATGTAAAATTGGAATGGAAATATTTAGGAATGATGGAGTTAAAAAAATTCGAGAATGAACATTTTAAATTTGATATTGCTCAAAAAAAGATTATTAGCCGCATTAAAAGAAAATTTGGAAAAGGTTATATGTATTTAATTTCAGAGCTAAAGAAATTGAATAAATTACCAAAATTAAATGATGAAGTAACAGGATCTAATTTGCTGGAGGATCCCAATGCTAAAATATAAAACATTGAATATAAAAATCAATAATGTAAATAAAATTTATTGTGATAAAAGATAAATTTAATAAGAAGACTTTAGAACAGATCATTAATGACAGCATGAAATACACTTTGACCTCATGGTCAAAGCAGCGTGGTGCGAAACCCATGGTCATTGAAAAAGGTGAAGGTGTTTATATTTATGATGCGGACGGAAAGAGATATATAGATTTTTCATCACAGCTTATCGCGGTTAATATTGGTCACGGTCACCCGAAAGTTGCGGAGGCAGTTGCAAGGCAGATGAGCGAAGTGAGTTATGTTTATCCCGGAATGACAACCTCTGTTCGTGCAGAGCTTGGAAAAAAGCTCGCGGAAATTTCACCCGGATCATTGAACCGAACATTCTTTACACTTGGCGGAGCTGAAGCTGTTGAGAATGCTATAAAGCTTGCGAGAATTTACACAGGCAGGCATAAGATAGTTTCATTGTACCAGTCATATCACGGGGCGACTTATGCTTCATCCACAGTTGGCGGTGATCCGAGAAAGTTTCCTATCGATGCACAGCAGGCACCGAATTTTGTTCACGCGGAAAATCCATATTTCTACAGATGCCCATGGAACAGTAATACTCAGGAAGAATGCGCGGTGAATGCAGCAGCGCATCTTGAAAGAGTAATACAGTATGAAGGACCGAACAGTGTGGCAGCGATAATGATGGAAGGTGAATCGGGTTCATCAGGCTGCATAAAATATCCTGCCGGTTATTGGAAAAAAGTAAAAGCTATCGCGGATAAGTATGGTATACTTACAATTGATGACGAGGTTATGAGCGGATTTGGACGAACCGGAAAATGGTTTGGCATTGATCATCATGGAGTTGAACCCGACATAATGTGCATGGCAAAGGGTATCACTTCAGCATATCTTCCTTTAGGAGGCATGATGGTAAGCGAAGAAATTGCAAAGACATTTGATGATAAGCCTTTGATGCTTGGACTTACATATTCAGCTCATCCTGTTTCACTTGCTGCAGCGAACGCAGTGATCGATATTTATAAGGAAGAAAATTTAATTGAGAATGCTGAAGCGGTGGGAAAATATATGGATGAGAAAATGAATGAGATGATTACGAAGCATCCCTCGATAGGGGACTGGAGAAATACGGGATTGCTCGGATGCATTGAGCTTGTCAAGAACCGCAAGACGAAAGAGCCGATGGTAAGATGGAACGCGCCTCCGACGGAGATGGAGGTCATGAACAAGGTATTTGCTAAAATAAATGAACTTGGTATGTACACATTCGGCAGATGGAATTTAATTTTCATCGCCCCGCCGCTTTGTGTAACTAAAGAGCAGGTTGATGAAGGTCTGGAAATTATTTCAGAAGCACTTAAGATAGCTGACGCGGAAGTGAATTAAGAAGAGAATTAGGAATTGAGAATTAAGAATTAAGAATTAGGAATTAATATTACACAAAAAATTTAAACAGTTAACATCAATCCTGAAAAAAAGAGGATCGTAATTGCAATTGTTTACGGTGCAGGGATGCCGATCGTATCAGCAGGATTTTATGCCGCAGCAATGCTTATGGTCTCGGTGATTGTGATGGGATGCCGGAAGAGTCCTCCCGACTGGGTTTTTATGATAGCCTTCATAGGGTAATCCTATACCTTTAATAACCGCTTCAGCTGTAATGCCTTACCTTTACATAGAGAAGCAAAAAATAATATGGACTCTTCTTACTGCAGTGCTTGCAATTTTTTTAAGCTGCATAATTTTTCTTATTTTTTTCTTAGTATTGACTCAGTATTGTTAAAAATTAAAAATTATAATGAAACTTATCTCAGATTTTGACGGCATCTGGACCGAACAAGGCGACGAAGCGGGTTTTGTCTGGAATTATATTATTGACGCCGTCACTGTACTGTCAGGTTATCAAAGAAAAAGTACGGAGCTTTTCCTGCAACAGTGTAAACTGGAGATGAACAAAAATCCTGAAAAGCATGGATGGTTCATTGGTGATGACGCAGCATGTTTTTATACCGAAGATCCTTACGGGGACAACAATGCAGTATTCAATTACATCAGTAAGGTAAATACCGATAAGCTTTCAGCTGATTTTGCAGAGCAATTAATTGTCATCCGGGAATCAATTATTAAAAAATATAAATCTCTCTCTGATTTTTCACAGGAATGTTTTACACTTGCTACGGGCTATTATAAAAGTCTTGGAAGATTAGAGCCGGTCTCAAACGCTGAAGCCATTGTCAGGGAGATCAATTCTCTTGGAATTGACATTGTCGTGGTTTCAAATTCTACCACTGATAAAATAAAATATCTTTTTTCCCGAGCTTCAGTAGAGGTATCAAGTGATCCGCTTGCTCAGAGAAAGAAGGTTCATGCAAGAGGGGATGCCAAAAAATATATGGTCTATAATTCAGATTCAACGCTTGAAAAAGGTTATAAGATAAATCATAAAATAGAAGTGCCGCTGAGAAGAAGCAACTATCACCAGATCCTTATTGAAGAGAAGCCTGACTTTGTGATCGGTGATGTTTTCTCATTAGATATTGCATTGCCGCTCCATCTGAGGATGAATGATAAAAAATTTTCCAAACTGAAAGTGATACAGAGAGTTCAGACATATACTCCTGACTGGGTGAAGGATCATCTGAGCAAGGCTGAGTTTAAGGACATTGCATTCATGGTTAATAACGTTACGGAATTGCCTGAAGTACTTTCCCGTTTCAAAAAAAGCTAAAGTAATATTATGAAAATAAAAGAAAATTGTTCGGCGCAATAAATCATCTTGCCTGATTCAAAAAGATGCCGGCAAAAGCCGGTAAGCTTGAAGGATGTGATCTTCTAAAGCTTATTGCTTGGATACAAAGCGGAATGGCTGAGTAAGATCCTTAAAAAATCATAGAAAATTTTCAAAAGAAATTTTAGATTATGCGGAAAACAATTAAAGCAGATCCTGATTTAGAAAAAATTTCTTCATCATCACTTTACAGCGAAGACCTCGCTCCCATTCCACAATCAAAACGAACATGGAATACCTGGTACTCTGCTGCATTATGGATAAGCATGAGTCTATACATTCCTAAGTACATGCTCGCAAGAGCAAGCTATGAATGGTTCGTAGGGTTTAAAGTTTCGTTTGTTGTGAATATAATCTTAGTGAGGAAAGTTAAAGAGACAACTTTACCTTTAGGTCAGGTAGTCCGGTAATAATTTAAAATACACTTCGCATCAATTTAAAATAATTATAAACCAATTAAACATTATGTCAATCTTAATTAAAAACGGAAGAGTTATAACAGCCTCAGAAGATTACGTTGCGGATATATTCATTGAAGACGAAAAAATTTCATCGATCGGAAAAAATTTGAAGGTCAAAGCTGATGAAGAAATTGATGCAAAAGGCAAACTTGTCTTTCCGGGGGGTATTGATCCGCACGTTCATCTTGACATGCCTTTCATGGGAACGTTCTCAAGTGATAATTATGAAACCGGAACCCTTGCCGCCCTTCACGGCGGAACAACAATGGTCATCGATTTTATTTTGCAGACTCAGGGAAAGTCGCTGCATTCAGCGCTGGATGAATGGAGAGGAAGATCAGACGGAAACTGCTATGGTGATTATTCCTTTCACATGGCTGTAACTGATTTTAATGACGACACTAAGAAAGAGATAGGAGAACTTATTGACAAAGAAGGTATAACTTCCTTTAAAACTTTCATGGCATACAAAGGAGCATTGATGATCGATGACAGGCAGATGGTCGGATTGATGAATGAAGTAAGAGACAGAGGCGGGCTTGTTACAGTTCATGCGACCAATGGTGACATGATCGATTTTTTGATAGCGAAACATAAAGGAGAAGGTAAGCTTTCCCCGCTTTATCATTACTTATCACAGCCGGAAATAACCGAAGCCGAAGCCACAGGAAGATTTGCAGATATGGCTTATCATACTGACGTGCCTTCGTATATTGTTCACATGACTTGCGAAGGTGCGCTCAATCAGGTCCGTGACGCTTCAAAGAGAAATCAGAAAATTTTTGTTGAGACTTGCATTCAGTATCTGATCCTTGACGCTTCCCTTTATGAAAAAGATTTCGAAGGAGCAAAATGGGTAATGAGCCCGCCGCTGCGTGAGAAGAAAGATCAGGAAAGCTTATGGGCAGGAATAAATCAGGGGCTTGTTGAACTTGTCGGTACCGATCACTGTCCTTTTGAATGGAAGAAAAAGCTGATGGGTGAAAAGGATTTTTCAAAGATACCCAACGGTCACCCGGCTATCGAGCACAGGATGGAGCTGCTGTATTCCGAAGGTGTCGAGAAAGGCAGGATAAGCCTGAATAAATTCGTTGAAGTCACATCAACAAATGCTGCAAAGATCTTCGGGATGTTCCCGCGTAAGGGGACTATCGGAATCGGCTCAGATGCCGACCTTGTGGTATTTGACCCCGGCAAGAAGCATAAGATCTCTGCGAAGACACATCATATGAATGTTGATTATTCGGGCTATGAAGGATGGAATGTGACAGGTAAAGTGGAAACAGTTGTATTGAGAGGGAAGGTGGTGATAGAAAAAGGAAAGGAGCAGGTGAAGAAGGGCTATGGAAAATTTATTAAAAGGAACAAGGTAAGTAAGATAGTCTGAGATACGTGTGGCACATTTGAGAGTGATTTTTATATCCCGGAATATTATTTTAAAATGTGCCACACGTAAATTGAAAACGTATGAAGTTTAGTGAAGGAAGTTTGTTTCACATTTATAACCAAGGAAATAACAGAGAGACTGTATTTTATACCCACGCCAATTATATATTTTTCCTCAGTAAGATAAAAAAATATATAAAGCCACACTGTGAGATCCTGTCATATTGTCTAATGCCCAATCATTTTCATCTTCTGATCTATACAAATCAAAATACTGTGAAAAAAAACTGTTATGATAAAAATTTACTAAGTGAAGGATTCAGACATTTATTGAGTTCTTATGCTAAAGCCATTAACATTCAGCAAAGCAGGGTAGGGTCACTATTTACACAAAACACACACGCTAAGAAACTCAGCAATAAAACAAACCAAGCTCTGGTATGTCTGATGTATATTCACCAAAATCCTGTGAAGTCGGGATTAGTAAGTGATATGGGAAATTGGATGTATAGTTCTTTTCGGGATTATTGTGGTTTAAGAAATGATACAATTTGTAATAAAGATTTGGCTATTGAATTGTTAGATTTTAAGAAAGAAAATTTATACCAGCTCTCTTATGATTTAATTTCAAATGATGATTTAAAAAGTATATTTCATTGGTCAACCGTGTAATATCTTTTCATAGAAATTTTCATACATGGGAACAATATTTTCTTCACTGAAATACTCTGCTCTTTTTCTGGCATTTACTGAAAACTGATCATATCTTTTCTGATTGGTTAAGAGCTCGATCGTATATTTTGCCATTCTTTCAACATCACCTATTTCCGCAATGTATCCTGTTTCACCATGAAGGTTTAGCTCAGGTAATCCACCGACACTTGAAGAGATAACAGGGACGCCGCAGCTCATTGCTTCAAGAGCTGACAGACCGAAACTTTCCGACTGTGATGGGATGATAAAAATATCGGAAACAGAAAGCAGCTCGACAAGCGAATCCTGTTTACCCATGAATTTTATGTCTTCGAAGATCTCAAGCTTACGGCTTAATCTTTCGCAGTCGCTTCTGTCGGGTCCGTCGCCTATCAGGATTAATTTTGATTCAACTTTCTTTTTCACTTCATTAAAGATCCGTATTACGTCTTGAACTCTTTTTAACGGGCGGAAATTGGAAGTATGAATTAAAATCCTTTCATCATTCGGTGCAAAATTCTTTTTGAAGCACTTCACCTTTTCATCCTCTTCACGATTATATTTAATAATATCAATAAAGTTTGGTATTACCTCTATCTCTTTGTTTATCTTATATTGCTGTTGGGTTTTATCAGCAAGAAATTTCGAAACAGCGGTTACGCCGTCGGATTTTTCGATGCTGAATTTCATTGTCGGAAGAAAGCTCGGTTCAAGCCCGGTCAATGTGATGTCAGTTCCGTGAAGTGTGGTAATAAATTTAATATCCTTTGCATTTCCAGTTTCGGATTTAAGGATCTCTCTTGCAAGATAAGCGCTTGTCGCATGAGGTATCGCGTAATGAGCATGAAGCAGATCAAGCTCATAAAACTTTGTAACCTCTACCATTTTGCTTGCCAGTGCAATACTATACAACGGAAACTCAAACAATGGATAGTTATTAATTTCAACTTCATGATAGAAAATATTGTCTACAAAACCATTCAGGCGTGTCGGCATTGCATAAGAAATGAAATGTATTTCATGTCCACGCAGAGCAAGCGCCTTACCAAGTTCGGTAGCTACTACTCCGCTTCCCCCGTATGTCGGGTAACATGTGATTCCTATTTTCATAAAATTGATATAAAATTTAGCAAATATACTTTTAAATATTCTTAAGATAAATTCATTCTATTAGTCGGTGCAGATTCTGAGAAAATATTTTGCAAAATTTTTCAATAGCGATAACAGCCAGTTCAAAACCTTTGAATTTGTAAAGCAATTAATCTAACTTTGTAAATGCAGAAAAGAATTTTGATCGTAAGGACAGACCGTGTAGGTGATGTTGTGATGATAACACCAATGTTACGCGAGTTCCGCAGGACCTTTCCCGATGCCTTCATTGCGACGCTTACAAATCCAAATACCCGTGAAATACTTATCAACAATCCCCATCTTGATGTTACTATCACCGATGATCTGAAAAAAGAATCATTCCGCAATACAGTGAAGGAGATACGAAAGCATAAATTTACACACGGTCTTCTCGTTATGCCTACTGAAAGGGCGGCTTACCAGATGTTCCTGGGAGGAGTGAAAGAAAGAATTGGGGTCGGAAGAAAATTGTATGAAGTCATTACATTCATGAAGAGCGTTTCCAGAAATAAATATATACCGCTAAGGCACGAAGCTGATTATTGCATGGACCTCGCAAGAAGTTTGGGAGTTGTGACCAGTAATTTAATGCCCGAAATTTTTGTAACTGATGGGGAAAGATCTCAGGGGCTTCAAATGTTAAAGGAATCAGGTGTCAGTGAAATTTTTTTTAAAGTTATACTTCACACCGGTTCCGGGAAGTCCTCTTCCAACTGGAGTGAGGAAAAATACTTTGGATTAATAAAGGAGATTTTGAAAAAGCGGAATGACATACAGATCATTCTTACAGCAAAAGAAATGTCTGAGGATTTTAAAAATAAAGTTAAGAAAGAGTATTTTGATAAAACGATAATTGTCGAAGACAAAATAAAAAGACTCCGCGACCTGATATGTATCATTTCAAATGCTGACCATCTTATTGCACCATCCACAGGTCCTCTTCACATTGCATCGGCTCTGAAAATCAGGACTACTGGACTTTACTGCCACAGACTTATGAATTGCGCAGCTCACTGGGGAGCACTCGGTCACAGGGCGATAAATATCGAAGTAAGTAAAAAATACTGCGATGAGAATTGCAGCTTTGACAAAGAGATCTGCAATTTTGAAAATGGAATATCAATTCAGGAAGTTATTGCATCATTGAATTCAGATATCCGCGCCGGCTGAAAGACTAATTCAGACATATTCTTTAAAATGTAAATTTAATAATTTACCCCACATCACAATTCAAAACAAAGATCATATTGGAAGTAAAAGGACTTAGCGGCAGCGAAGTAACAGACAGAGTTTCAAGAGGGCTCTCCAACAAAGCTTCGAAGCCTATTACAAAGACCATTCGAGAAATTTTTATCGAGAATATCTTTTCCGTATTTAATTTAGTCATACTCGCAATAATAGTTTTTCTTTTATTCTTCTTCATAACTTCATCCGATGAAAGACTTCTGCTTGATTCCATTGGCATACTTTCGATAGCTCTGATCAATACATTTCTTGCGATATTCCAGGAGATAAAAGCTAAGCGCGCTCTTGATAAAGTCAATCTGCTTCTTAAAAAAGATGTTATTGTCATTAGAGATAATGCAGAAGTTTCAATAGATCCGTCTGAAATCGTGAAGGATGATGTTATAAAAGTATTGAGAGGTGATCAGATCGTTGTGGACGGGATCGTGATAATGTCTAACCACCTTGAGATCGATGAGTCTCTGTTGACCGGTGAATCAAATCCCATTCAGAAAAAAGTAAATGATGAAGTGCTTTCGGGAAGCTTCTGCCTGTCGGGTAATGGTTTTTATAAAGCTGAAAAGATAGGTAATGAAAGCTTTGCAGCTCAGATCACATTGCAGGCGAAGAAATATAAATTCGATCTGACCCCATTACAGAAAAAAATTAATTTTATTGTTAAGAGTCTTTTTGCAGTTGCCATTGTACTTGTGATCCTTGAGATCATTTTCAATGACGGCGGTTTCAATCCGGATTTTGTCAGAAAGATATCGACGATCCTAATATCACTTGTTCCACAGGGTCTTGTGTTACTTGCAACAGTGACATTCGCGATCGGGGTTTACAGGATCAGTAAGCTTGGAGCCATAGTCCAGAAGCTGAACGCTATCGAGTCTTTTTCAAACGTGCAGATCGTGTGTATGGATAAGACAGGAACCCTTACACAAAATAAGCTTAGCATAAAATTTGTAAACATTATCCATACTGATCATACCGAAGATGAAGTTAAAACGCTTATAGGAACTTATGCATCACTTACAAGCGACAAGAATGCAACCATCAATGCTATCAATATTTATGAAGCTGATAAGGGATTTTCTTTAATGGATGAATTTCCATTCAGCTCAGAAAGAAAAATGAGCATGATAAGCATGAAGAAAGGAAATGATAACCTGACTCTGGTCCTTGGTGCTTATGACATACTTAACGAAAGGTCCGGTGAAAAATACAAACAGGCATCGGAACAGGTTTTTGAAGAGAAAAAACTTAGTATTTACAGAAATGTTCTCTTCGGAAAAGTTATTTCCGGATCTGTTAGTGACAATATCGATTCATTGGTAATTGAACCTTTATGTATAATTTCAATCACAGACATGATCAGGGACGATGTGCTTGATGCAATGAAATTATTTGAAGACAACGGAATCAAAATTAAAATTTTATCGGGTGATTCGGCGAAGTCAATACAGGAAGTCGTAAATGAAATAGGGTGGAAAGTAAATGACAGCGATCTTATTTCAGGAGCGGAGCTTGACAAGATCTCTGACGGGGATTTTACAAAAGTTGTAATGGATAAAGTTATCTTTGCCAGACTGAAGCCGGAAAACAAGCTCAGGATAATCCGCGCTCTCAGAAAAGAAAAAATTTATACAGCAATGATCGGTGACGGAGTGAATGATCTGCCTGCGATAAAAGAGTCAGACATGGGTATCGCAATGGAAGAAGGAAGCAGCATTACCAAGGAAGTTGCGGATATAGTTCTGTTAAAAAATAAATTTTCACTTCTTCCGAAGATATTTGATGAGGGCAACAAGATAGTAAACTCGGTAAAGTCAGTAGGGAAGCTGTTCATCACTAAAAATTTTTTTGTAATATACATTACGTTATTATCTCTGCTTTTCCTTCTTGATTTTCCGCTTACTCCGAGGAGAGTTTCGCTGATAAACATTTTCGGCATAGCACTTCCTGCATTCATGATCACATTAAAGAACATGAATACCGATAAGACCAGAAATTTCATGAAAGATCTTATTTCATTCGTACTGATATCGTCTGTAATAATAGTCGCGGCAGGGTACATTGGTGTATACTTCGTTCAGAAATTTCATACCATAACTGAGAAGGAAGTACAAATGGTTATGCTGACGGTAATGATCATTACAAACATAGCAAACTATTTTTCTATAGTCCTTAAAAAGGACGATAAGAACAAGCTTACATATCTATTGTATGGTTTTATGATAATGATCATTTATCTTTTTTTCGCCGCAACAAACATTGATTCAGGAGTCATTAAATTCATAAAAAAATTCTATGAGATAGATCATGTACCCTCGGAATTATGGCCGGTAATTTTAACTGTGAGCCTGATAAGTTCATTAGTATTATACTTTGCCCAAAAATTACGTTCAAAAATAATTGACAGTTAATGAAAATAAAATTACACACGCAGATAATAATCGGTTTAATACTTGGAATAGTATTCGGAGCTATATTTCATATTGATCAGCGTAAGTTGGAGATTCAAACTTCATCTGGAGAGGTTATAGTAAAAGATTGGGATGACTTCACGTATTTGAAAGGTGATTCCGTCATAAAATCCTTTGATGCAAATGCGCAGATCGTGATCATAAAATATCCGGGTACGGTAAAAGATAAAAGCATAAAAGAAAATCTCAACGTCGAAATAAAATATCCTGACGGAGAAAAGCAAAGGATTGAAAAAATTGTTTCCGTTGCGAAAGTAAGAACGATCGGAGTAATGCTCAAACCGGTCGGCGATATTTTTATCCGGCTTTTAATGATGATAGCCGTACCGCTGGTTCTATCTTCACTCATTGTAGGATCCGCTTCACTTTCCGACCTGAAGCATATTGCAAAGATAGGAGGAAAGACCGTAGGGTTTTATGCTCTGACGGCACTGATCGCTATCAGCATAGGACTCGCCTGTGCTAATATTATTCAACCCGGAAAGTTCATGCCCGAGGAAACAAAGACACGCCTTATGGAAACATTTCAGGATGATGCACAAAGTAAGATCCAGCAAAATGTTTCAATGAACATAGTTGATTTTATAGTTAATATCGTTCCCAAGAACCCGTTCAAAGCCATTGCAGACAGTGATTATCTGCAGATAGTATTCTTTGCAATAGTGACCGGAATATTTTTATCACAGATCAATTCAGCCAAGTCAAAAGTCGTAATAGAATTTTTCGACGGGGTTTCTAATGCAATGATACTGCTTGTTGAAAAAATAATGTATGTGGCACCTTACGCGGTATTCACTCTGATCGCGTCTACGGTAGCGGAGTTTGGTTTTAACATTCTTCAAACATTGTTCCTTTACTCGGTCACAGTTGTAATAGGTTTAGCGATATTAACCTTTATAGAGTATCCATTATTACTGAAGATTTTTACGAAGGTTAGTGTCAGAAAATTTTTCAGCACACAGAAACAGGTAATAGCCGTTGCGTTTTCAACAAGCTCATCAGCCGCAACACTCCCTGTTACCATGGATGTATGTGAAAAAAAACTTGGAGTGCCAAACAGGATAGCAAGCTTTGTACTACCTCTCGGTACTACAATAAATATGGATGGAACCGCTCTCTATCAGGCAGTTGCAGCAATGTTTATCGCGCAGGTCTATGGCTTTGAATTGAATCTCACGCAGCAACTGACTATTGTTTTGACGGCTTCTTTAGCTGCGGTAGGAACTGCCCCTGTGCCGGGTATCGGTTTGATAATGCTGATAATTGTTTTGAATTCAATAGGTGTTCCTGAGGAAGGTATCGCTTTAATTATTGGAGTTGACAGACTTCTGGATATGTGCAGGACAGTTCCTAATGTCATCGCCGATTCACTTGCCTGTGTTGTAATTGCCAGCAGTGAAGGTGAGCTCGGAAAGATCGAAGATTAGTGTAAGAATTTTAAACCAAATTAAAACGTTCTTAGAGTTACAATCAAAAAAATTATGAATAAAAAATTATTAATAACCGCTTTGGTTATAAGTGCTCTGACCATTTATAACGGTTGTTCAAAGCTTACCAGCCAGAATAATACTTCAATTACCAACAACAAATCAAATAAGGAAGGAAATAAAGAATTGAACAAAAATATTTATGATCTGTCGGTAAAAACAATGGACGGGGAAGTGAAGCAGCTTTCAGATTATAAAGGAAAAGTTCTACTGATCGTGAACGTCGCATCGAAATGCGGTTATACAACCCAGTATGAAGGGCTCGAAAAAATTTATGAAGCGAACAAAGATAAAGGTTTTGAAATACTTGCCTTCCCGTGTAATGACTTCGGAGAGCAGGAGCCGGGTTCCAATGATGAAATAAGAACATTCTGTGAAACAAAGTACAGCGTTACGTTTCCTCTGTTTGATAAGGTTCAGGTATTAGGAGAAAATAAAAATCCTCTGTATGAAAGGCTCATAAACAATTCTGAACCCGCAGGAGATATTGGATGGAATTTTGAGAAATTTCTGATTGATAAAGAAGGAGATATTGCAGGAAGATATAAGAGTAAAGTAAAGCCTGAATCAGAAGAATTAACCGCCGCGATAGATCAGGAATTAAAAAAATAACTTTTAAGCTCCACGCAAAAAAAAAGTTCACCCGTTACTGACAGGTGAACTTTTTTTATGTTAAATATTTTATTCCTATCTCAGCACAACGAGCTTTTGTATCTGTGTTTCGGTTCCTTCTTCATCTCCTGTTACAAGTTTATAAAGATAGGTCCCGTTTGCCACCACATCACCGTCATCATCACGTCCGTCCCATGCGATCTGATTGTATCCGACATTCACCGGCTGTTCGATCTGCTTTATGAGCTTTCCTGAAACTGTATATATTTTTATTTTAAATTTATCAGGAGAAGCTGAGCTCGCGATATTAAAGACAAAGCTCGTTTCAGTTCTCATAGGATTAGGGAAATTATAAAAATCCTTGATTAGCAACTGATCACTGACAATTACATCATAGGTTACACTATCTCTGGAACCCGTTTCATTGTAAAAGGTCATCAATAATTTATTTGTTCCGTTGACAAGCTTCGGATAGAATATAAGTGACTGATCACTTTCCGGGGTTGGATTTTTACTGTCTTTGGAATGTATCATTGAGCCGACTGTACTGTTATTTGCGACCTGAACATATTCATCATTGACTCTGAGCAGCAACTGGCTTGAATCTGACCGAACGTCACTTTCGTTTTCATAGGTAATTTTTATTTCCGGCTGACGGCTTACATATTCACCACCGCTGATGAGCTGACCATCACTGAAAACCTGAAGTGACGGCTTTAAAGCAACCGAAGGATTGTTTAATGAGAACTCAACATAATTATTGTAAGTATAGAATTCATTATTTCCGGCAAGGGGCTTAACTTCAACCAACATTTTCATACTATCCCTGAAATAAGGTATCGTAACTTTAGCAGAATATAATCTTGAACTATCGATCTTTAGCTGGATAAGTGATGTATCAGTTTTTATAAGGTTACCTGCAGATACAGATTTTTTGTATGTATTAATTATCACTCCGGAAAGATTGTAATAGCCGGGATTGTGATATCTGAAATTAAATTTAAGTGTTTCCCCGACTTTGTTACTCGATGAAAGGGTAAATGAATTTATTTCCCAGGTAATTTCTGCCGGAGCTTCATAGTTTACCTTTACTGAATTTAAAATGGATGATAACTTTCCAATCGCTGTATCAATATTTATTTTAGCAACAATGTTGAGCTTAGGATATTGCGAAGCGCTAATTAAGCTGAGATCGGTGAACTGGTTAGTCTGCAGGTTTGACATCAGCAAAACCTGCTGATTGACTGAGTTTATACCATAGATGTCAAACTTAATCGTACTGTTGGCATACAATGTCTGGCTCCATGACAGATCACCCCATGTTTGTGCCGGACCAACAATATTAGAAACCGTGCCGGCTGTATTTTTAAAATCAGCATTTAATGAACTGATAGCCTGTGTCCAGTGATCACAGCTTACGCAGGCGGGTGCAGGTCTGCAGCAAGGGTCAAAGGATTCTGATGTTTGTAAGGAAGTTGCACCGAGATAACCAATCAAACTCCAACTATGAAAGTATCCGAGCAGACCGATAGAATCACAATATATACTGCCGAATTGCTTGAGTTTTGTTTTTGCATTTGTAGAAAGATAAAAGTTTGCCTGAAAATAAGCTGCATTCAAAAGCATCAGGTAAGAAGTTGAATCAAATGTATTAAGAAAACTTACCAGAGAATCTGAAGATGTTGCTGTATTCATTTTTAAATTTTTAAAATCCTGGATACTGCCGGTCAGCTTCTTTACCTTTATCATGCTTAGTCCCGTATTCAAACCTCCGTCAATATAAATATTCTGATTACCTACGCTGAAGTAAGAAGCTTCATCACCGTTGCTGCCGTATGATCTCACATAAAGATTTTTAGAGTACTCTGAAAGTTCAATTCCTGCTGAGGTTTTAAAAGCAATATTTGAAAAATCAGTTGATGAATATTGCGAGTTGCTGTATTTATTCAGGGAAATATTATTAACAAGATTTTTTCCGTTGTTCTCATCACCCGCTTTTTGATTTAATGAGTACACAAAGTTCTGGATATCGGACCATCCCGAGCTATCGCCGTTTATAATGCTGTTGGTTCTCCAAAAGTAGATACGGTTATTGACAGGAGCGGGAATGGATGTTTTAAATTTAGTTGAAACTCCGGTGACAGTGCTGCTTGCAAAATTCCTGATCAAAGGAGAATTGAAATTTTTCGTTGTATCCATTTGCAATATGACCTTTACGGTATTTGTCAGGCTGTTCACTCTCGGATTTAATCCTACAAACTGAACACTGTCACCCGAGACGACAGAATTAGTGACCGGCTTCAATGGTATATAGGATGTATTCTTTACAGGGATACTAATGGTAATTGAATTATTAGTCTTTAATTCCAGCGGATACCAGTTGTTGTAATCAAGGGATACAACAGCGCTGTAAATTCCGAGAGAATCAATCTTTATATTATAGCTGATTGTGTCATCAAGTTTGAATTGTCTTCGGATGGTATCTTTATAAAAATAATCCTGTCCGTCTTTTTTTACCTGCATTCTTATCTTACAGGAATCCGCATACAGCCCGTAATTTCTTGGATAAACGGTCAAAGTTATATTATCACCGACATTAGGAAAATTATTTGAAAGCTTGTAATCGGAGTTGGTGATTGCAAATTCCGGTCTTACAGGAATATTAAGTGTAGTTGCAGGATCACCGAGAAGCACATAACAATTTAAAGTATGTCTTGTTGAAAATGCGAGTGAGTCCTGGCTCATTCTTTTATTTGCATACTTGACAATGTTACCAAGTCTTCTTGCTGTATCACTTTTGATAGTTTGCAACATGTGTGTTCCGAAATCATTTCCATCATTGGTGTAGCTCCATCCTGTCGTGCCTACAAAACCTATGCTGCCTTTGTTTGGGACATACATAAATTTTTCACCGAACCCCCGTAAGTTTGGCTGTGAGTTTTCTCCGGTAAAACAAGTAAGACTTAATACTATCGGAAGCTTGCTGCCATTATTCAAAGTGTTTGGATCGCTCATTGCAACTTCCCAGTCATGACTTCCGGCGTGTCCCCTATAGTTTACAAAAGCTGTTCCGCGATCAATATCATTTCTGAGTGAATCTCTCATGTTAAAAGTTGTAGAACCGGAAAGATCACTTCTGAAAATTCTGTGAGGATCTCCTGACAATGGGGGCTGAGTAATGTATGTGTTTATTTCAAATTCAGACTTGGTCTTATGAGTGTTTTGTTCGGCTGCAGTTCCACCCATTGTTACAAATGTATAATTCTTCCACCATCTTGCCGGTGGATTGCTCTCATAGGCAATAATTTTATCAACAACACTCTGAGCTTCAGAAGTAGAATACACAGGCAATCGACCGATTGCTACCATGTCATAGTAACAAAATGTTCCGATATTGAAATTGGCAAAGTAACCATCTGAAGGTGGATAGCCGTATGTTGGGATTAAATTCTGATAAAAAGTGGAAGTCGAAAGGTTTTTCTTCGGGTCAAGTGACGCTCTTCCAAGTAAACAAATATAAGATAGCTTCGGAAGCTGCCAGCTATCGTAAACATACTTAGTAAAATTTCTGACTGCTACCGGGTCTTCAAGACCGAAATTGAAAATATCATATATATCCTCTATCTCGGCTTTGAAAGATCTGAAACTGTCGTATGACGCCCTGTAAGCCCTTAGCTGCTCTGCCTGCGCAAGAAACAGATTGTTGTAAATTAAAAGATAGTCGGCGCCGTTTGATGTAGAAACAAGATTTGGAACCTGCTTTTGTTTTATTCTGAAAGGTTTATTTGTAATGTTGGAATTTATCAGTTCAAACTTTGCGTTGCTCTTACCTGTGAATTTAAGTGTGTCAATATTAAAAGTGTTTGTAATGATCTTAATGTTATTTGCAACGTCATAAAGATTTATTGGATTGAAAGAATTAAATCCGCTCAACCTGAAAAGCTTTGAGGTAGTATCTACTCCACCCAATGCAGTTGTAAATTTTGAAGAATTGAATTTAAAAATTTTAGGATACTGTACTTCAAAAAGATCTAAATACATTGAACCTGAATATCCGGCAGCAGGCACATACTTTATAGCAACATTATTGACTGAAACATTTGAAAGTAACGAGCTTGAAAACGAAATTGTAGAATCAATCCGGTTCATGTCGTTAGAAAAAAGTGTTGCGACCAGATTTCCGTTTATTCTCACCTGCAAGGTATGCTCATTAAAGATAGTAGTATTTCTGTTCGTAGGATAAGCAAAGACACGTATGCTTGCAGTTTGCGGAACAGTATACAAGTTCGGAGCAGAGAAGGTATCACTTAATGTCTGATTGTCTCCCAAAGTTGACCAGTACCATCCTTCACCGCGGAATTTATCCGTGCTCAAAAATCTCTGATCGTTTCCATTTAGCGCTTCACCCTGTGAATAAAAATAATCTCTTTCGAAACGAACAAGTTCATTGAAAAATGGATTTAGATAATTCGTACCTGTTGAGAAAGAAGATTGAGTCATTCTAAGCCCGTTGCTTCCGCCCCAGTCCACCCAGTAGACATTAGTATCTGAGTAAGAATTATAGTATTCATTTGTAGTATATGACAAAACATTAGATGCCTCGTAAGTTTTTGTCATGCCGCCTGTATTACGCTTTCCGTAAAAATCAAAATAATCGGCAGGATCAAATATGCCGTCAATCTCTCCGTTGAAGAAAATCGGAATTTCTACACCTTTGTTGAAAACTTTTACTGTGCGCGGATCAATGGTAGCAACAATACCCGCATTTGTAAAATCAGTTTTGTTAATTCTATACATACCGTCCTGATACAGATACATCTTCAGGTATGTTTTATTCGGAGTTATCCAGTTGTAATTCTGAGCGAACGCATTGTTCAGACAAAGTAATCCGCAGAAAAGAAATAAATATTTATACATAAGTGGGAAAGTAATTAAATGAGATTTAAGTAATGTTTAAAGTTTGTAATGATGGAGCTAATTAAAATTTTAAAAAAAAATTATTTAAGAACCACAAGCTTCTGAACCTGTGTTTCGGTTTTGGAATTATCGTCAAGAATGAGTTTGTAAAAATAAGTACCGTTAGCGACAAAGTCACCATCACTATCTTTACCATCCCATGATACTTGATTGTATCCTATATTTACCGGTGTATCAATTTCCTTGATCAGTCTACCGCTGACAGAATAAATCTTTATTTTGAATTTTTCAGGATTGTCTGACCCTGTAAGATTAAAAATAAAACTTGTTTCGGTCTTCATCGGATTTGGGTAATTGTAAAGCTCCTTTACACCCAATTCTCCGCTGACAATAATATCATATACCAAAGTATCTGAAAAATTCTCATCATTATGAACTACAGAGAAAGTATTTTTACCGTTGCTGAGCTCAGGATAAAACAACATTGAATTTTCACCGTTGCTGCTATTGTCTGTTGTCAAAGTTCTGAGTAAAGGATTACTGCTGCCTTTCAAATAATAGGGAACATAAATATTGTTAAGAAGGAGTGAAATTTTATTTGTATCTGTAAGCAGATTCATAATATCTGAACTTGCTATGTTTATTTTAAATTCCGGTTTTTTACTGACATTGTCTCCGCTGCTGATCTGTCTGCCGTCACTGAATACCTCTACTTTAGCGTTAAGCCCTGACAAAACCGGTCCTACTCTGACTTCGATCAGATTGTTATAAGTATAAAATTCCTGGTTTAAGGTTCTCGGCTTAATGTAAATGTAAATACTCGAAGTATCTCTTGAAGCAGGAATATCAAGACTGTGACTGTAACTCAAAGTACTGTCGATTTTTAAAATATTTGTAGTTGTGTCGGATGTTAATAAATTAGGATCAGATATTGAATTGCTGTAAGTATTTATTATAATGCCGTTAATAAAATTGTAACCTGCGTTATGATAATTAAATGAGTAATTAATAATGTTTTCATTTTTGTCGCTTGCTGTGATCTGTAATGAATTTTTATCAAGTATCAGTTCAGACGCGGGAAAATAATTTACTTTAAGTCCGCTGAGCACAGGTGATGTTGTTCCAACCGTTGTATCAATATTTAATTTTGCAAGCAGATTCAGTTTCGGATATTGACGTGCATTGATAGAGGTTAAGTCTGCAAACTTATCTGCCTGAACATTGGACATCAGAAGTGTTTGTTGTCCGCTGCTGCTTATACCGATAACGTCAAAACCAACATCCATAGTCAGTCCCGAAGTTTCATTCCAGGAAAAATCATTCCATTCTTCAGCAGGACCGATAATATTTGAAACTGTGCCGCTGGTATTGACGAAACTAACACTCATAGAGCTTATTGATTGTGTCCAGTGATCGCAGCTTACACAATTCGGTGCGGGTCGGCAGCAGGGATCAAACATTTCCTCCGTCTGTGAAGAATCAGCACCAAGCCATCCGATAAAACTCCAGGTATGAAAGTAGCTGAGTATTCCGATTGAATCACAGTAGATGCTGCCGAACTGGTTTAATTTTGCTCTGGCTGACCAGCTTAATACCGTTCCATTGACCGGAAAGTACGCAGCATTCAAAAGCATCAGATATTGTGTTGAGTCAAATGTATTCAAAAAAGCAACCAGTGAATCCGATGATGCCGCAGAATTCATTTTAAGATTCTTAAAGGTGAGAATGTTTCCGTTAAGTTTTTTTACTTTGATCAGATTAAGACCTGCATTAGCTCCGAATCCGTCAATGAAAACATTTCTGTTGCCAACGCTGAAATAAGACGCTTCGTCTCCATTGCTTCCGTATGAGCGGACAAATAAAGTTGAAGTGTATTGTGAAAGCTTTATTCCATCGTCGCTGTAGTAAGTATTATTGTAATCTGCTTCTGAATATTGATTTGAGCTGGCTTTGGATAAAACAACCGGAGTTACAGAATTAATGTATCTGTCTTTTCCTCCGTCATCACGAATTGCAGAACCGTTATTGTAAATGAATCTCTGCACTTTTGACCAGCCGGAAGAATCTCCGTTCAATATGGAATTTGTTCTCCAGTAAAACAGTGTGTTGTTATTAAGAACCGGTAATCGTGTTTTGAACTTAGTCACGGTTCCTATCACGTTGCTGTTTACAAATGTCTGTGAAACAGGAGAATTAAATTTATTACTTGAATCCAGTTGCAAAATTACTTTGACAGATTTATCAACGAACTTCACAAAAGGATTTAATGAATTGAATTCAACTGTATCTTTAAATACAACCGAATTATCTACGGGCTCAATTGGTGTAAATGAATTTTGTTTTAAGCTGACGGGAAATGTAATTGTATTATTGGTCTTATCTTCAAGAGGATACCAATTGTCCTGATCAAGCTTTACTGTCATTGTATAAACACCGGGCGAATCTATGTTGAAATTGTAAGCAAGCGAATCCAGGAATCTGAATGATTTATAAACGGTATCACGTACTAAATAATCCTGATTATATCTTTTAAGCTGAAACCTGATCTTGCATGAGTCAGCGTACAAGCCGTAATTCTTCGGGTAAATTTTTAAATTGACCGGATCATTTAACTGAACAGATTCTTCGGAAAATTTATAATCGGTTTCTTTAATCTCAAATTCAGGTATCTCCGGAAGCTTTAAGGTCACAGCCGGGTCACCCATCAGATTATAACAATTGATTGTGTGTCTGATAGTAAAATTGAGAGAATCACTCGACATTTGTTTTCCGGCTGACTTTGTAAGATCACCCATTCTTCGGAGTGTATCGGATTTAAGTGCCTGAATAATGTATATGCCGAATTCATTCCCCTGGCTTGCAAAACTCCAGCCCGTAGTTCCTACAAATCCGATTGCACCTTTGTTCTCGAGGTACATGAATTTTTCACCAAATCCTCTAAATTCTCCTTTGGCACTCTCACCGGTATAGCATGTAAGGCTCAGAACAATAGGTAGCTTGTTCCCATTTGATAAAGTATTTGGATCCTGTAGCCCGACTTCCCAGTCATGGCTGCCTGCGTGTCCGCGAAAATTGACGTATAATGTTCCCCGGTTAATAGTATTTTTTATCGAGTCTGCATAATTAAATGAAACTGCACCGAGTGAATCATTTCTATAAACTTTATAACTCTCCCCTGCGATAGAATTTGGTGTCACATAAACATTGTTCTCAAAATTAGAAGTCTGCTGATAAAATAATTGTTCCGAACGCTGTGCTCCTCCTGTAATGAAAGTAAAACCTTTCCACCATCGGGCTGCTTTTTCATTTTCGTAAGTAATGATTTTATTTACCATTGCCTGCGCTTCGGCAGGATAGTATGCCGGTAATCGTCCTATTGCAATCTGATCATAGAAAAAAAATGTTCCGACATTGGTATTAGCAAAGTAACCGTCAGTGTTCGGATTTCCAAAAACCGGGATATAATTATTTGAGTACGTTGAAGCTGTGGAATTTTTCTTTGGGTCAAGCGAGCCTCTTCCAAATAAACAAATATATTTTATCTTAGGAATCTGCCAGTTGTCATGAACATATTTGGTAAAATTCTTTACTCCAACCGGATCTTCATTTCCAAAATTAAAAATATCATATATCTCCTCGATCTCAACCTTAACTGATCTGAATCCGTCATGTGCCTGCCTGTAAGCTCTGAGCTGCTCTGCCTGAGATTCAAGAATCGAATGATAAATTACGAGGTAATCTACTCCGTTGGATGCCGAAGCCAGTGGAGAAACCTGTCTCTGCTTAATGCGAAAAGGCTTCATTCGTATTGAGTCATTTACTATCTCAAGCTTTGAATTGCTCTTTGCAGTGAATTTTACCGTATCAGAGGCGAATGTAAGATTAGTGATCCGGAGATTATTTCTTATATCATAAACATTAATTGTATTGAGTGGATTATATCCCGATAATTTGAACTGTCTGGAAGTTGTATCTGCCTGGCTCAGGCTAAGCTGCAACTTATTGTTCCTTAACTTGAAAAGTTTTGGGTAGTTAATTTCAAACATATCAATATACATTGCACCTGCAAATCCACTGACTGGAGTCGAATAGGTGAGCGTAACATTATTAACTGATGAACCTGATAAGAGTGAAGTCGGGAATGAAATGGTGGTATCAATTTTCCGGAAATCATTTGATAAAAAGGTTTGTACAATATTGCCGTTAATCTTAAATTCTAAGTTATGCTCACTATTAAAGTTTTGTGTGTCCCTGTTTAGTGGATAAGCAAAAACCCTTACAGTAGAAACCGATGTTGTATTAGAGAGTTCACGAACAGAAAATGTATCTGTTAAGCTTTGAGTGTTATTGAGCAAGGTCCAGTACCAGGTTTCACCGCGGAATTTTTGATCAGTAAGATATCTGTAATCTGAGTCTGAAATATGCTCGCCTTGCGAATAGATCTTATCTTTCTCAAAATGTAAGGTATCATAAAAATAATCATTTGGATATGCAACGGGAGATGAGAAGCTGTTTGTAGAATATCTCAGACCGTTAGCACCGCCCCAGTCCACCCAGTACACACTTGTATCAGAATACAAATTGAAATACTCATTGGTTGTATAGACTACATTGTTGTGTTCATCATAGGTGTTAGTAAGACCACCGCGATTTTTCATTCCGTAAAAATCAAAGTAATCATTATCGTTAAAGATGCCGTCCTGTTCTCCGTTAAAATAAATAGGTAACTGAGAACCTTTATAGAGAACTTTCACTGTTCTGGGATCCAGTCCGGTTGTGTTTATTCCGGCGTTGTTAAAATCAGATTTTTTGATCCTGTACATACCGTCTTCAGAAAGGTACATTTTCAGATATGTCTTGTTAGGAGTGATCCAGTTGTAATTTTGTGTAAAACCAAAACTAGCTGTACAAATAAAAATAATTATAAATAGTAGGGACTTCTTGGTAATCATTGTGATATATTTTTATTATAAAATTAAAAGGCGGTTTTTAGAATCAGATATAATCAGTAACGTCAGGAATGCATAAAAGATTAATAAAATTTAAAATTAAAATTAGAAAAACTGCCGTATTTTTCTGAATATTTTTGAATTCAGTTTAAAAGGTGACACTGAAGTAAATAATCCGACAAATCCAAGATGGTTGTCCTTCCAGTAATTATATTCATAAAATAGATTTCTTATCATATTCTTTCCGGTCTTATAATCTGATAACGTAGCGCATGAGG